>Ga0209759_1000788_pt1 | contig 26274 bp, 23 predicted proteins | sample AraplaCL_Col_mMS_FD_184261 | JGI IMG/M metagenome (GOLD analysis project Ga0209759, IMG submission 184261) | Arabidopsis root microbial communities from the University of North Carolina, USA - plate scrape CL_Col_mMS (SPAdes) (version 2) | ecosystem: Host-associated > Plants > Roots >...
GCGCGCGCGGCGAGGAGCACATGTGGACGCCGGACGCGATCGCCAAGCTGCAGCACAGCACGCGCTCGAACAAGTTCGACACGTACAAGGAATACGCGCAGATCATCAACGACCAGAGCAGGCGCCACATGACGCTGCGCGGCCTGTTCGAGTTCCGCATCGACCCGAGCAAGGCCATTGCGCTGGAGGAAGTCGAGCCGGCCGCCGAGATCGTCAAGCGCTTCGCCACCGGCGCGATGTCGCTCGGGTCGATCTCCACCGAGGCCCACTCGACGCTGGCCATCGCGATGAACCGCATCGGCGGCAAGAGCAACACCGGCGAGGGCGGCGAGGATCCGGCGCGCTATCGCAACGAACTCAAGGGCATCCCGATCACGCAGGGCACCAAGGTGTCGGAGGTGCTGGGCGACGGCATCATGGTGGCCGACTTCGAACTGAACGCCGGCGACAGCCTGCGCTCTAAGATCAAGCAGGTCGCCTCGGGCCGCTTCGGCGTCACAACCGAGTACCTGGTCTCGGCCGACCAGATCCAGATCAAGATGGCCCAGGGCGCCAAGCCCGGTGAGGGCGGCCAGCTGCCGGGCGGCAAGGTGTCCGACTACATCGGCAAGCTGCGCTACTCGGTGCCGGGCGTGGGCCTGATCTCGCCTCCGCCGCACCACGACATCTACTCGATCGAGGACCTGGCGCAGCTGATCCACGACCTGAAGAACGCCAACCCGCGCGCGGACATCAGCGTCAAGCTGGTCTCCGAAGTGGGCGTGGGCACGATCGCCGCCGGCGTCGCCAAGTGCAAGGCCGATCACCTGGTGATCGCCGGGCACGACGGCGGCACGGGCGCGTCGCCGTGGTCCTCGATCAAGCACGCCGGCACGCCGTGGGAGCTGGGCCTGGCCGAGACGCAGCAGACGCTGGTGCTCAACCAGCTGCGCGGCCGCGTGCGCGTGCAGGCCGACGGCCAGATGAAGACCGGCCGCGACGTCGTCATCGGTGCGCTGCTGGGCGCCGACGAGTTCGGCTTCGCGACCGCGCCGCTGGTCGTCGAGGGCTGCATCATGATGCGCAAGTGCCACCTCAACACCTGCCCTGTGGGCGTGGCCACGCAGGATCCGGTGCTGCGCAAGAAGTTCGCGGGCCGTCCCGAGCACGTCGTCAACTTCTTCTTCTTCATCGCCGAAGAGGCGCGCCAGATCATGGCGCAGTTGGGCATCCGCAAGTTCGACGACCTGATCGGCCGCAGCGAATTCCTCGATACCCGCAAGGGCATTGCCCACTGGAAGGCGTGCGGCCTGGACTTCTCGCGCGTGTTCCACCAGCCGCCGATGCCGGCCAACGTGGCGCGCCTGCACAACGACGTGCAGGACCACGGCCTGGACAAGGCGCTCGACCGCAAGCTGATCGAGCGCTCGCGCCCGGCCCTGGAGCGCGGCGAGAAGGTGCAGTTCATGGAGGACGCGCGCAACCTGAACCGCTCGGTGGGCGCAATGCTGTCGGGCGAGCTGATCCGCCAGCGGCCCGAGGGACTGCCTGACCACACGCTGTTCATCCAGATGGAGGGCACGGGCGGCCAGAGCTTCGGCGCCTTCCTGGCGCAGGGCATCACGCTGTACCTGATCGGCGACTCCAACGACTACACCGGCAAGGGCCTGTCCGGCGGCCGCGTGGTGATCCGTCCATCGATCGAATTCCGCGGCGACGCCACCAAGAACATCATCGCGGGCAACACCGCGCTGTATGGCGCGACCAGCGGCGAGGCCTACTTCCGCGGCGTGGCCGGCGAGCGTTTCGCGGTGCGCCTGTCCGGCGCGTCGGCAATCGTCGAAGGCACCGGCGACCACGGTTGCGAGTACATGACCGGCGGCACCGTCGTGGTGCTGGGCAAGACGGGCCGCAACTTCGCGGCCGGCATGTCCGGCGGCGTCGCCTACGTCTATGACGAGGACGGCAAGTTCGCCGAACGCTGCAACACCGCCATGGTCAGCCTGGAGAAGATCCTCACGGCCGACGAGCAGGCCAGGAACGTCGAGCGCGCCATCTGGCATCGCGGCGAGGCCGACGAGACCCAACTGCGCCAGATGATCGAGGCGCACCACAAGTGGACCGGCAGCCTGCGCGCCCGCGAGATCCTCGACCACTGGGCCGATTCGCGCGCCCGCTTCGTCAAGGTGTTCCCCAACGAATACAAGCGCGCGCTCGGCGAGATCCACGCCAGGAACGAGGCCGGCGCCACCATCGCCAAGGCCCGGACGGGCAAGGACGCCGTCAGCGTCCCCGCCAAGTAAGCCCGCAAGAGAACGAGGAACAGATCATGGGAAAAGTCACCGGCTTCATGGAGTACGAGCGCCTCGAGGAGGGCTACGCGCCCGTGCAGGCGCGCTTGAAGCACCACAAGGAATTCGTCATTGGCCTGAAGGTGGACGAGGCCAAGGTGCAGGCCGCGCGCTGCATGGACTGCGGCACGCCGTTCTGCAACAGCGGCTGCCCTGTCAACAACATCATTCCGGACTTCAACGACCTGGTCTACGCGAACCAGTGGAAGCACGCCGCGACGGTGCTTCACTCGACCAACAACTTTCCCGAGTTCACGGGCCGCATCTGCCCGGCGCCCTGCGAAGCGGCGTGCGTGCTCAACGTCAACGACGACCCGGTGGGCATCAAGTCGATCGAACACGCGATCGCCGACCGCGCCTGGGCCGAGGGCTGGGTCACGCCGGTCAAGCCCGCGCTGCGCACGGGCCGCAAGGTGGCCGTGGTCGGCTCGGGCCCCGCGGGCCTGGCCGCCGCGCAGCAGCTGGCACGTGCCGGTCATGACGTGACGGTGTTCGAGAAGAACGACCGCGTCGGCGGCCTGCTGCGCTACGGCATTCCCGACTTCAAGATGGAGAAGTCGCACATCGACCGCCGTGTCGCGCAGATGGAGGCCGAGGGCGTCACGTTCCGCACCGGCGTGGTGGTGGGCGACTGGCCCAAGGGCTCCAGGATCACCAACCACGCCAAGGAATCGGTGAGCGCCGAGCAGCTGAAGGCCGAGTTCGACGCCGTGCTGCTGGCCGCAGGCTCCGAGGTCTCGCGCGACCTGCCGGTGCCCGGACGCGACCTGGACGGCGTGCACTACGCGATGGAGTTCCTGCCCCAGCAGAACAAGGTCAATGCCGGCGACAAGGTCAAGGGCCAGACGCTGGCCACCGGCAAGAACGTGATCGTGATCGGCGGCGGCGACACCGGCAGCGACTGCGTGGGCACCAGCAACCGTCATGGCGCCAGGAGCGTGACGCAGTTCGAGCTGATGCCCATGCCGCCGGAGCAGGAAAACAAGCCGCTGGTGTGGCCGTACTGGCCCACCAAGCTGCGCACCTCGTCGTCGCACGATGAGGGCTGCTCGCGCGAGTTCGCCATCGCGACCAAGGAATTCCTGGGCGACAAGGGCAAGCTCACCGGGCTGAAGACAGTGCAGGTCGAGTTCAAGGACGGCAAGCTGACCGAGGTCGCCGGCACCGAGAAGGTCTGGCCGGCCGAGCTGGTGCTGCTGGCCATGGGCTTCACCAACCCGATGTCGCAGCTGCTGCAGTCGTTCGGCGTCGACGCCGATGCGCGCGGCAACGCCAAGGCCGGCGTCGACGAGAAGACCGGCCACAAGACCAGCGTCGACAAGGTCTGGGCCGCCGGCGACGTGCGCCGCGGCCAGTCGCTGGTCGTCTGGGCGATCCGCGAAGGGCGCCAGGCGGCGCGCGCGATTGATCTCGCCCTGATGGGCGCGACGGCACTGCCGCGCTGAGGGCGCGCGGGGGCCCGCTTGGCGTGTCTTCCTGCGCGAAGTCGCAGGATCCACCTGACCGGCGGCGTCATCGCAGGGGTGGATCCTGCGACTGCGCGCAGGATGACAGGGTATGGGGTATCGGCGCCGAGCCATGCCGTCGCGGTCGTCAGGCCGTGCCGTGCCGCGACGTGCCGTCGCACCGACGCGCCATCACGCGGTCACGCATCGCCGCCTCCCCGACAGTCCGGCTCCTGTCTCGTTGCGCGAATGCGACGCATATCGTTGCCTAGGCAGCCTTTTAGGGGTTTCCAGTGGGGGTTCCCGACGCACGTGGCCGAGTTCGCACACAATGCGGCAGCGGGAAACCCCTGATCTCGACTGTCCGGACAGGATCCAGAAAGGTCCGGACAGCGAAGCTTGCTTCCCCCATTCCTTCACCTGAACGCCGCCGCGGCGGCCGGATGCCGGCTTGAACTCCGATACCTTCATCCAGATCGACCATGTCACGTTCGGCTACGACGCCAGCCGCACGATCCTGAACGATGTGTCGCTGCAATTCGAGCGGGGCAAGGTCACGGCCATTCTCGGAGGCTCGGGCTGCGGCAAGACGACGCTGCTGCGGCTGATCGGCGGCGTCTACCGGCCGCAGAAGGGCCGCGTGGTGTTCGACGGCGAGGAGGTCGATCCCCGCAACCGCGAGCAGCTGTACGGGATCCGTCGCCGCCTGGGCATGCTGTTCCAGTTCGGCGCGCTGTTCACCGACCTGAGCGTCTACGAGAACGTCGCCTTCCCGCTGCGCGAGCACATGAACCTGAGCGAGTCCATGATCCGCGACATCGTGCTGATGAAGCTCAACGCGGTGGGCCTGCGCGGGGCCGCGCAACTGCGCATTTCGGAGGTCTCGGGCGGCATGGCGCGCCGCATCGCGCTCGCGCGCGCGGTCGCGCTCGACCCCGAAGTCATCATGTACGACGAGCCCTTCGCCGGTCTCGATCCGATCTCGATGGGCGTCACGGCCAACCTGATCCGCCGTCTCAACGACACCACCGGCGCCACCTCGCTGATGGTCTCGCACGACGTGCAGGAGTGCTTCGCCATCGCCGACTACGCCTACCTGATGATGCCCGGCGGCATCGTGGTGGCGCACGGCAAGCCCGAGGAGCTCAACCAGTCGACCGATCCCCAGGTGCGCCAGTTCATCCGCGGCGAGCCGGACGGCCCGATCAAGTTCCACTACCCGGCGCCGCCGTTCGCCGAAGCGCTGGGGCTGCCCCAATGATCGCCTTCGTCAACTCGCTTGGCCAGGCCACGCTGCGCGCGTTCGCCGCGCTGGGCCATGCGGCCTACTTCAGCGTCGACCTGGCCCGCTACACGCCGTCGTCGCTGCGCCGTTTCGGGCTGGTGATCGACCAGATCTTCGCGATCGGCTACCGCTCGCTGACGATCATCCTGGCCTCGGGCTTTGCCGTCGGCTGCGTGCTGGCACTCCAGATGTACTACGCGCTGGTGCCGTTCGGCGCCGCCGAATCGCTGGGGCTGGTCGTCAACCTGTCGCTGGTGCGCGAGCTCGGGCCCGTCGTCACCGCGCTGCTGTTCGCGGGGCGCGCGGGCACCGCGCTGACCGCCGAGATCGGCCTGATGAAGGCGGGCGAGCAGTTGTCGGCGATGGAGCTGATGGCCGTCGATCCGCGCAGCCGCGTGCTGGCGCCGCGCTTCCTGGCCGGCATCGTGTCGATGCCCATCCTCGCCATCCTGTATTCGGCAATCGGTATCCTCGGAGCCTGGCTCATCGCGGTCGAGCTGATCGGGGTGGACCCGGCCAATTTCTGGTCGATCATGCAGTCGAAGGTCGACATCACGCGCGACGTGGGCAACGGCATCGTCAAGTCCTTCGTGTTCGGCGTGATCTGCACCGGAGTCGCCCTGTACCAGGGCTATGAGACACAGGCGACGCCCGAGGGCGTGGCCTATGCAACGACACGCACCGTGGTGTTCTCGTCGCTGGCGGTGCTTGCGATGGACTTCATCCTCACGGCAATGATGTTTTCGACGTCGTGAGCGGCGTCAAGGGTAGGAATCGGATCTGACATGGCAAAGAAAAGCACAGAGACCCTGGTGGGAGTTTTCGTCTTGCTGGGCATCATCGCCCTGGCATTCCTCGCATTGAAGGCGGCCAACCTGGCCAGCTTCAGCGCCGCGAAGACCTACACCGTGCGAGCCCGCTTCGACAACATCGGCGGCCTGAAGAAGAACGCCCCGGTGCGCAGCGCCGGCGTGTCGGTCGGCCAGGTGGCCTCGATCACGCTAGACAAGAACACGTACCAGGGCCTCGTGGTCATGAAGATCAACGACACCGTGAAGTTCCCGGTCGATTCCTCCGCCAAGATCCTCACGGCGGGTCTGCTGGGCGACCAGTACATCGGCATCGAGCCGGGCGCCGACGACAAGAACCTGGCCGATGGCGACCTGATCAAGCAGACCCAATCCGCGGTGGTGCTGGAGAATCTGATCGGCCAGCTGATCTTCAACAAGGCCGCCGACGCCGGTTCGTCGAACACGCCGGCGCCCGCGCCTGGCGCGTCGCTTGCCCCTGCCCCTGCCGCGCCCGCGGCGGCTTCCGGATCCAAGAAATGACATTCACTGCCCTGGCGCGGTCCCTGCCGCGACTCGTTGCCGCGCTCGTCCTGGCGGCCGTCGCAGGCTGCGCCACGGCGCCGCAGGGCGTCGACCGCCACACCGCCGTCGGCCCCAAGGATCCGTACGAGAGCGTCAACCGCAAGATCTTCGCGTTCAACGACACGCTGGACACCTACGCGCTCAAGCCGGTGGCCAAGGCCTACAACGCCGTCCTGCCCTCGCCGATCCGCACCGGCATCCACAATTTCTTCGGCAACTTCTCGGACGCCTGGTCGGCCGTCAACCAGCTGCTGCAAGGCAAGCCTGCCGACGCCGGCGAGATGACGATACGCGTGCTCACCAACACGACGATCGGCATTGCCGGCCTGTTCGATCCGGCCACCAGCCTGGGCCTGGATCGCCGGTCCGAGGACCTCGGCCAGACGCTCGGTCGCTGGGGGCTCGAACCGGGACCGTACCTGGTGCTGCCCCTGTTCGGCTCGTCCGACATCCGCGATGCCATCGCGCTGCCCGCCGACACGTACGTCACGCCGGCGCTCCTGGTGCCCAGCACATGGCAGAAGATCGGCGTCGATACCGTGGGCGTGATCGACACGCGCGCAGGCCTGCTGGGTGCGAGCCAGATGCTCGACGAGTTGGCGTTCGACCGCTACACCTTCATGCGCGACGCCTACATCACGCGCCGCCGCAGCCTCGTCTACGACGGCAATCCGCCCGACCTGCCCGACGAGGACGACTCCGACGATTCGAAGTCGGCTCCCGCCCCGGCCGGCGCTGCCAGCGGCGCTCAGAGCGGCACCAAGCCGGCGCTGCCCGGCGCGCCGGCGGCCTCGGGTGCGCAGTCGTCCAGCGCGGCGCCGGACGCGCGTGTCGCGGCCGCAGCCGCTGCCACCCCGGCCGTGCCGCCGTCGCAACCGCAGCCCGCGCCAGTGCCCGCGCCGCAGCCGTCACAGCCCGCGCCGGGCGGCGGCGTCGCGCCGGCTCCGATGCCCGCGTCGGCCCCCACCTTGCCCGTGCCCCAGGTCGGTCCGGTGCCCACGCCGCCGCCGCCGGCGTCCGCCCCGCGCTCATGAGTCGGGCACGATCCACGACAATGGCCGCCGTCGGGCACCGCCCTACGTTTCTTTGCACACCGTCACTGTGAACCAAGCCCGGGCGACCGGCGTTATGGAATGGAGCGACTTTCCGCTCGAAAGGACAAGAATGTTTCAACGCACGATTTCTTCGCTGATCTTCGCCGCCGCCACGCTGGGCGCCACTGCCGCGTTCGCGCAGACCGCGCCGGACGCCATGATCAAGCAGGTGGCCGGCGATGTCATCGAGTCGGTCAAGAGCGACAAGGCGATCCAGGCGGGGGACATCTCCCGCATCCAGGGCCTCGTGGACACGCAAGTGATGCCTCACGTCGACTTCCAGCGCATGACGGCCGCCACGGTCGGCAAGGCCTGGAAGACCGCCACGCCCGAGCAGAAGGACAAGCTCCAGGCCGAGTTCAAGACGCTGCTGATCCGCACCTACGCCGGCGCGCTGACCAAGGTCAATGCGCAGACCACCGTCGAGCTCAAGCCGACGCGCTCCGCGCCCGATGAGACCGACGTGACGGTGCGCACCAACATCAAGGGCACGGGCGGCGATCCGATCGAGATCGACTACAAGCTCGAGAAGCAGCCGTCGGAATGGAAGATCTTCGACGTCAACGTGCTGGGCGTCTGGCTGGTCGACCAGTACAAGAGCAGCTTCGCGCAGCAGATCGCGTCCAACGGCATCGACGGCCTGATCAGTGCGCTGGTCGCCAAGAACAAGGCTCCGGCCGCGGCCGCCAAGTAATGACCTCGCTGCCGGCCAGCCTGACCCTGCGCGACGCGCAGGCGGTGCTCGAATCGCTGCGCGCATCGTTCGCCGCCGACACCGGCGACGTCTGGCGCATCGACGCTGCGCCGGTGACGCAGCTCGACACGTCCGCGCTGGCCGTGCTGCTGGAATGCTCGCGCATCGCCGCCGCCGGAAAGCGCAAGCTCGAGATCGTCAACGTGCCCGCGCGCATGAGCGATCTGGCGCACTTGTACGGCGTGGACGGCCTGCTGGGCGTCGAGGCTGCGGAGTTCCAGCCGGCCGCCAAGGTCGGCGATTCGAAGCCGCCGGAAATTCCGACGGTGCCGATCCTGCGCTGATCGCGAGTCGAAGCCGCCCGCCCACTGAGCCGTCATCCTGCGCGCAGTCGCAGGATCCACGTGGACCGGGGGCGGCGCCGTGGCAAGGGTGGATCCTGCGACTACGCGCAGGATGACAGCCTGGTGGGCTGGGGCGATCCTGCACCTACGCGCAGAACGTGACAGCCTTGGTCATTCAGGCGCCGTGTAGCGCCGCGCGCGCAGGTTGCGCTTGATCTCCTGCAGCGCCGGCCGCAGTCCCTGGCCGAGGCGCAGCGCGACGCCGGTGGTCAGGATGTCGACGATCATCAAGTGCAGCATGCGCGACACCATCGGGCTGTAGCGGTCGAAGTCCTCGGGGTGGTCGGCGGCCAGCAGGATCTGGGAGTGGGCCTGCGTCAGCTGCGCCAGCGGCGACGCGCTGGCCGTGATGACGATCAGCGTCGCGCCCTTCTTGCGCGCGATGTCCGCCACGTCGATCAGGTCGCGGCTGCGGCCGGAGTTGCTGATGACCACCGCGCAGTCGCCGGGCCCCAGCATCGTGGCGCTCATCACCTGCACGTGGCCGTCGCTGCTGGCCGAAGTGTTGACGCCCAGGCGGAAGAACTTGTGCTGCGCATCCTGCGCGACGATGCCGGAATTGCCGACGCCGTAGAAGTCGATGCGCTTCTTGTCGATGCCCGCCTGCGTCAACGCGGCGATCGCGCGCTCGAAGGCGTGGCCCGCGGCGTTGTTGCGGTACTTCAGCATCGCGCTGACCGCGTTGTCGATCACCTTGACGATCAGCTCGCCGGGTCCGTCGTCCTCGTCCACCGAACGATGCACGAAGGGCACGCCCTCGTTGACGGTGCCCGCCAGCTTGAGCTTGAAATCCGCCAGGCCGTCGTAGCCGACGCTGCGGCAAAAGCGCACGACCGTCGGCTTGGACACGTGCGAGCGCTCCGCCAGTTCGCCCACGGGCGTCGACGCGAAGCCGCGCGGATCGCTCAGCACGAGCTTGGCGACGCGCTGTTCGGCCGGCGGCAGCGCGGGAATGGACGCGCGGACGCGTTCCAGCATCGTCATGCGACGCTCCCGTTCATTCTTCCTCTGCCCAGGCGAAGCCGTCGCGCGCGATCAAGGAGCTGGCGGCCGCGGGGCCCCAGCTGCCGGCGGCGTACGAGCGCGGCGGCTCGCTGTCGCGTTCCCACGCGTCCAGGATCGGGCCCACCCAGCGCCAGGCCTGCTCCTGCTCGTCGCTGCGCACGAACAGGTTCAGGCGGCCGGCAATGGCGTCCAGCAGCAGGCGCTCGTAGGCGCCGACGCGGTCGGTCGGAAAGGCCTTGTCGAAGTCCAGGTCCAGCGACACCGTGCTGAGCTGCTCCACGGCCCCCGGCGAGCCGAGACCGCCCTTGGCGGCCTGCAGCGTCAGCTCCAGGCCGTCCTCGGGCTGCAGCTTGATGATCAGCTGGTTGGCGCGGTTCGGTCCGCCGAAGATCGGATGCGGCACGGGCCGGAAGTTGATGACGATCTGCGCGTCGCGCGCGGCCAGCCGCTTGCCGGTGCGGATGTAGAACGGCACGCCGGCCCAGCGCCAGTTCTGCACCTCGGTGCGCAGCGCCAGGAAGGTCTCGGTGCGGCTGCCCGGGGGCACCTTCACCTCTTCGAGATAGCCCGGTACGGCGCGGCCCTCGATGTTGCCGGCGCGGTACTGGCCGCGCACGACGTCGCGCGCGACGCTTTCCGGCGTGAACGGCTTGAGCGAGCGCAGCACCTTGAGCTTCTCGTCGCGGATCGCGTCGGCGTCGTTGGTGGCCGGCGGCTCCATCGCGATCATCGTGAGCAGCTGCAGCGCGTGGTTCTGCACCATGTCGCGCAGCGTGCCGGTGCTGTCGTAGAAGTCGCCGCGCGTGCCCACGCCCAGCGACTCGGCCAGCGTGATCTGGATGTTGGCGATGCTCTCGCGGCGCCACAGCGGCTCGAACAGCGCGTTGCCGAAGCGCAGCGCCATCAGGTTCTGCACCGAAGGCTTGCCCAGGTAGTGGTCGATGCGGAAGGCCTGCTTCTCGGTGAACACCGATTTGACGACGCGGTTGATCTCCTGCGCGCTCGCCAGGTCGTGGCCCAGCGGCTTCTCGAGCACCACCCGGATGTGCGGGCCATTGAGCCTGGCGGCGCCCAACTGCTCGCAGATCTGCGGGAACAGGTGCGGACTGGTCGCCAGGTAGAGCACGGCGGTGTCGGCGCCGCGGGCGTCGATCCATTCCTTCAGGCCGGCGTAGTCGTCGGGCTTGGACAAGTCCATGCGGCGGTAGTGCAGCAGCTCGGCGAACTTGGCAAACTCGTCGTCGCTGGGGCGCTTGGAGCTTTCGACTTCGACGAAGCGTTCCTTGATGAAAGCGCGGTACTCGTCATCCGTGCGCTCGTCGCGCGCGACCGCCAGGATGCGGCCGCCCTCGGGGAGCTTGCCGTGACGAAAGGCCTGGAACAGCGCGGGCATCAGCTTGCGCCACGTCAGGTCGCCGGTGCCGCCGAAGAATACGAGATCGAAGGACATGATGTTTCTTGTGCAAGGGAGAAGCGCCTGCGCCGGCCGGCAATGACCGAGGACTTGACTCCGAACGGTGGTGGTGTAACTTTGTTTCAGGAATAATGATGCCGAAGTTTCTTCCCGCGGTCAATTGGGCCGCCCGCCTTCTCTCCAGGGGATGACATGAACCAGCTCGACCAACTCAAGGCCTTCACCGTCGTGGTGGCCGACACCGGCAACTTCAAGCAGATGGCGCAGTACGCGCCGCGCGACGCGACGACCAACCCGTCGCTGATCCTCAAGGCCGTGCAGCAGCCCGACTACGCGCCGCTGCTGAACGACACTGTCGCCGCCCACCGGGGCAAGCCGCTGGCCGACGTCGTCGACCAGGTGCTGGTGCGCTTCGGCCTGGAGATCCTCAAGGTCGTGCCCGGCCGCGTCAGCACCGAGGTCGATGCGCGGCTGTCGTTCGACACCCGCGCCACGGTGGCGCGTGCGCGCGGCCTCATCAGGCTCTACGAGGACGCGGGCATCGTGCGCGACCGCGTGCTGATCAAGATCGCCTCCACCTGGGAGGGCATCGCCGCCGCGCGCGAGCTCGAGGCCGACGGCATCCACTGCAACCTCACGCTGCTGTTCAGCTTCTGCCAGGCGGTGGCCTGCGGCGACGGCGGCATCACGCTGATCTCGCCCTTCGTCGGCCGCATCTACGACTGGTACAAGAAGCAGGCCGGCGCCAAGTGGGACGAGGCCGCGCAGGCCGGCGCCAACGACCCGGGCGTGCAGTCGGTGACGCGCATCTTCAACTACTACAAGAAGTTCGGCATCGCCACGGAAGTGATGGGCGCGAGCTTCCGCAACGTCGGCCAGATCCAGGCGCTGGCCGGCTCGGACCTGCTGACGATCAGCCCGGAGCTGCTGGGCGCCTTGCAGTCGGATTCGGCGCCGCTCGCGCGCGCGCTCGACGCCGACGCCGCGCAGGCCCTGCCGCTGCAGCGCGTGCACTTCGACGAGCCGGCGTTCCGCTTCGCGCTCAACGAGGACGCGATGGCCACCGAGAAGCTGGCCGAAGGCATCCGCGCCTTCGCCGCCGATTCCATCAAGCTCGACGCGCTGATCGAGGCCGCAAAATGAACCTGGTTCGCTGCGACAAGACGGAGGCCTGGGCCGCCCTGCGCGCCCACTACGAGGCCAAGGGCAGGCCGTTCGACCTGCGCAGCGCGTTCGCGTCCGACGCCGGCCGCTTCGAGCGCTTCGCCGTGACGGCACCCGGCGTGTTCGCCGACTTGTCAAAGAACCGCTGGGACGCCAGCACGCGCGCGCTGCTGACCGGCCTGGCCGCCGAGTGCGGCCTGGAGGCCCGGCGCGACGCGATGTTCGCCGGCGAGCCCATCAACCTGACGGAAGGCCGCGCGGTGCTGCACACGGCGCTGCGCGCGCCGGCCGGCGCTCCGCCGCTGGGCGCGGCCGCCGACGCCGCCGTGCGCGACGTGCACGCGGTGCTGCAGCCGATGCTCGCATATGCGCAGCGCGTGCGCGAGCAGGCGGGCACGCAGTTCACCGACATCCTCAACATCGGCATCGGCGGCTCCGACCTCGGCCCGCAGATGGCGGTGATCGCGCTGGAGGAGTTCGCGCATCCCAAGCTGCGCTTCCACTTCGTCTCCAACGTCGACGGCCATGACATCGCGCCGGTGCTCAAGCGCCTGAATCCGAAGACCACGCTGGTCATCGTCGCCTCCAAGACGTTCACCACGCAGGAGACGCTGGCCAACGCCAACGTCGCGCGCGAATGGTTCGTCAACAACGGCGGCACCGACGTCGGCGCGCACTTCGTCGGCGTGACGACCAACATCCAGGCCGCGGCGAAGTTCGGCATCACGACCACGTTCGGCTTCTGGGACTGGGTCGGCGGCCGCTACTCGCTCTGGAGCGCGATCGGCCTGTCGCTGGCGATCGCGATCGGCGCCGACGGCTTCGAGGATTTCCTCGCCGGCGCGCATGCGATGGACGAGCATTTCCGCACCACCCCGCTCGCGCACAACCTGCCGGTGCAGCTGGCGCTGATCGACCTGTGGTACCGCAACTTCCACGGCTTCTCGAGCCGCAGCGTCGCGCCCTACCACCAGGGCCTCAAGCGCCTGCCGGCCTACCTGCAGCAGCTCGAGATGGAGTCCAACGGCAAGCGCGTGGACGTCGATGGCCATCCGCTGCCGTTCGCCACCAGCCCCGTGGTGTGGGGCGAGCCGGGCACCAACGGCCAGCACGCGTACTTCCAGATGCTGCACCAGGGCACCGACGTCGTGCCGGTGGAATTCATCGCGGTCAAGACGCCGGCGCGCGGGCATGTCGGCCGCTATGCCGACCTGCACCTCAAGCTCCTGGCCAACTGCCTGGCGCAGTCGCAGGCGCTCATGCTGGGCAAGCCGGCGGCGGAGGCTGCGCAGGAGTCCCCGCCGACGGCGTCGCGCACGATCGCGCGCGAGGTGCTGGCCGAGCATCGCAGCTTTCCCGGCAATCGTCCGAGCACAACGCTGGTGCTGGAGGCGCTGACGCCGCGCACGCTGGGCGCGCTGATCGCGCTCTACGAGCACCGCGTGTTCTGCAGCGGCGCGCTGTGGGGCATCAACAGCTTCGACCAGTGGGGCGTCGAGCTGGGCAAGGCCTTGTGCAACGAGTTGCTGCCGCGCTTCGAAAGCGGCGCGACCGATGGGCTGGACGGCTCGACCGCCGGCCTGCTGACCAGGCTGCTGCAGAAATGAACGCGACTTCGTCAAAATCCGGCCGCGCCTTCGTCTTCGACTTCGGCCGCGTCGTCTTCCGCTGGCGTCCCGAGGTGCTGGTGTCGCAGGTGCTGCCGCACCGCGCTGCCGACGACGCCTCCGTCCGCCACTGGGTGCAGCAGATCTTCCAGGCCTACGGCGGCGAGTGGGGCGACTTCGACCGCGGCGTCGTCGAGCCGCCCGAGCTCGCGCGCCGCATCGCCGCGCGCACCGGGCTGAGCGAAGCCGAGGTCGCGGCGATCGTCGCGGCGGCGCCCGGAGAGCTCGAGCCGCTGCCCGACACCGTGGACTGGCTGCGCCGCCTGCATGCGCAGGGCCGGCCGCTGCACTTCCTGTCCAACATGCCCGAGCCGTTCGCGGCGCATTTCGAGCGCACGCACGACGTCATGGCGCTGTTCGAATCAGGCGTGTTCTCGTCGCGCGTGCAGCTGCTCAAGCCCGATCCTGCGATCTATGCGCACGCCGGGGCGGTGTTCGGACGGGCGCCGGCCGACCTGCTGTTCGTCGACGATCACCTGCCCAACATCGAGGCGGCGCGCGAGGCGGGCTGGCAGGCCATCCATTTTGTCGACGCGGCGCAGGCGCAGGCCGAGGTGCAGTCGCTCGGCTGGTGACTCAGAAACTGTCGGGCAGAGTGCACACTGAAGCTGCACGTTTGTGCAGGACCAAGTAACCTAGGGGTTCGCGGCGACGCTCGCGTCCGGAGGCGGTGGCCCCTGCACCGATGGGAGCCCGGACGAACGGAGGGCTGCCGCTCCAGGGACGACACCCATGCCTAAGATCCTGGTCGTGGACGATCTGCGCGACAGTGCCGACAGCCTGGCGCTGCTTTTCGACGCCCTCGGGCATCAGACGAGAACGTCCTATGATGGCGAGGAGGCCGTGGAGACGGCGCAATCGTTCGAGCCCGACATCGTGTTCCTCGACATCAACATGCCCATCCTCGACGGCTATGGCGCGGCGCGCTCGCTGCGCCGGGCGCTGTCCGACACGCCGCCGGTGCTGGTCGCGCTGACCGCCGTGGCGGGCCCGGACGCCAGGCGCCGCGCGGACGACGCCGGCTTCGACTTCTACGTCACCAAGCCGGCGGACTTCAACGTGCTGATCACGCTCGTCGACGACTTGTCGCGGCGCATGGGCAAGCCGCACTAGCTCGCGGCATCAGGCCCCGCGCGCCTCGGCGCGCAGGCGCGCGCGGGCGCGCCGGAACTGCCGATCGGTGCCGAAGCCGGCGATCTCCACTGCCTGCGACGTCGGCAGTCCGCGCGCGATGGCCTGCTCGGCCAGGCCGCTGCGGATGTGCTCGACGTAGTCGCGCGGCGAGATGCCGGCGTGATCCTTGAACAACCGCGCGAGGTGGCGCGGCGTGACGTGGGCGACCGCCGCCAGCGCCGGTACGTCCCAGTCGCGGCCAGGGTGTTCGCAGACGGCGTTCTGCACCCGGTGCACGGCCGGGTGCAGGTGGTTGCGGCCATCGAGCAGCGGCGAGCGCTGCGGGTCGTCGGCGCCGCGGCGCTGGAACACGACCATGATCTCGGCGACAGCCGCGGCGACCGCATCGCCGCAGACGTCGCCGATGCAGTGCAGCGCCAGATCGATGCCCGCCGTGATGCCGGCGCTGGACCACACCGGGCCGTCGACCACGAACACGCGGTTGGCGCAGACCTGGGCTTGCGGCGCCAGCGCGGCCAGGGTGCCCAGGTGCTCGTGATGCGTCGTGACCTGGCGCCGTCCGAGCAGGCCCGCGTCGGCCGCCAGCAGCGTGCCGACGCACACGGTCAGCAGCCGGTGCGGCCGTGCGCCAGCGGGCGTGACCTGGGCAAGTGCCGGTGCGACCACCTTGGCCAGCCAATGCCGCGCGCCCAGCCAGCCGTTGCGCTGCAAGGTCGGCAGACTGTCCTTGAGCCCCGGCCGGCCGAGCAGCACGACCCACGCTCCGGCCGGCAGCGCGTCCGGCAGCGGTTCGAGCTGGCTCAGCTGCAGGCCGATCGACGTCGACACCTCCGGCTGCGCGCTGACATAGCGCAGCCTGAACGCCGGCGGCTTGCCGCGCGCCTGGAGCTGCTGGTTGGCAAGCCGGAACGCTTCGGCCGGGCCGACGAGGTCCAGCAGCAGCGTCTCGGGCAGCACCAGGAACAGGATCTCGATCACGGCCGGCTCGGCGTTCAGCGGGCGCGCGCCAGCGCCTCGTCCACCGTCGCGAGCGTGGCGAAGCGGTTGACCAGCACGGTCTCGGTGCGCTCGCGGATCTCGGCAGCGCCGAGGGTCTTGCCCGACGGGGTGGTCATGTCGAAGGTCAGCGTGGCATCGCCGACGAAGTCGACCTCCCAGCCCTCGTCGCTGGCGTGGCGCGTGGTGGTCTCGCAGCACTGCTCGGTGCGGATGCCGGCGACGATCACGCGGCGGATGCCGTTCTCCACCAGCCAGGTCGCCAGCGGGGTGCCAACGAGGGCGCTGTGGCGGTGCTTCTCGATGGTCAGCGCGGCATCGAACGGCGCCAGCCCGGTCAGCGGACGCACGAACTGGCTGCCGTGCGCGAATGGGTTGTCCGGCGTCTGCGGGCCATCGGTGTGGAACACGCGCACGATCGGAATGCGACGCGCCTGGGCGCCGTCGATCAGGGCGTTGACGTGCTTGAGAAACACGTCGGCGCCTTTTTGAGACCAGTACGGGCGTTGCGGGAAGGATTCCTGGACGTCGATCATGAGCAAGGCGGTCTGCATGGCTGTTTCCTGTGAAGTGGAGCCCGAATCTTGACGCCGGTGCCCCATTCTCGCAGCCCCGCCGCGCGACCGCTTGCGGACGTTTCAGGACATCATCGCCAGGCCGCCATCCCGTCCACGGCCTCGAGCGCGGCGGCCCGGCTCTGCGCGAGCACCGCCTGCTTCCACTCGGGCGTGTCGGTGAAGAAGGCCTGGCGCATCGCGGCACGCGCGGGCGCCAGGTGCTCGTCGCGCGGGTCGCGCCGGCGCGCCACCCAGTGGTCGTAGCGCAGGGCCTGCAGCACCGCCTGCGTCGGCAGCGTGCCGAATTCGAGCGTGATGCCGGCGTAGTCGGCCTGACGGCACTCGTCGTAGACCGCGTGCCACAGGCTGCCGTGGACGTCGGACGACGTCGACGTGCCGTCCTCGGTGAACGTGATGCGGTTGCCCCACCAGGCCTTGGCGCGATGCTTGGCGCCGTCTTCGTCGCGCGCCGAGAAGATGCGTTCGCCCACGCCGCTGTCGCCCAGCCCGCTGTGCAGGTCGATCCAGCCCAGCAGGCGGCAGCGCGAGGCGTGCTGGCGCAGCACCATGCGCAGCGTGTACTGGCTCCAGGTGGGCGCGTGCCCGCCGTAGAACAGGCCCTCGGGATGGCGGTACTGGCCACCCGTGATCGCGGCCTGCAGCGCTGCCGGACCGTGCGCCGCGCCGTAGCCCATCAGCTGGCGCTCGTTGTCGGCGCTCGGCGGCCACTCCGCCGGCAGCAGGAAGGGCGCCAGGTAGTCGTAGCCCGGGTTGGCGGGCAACTGGTGGGCGAAGTCGACGAAGTTGCGGTTGAGGTCGACGCCCTCGTGCGTGACGCGGCGCCCATACGAGAAGCCCGAAGGGTTGAGCGCGTGGACGAACAGCAGCGCGACGCCCGCATGGCGCGCGTGATCGCGGAACGCTTCGTCCTGCAGCAGCGCGACCTGCGCGCCCGAGCCGCAATAGCCTTCGATGCCGTGGCAGCCGCTGGAGATGATCAGCAGCGCGTCGGCATCGTCGGCGCCGATGCGGGCGACGTCCATCGCCAGGGCCTCGAGCTCGTAGCCGCGCAACGGCTCGGGATGCGACTCCAGGCGCGTGCCGGCTGCGGCCGCAAGAAACTTCGCGCGCGCCTCGGCGTACGTGTGGGCAAAGGGTTCCGGCTGGCTCATGGTGCTCTCCTTTCGATCGCGATCGATCCTGCGCACCGTCGCCGGTGCACGCTCAGGTGCGTTGTGCAAACCATCTGTCGACGAGCCGGATCCACAGCGTGCCGCCCAGCGGGATCAGGTCGTCGTTGAAGTCGTAGTGCGGGTTGTGCAGCGTGCACGGCCCGAGGTTGTGGGTCTCGGCGGAGCCGCCGCCATCGGCGTCGCTGTAGGCCAGGCGATGCCGGCCGTCGCCATTGCCGATGACGAAATACGCGCCCGGCTTCTCGAGCAGGAAGTAGCTGAAATCCTCGGCCGTCATCGAGGGCTCGAAGGCCAGCGCGTTCTCGGCGCCGACGGTGTCGCGCATGACGCCCGCGACGAACTCGGCCTCTGCCTCGTGGTTGACGGTGGGCGGATAGTTGCGATGGAAGCGGAAGTCGACCGTGGCGCCGAAGGCGGCGGCGGTATGTTTGGCGATCTCCTTCATGCGCTGCTCGATCATGTCCAGCACGGGCAGCGTGAAGGTGCGCACGGTGCCCTCGATCACGCACGAGTCGGGCACGACGTTGGTGGCCTCGCCGGTGTGGATCGTGGTGACCGAGATCACGCCGGTGTCCGTGGGCTTCTTGTTGCGCGTGATGATGGTCTGGAAGGCCTGCACCATCTGGCAGGCGATGGGTACCGGGTCGATGGCCAGGTGCGGCAGCGCGGCGTGCGATCCGCGGCCGCGGATCGTGATGAAGAATTCATTGCTCGACGCCATGCACGGCCCGGGGCAGACCGCCAGCTGGCCGACCGCGATGCCCGGCCAGTTGTGCATGCCGAACACGGCGTCCATCGGGAACTCGGTGAACAGGCCGTCCTTGATCATCTCGCGCGCCCCGCCGCCGCCTTCCTCGGCCGGCTGGAACAGCAGGTAGACGATGCCGTCGAAGTCGCGGTGCCGGGCCAGGTGCTGCGCCGCGGCCAGCAGCATCGCGCAGTGGCCGTCGTGGCCGCAGGCGTGCATGCGGCCCGCGTTGCGGCTGGCGTGGGCGAAGGTGTTGGACTCGGCCATCGGCAGCGCGTCCATGTCGGCGCGCAGGCCGATGGCGCCGCCGGCCTTGCCGCGCCGGCCCTCGACGATGCCGACGACGCCGGTCTTGCCCAGCCCGCGCCGGATCGGGATTCCCCATTCGGTGAGCTTGGCGGCCACCAGGTCGCTGGTGCGCTGTTCCTGGTAGCACAGCTCGGGGTAGGAATGGATTTCCCGTCGCAGGGCGGTGATCGCGGCCGCGTCGGCCAGCAGGGATTCGATGACGTTCATGGGAATTTGCAGAAAGTCCGAGAGCCATCTTATTCCCGTCAGGGCGAACTTGCCTCGAGGCGGCGCTGCCGCTGGGACGGCCCAAGGGGAGTTCAAGGGAGCGGCGGATCCGGCTCTGCCGGGCCGCTCGCGGCCGGCCCCGCGGGGGCAGGGAGCGCGCGCGAAGTCGGGGGACAGCGACCGTGGGGCCGTCGTTTCATGACATCATTTGAGGATGACCGCCATGCTCGACGAAACCACCGCCCTGGCCGCGCCGCGCACCGTCCAGGCCGCCTGCCCGCACGACTGTCCGGACACCTGCGCGATGCGCGTGACGGTGCAGGGCGACAAGGTGATCCGCCTGCAGGGCGACCCCGACCATCCGCCCACCAACGGCGCGCTGTGCACCAAGGTCTCGCGCTACGCCGAGCGCACCGAGCACCCCGAGCGGGTGCTGCGGCCGCTCAAGCGCGTCGGGCCCAAGGGCGAAGGCCGCTTCGTCGAGGTGTCGTGGGACGAGGCGCTCGGCGACATCGCGGCGCGCCTGACCGAGATCGCGTCGCGCGCGCCCGAGGCGGTCGTGCCGTACAGCTACGCCGGCACGATGGGCATGGTGCAGGGCGAGGGCATGGCCGCGCGCTTCTTCAACAAGCTCGGCGCGTCGCGGCTCGACCGCACGATCTGCTCGAACGCCGGCGGTGACGCCCTGGTGGCCACCTACGGCGCCAAGGTGGGCATGCACCTCGAGCATTTCGCCCAGAGCAGGCTGATCGTCATCTGGGGCAGCAATTCGATCACGTCCAACCTGCACTTCTGGCCGATTGCGCTGGCCGCCAAGCGCGCCGGGGCCACGCTCGTGTGCATCGACCCGCGCCGCACCGAGACGGCCGAGAAATGCCATCACCACCTGGCGCTGACGCCGGGCAGCGACGGCGCGCTGGCGCTGGCCGTGATGCACGAGCTGATCGTCAACGACTGGCTGGATCACGACTACATCGAGCGCCACGTCGACGGCTGGGCCGGGCTGCGTGAACGCGCGCTCGAGTGGCCGCCCGAGCGTGCGGCCGTCGAGTGCGGACTGGCCGCGGCGCAGATCCGCGAGTTCGCGCAGTTGTACGGACTGACCAGCCCGGCGGCGATCCGCCTCAACTACGGCATGCAGCGCGTGCGCGGCGGCGGCAACGCGACGCGGCTGATCGCGCTGCTGCCCTGCCTGACCGGCGCCTGGCGCCATCGCGCAGGCGGCATGCTGCTGTCCTCGGGCGGCTGGTTCGCGCCCTTCAAGAACCCCGCCCTCGGCCGCGCCGACCTGCTGTCCGGCCCCACGCCGCGCATCGTCAACATGGTCACCATCGGCGACGACCTGTTGCGCGAGAGCGGCGAGACGCTGCCCGACGGGCGCGCCTTCGGCCCGAAGATCGAGGCCCTGATCGTCTACAACAGCAACCCGGTGGCGGTCGCGCCGCAATCGAAGCAGGTGACGGCGGGCTTCCGGCGCGAGGATTTGTTCACCGTCGTGCTCGAGCACTTCCTCACCGACACCGCCGACCATGCCGACTACGTCCTGCCGGCCACGACCCAGCTGGAGCACTGGGACGTGCACGCCAGCTACGGCCACACGTACCTGGTGATCAACGAGCCCGCGCTGACCCCGCGCGGCCAGGCGCGCTCGAACGCGGCGATCTTTCGTGCGCTGGCGCAGCGCATGGGCTTCACGGACGCCTGCTTCGAGGACGACGACGAGACGCTGGCGCGCCAGGCCATCGTCGGCCCGGTGCCCTTCGAGCAGCTGCGGCAGACCGGATGGGTCAAGCTGCCGCTGCCCGAGGCGCCGTTCGCCGATGGCGGCTTCCCGACCGCGGACGGACGCGCCAAGTGCGACGTGCCCGGCATCGGCCTGCCCGATTTCGTGCCGCCGTACGAGAGCGTGCGCAGCGCACCCGAGCTCGCGCGGCGCTTTCCGCTGGCGATGATCTCGCCGCCCGCGCGCAACTTCCTCAATTCGACCTTCGTCAACGTCAAGAGCCTGCGCGCGATCGAGCAGGAGCCGGTGCTGGAGATTGAGGCTTCCGACGCCGCCGCCCGCGGCATCGCCAGCGGAGACGTGGTGCGCGTGTTCAACGACCGGGGCGAATATCGCTGCGCCGCCCGCGTGACCGAGCGCGCGCGGCCCGGCGTCGTGCACGGCCTGGGCGTGTGGTGGCGCAAGTACGGCCTGGACGGCACCAACGTCAACGAGCTGACCCACCAGCGGCTGACCGACATGGGCCGCGCGCCCTCGTTCTACGACTGCCTGGTCGAGGTCGAGCGCGCCGCGGCGGACTGACATGGCCTGGTGGCCGAGGCGGCGCGCGGCACGCTGGGGTCTTGCGAGCGTGCTCAGCATCGTCGGCGTGGCGACGGCCGCGCTCGGCGCGCTGTGCCTGACCTCGGGCTGTTCGTCGATCGACTACCTCGGGCAGTCTGCCTCGGGCCACATCCGGCTGCTGGCCGCGGCGCGACCGGTCAAGGACGCCATCGCCGATCCGGCCACGCCCGAGGCGCTGCGCAAGCGCCTGGAGCTGACGCAGCGCATGCGCGAGTTCGCGGTGACGGAGCTGCACGAGCCGGACAACGACAGCTACCGCTCCTATGCCGATCTGAAGCGCTCCGCCGCGGTATGGAACGTGGTGGCGGCGCCCGAGCTGTCCCTGCACCTGGTGACCTGGTGCTTTCCGGTCGTCGGCTGTGTCGGCTATCGCGGCTACTACGACCTGGCGAGCGCCAACGCCGCGGCCGCGCCCTTGAAGGCCGAGGGCCTGGAGGTCGACGTCTACGAGGTGCCCGCCTATTCGACGCTGGGCTGGATGAACTGGATCGGTGGCGACCCGCTGCTTTCCACGTTCGTGCAGTGGCCCGAAGGCGACCTGTCGCGCCTGATGTTCCACGAGCTGGCGCACCAGGTGGCTTATGCGGCGGGCGACACCACCTTCAACGAATCGTTCGCCACGGCCGTCGAACACATCGGCAGCCAGCGCTGGCTGGAAAAGAACGCCACGCCCGAGGTGCGCGCCAAGCAGGCGCTGACCGAGTCGCGCAGCGACGACTTCCACGTGCTGGTGCGCGCCTGGCGCGCCAAGCTCGACGCGATGTACCGCAGCAACCTGCCCGACGCCGAAAAGCGTGTGCGCAAGGCGGAGCTGTACGCCGGCATGCGGGCCGACTACGAAGCCCTCAAGCGCGGCAAGTGGAACGGCTATGCCGGCTACGACCACTGGTTCGCCAAGGCCAACAACGCCACCATGGGCACGCAGGGCGCGTACGACGACGAGGTCGGCGCGTTCGAACGCCTGTTCGTGGCCAAGGGCGGCGACTTCGACCGCTTCTATGCGGAAGTGCGGCGCATGGCGGCCCTGGCCAAGCCCCAGCGCGATGCGGCGATGGCGCCCTATCGCGCCCCGGCGCAGCAGCCGCCTGTCGTCGCGCCGGCCACACCGGCATCGGGCGCAGTCGTTTCTGGCTGAGAATCCGAAGAAGTCGCGAACGAACCCCGCACGCCCGCGTAGCTTCATTCACGGCTTCTGGAGGAGACAACGCCGATGGCTGACCTGCGACTGCACCGAGATCACACCCTGGGCTTGGCCCGCGCGCGCAAGGTGGCGCTCAAGTGGGCCGAGCACGTCGAAGAAAAGCTCGACATGGAATGCACGATCATCGAGGGCGACGACGAGGACGTGCTGCAGTTCAAGCGCGCCGGTGTCGACGGCCGGATGACCGTGGCGGCCACGTACTTCCAGGTCGAGGCCAAGCTCGGATTCCTGCTCAAGGCCTTTCTCGGCCAGATCGAGGCGGAGGTGGGCAAGCAGCTCGACGAAGTCCTGGCCAAGGAGTCGGTAAAGGCGGCCAAGCCTGCCAAGTCCGCGGACAAGCCGGCGGCCAAGGCGGCGAAGAAGAAGAAGTGATCCTGCGACTGCGCGCAGGACGGTGCTTACTTCAGGTCTTCGATCAGGTCGACGTAGGCCTGCTTGGCCTCGTCCTGCGACTGGCCCTTGAGCTCGTTCCAGGCATCCCACTTCGCGCGGCCCACCATGTCGGTGAAGCCGGGGCGCTTGCCCTCGACGTCGCCCACGCTGGCCTGCTTGTAGAGCGCGTAGATCTTCAGCATGGTCATGTTGTCGGGACGCTCCGGCAGGTTCTTGCTGTCGGCGACGGCCTGTTCGAATTGCTCGTTCAAGGTGCTCATGGCTGTTGTTCCGCTTCGGGTGAAAGTCAGGCTTGACGGGGCGGATGTTAAACACCAATCTCGCAGGCCGGGTAAAGAGAGTGCCGAGACGACACTCTAGTTTCGAAGAACAAGGGGAGAATTCTTGAGCGAAAACGTGGAACGCATGTCGCGGGTCGACACGGCCTGGCTGCGCATGGATACCGAGGCCAACCTGATGATGATCGTCGGGGTCTGGCTGGTGGAGCCGCAGTTGTCCATGGCCGATCTGCGCGAGCGGGTCGAGACCTCGCTGCTGAAGTACCACCGCTTCCGCCAGAAGGTGGTCGAGGACACGCTGGGCGCGCAGTGGGTGGACGACGACCACTTCGACATCGCCGCGCACGTGGTGCCCGAAAAGCTCGAAGTCGCGCGCGGCCAGGCGCCGCTGGACGCGCTCAAGCGCTACGTCGGCGACCTCACCACGCAGCCGCTGAACCCGAGCCGCCCGCTGTGGCAGTTCCATCTGTTCGAGGACTTCGAGACCGGCCGTTCCGCGCTGGTCGCGCGCATCCACCACTGCATCGCCGACGGCATCGCGCTGATTTCGGTGATGCTGTCGATCACGGACGGCGGCAAGTCGCCGCCGGCGCGCAAGCGGCGCGAGGCCGAGCAGGGCGGCGAGCACGACTGGATCGCCGACTACCTGCTCAAGCCGGCGGCCGACCTGGCGGTCAAGGCGATCGGCGTCTACGGCGCGGGGCTGGGCAAGGGCGTCGAGATGATGGCCGATCCGACGGCGCCGCTGTCCGGCAGCATGGAGATGGCGCGCATCGGCGCGCAGGTCGTCTCGGACGTCGCCGCCATGGCGCTGATGCCCGACGACTCGCCCACGAGCCTGAAGGGCAAGGCCACGCCTGGCAAGCGCGTCGCCTGGGGCGAGCCGCTGCCCTTGCCCGAGGTCAAGGCGATCGGCCAGGCGCTGGGCGGCTCGATCAACGACGTGCTGCTGGCCAGCGTGGCAGGCGCCATCGGCAGTTACCTGCGCGACAAGGGCGAGGATCCGACGGGCAAGGAGATCCGCGCGATGGTGCCGGTCAACCTGCGTCCGCTGGACAAGGCCTGGCAGCTGGGCAACCGCTTCGGCCTGGTGCCGCTGGTGCTGCCGATCGGCATCGCCAACCCGATCGACCGCCTGGCCGCCGTGCGCGCGCGCATGAACGAGTTGAAGGGCGGCTACCAGCCCCTGCTGGCGTTCGCGCTGCTGTCGGTGGCCGGGGTGCTGATCCGGCCGGTGCAGCACGCGCTGCTGGGCCTGTTCGCCAAGAAGGCAACCGCGGTCATGACCAACGTGCCGGGCCCCGCCGCCCCGCTGAAGATCTGCGGCCGCACGTTGAAGCAGGTGATGTTCTGGGTGCCGGCCTCGGGCGACATCGGCATGGGCGTGAGCATCCTCAGCTACGGCGGCGGCGTGCAGTTCGGCCTGATCACCGACGCGCAGATGTGCCCCGACCCCGACGAGATCGTCAACCGCTTCCGGCCGGAGTTCGACCAGTTGCTGTATCTGGCGATGATGCTGCCGTGGGAGCGATGAGCCCGTAGGGCGGGATAGCCGAAGGCGTAACCCGCCATGTCGACCGGTCGGCCACGCGTGCGAACGGCGGGTTACGCCTGCGGCTAACGCGCCCTACGCCGCGCGTTGACTACTCGTCCTCGAGTTCGGCCTTGGCCATCTCCACGTCCAGCCGCTCCATCGCATCCATCGGCGTGCATCCGGCAGCCTCGGCGTAGAGCTTCTCGGCCTCCTTCATGCGCTTGTCGCCTTCGAGCATCACCAGGCCGTTGGCGTATTCCACGCGCGCGATCGCGGAGTCGGGGTTCAGCGCCAGCGCCTCCTTGAACATCTTCAGGCCGGTGGCCGTGTCGGCGCCCTGGGTCTTGCCCAGCAGCTTGCCGACCTTGTCGATCACCTCGGCGTGGAAGGCGCCCAGTGCGATGTGGGCGTCGGCGTGCTTGGGGGCCAGCGCGATCGTGGTCTCCAGCGCGTTCTTGACCTTGGCGCCCAGGCCTTGCGTCAGCGCCTTGGCCACGCTGATGCCCTGGCTGTAGCGGCCCAGCGCGTAGGCCATCCAGTAGTGCGCGTTCGCGAGCTTGGGATTGGCCTTGGCCTGCGCCTCGGCGCGTTCGGCCACTTCCATGAACATCGCCAGCTTGGTCTTTTCGCTGGTCTCCAGGTAGTTGGCGTAGATGGACTGCGCCTTGTTGGCGACCACCAGCCCGGCGTCGCCCAGCTTCAGGCCGGCGTCGTGCGCCTTCTGGAACTGGCCGGCGTGGAACAGCGCCCAGGCGGCCAGCAGGGCCTCGTCCTTGGGAAACGGCTCGGCGTCGCCCTTGTGCAGGCGCGCCCAGTGCTTCTTCAGCGCGGCGGCGTCGTAGCTGTAGTCGGCGGCGTCATAGGGGAAAGCGGTCCATTTGGCCATGGCGTTGTCTCGTGGTTTCGAAGGCAGGAAGGATCTTGTCAGGACTTGTAGGCGGCCGCCAGCCGCTGCAGGTGCTCGCGCGCCGCCGGCTCCAGATAGGGCGTCAGCAGGCTCAGCACGTGCCAGGCGCCGCGCGCCAGCGTCGCGCCCGCCTGTTCGGGCTCGAGGGCCTTGCGCGGCTCGCGCACGTATTCGTAGCTGAGCCAGTACGTGAGCACGACCACCATCGAGGTGGCCACCGACGGCAGGTCGCGCCGATCGAGACGCGTCTCGCTGCTGCGGTTCAGTCCATCGAGCACGGCCTCGACCGCGCGCGACTTGTTCTTGAGCACGTACTGGAAATGCGTCTCCAGGCGCCGGTTCTTCGACAGCAGGTCGTTCAGGTCGCGATACAGGAAGCGGTATTGCCAGACCAGCTCGAACATCATGTGGAAGAACAGCCAGGCATCTTCCACGTTGGCGACGTTGTCGGCGGCCTGCAGCAGCTCGTTCAAGGCCTTCTCGTAGCGATCGAACAGCGCGTTGATCAGCTCGTCCTTGGCCGGGTAGTGGTAGTACAGGTTGCCCGGGCTGATGTGCAGTTCGGCCGAGATCAGCGTCGTCGACACGTTCGGCT
>Ga0209759_1000793_pt1 | contig 25859 bp, 24 predicted proteins | sample AraplaCL_Col_mMS_FD_184261 | JGI IMG/M metagenome (GOLD analysis project Ga0209759, IMG submission 184261) | Arabidopsis root microbial communities from the University of North Carolina, USA - plate scrape CL_Col_mMS (SPAdes) (version 2) | ecosystem: Host-associated > Plants > Roots >...
GCCATGCGCAGACTCGCCGCCCGGCGCCCACAGGCAAGCAGATCACCTCGATCATCGCGTTGGTCGCCGCGGGCCGTGGCGTCGCCGTCGTGCCCCAGTGCACCCAGACATTGGCCAAGCGGGGCGTGACCTATCGGCCCCTGGCAGAACCTGAGGCCACTGCGCCCTTGCTGTTGCTGACGCGCAAACGAGAGCGCAGCCCGCTGGTCGGGGCTTTTGTCGACGTGATCAAGCAAACGATCGGAATGAAATAATGTCGGTCGAGCCTGAAGTTCAACAACCGACTCAGCCCCCTCAGTCGATTGCCTGACACCTGCTCGGACCGTGATCAGAAACTCAAGATAGTGCCCGGGATTAGTTGCCCACTAGATGTGCGCGGCGGTACTGGATCGGTGAAATCCCCCGCGCCAACTTGAAGGCACGACTGAACGAAAATTCCGACCTATAGCCAACTTGCAAGGCGATCTCGCCAAGTCGCAGCTCGGTCTCCTCCAACAGTTGCGCGGCAATGCCCATGCGCCAGCGCGTCAGGTACTGGTGTGGTGGCTCGCCCACCAAGGCGCAGAAGTTGCGGGCAAAAGCGGCACGCGACAAGCGAGCCTCTTTGGCGAGTTCCACCAGTGTCCATGCACGGTCAGGCGCTTCGTGTATAAGCGCCAGAACCCGTGTCATCTGCGGCGAGCGCAAAGCTGAAAACCAGTCGTTTGCCGCTGGAGAAGCCGCATCGGCCCAACCGCGTATGAAGTAAACGAACAAGGACGAGAGCAGGTTGCGCACCACGATTTGGTTGCCGAAGTTCGGCGTCTCCACTTCATGACGTAGCATACGCAGCGTATCGCTCAGTGATGAACTGCCAGGTTCCATTCCGGCGCGCAAAGACACCGACTGCGGCAATGCCCGCAGCGCAGGAAGCGCCAGGTGCTGATCCATGTTGAACTGACCGCAAATCAACGTGGTGGCCTCTGGATGGCTGTCAAAGACGCCATCGCGCAAGGCGAGAAAGGATTCGAGCGGTATGACTCGGCCGCGCTTCGAATACGCAACTTCATGTGCATGGCCACGCGGGAACATGACCATTTCACCCGCCTGCAGCTCGATGGTTGTCGCATCGGCTTGGCGAACGAAGGCTCGTCCCTCCGCGACGAAATGAAACACGACGGCATCGCGAGCTTGCACCGCAAACCCCCATGGCCCTGCCACGCGTGTGCGCGCCAGCACCAAGCCGTCGGCCCGAACCGCTTTCAACCAACCATTCAATGCGTTCATCACCTCATATTAGCAGAGTGAGACGAATTGATATGTGTTAGCGAGTTTTAGACATGGTTCATCTCCTTCAGGGCTGATGCAATACAGCCCATCACAACCCAAAGGTGAAACCATGAATAGAGATCGCATCCAAGCCGCAATCGACACCATCTACGCGCGCGTCTTCAACCAGGGCGAGTCTGAATTGCTGACAGGCCTGGTTGCTGGTCCGTATATCCAGCACAACCCGCTGTTTCCAGATGGCACCGCTTCCATCGCCGGCTACATCAAGCAGGTTGGCAAAGTGCCGTGCGAAGTTAAGCGCGTTGCGATAGACGGCGACCTGGCTTTCATCCACGTGCGCTACCTGGACTGGGGCGGCAAGGAAACTGCAGGCGTGGACATCTTTCGTTTCGATGCCGATGGAAAGATTGTCGAACACTGGGACGTACTGCAACCGGTACCGGAAACGGCCAACAACACGAACACGATGTTCTGAATGGGAGCATGGCGGTGGCGTAGCTCCATGCATTTCAGCGAACCGCCGAAGACGGCCACTGCCCGAGTGCGCGCACAGCCGCAACCATCGAGTGACCACAAAAAGTCCCGTCACAAGGGTATGGCAAGCTACCCAAGGAACTCGTCATGACGAACCTGATAAACCCAGACGGTATGAAGTTGTTTATCGCGGGTGAACACGCACATTCCCAGGAGTGGGCGTGTCTAGTCCTGAGACAGGTGTAAACCTTATTCAGGACGGGACACCTCCCCGCGTCCTGCCTGGCGCCACACGATCCGGACAGCGAACAGTCCCTGGGCTGAACCGTGCCTGCACGCTGAATACACCGTTTTCGCCACGCTCGATTAACCCTCGGGCCGACAAAAGTACTCAGCCGGTCAATCGACGTTTTCCTCGCACAGGACTGGTTCCAGACCTGCGTTTTTTTATCCGCCCTCCTCTCACCCTTATCTTCCGACCTGGGAGATCACGCCATGCCACTGGCTCACCTGAGCATCGCCAAACGCGCCATGAGCAGCTTCGGCGTCATCGCCCTACGCTGTTGCCAGGCAGCGACCAAGCCTGTGCCAGACGATAACGCACAGCTCCAAACTCAAACTAGGCATGAGCCAACGCAATGGCATAATATGCCAACATCCGCAGCAACGTTATTTGCTCCTGGAGCACAACATGGCTACACGAAATGTAGTTCTCACTGATCACCTGGACCAGGTCATCAATGACCTGGTTGTCTCCGGCCGGTACCAGAACGCCAGCGAAGTCATGCGCGAAGGGCTTCGTCTGCTGGAGCAGCGTGAGGCTGAAGAACTGGCTAAGCTCGATGCTTTGCGTCATGCCACTTCAGCAGGACTGATGGACCTGGAGCAAGGTCGTTTCATCGAGATTGGCGGTAACCAGTTGGGAGAGCTTCTGGCTGGCATCGGCGAACGAGCTGCCCTCTCCCCAACCAAGAACCGTTGAGCATGGGGAAGTACCGTCTCTCTCATACGGCCCTCAGTGATATCGAGGATGTTCTAAGGTTCTCCCAAGTACAGTTTGGTTCACATGCCAGGGTCAGGTACCAAGAGCTTATACGCACAGCAATCGAAGACCTTGCCGAAACGCCAAACAGGGTGGGTAGCAACCCTCGAGATGAACTCTCAGAGGGACTGAGAAGTTTTCATCTGACCTATGTACGCAACCAAGCTGCAACGGCCACTGGCACCGTACAGAGGCCGCGGCATGTCGTTTTCTATAGATTGGCGGATGACCAGGTCATTGAGATCGTTCGGATACTGCATGACGCAATGGAAGTCAGGCAGCACCTTACGCTGGAATTGAGGGGTAGTTAACCAGGGCCTCCAACTGCTGGTTACGGGTCGCCAGCGACAGCCGTTGGCCCCACCCAAAACTACTTCAACCGCCCCGCTCCATCCAGCCAACCTGGCGCACCTTTCTGCAACCACTCAGTGGCCGCGGGATTGTGTTTGATGCGGCTGTCCAGAAACGCCACACCAATTGCCTGAATCGCGGCAACTTGCTTGGGATCCGGGGCCGGCTCGCCCGCCATTGGGCCATGGAAACCGCCGCCGGATTTGGCGCCGCGCTTGTGCCCTCGACCTTTGGACGCATCGCCGGGCGTATCGCTGCCCTTGTCGGACTTTTTCAACGGCCGGTCGAACAACTCGGTACCGGACAGGGTCTTGTGCGTCGCTTTGTTCAGCTCCAGCTGAACGCTGCCAGTCACCGTCACCGATTCGCCCAACACTTGTCGCTGGCGATAAGAACTGACCCAGTTGAACGGATCCTCATCCGCCTGACCGGTCATCGACAGCACGGGCGCCGACATCTGGGCGAACACCTGTCGCCGGGTGCCGGCTTCCACATAGGGGCTGAGTAGCAACACCGCTTTGGGCTGAATCGCGACGCCCGACGTAGCTCCAGGTTCCAGCGCCCCGGCCAGCGCCTCAGCGGTCTGCGCCCCAAGATCAAAGCCGGCCACCACGACCTGGTTCCAGTCGATGGCCGCCAGTTGCGCGTCGCCTTTCGCGGCCCGTGCCCGAACTTCAGTCAGGACTTTCTGTAATGTGGACAGCCTGTCGCGTAAGGCGGCGGCGGTGTAATGACTGCTCGCCACCCCACGGAAGTTGCCATCCAACGCCTGCGCCGATGCAAAAATCGACTGATCATAGGCGTGCCCCTGAACAGACAACACTGCATAACCGGCTTGTGCCCAAGCCTTGCGCCATTCCACTCCGCCTGAGGCCGGCTCACCCAACCCCGGCAAGTAAATAATCAGCGGCAAGCGCTCATGGGTAGCCGGCGCCAACCATGCCACATCCACCGATTGCTGATCGAGTTGCCAGATTGCGTTCCAGCCAGCCGTGTCGTTGTGGGACGGTTGATAGGCGGTGGTCAGGTCTTTATTGACCCGCTCGGTGAATTCGATACGCGGGTCTGGCGGATCGCCCGCACAGCCAGATATCAATCCCAGGCTGCCCACCAAGGCGCCCACAGCCAGCCAGTACCGAGGTTGAAGGTTCATTCGATTCACAACGTCGTCAAGATCAAGATGGCTAGCAGCGTAACCGACCCTCTGGCGAACGAGGCGCAAGGACAGGTAAAGAATGGGTAAATGAGGGCCGCTACAGCGACGGGGCGTCCTGTCCGAGCTACGACCTCAATCAATCGGACGGTTGTCCAACCCGGACGATTGGGAACGTAGGTCAATGCGCCCTGGGCCCAGCACAATCCCTGAAATTAATGGGAGCTGTTTTCAACCAGCGATTCAGGAATGTCCCGCATGCCATGTAAAACGCGCCATACATCAGATAGCGTCTTCTACATTCTGGTTGGCAAGGGCTCGCGGAACGACGGGTTTAGCCTTCATCCTCGAGCTGTCCGAACCCTGGCACGTAGGGATTCGAAGTAATCGCCATCCACAGGAGCAGTGGGAGCCGATTCGGCCCCAGCCAGCAGCAGACCACGCAAGTGCTGTCGATCCTGATCTTTGGGAATCAGTTCCCGCACATATTCGCTACCGGTGCTGTAACCTCGATGGCTCACTTGATCATCGACAAAAGACTTGAGGGCATCCGGCAGGGAGATGTTCATGGTGCTCATGGCTTTGTCCGTCTTTGACAAAATTTGCCAAAATATACACCCATCGCCCTTGCCCGCCAGTGCAGAAGGTGGCGGCGACTATTGCCCGAACAGTGGGGGCTATGAGCAACTGGGTTACGGGACACTGGCCTTCCCCCTGGAGTCGCGTTAAAACCGGCTTGGGGTAACCCCGGCAGTTCCACATGATTCCGAGGCAAACGCGCTGCACTTCGACAGCCTTCGAGCTGTATCTGTTGACAACAGCCTGCGCAATACCGAGAGTTGACCGAGAACAGTAGCTCTGCCCCCTCATCGCTACTCAAATTGAAGGAGCGCTCGCTGCCCCCGGCCGGCCAGTGGCCCATCGACAAACAGTTTCACTGCCAGGGCAACGGCAATGAGTAAAAATCGTTTCGCAACCGCCGTCATCGTCCTGATGGTCGTCATGCTCAGCGCCTGCTCTACCGTGGTCCGGACCCTCAATGACGGCATGGAGTATTCGTACACCGTGGCCTACCCCATCCGAGGGCCCGAATATGTCCTGAGCGACCTTGGCGGCGAGCGGTATCTGCTGGCGCAGCAATCCCTCGACTATCGCGGTCAGGTGTCGAAGAACATTCGCTACTTCGATCGCCGCACGGGCGTGCTCACACCGATGGGACCGTTGTTCCTGAACAGCGGCGACAACATCCCCATCCGCTATTCGAGCGACGATCCCCAGGTGGTCGCATTCCTGCAGTATGGTGTCTCTCGCGACCTTAAAAAGGAATGCCTTCGCGGCTCCACGCTGGAAGAACGCTTGCAGACCCACTGCTACTACATCCGCGTCGAGCTTTCGATGGACGGTGGCAGGTCGTTCGCGCTGAGACATGTGGAGATTCCATCGGTCTTGAACGCAGGCAGCGGTGAGAACAACTTTGCGTTTGCAGCCGTGCGCAATCATGTCCTGTATATCGGTCTCAAGGCCTACAACGACGACAGCCAACAGGCAAAGGTTGCCCTTCGTCGCCTGCTGACGCGCCCCGGCTTCTACGGCGTGATCCTGGCGGCGCCGCTGCCGCCGCAAGACAGCGGTCCGGCGCAACGTATCAACAATCCGCACCTCGTTGCGGACCGGCTGACCGGCAAGGAACTGGAAGACTTCGTCATCGAGCCCGCCCACAACACCCTGCGCGCCACTCCAAAGTCCCTCGACCTGCAATACGGCATCGCCATCCACGCGAGCGAAAGACGCAAGTACGTGGATGAACTGAGAGCCAGCTATCCAGAATGGGCCAAGCAGCAGCGACTGGACATCCCCGAAGAGGCCCAGGAAGAAAACCGCGACGAACGAGAAAAACGCGCCGCCGCGATACCCGCATGGCGTGACGATCCCATCGAATGGATTCGCTTCGGCGAAGGAAGCTGAAATCATGAAAGAGCTCATTCCCATCAAGCGGGATCGCCGCGCGCGTACGATCAAGGTGCTTGAAGGCCCGCTCGACAACTTCCGTGTCGCCATCACCACGTCGATGGATATCGGCCGAGTACGGTTTGCTCTCGACGGGATTGTGGTCGACGCTCGTCTGCGCGAGCAGAACACCAGCCCCGAGACCCTGCAGGCCCTGGCCGACCAGCGTACGCCGGTGGTGGCCGGCGTTTTCGAGATGCACGATGGCACGCACGCACTCGACTGGCTGCTGCCGCAAGGCGCGCAGCAACCCGTTGCACCCGAGCCGACGCAGGTACGCGTCGAAAAGACATGGCGCTCACTGCCCCGCGCGCTGCGGCTGGCTGCAGCCGGCGGCCTGATCGGGGCTGGCGCGTTCTTCCTGGCTCTCCAGATCAAGTCCGTCTGGAATCTCCCGTTCCTGATCGTCGGCGCCCTGGCCATGGCAACCTTGATATTCTCATTGCTGCAGATTGCCTTTTCCTTCAGCACTCTCTGGGAGAGTTTCAGTCGCAGGCGGACCTTGCGGTTGATGGCATCTGTGATGATGAAGTACTGCGGGGCGCAAGCACATGGCCGCTGAACTGCCCGACATCCAGCGCGTCGAAGGACGGCTGAAGAAGCTGACGGCCAAGTCACTCTACAAGCGGGGCAACGCCTACAGCTTCGACGTCGATGGCCAATCGATGTGGTTCCTCACCAATGAGCGTTCATGGAACCCGACTTCGCCCTTCCTGGCCGAAGGGGACCGCGTCGAGCTGGCGGTGCTGGATACGCCCCTCACACCGACCGGCGAGCGCTGGGTGTACGCCCTGCGCAACCTGGAAGACGATGGTGCCTACGTTGCGCACTTCGCCTGGCAAGGCACTTCGCAGCCCCATGCCGCAACACGCATCCCACCCGGAAGCGAACACCGCTACGTCCTGGCACTGACTGCCCTGCTGATGGCCATTCTCGGAATGGGTGCCTGCATTGGCGCGGTGACGGGAACGAACAGCGAGTCCTGGCTCTTTCTGGGCGGCCTGTGCGTCGGTGCATGGCTGCTCTTCGCGGTTCCGTTGTACATCACTCGCTGGCGTTGGAAGGCCGGGCTCCCCACACGCAGGCAACGCGTCACGGAGGCCGTCTATCGCTGCCTGGACCTGGGTTCGCCGCTGGCGCCGAACCGGCCCGTTCGGGCCGTGTAGCGGGCCACAGGATCGCCGACCTCACTGGCTGCCTGCGGCGTACCTTGTGCCATCTAAAACGCCCTCTTTTTCAAGAATCGAATACACACCCGGACGGGATAACAGATACAGCCACGCCGAAGAGGCTTTTCCTTGAGCCGCCCTGACCAGAAGTGCCACGTGCGCGAGATAGCCTCTAGCAATGTATGGATTGGCAGCAAAATAACGACGACACTCAGGAGTACTTAAGGAGAAAACAAGCCCTCCATCCGTTTCAATTTTTCTCAAACGCCCCTCGGCAAAGCGTTCAGCCTCAGCCTTCGTTAGCGTCGATATAAACTCGACATCTTTAATGACTACTGAAGTTTCATACTTTGCCGGACAGGGTTGTGCCTGTAGAACATTGTAACGTCCGTAACCTTCGACTACATGTCTTGCAGCCCGCACGTCAGTGGTATTAATCAACATAAAATTGGCAACTGTCAAACTGACAGTCAAGCAGGCATCGCTCATCTCCTGGCATAAATTCAAAGCCCTGATGCGCTCATACATCTGCTCATCGGGAGATAGCTGGAGAGCCTCGATATACAAAGCGTCTTCGTCAAGCAATGGCTGAATGGACGAACTCAAACTTTTCTCACTGCCAACAAGATCTACGAGCCAGCGAACTTTCTGAGCCTCGGAAAACAGCCAGACAAAATAACCAGAAAGCACGGCCAGTAAAAGCCCGAAAAATATGCAAACATATGACTTCCTTGTCCTCTCCACAGCACACCTCAGCAATCGGATACAAAGAGCTGTGCACCTACCAGCGCTCAGCAACCCCAAACACGGCAATTATCTCTCGTGCAAACTTTCATCCACATACTGTTGCAACGGACTCAGACAGTAATCGATCACTTTACGGCGATCCGAAGTGAACGAGTTTTTTCCGATGCCAGTAGGCTGGCAGGCAACAGCCACACCATTAAAGCGACACACTGCGTGCGGCTCATGAACAAGTCCTTTTGCGAAGCCCGGATGAGAAAGGTATGAGGGGCAGATCCGGGGGGCGGGAAGCTAAGCCAGAGTCAATCGCAGGTCAAGACTCGGATGCCCGCTGTACAGTCCGTTGAACGAGTCCAACACGAGCATCTCTTTCGCCCCCCTCTCCCGCAATGGGTGTGGGCTACAAACGGCCAACCAGGCACTGACCTGTCATCTTTGTTGGTCCAGCTTCATAGATGAAGCAACCACAGCGCCCCGATCAGGGCGGCAGGCATTACCAGCACCCCCAGGCGCAGGAAGTCCAAGGCACCGACGTGTTCGCCTTCACGGCGAATGGCAACCAACCAGAGCAAAGTGGCCAGGGAGCCGGTAATCGACAGGTTCGGCCCGAGGTCGACGCCAATCAGCAGCGCCGCAGTCGTTCGCACTGGCAAATCGACAATATGACCAACGGAGCCGGCGATCAGGCCGGTCGGCAGATTGTTCATCAGGTTACCGGCGATGGCAGAGACCACACCGGCGCTCCAGCTGGCCTGGACCTCGGAGCCACGCGCCAGCGTGGCCAAACCATGGGCAAGGCGGTCAATCACACCCGTCTGGGCCGCCGCTTCCACCAACACGAACAGGCCCGCGACCAACGGCAGCACGCCCCATGCCACGCCTCTGAGCACCGGCATCGGATTGCGCCGTTGACGCAGATGGATCAGCCCGGCCGTGGCGATGCCGGCGCAGAAGGTGGGTAAGCCGAGCTGCCGGTCCAAGGCGGAGGTCGCCAGTAACAGTACGCCTGTCAGCACGATACCCAGCGCACACAGGCGTGCACCGCTGGACAGCGGTTGCACGTCGATGGCCGTGGCCAGGGGCTGGCGGATCTGCTTGCGCTGGGCCAGACGCAGCACCAGGTAGGTCAGGCCGATGGCGGCCAGCGACGGCAAGGTGAATTGCCGCAGCCACTCCAGCAACGGCGGCATCTGGCTGCCGAACACCACCAGGTTAGCCGGGTTGGAGATGGGCAGCACAAAACTGGCGGCATTGGCGATGAAGGCACAGACGAACAGATAAGGCAGCGGCTCGGCCTTGGCCGCCTTGCACGCAGCGTACACCGCTGGGGTCAGCACCACCGCCGTGGCATCGTTGGAGAGGAACACCGTGACCAGTGTCCCCACCAGGAACACCAGGTCGAACAGGCGCTGGCCGGAGCCCCTGGCGTGTTGCACCGCGTACATGGCCAGCCAGTCGAACAGCCCTTCCTGGCGCGCCAGTTCGGCCAGCACCATCATGCCGATCAGAAACAGGTACACATCGCCACCCTTGGCGACGGCGGCGAGTGCCGTGTGCAGCGGCACCAGGCCAAACGCGGTCAGCAATACCGCGGCGCTAACCGCCCAGACATACTCCGGCACGCGCCAGGGGCGCAGGATTACCCCGCCGGTCGCAACGGCGGCCACGGTCCAGATGAGCGAGGATGAATCAAATACAAGCATGCAGTTTACTCAGGTGAATACAGGACTCGGCGCGGCATGATCAGGTGACGGCCGTGAGGATGATAGCGGGCTCCGAACTGCTGCTGAGCGACCCGTAACGCTCCTTCCACTTTGATCCTCGGAGACCGAGAGAAGTCAGTCCCATGTCCTGCTCACGAAACGGAGAGAAGCAGGGACCTACGGCTGAGCGGTCCACACGGCCAGCTCATAGCCATCTGGATCAATGAAGTGGAAGCGGCTCCCACCAGGAAACGAAAATGTTTCGCGGGAAATAACAGCCCCCAAGGCTTTAAGCCGACGCTGCGCCTCATCGAGATCATCCGAGTACAAGATGATCAAAGGGCCACCGGGCCGAACGGGCTCTCCCGTAGTGAAACCACCCGTAAGGCGGCCATCACTGAATTCTGTATAGGCAGGACCGTAATCAACGAATGTCCATCCGAACGCCTCGCCGTAGAAAGCCTTGCTACGGGCGATGTCGCCGACGTTGAACTCAATGTTGTCGATCTGTCGGTCTTTACCACGAACGCTTATGGGGGCCTCCTTGGCTGATTTCGAAGAGGCGATGATAACGCATCGACCGTTGTGTGGCGTTGGAGCAAATGTGCGACCGTAATGCCCAAGCTTACCTATCCGATCAGACTGTGCCTGGGATCGTCGATACCGCTGGGGTTCGACCGATCATGTTTCCACGCATCCTGTGTCGAAAATTCACTCCTTCACTCGCAAGTAGGGATTGTCATAGGGCTTCTCGCTGAAGATCAACAACGGGCTAACTGCCTTTGACTTTGCGGCCACGCGACGTCGGCTTGACCGGTACGCTTTGACCATACTCGACCCACCAGGCGGCCAGAGCGTCCATCGTCGGGCCCAGCCCGCGGGCCTTGGACGTAATCTCGTAGTCGACGCGCGGCGGTACCTCTGCATAGACGGTTCGTGACACCAGTCCATCGGTCTCGAGCTCACGAAGCTGCGCCGTCAACATGTGCTGCGTGATGCCGGGAATCGCCTTTCGGAGTTCTCCGAAACGATAGATCCGCTGATTGAGCAGCCACATGATCTCCAGCTTCCACTTGCCCGAGAGCAGCCCAAACGCCCGCCGCATCTCCTCGTGCATGTTGATCTCAGGGATCTCATTAGTCTGGTTTTTCATACTAACCCCCACTATTTCATCCTACTTGTGGCTTTTCATATTAGTCGGCATTTTTACGAAAAGTCGATATGGATGGAAAAACCTCATGGCTGCCAACTACACATACTGGATCAGCACGGCATTGCTCTCGCTGCTCTATCTGGCCTCCGCAGCGCTGTACATCATCAAGAAGAACTGGGTTCGGCAAGTCCTTGCCGACTTCGGCTATCCCACCTATCTCGTGCCGTTGCTCACCACGGTGAAGATCCTGGCCGTGGCCGGCATCCTCTCGCGCGTCAGCGTGCTGCTGAGCGATCTGGCCTATGCCGGCATGCTGTTTCACCTGCTGCTGTCCGGCCTGGCGCACATTGGCGTGCGCAAGCCCAGCGGCGCGCTGCCGGCAGCCATTGGCCTGGTGCTTCTGATCGTCTCGTTCACCACCCAAAACGTCGCTCGCGACATTCCCTCGCCCTATGGCCTGGTCGCGGCGGCGCAACACGTAAGCCCCAACTGAAAGGAGAGCGTCATGGGTCGACTCACTGGAAAAGTAGCCATCGTCACGGGCGCAGGTCGTGGCATCGGCCGTGCCACCGCCAAGCTGTTCGCCGCTGAAGGCGCAAAGGTCGCGGTGCTTTCGCTCACGCCCGCCAATGTCGAGGCCGTCGTCGCTGACATCGAGGCGGCTGGTGGTATTGCGCTCGGCGTACCTTGCGACATCAGCGATCCCCGTCAGATCAAGGCCGCCGTGGACAAGGTCGCTGCGGCCTACGGTGGAATCGACATCCTCGTGAACAACGCGTTCGATCCCTCCGTTCCGTTCTCATCGGTCCTTGACCTCTCGGTGGAGCAACTGCAACGCAACTTCGATGTAGGGCCGATCGCCTACCTGAGCACGATGCAAGCAGCCTACCCTTACCTCAAGGCGAGCGACAGCGGGCGAATTATCAATTTCGGCTCGTTGGCTGGGGTCACCGGCCTGGTGGGCTATGCCCCTTACAACATGGCCAAGGAGGCGGTGCGCGCGCTCACCAGGACGGCGGCGCGTGAATGGGGTGTCGACGGGATCACCGTCAACAATGTCCTGCCCGTCGCCGACACCTGGGGCGCGGCCGCGTCCAATGCACCGGCACCGACCAATGCACTCGCACGCTTCGGCTCTCCCGATGAAGACATCGCGCCAGTGGTCCTGTTCCTCGCGAGCAAGGACAGTCAGTACATCACGGGGTCGAGCCTGACGCCTGATGGCGGATCGATTATCGACAGTGCACGCTGAAACGGCCGGTGAGCTCGCATGAAATGCTGAGATGGCTCTCTACTCGCGTCCCGCTCGCCATTCGCGCAAGCGTAGGTCAGCTTTCGCACCAATACTTAACAATGGCTGAGGTGGCAAGGGCTTCGGCGAATCGTAGTTGGAAAAAATCTCAACCAACTGCGATTTCAGCCCCATGGCCGCCTCAGCGGCAGCAATTCCGGCAGCCGTGGATTTGGAAGCGCCCAAGCCGTTGCACGCACAAGCGGCAAACAACCCTGCCTCGACCTCTCCAAAAATAGGAACGCTGTTCCAGGTCAACGCCATCGGCCCACCCCATCGATATTGCATTTTCAAGCCGACAAGATGGGGGAAACGATCAGCGAATTTACTGTCATGTACGCGGCCCGCCCCTTTTACATGACCTTCGTTGATCTCCAGTCCCGCATGATAGGAATATCGCGAGCGTATTAAAATGCGGTCACCATCAACGCCACTGACGCGACGCACTGTAGTCCCCATAGGCAATGCCGGAGTGGCTGCCCAATCCCGTTTTCCGCTCAGGCGCTTCGGATCAAAGGGCTCGGTCATGGAGGCATAGGTGAAGACATGCAACATCTGTCCACGAAACAAGCCGAAGCTCTGTGCGTGGCCATTGTTGGCCAGGATGATGCGCTTGGCCTTAACCGAACCTGTTGCCGTCTTCAGTAACCAGCTGTCCGACTGTTTGTCGAACGATTGAACCGGCGAGTTCTCATATAACCTCACTGGACTGCGTAGGCTGTCTGCCACAGCTCGAATGTAGGCCGCGGGTTGCACCATCACTGTGCCCGGCATGTACAGCCCCGAGGTGTAGATCTGGCTGCCAGTGACTTCATGAATCCCCTTGGCATCCAGGACCTCATGGGACTCACCAAGCCCTTGGAGCTGGCGGGCATAGCTCAGGATGTGAGAGTCGCCTTTCTGGCTGATTGCCACACTGTAACGACCACAAGGGTCGATGATCTCTCTCCCCCATCCGTATTCTTGCGCCATATTCGTGGCCAAGCCAATCGCGGTTCGGTAGAGCGTGATATCCCGCCGGGCACGTTCGGTTGAGGAGCCGCCGAAATCTTCAGCGCTGACTTCGTGGGGCAAATCGATAATGAAGCCTGAATTACGCCCAGTGGCTCCTTCTCCTACAACACCAGCTTCCAATACGACGACCTGCAGGTTCGGATCGAGTTGCGACAACCGCCGTGCAGCGGACAGCCCTGCAAAGCCGGCGCCGATGATTGCAACATCAGCCGTCACCGCGCCTTTTAGTGACGGAGTAGGCGCGCGCGCGGGAAGCATCCCAACCCAAGCTGAAAGGCTGCTGTTCTTCGGAAATTTCTTGGCCACGTACATGATTCAGACTCCCAAATCGTCAGGCGAGGTCGGACTCGAGAGTGATCAATGGCCGGAGGGCAGCCTTGAGCATTTCGATTTTTTCTGCGGACAACCGTGCCAATGGCCGACGAGGATTTCCGGCGCCGTAACCCGTGATCTCGGAGCCTGCGTAGACTGATTGGACATAATCGCCCTGCCAGATCAGCGACATGACTGGCTCCAGCGCTCGCCAAATCTCTCGGGCACGCGCCCAATCCTGTTGCAGTGCAGCATTCACCACCGCCACGCAGGTTCGGGGTGCCATATTTGCCCCGCCCCAAATCAAACCAGCTGCGCCGGCAAACAGCGCATAGGGCACCAGCGGATCAGCCCCGTTCATGGTCGGCAAGCCTGTACGAATCAGCGAAGCCTGGGCCACAAGATCACCACTGCTGTCCTTGACCGAGACGAAGTTCGGGATCTCGCTTAACTGACGGAACAGCGACGGCGTGACCTCTACACCGACAGCTTGGGGAACGTTGTAGCCGATAATCGGCAAGCCGGCCTCAGAGACGGTGGAGTAGAAATCGACGATACCCTGATCATCAGTTGGGCCCTCGAAGAACGGCGGCAACACCATAATCCCATCCGCCCCGCATTCGGCTGCATGGCGGGTACGCTCCACCACTTCATCAGCCAGCAAGGCCGAGGTTTGCACTATCACTCGTGCCCGCCCGTTGATGATTTTCGAGCCAAAGGCCACGAGCTGCTTTGACTCTTCCTTGCTGAGGTAGACGTGCATCCCCGTCCCGGAGCTCAGCACAAAACCATGAACGCCCGCGCTGATGTAGCGTTCAATCAAGTGTTCAAAACGTGGATAGTCAATTTTACCCTGAGCATCGAAAGGCGTGGTGATTGCCAGGTTAATACCTGTAAACGCAAACTTTGACATTGAGTCAACCTCTTCTTATTTGTCGCCGGAGAATCCAGCCAGATGGCTTTCAAGTTGCGCACATTGATTTAAATGTGCTTATCGAATAGACAGCGGATGCTGGGCGCGTAACGCACCTATACACTTCAGCTTGACCACCAGCGACCTGAAGCCCGGTAAGCAAGCAGAACTTCGGCTACGCACTGGATATTAACGGGTCAGCAAATGAATGATCATTAAATCACCTTGAAACTTGCGTTCACTCGCCAGCTGTCAAGGTGAAAGAATAATGATAGGCGGGGGTCTGACACAGCGACATTTACGTCAAGCAATTGATGATCTGGTGTTATGTGCCCATCTCGTCTGGATCCTCGAACAAGCCTTTATCGAACTGATCCATCAGCCAGTCGCGCAGCTTGCAGCAACTGGGATCACGGGCTTTTTCTTCGTTGAAATTCAGATAATGCAGGGTTTCTCTGTGCACCAGCTTCTCCTTGACCGGGCGTACCAGCAGCCCCTTCTCTATCAAGGGCGCGACCAGATAATGCCAGCCCAAGGCGACCCCCTGATGGCCCAGTGCAAGCTGAATCAGCAGGTTGTAGTCGTTGGCGTTGAAAAAATGCGGTGCCTCGCTGGATCGGGTTTTGAGATCGATATCGTGATGGGCAAACCATCCATTCCAGTCCACATGCTCGGCTACCTGCGAGCGGCCAAAAGGGCTGAGGTTCAGCAACGCGCTGTCACGAAGGCCATGGATGGATTGCAACTCAGGATGTTGCTCGAGGTACTGGGGGGTACACACTGGATAGATCACGTCGCACACCAGGGGCTTGCAGTGATACCCGTCGTGGCTTTTCATCATTTTACAAATGATGATGTCTGGATGGACCCCGGCCTCCATCGATAGAAAATTTTGAGTGACCACCAGATTGAGATCAATCTCGGGATGCGCTTCGAAGAAAGCAGGCAACCGTGGCCCAAGCCAGAAATGGGTGAACGCGGGGGAGCAGCAAAGCGTGACCACATGCTTGGAAACGGAACGGCTGCGCATGCGCTCCGCTGCCTGAGCGATGCTGCTGAATGACAGCTGCACCACGTCATAGAAATTGGACCCTGCATCGGTGAGCTTGACCGCCCGCCCCGCCCGGTCGAAAAGCTCTGTCCCGAGATGGACCTCAAGCTCACGTATCTGACGGCTGATAGCAGCCTGGGTGACGCACAGGGCTTCGGCTGCCCGAGTGAAGTTCTGGTACCTGGCTGCTGCCACAAAGGCTTTGACAGCGCGCAAGGATGGCATCTTGATCAGGGTCTGATCGGGCTCAGTCTGCTTAACCATAACAGTAGATCATCATTAGCCTATATAAAATGTCGATTCTTCAGGCTGTCGGCCTCGCCCTAGACTATTCGCAAGCCCAGCGATCGTATCGAAGCGCATGCAGTGGCAGGTTATCCGAATTGAATGACGCGTAGAAGCCCATTCCATTCGCGCCTAACGCAGCCGTCAAGCAAATCTTCGATAAAGCGATATTGTCAGTGCAAAAAGCCCCTCTTTGGAGTGCATAAGAAAAATGCATAAATACACCGCTGTATCAGACCTGATCAAACAACGTAAAGCGCAACACGGGCTTCCGGGCGCGGCCTATATTGACGCTGATGTTTACCGTCAGGACCTAGAGCAAATCTGGCACCGAGAATGGATCTTTGCGGGGCACACTTTCGAACTGGAAAAACCGGGGCAGTATTTAACGTTGCAGATCGGCGACTATCCGATAGCCGTGGTTCGAGGGAAGGACGGTCACATTCGTGCCTTCCATAATGCCTGTCGCCATCGTGGGTCGAAAGTCTGCACCGAGGACAAAGGGAAAGTCGCAAAACTGGTTTGCCCTTACCACAAATGGACATTCGAACTGGACGGAAAGCTTCTTTTTGCTGGCAACATGGGGCCAGAATTCAATAATGCTGGGCATGATCTCATTCCCGCGCATTGCGAAGTGGTGCACAGCTATATCTACGTGTGCGTGGCCAAGGTGGCGCCAGATTTCGAGAAATTTCGAAGCGCCGTGTCGCCGTTCATTGGCCCCCACTACCTGGAAGATTGCAAGGTTGCCTTCGAGGCTCACTTGGTTGAGAAAGGCAACTGGAAACTGGTTTTCGAGAATAACCGGGAGTGTTACCACTGTGACGGCACCCACCCGGAACTGCTCAATTCGTTTGTAGAAAACGTCTCTGTTCAGGGGCTTGGCGGAGAAGACGATCCTGAGCTTGCCGCCCACTGGAACACCTGTGAGGCTGGCGGTCTGGCCAGTCGGATCATCATGGATCCAGCGGGTCAATTTCGCATGACCCGCATACCGCTTAACCACGGCGCCAGCAGCTACACCCTGGATGGCAAGCCAGCGGTGAGCCGACGACTGGATCGCAGTGGTGTAGAGAACATTGGTGCACTCCTGTATTTCAATTACCCATCGACCTGGAACCACTTTCTTGGCGATCACGCCCTGAGCTTCCGTGTTCTGCCCCGAGGCCCAGGTGAAACGGTGGTCACCACCAAATGGTTGGTGCCCAAGGATGCTCAGGAAGGTGTGGATTACGATCTCGACCGCCTCACCAAAGTGTGGATGGCGACCAACGATCAGGATCGCCGCCTGGTGGAAGGGGCGCAGGTCGGCGTGACGTCTCCCACCTACCAGCCTGGGCCTTACTCGCCGCTGGTGGAGAATGGCGTGTGCCAATTCGTCGACTGGTATTGCGAACTCATGACCAGACGCATCTCTGAGGCTGCGCCACAAACGCTATAGAACTAACTGCCTACAGCTCTACCCGCACCACCTGGCCAGCCGAGTCGGGCCAGATCTCTCCCCACGAGGTGGTTCATAAGGGGGACGCGGGTAGCTTCCCACGAAGGCAGTCCGGTCTAAAGGACGTGCACCTTCGGCCAATACGCTGAAGGTACGCATGGTCGTTTTCCCCTTCCCGAACTCGCAACGCGCATCGCCACCGTTTCCGCCGATCCAACACCTATAAATACCCGCGGGAGAAGTCATGAATATCAAACAGAAGTTGACATGGGCGTTCGCGGCCATCGCTTGCCTCCCGGTTATCCTGGTCGCCGTGCTCGTCGTATTAAACCTGCGCGACGCGGCGCAAGCCAATTTCCTGGATAGCAGTGGCCGTGAGATCCGTCAGATCGATAACGGAATGAAGCAATTCTTCGATGGCATCAGCCAGAACGTCGAGTACTTCGCCAAAGACCCTCGGATCCTCTCGGCCAAGGGTTTGAAAAACTACTCCAGTGCCGACGCAGCACAACTTCCCTTTCCTGAAATCAACCAACAGCTTCTGGAGATTTTCGAGCGATTCGCCAAGAGTCATCCGACCACCGCCTATCTCTCCGTCGGACTAAGCAACGGCAGTTACGCCACTTGGCCCGACGACCCAAAAATGGCCAACTACGATCCACGCGTACGTCCCTGGTACAAGGCGGCCATGGCCGCACCGGGCACCACCGTCCGTACGGGCGCTTATTACTGGGCGCCAGATGATGTGTCGCTGATCGGCACCGTACGCACTGTCGCCGACACCAACGGCAACCTGCTGGGTGTCGTCGGTCTGGACGTGTCGCTCAAGCAACTGACCGAACTGGTCAAAAACATCAAGCTGGGCAATAGCGGCTACTTGATGCTGGTCGAGGCCAACGGCAACGTCCTGGTTGATCCCAGCAATGCCAAGCACAACTTCAAGCCTCTGGCCGACCTTGGTCCTAACTATGCCGAGCTGGCTAGGAGCGGCGATGGCGTGACCCGGATCGAGATTGATGGCGTGCCCTACATGGTCAACGTGGTCAGTTCCGAAACCCTGGGCTGGCGCTTCATCGGCCTGATCAAACGCGACGAGGTGATGGCCGAGGCCTCAAGCCTGACCTGGTTAATCGCCGTCATTGCCGCCGCGCTGGCTGTCGTCTTCGCTATCGTGGGCGCGAGTTTCGCCAGGGTGATCGTGCGACCGATTCGTGGCGTTGCCGATGGCCTGCAGGAAATCGCCGAAGGAGAAGGCGACCTCACCCGCCAACTCGCGGTGCAGGGCAAGGACGAAACCGCCACCCTGGCGCGCTGGTTCAACCAGTTCCTGGGGATGATTGCTCAACTGGTGCAGCGAATCGGCAACGCCTCTTCCGACCTGCAACATGCGGCAGCCGACACCAGTGAGGTGGCCCAAAACATGAACGAAGCCGCCGGACGGCAGCGCCAAGCGGTGGAGTTGGTAAGCACCGCTTTCAACGAGATGGTCGCCACCGCCAACGAAGTGGCCCGCTCCTGCAGCCAGGCCGCCGCCAGTGCGGACACGGGCTACCGCGACGTCCACGATGGGCAGCATCAGATAGGTGAAGCCACGGGCAGCGTGCTTAAACTGAGCGAAGACCTGCAACAGTCGACCCAGACCATGCAGGCGCTCGAACAGGACAGCAAGAACATCAACACCATCCTCGACACTATTCGCTCGATCGCTGAACAGACCAACTTGTTGGCCCTCAACGCCGCCATCGAAGCGGCGCGCGCCGGCGATCAGGGCCGCGGCTTTGCCGTGGTGGCAGACGAGGTACGAGCCCTGGCACGGCGTACGGCCGATTCCACCGGCGAGATCGACAGCCTGCTCGGCAACCTTGCGCGGCGAACCCACGAAGTGACCCAGCAGATGCAGAGCAGCCTGCAGATGTCACAAACCAGTGTTGAACGCATCCAGCAGGCCCGCGACAGTTTTGACAAGATCCGCCACTCAGTGGACTCGATTCGCGACCAGAATACTCAGATCGCCACGGCGGCAGAGGAACAGCATCAGGTGGCTGAAGACATCAACCGGCACATCGCACAGATCCATGCCGATGCACAGCTGGTAGAGGAGTTTGCACACTCGGCGCAGACCGGATCGGGCCGTTTGACGGACATTTCCGGTCAGCTCAAGGGGTTGGTTGGACGCTTCAAGTTCTAGTCTGTATTGCATGAGATAGCCAGGGACGGCTCGGTGCAATCGAATATCCCCTCCATGCCTCATATCGGATGGGGAACCCGGCCGGTGCGTACTTCTTCACCCCCGGCACGATTCATCAATGTGTCACCGGAAATGAGCCTCTATCGCGAGAAGATCTTCGGCCCGGTGCTCGCGCTCAGGCCGACAGATCGTACATCCGACGCTTAGCCCACGGATTTCAGGGGGATCGGGTCTTGGAGGCACGCCAGCATGGTCTCGCAATACCAGTCATCGAACTGGCATACGCCATTTTCTGCGATTTCCGAAAAAGGTCCTGGCTCATAGGTTGGCGAGGTAATGCCCGCCTGAGTGCCTTCTACCAAGCGACGGTCCTGATCGTTGGTGGCAAGCCAGACCTTCGTCAGCCGGTCGATATCGTAATCGACACCTTCAACAGCGGTATTGGGCACCAGCCATTTGGTGGTCACGAGTGTTTCCGTCGGGCCAAGCGGAAGCACCCGGAAGCTCAATGCGTGGTCACCAAGAAAGTGGTTCCAGGTCGACGGGTAGTTGAAGTACAGCAAAGCGCCGATATTGGGTTCGCCGCTCTTGTCCAGGCGACCTGCCACAGCAGGCTTGCCATCCATGGTATAGCTGACGGCCGTCGCTGAAAGCGGAATACGGGTCATACGGAATCGACCAGCAGGATCCATGACCAACCTGCTGGGCATACCCGCGCTTTCACAGCGGGCCCAGTGTGCAGCCAGTTCTGGGTCGTCTTCTCCGCCAACACCTGCAACCGAAAGATTCTCGACGAACGAGTTCATCAGTTCAGGGTGGGTACCGTCACAATGAAAACATTCCCGATTGTTTTCGAAGACCAGCTTCCAGTTGCCCTTCTCTACCAGATTGGACTCGAAAGCAACCTTGCAGTCATCCAGGAAGTGAGGAGCAATGAAAGGGCTTACCGAACTACGGAAGTTTTCAAAGTCAGGTGCCTTTTCGGCCACACATACGTAAATGTAAGTATGAACGATTTCACAGTGAACCGTTTTAAGGTTGTATTGGGTTTTATCGAACTCGACGCCCATATTGCCAGCGAACAGCAGACTGCCATCGAGCTCGAAAGTCCACTTGTGGTAGGGACAGACCATTTTAGCGACTTTGCCCTGGGCATGTTCGCACACCTTGGAACCACGGTGTCGGCAAGCATTATGGAAAGCGCGAACCCGACCGTCTTTACCTCTTACCACTGCAACAGGATAGTCGCCAATCTGCAAGGTGAAGTACTGACCAGGCTTTTCGAGCTCAAACGTATGTCCGGCAAAAATCCAGTCCTTATGCCAAATATGTTCGAGGTCCTGACGGTAAACTTCTGGATCCATATACAACTCACGCGGAAGCGCATGCCGCGCCTTGCGCTTCTGGATCAGGTCAATAACGGAATCTTTACTATTCATTATTATCCTCCACTCATCAACCTTTGGCCAATGAAAAACATGCCGTGCGAATTATTGTCGACCTTATTTAGCTGCCTCGTGACATCGCTAATTGCGACAAACCTATTCACTGACACCAGATAAGATAAGCCTTTTTTGACTAATACCTTGCAAAAGGCTACGACAGTCCCTTTCGCCCGACAAACTACTTTTTCAAGGCAAAATCGATAATTTCAGGTTATGAGTCGCAGACCAAGGCACTTACCAAGGCACAGGACATTCATACGCACCAGCGTGAAAATTTGGAGAGGACCCAGTCCCGCACCCTTCGACAGGCGTCTTCGTACTCGGTGTTTTCTTTACAAGCCAGATAATGAAGGCTATTGCGAAGCGTTACCTGCTGCTCGACAGGGCGAACAAGCATCCCCCTTTCAACCATTCCATTAACGAGCTGATTCCAACCCAATGCGACCCCTTGATGGGTCAAGGCCATATTGATGATCAGGTTGTAGTCATTGGCGTGAAAGATAGGCGGGCTCTCGGGTGGACGCTCATCGATATCGACGTTTTGAAAAGCCAGCCACACCCCCCAGTCCACGTGCTCAGCGACTCCCGATCGCCCGAATGGGCTGAGATTGAGTAACGAAGAGTCCCGTATACCCTCAAGCGAGGAAATTTCTGGATACATCTCCAGGTAAGCCGGGGAGCAGACAGGGTAAATAATATCGTGACACAACGGGTAGCTCTTGTACCCATCACCAACCGTGGTGATCTTCGAAATGATGATATCAGGCTCTACACCTGGTTCCATATTCACAAAATTCTGTGTGGTGATCAGATTGAGTTCGATATCAGGGTTATTCGCACGAAACTCAGGAAGATGGTCCGAGAACCACAATGCCGAGAATGCAGGTGAGCAACAAATAGTCAGCACATGTTTCTGTGTTGGTGTACTACGAATTCTTTCAGCCGCCTGCGCGATATTGACGAACGACAACTGCGCCGCCTCAAAAAAAACCGCCCCCGCGGTCGTCAGTTCCACCGCGCGCCCAACACGTACGAAAAGCTGAGCGCCCAAATATATTTCCAGCTCCCTGATCTGCCGGCTGATCGCGGCTTGAGACACACATAATGCCTCTGCTGCTCTTGTGAAACTTTCATATTTGGCAGCCGCCACGAAAGCTTTCACAGCCCTGAGGGACGGCATTCTAAGCAGCAAAGTATCTGGATCGACGTGCCTGCTCAACATGGCTAGCCACCTCACGGTCGTTTTCGGAAGGCGGCGAGGGTACCCCAAAGCCGTAGCCCGGGCCATACGGATGCCGCAAATGTTCGCTGGCCGTCGCTTCAGCCGCTGTCTATAACGATAGGTTATCTATAAAGCCCTGTAAATGTTGTTGGATTTCCCGTCGGGATGCTTCTAGATTTGAAAACAAGCCCTATTCCGTGGGCAAACAATAAGAAATAGGAAACCGTCAATGCGTAGATATCCCCCTTGGTACTGCCCTTCCGTATTGCCAGCACTCGTTATCAATTTGACTTCGAGCGCTTGCGGTGTTGCACACATAGGAGGGACACGATGACCAGTCCAGATGAAATCATTTCCGTTAAGAATATTTTCAAAGTATTTGGCCCACAGCCAGACATAGCCATGAAAATGCTCGAAGCGGGCGCAAGCAAAAGTGAAGTGTTTGAGAAGACCGGCCAGGTGATCGGTGTTTTCGATGCCAATTTCTCCGTCAAGCGCGGTGAAATCTTTGTCATCATGGGGCTCTCGGGGTCTGGTAAATCGACGATGGTGCGACTGTTCAATCGCCTGATCGAGCCCACCTCAGGCAGTATCTATCTCAATGGCCGGGAGATTACCGGTCTGTCCGATAAGGCCCTTCTCGACGTCCGTCGCAAGGAGATGGGCATGGTATTTCAATCGTTCGCGCTGATGCCGCATATGAGCGTGTTGGAAAATACCGCCTTTGGCCTGGAAGTCTCCGGTGTCAGTGAAAAGGAACGTCACTGTCGCGCTCGTGAAGCACTCAGTCAGGTCGGACTCGCCGGACAGGAGCACAGCTACCCGCATCAGCTTTCCGGTGGCATGCAGCAGCGCGTGGGCCTTGCCCGGGCGTTGGCGAACGATCCGGCAATCCTGCTGATGGATGAGGCCTTTTCCGCTCTGGACCCGCTCATCCGCAGCGAGATGCAAGGGGAACTCATTCGTCTGCAGGCCGAGCAGAAGCGCACCATCATCTTCATCTCCCACGACATCGAGGAAGCCGTTCGCATTGGCCACCGTATCGCGATCATGGAAGGGGGTCGAGTGGTGCAGATTGGCACGCCCCAGGAACTGATCAATCAGCCGGCCAATGAATACGTACGCACGTTCTTCAAAGGCTTCGACAGCTCAAGAGTGCTCAAGGCGGGAGATGTGGCCGAGTTTGATCCACAAGTGATCTGCCGGGTCAACGGCAAGGCGCCGCGCTTCAAGGCCGGGGTGCCGTTCGGCTACCTGATCGACGAAAGCGGGCAATTGCTCGGGGTGGTCGATACCGATGAAAGCAGCACGACCGCCAATACCCCCTACAACCTGCACGAGCAGCAGCCGGTGTATATCGACACGCCTTTGCACGACGTGCTGGACATCGCCGCCAACCTGCCCTACCCGGTGCCAGTACTCGACCGCGAGGGCACGCTCAAGGGCACCCTGTCGAAGAGCCAATTGCTGCAGACCCTGAGCCGCCATTGAGCGACCGCGGCAACTTGCCGTGCTGACGGCTCTGATGAAGTGAAGTATCCGCAGCCTTGATGAAACACCTGCGGTGATGATGAAGAGGTAAGCCCCAATGTCCGATTTCAGTTTTCTCGATCCGTTCCAGTCCGCCACCATTCCACTGGGTGACTGGGTACAAAGCACCTTGGATTTCCTGGTGCTCCACTTCCGCGATGTGTTCCATGCCATCCGCTGGCCGATCGACCAGGTGCTCAATAGCATCGAATTCGTCCTGCAAAGCATCCCGCCGAGTATTGGCATCATCCTGTCCTCGCTACTGGGCTGGCAACTGGCAGGCAGACGCATGGCATTACTGTGCTTCGTGACGCTGACACTGCTGGGCTTCATCGGCGTCTGGTCTGAGTCGATGACCACCCTGGCCCTGGTGCTGACCTCGGTGTTCTTCTGCGCTTTGATGGGCATACCACTGGGCATCCTCTGCGCTCGCAGCGACCACCTCGAGCGGGTGATACGACCCTTGCTCGACGCCATGCAGACTCTACCGGCCTTCGTCTATCTGGTACCGGTGGTGATGTTGTTCGGCATCGGCAACGTGCCGGGTGTACTGGTGACCATCGTTTTCGCCCTGCCGCCGCTGGTGCGCCTGACCAATCTGGGCATCCGCCAAGTACCGGAAGACAAGATCGAGGCCGCTCGGGCCTTCGGCTGCACGCCGCGACAGATGCTGACCCGTGTGCAGCTACCGCTGGCCACTTCAACCATCATGGCCGGTCTCAACCAGACCCTGATGCTGTCGCTGTCGATGGTGGTGATCGCCTCGATGATCTCGGTCGGCGGCCTGGGACAGATGGTGCTACGTGGCATCGGGCGCCTGGACATGGGCCTGGCCACGGTCGGCGGGACCGGTCTGGTGCTGCTGGCCATCTTCCTTGATCGACTGACCCAGGCCATGGGGGCACGCACTGGCGCAGACCCAAGCCTGCGCTGGTACCAGACAGGCCCCGTCGGCCTGCTGATGCGCCTGATCGGCGCAGGAAAACCCGAAGGGCGGCGCAAGACCGCCTGAACAACCCCGTTAGCTCTGCCGAACTTGAAGATAAAAACCAGAAGAAGGTACGCGACGATGTCCCAATTCACACTCCCCCGCAGCATCCTGAAATGCGCTACAGCCCTGACCCTGACCGCCGTCTCCCTCTGCGCCAGCGCCTCGTCGGACAAGCCGGGAGAAGGCGTGAAGGTCACGCCAATCTTCTCTGCTATCGCCGAGGAGCGCTTTCGTGGCGAAATAGCCTTGGAGGGCCTGCGCGAGCTGGGCTACAACGTCCAGGAACCGAAAGAGACTGAATACAGTGTCATGATGGTGGCTTTGGGCAATGGTGATGCGGACTTCACCGTGCACCTTTGGGAAAAACTGCACGAAAAATTCTATCAGCAGGCCGGTGGCGATGACGTCATGGTCAAGGCGGGCGACATCATGCCCGGTGTATTGCAAGGCTACCTGATCGACAAAAAGACCGCCGACGCCTACCACATCAAGTACATCACCGACCTGCAGAAACCGGAAATCGCCAAGCTGTTCGACAGCGACGGCGACGGCAAGGCGGACTTGACCGGCTGTAACCCGGGCTGGGGTTGCGAACTCGCCATCGCCCACCACATGAAGGCCTATGGCCTGGAAAAAACCGTGAAGGTCAACCAGGGCTCCTATTTCGCGCTGATGGCCGACACCATCGCCCGTTACAAGTCAGGCAAGCCGATCCTCTACTACACCTGGGTACCGCAGTGGATCGCCAACGTGCTGGTCTTAGACAAGGATGTGGTCTGGCTGGAGGTACCGAAAACCGATCTACCCGGCGGCAAGAATGATGTCGACACCATGTACAAAGGCAAGAATCTCGGTTTTGCCGTCGATAAGGTCGAGGCCGTACTGAACAAGAACTTCGCCAAGAAGAACCCGGCGGCCTTGAAATTCCTCTCGTTGATGCAGATCAGCACCGACGATGAGAGCGCGCAGAATATGAAGATGCACGATGGTGAGAAAAAGCCAGCCGACATCAAGCGCCACGCCAAGGAATGGGTAACTGCGCATCGCCAACAGTTCGATGCATGGTTGCAAGCCGCTCGTGCTGCCACGACCCAGGCAAGCAAGTAATCAG
>Ga0209759_1000796_pt1 | contig 25722 bp, 30 predicted proteins | sample AraplaCL_Col_mMS_FD_184261 | JGI IMG/M metagenome (GOLD analysis project Ga0209759, IMG submission 184261) | Arabidopsis root microbial communities from the University of North Carolina, USA - plate scrape CL_Col_mMS (SPAdes) (version 2) | ecosystem: Host-associated > Plants > Roots >...
GTGCGCGACAAGGCCGACAACTGCATCATCGTCTGCTCGATCGAAAACCTGGACCCGATGGGCATCCACACCGGTGACTCCATCACCGTGGCCCCGGCACAGACGCTGACCGACAAGGAATACCAGATCCTGCGTAATGCCTCGCTGGCCGTGCTGCGCGAGATCGGCGTGGATACGGGTGGTTCGAACGTGCAGTTCTCGATCAATCCGAAGGACGGTCGCATGATCGTCATCGAGATGAATCCGCGTGTGTCGCGTTCGTCGGCGCTGGCTTCGAAGGCCACCGGCTTCCCGATCGCCAAGGTCGCGGCCAAGCTGGCCGTGGGCTACACGCTGGACGAATTGAAGAACGAGATCACCGGCGGCGCGACCCCGGCATCGTTCGAGCCCTCGATCGACTACGTGGTCACCAAGGTGCCGCGTTTCGCGTTCGAAAAATTCCCGCAGGCCGATAGCCACCTGACCACGCAGATGAAGTCGGTGGGTGAAGTGATGGCCATGGGCCGGACCTTCCAGGAATCGTTCCAGAAGGCACTGCGCGGCCTGGAAGTCGGCGTGGATGGCCTGGACGAAAAGTCCACCGACCGCGACGAGATCATCGAAGAGATCGGCGAAGCTGGTCCGGACCGCATCTGGTATCTGGGCGACGCATTTCGCCTGGGCCTGTCGATCGACGAGGTTTACGCCGAGACGTCGGTCGACCCGTGGTTCCTTGCGCAGATCGAAGACATCGTCAAAACCGAAGCACTGGTCAAGGCCCGCACGCTGGATAGCCTGTCGGCTGCCGAGCTGCGCCTGCTCAAGCAGAAGGGCTTCTCCGACCGCCGCTTGGCCAAACTGATGAAGACGACGGCCCAGGCTGTGCGCGAGAAGCGCATCGCCGAGAAGGTGCGTCCGGTCTACAAGCGCGTGGACACCTGCGCAGCTGAATTCGCGACCAACACGGCGTACCTGTATTCAACGTACGAAGCCGAGCATGGCGAGTGCGAAGCCGAACCGACCGGCAACAAGAAGATCATGGTCCTGGGCGGTGGTCCGAACCGGATCGGCCAGGGTATCGAGTTCGACTACTGCTGCGTGCACGCCGCGCTGGCACTGCGCGAAGACGGGTACGAGACCATCATGGTCAACTGCAACCCGGAAACCGTCTCGACCGACTACGACACGTCCGACCGCCTGTACTTCGAGCCGGTGACGCTGGAAGACGTGCTCGAAATCGTCGACAAGGAAAAGCCGGTCGGCGTGATCGTGCAATACGGTGGCCAGACGCCGCTCAAGCTCGCACTGGATCTGGAAGCCAACGGCGTGCCCATCATCGGCACGTCGCCGGACATGATCGATGCGGCCGAAGACCGTGAGCGCTTCCAGAAGCTACTGCACGAGCTGGGCCTGCGCCAGCCGCCCAACCGCACCGCGCGCGCAGAAGACGAAGCGCTCAAGCTGGCCGAAGAAATCGGCTACCCGCTGGTGGTGCGCCCTTCGTACGTGCTGGGTGGCCGCGCAATGGAAATCGTGCACGAGCCGCGCGACCTCGAGCGCTACATGCGTGAAGCCGTGAAGGTGTCGAACGACAGCCCCGTGCTGCTCGACCGCTTCCTGAACGATGCCATCGAGTGCGACGTGGATTGCCTGTCCGACGGCAAGCGCGTCTTCATCGGCGGCGTGATGGAGCACATCGAGCAGGCTGGCGTGCACTCGGGCGACTCGGCGTGCTCGCTGCCGCCGTACTCGCTGTCGCAAGCCACCGTGGATGAACTTAAGCGCCAGACCGCCGCGATGGCCAAGGCCCTGAACGTGGTCGGCCTGATGAACGTGCAGTTCGCCATCCAGCAAAAGGGTGGCGAAGACATCGTCTACGTGCTGGAAGTGAACCCGCGTGCGTCGCGTACCGTGCCGTACGTGTCGAAGGCGACCGGCATCTCGCTGGCCAAGGTGGCGGCACGCTGCATGGCCGGCCAGTCGCTGGATTCGCAAGGCATCGAAACGGAAGTCGTACCGGCGTATTACAGCGTCAAGGAAGCCGTGTTCCCGTTCAACAAGTTCCCGGGCGTTGATCCGGTGCTTGGACCGGAAATGCGCTCCACCGGCGAAGTGATGGGCGTCGGCAAGACCTTTGGCGAGGCGCTGTTCAAGAGCCAGCTCGCCGCCGGTTCGCGTCTGCCCGAGAAGGGCACCGTGCTGATGACGGTCAAGGACAGCGACAAGCCGGCCGCGGTGGAAGTGGCCCGCGCGCTGCATACGCTGGGCTACCCGATCGTCGCGACGCGCGGTACGGCTTCGGCCATCGAAGCGGCTGGCATTCCGGTGCGCGTGGTCAACAAGGTGAAGGACGGCCGTCCGCACATCGTCGACATGATCAAGAACGCCGAGATCGCCCTCGTGTTTACGACCGTCGACGAGACGCGTACCGCGATTGCCGATTCGCGTTCGATCCGCCAAGCCGCTCTGGCGCAACGTGTGACGTACTACACCACCATCGCTGGCGCCCGCGCCGCGGTGGAGGGCCTGAAGCACATGCAGAACCTGGATGTGTATGACCTCCAAGGTCTGCACGCCACCCTGTAAGGCCTTCGTCAGACCTCGCGGCGTGGCATAGCGTCGCGGCAGAACCCCCGGGGTAGCGGCAGTTGCCGCCTCGGGGCGGTTCGCCTACACTACAGCGTCCGTGTCAAAACAACGACAGCCGCCGTCAGGCGGGTGTGCGCTACGCGCCCTCCCGCTTCGCAGCGGCTGATTTTTTTGTGATTTCGAATTACTCGCTATGAGCACCATTCCCATTACCAAGCGCGGTGCCGAGATGCTCAAGGAAGAGCTGCAGCGCTTGAAGACCAAGGAGCGTCCGGCCGTCGTCAACGCCATTGCTGAGGCTCGTGCCCAGGGCGATCTGTCCGAAAACGCCGACTACGATGCCGCCAAGGAGCGCCAGGGCTTCATCGAGGGCCGCATCATGGAGATCGAGTCCAAGCTGGCCGCCGCACAGATCATCGATCCGGCTGCGCTGGACGCGGAAGGCCGCGTCGTGTTCGGCGCCACCATCGATCTGGAAGATCTGGACTCGGGCAAGCCCGTCACGTACCAGATCGTCGGCGATGACGAGGCCGATCTGGAAACCGGCAAGATCTCGATCAGCTCCCCCATCGCACGCGCGCTCATCGGCAAGTTTGAAGGCGATGTCGCGACCGTGGTTGCCCCGGGTGGTGAGCGCGAATACGAAGTCGTCGCGGTCAAATACCTCTAATCCGCATTCGGAGCCAGCCACCATGCCGCAGCGCTTCTTCCAGTTGCTTGCCACGGTGTGGTGCGGTTCGCTCTGGACCATCGGCTACGTCGCCGCGCCCACGCTGTTTGCCATGCTGGAAGATCGTCAGTTGGCGGGCGCGATTGCCGGACGGTTGTTCCATGCGGAGGCGTGGATCGGCCTTGCGAGCGGTTGCCTCCTGTTGTTGGCGGCGACGGCGTTGGTTCGGCGCGGGCAGGATGGTTACAAGCCGTTGCGCTGGCTGGTGCTGGGGATGCTGGTATGTGTGCTGGTCGGCTATTTCGGCCTGCAGCCGTTCATGGCTTCCCTGCGAGAGCAAGCTGCAGCGCAGGGCTTGGCGGTGGGGGAGTCGGCATACCGCGCTCAGTTTGGCATGCTGCACGGCGTATCCAGCGCGTTCTACCTCGTGCAAAGCCTGCTCGGTCTTGCGTTGATCTGGAAGATGGCGGGCATTCGGCAGGCTTCCTAAGGCAAAAAAAGACCGGCTGAAACGCCGGTCGTTTTGTGTGAAGCCTTGAATCAGGACAGCGCCTTCTTTTTCTGGCTGGCTTGACGCGGTTTGGCGCGCTTGACGTTGCCGCCCGCAGTGACTCGCTCGTTGCCGAGCACGCTCAAGCGGACTGGCTTCGGGCGGCGGGCGCTGTTCGGATTGGGCTTGCGGACCGTGACCGAACGCGGGCCGACACCGACCGTGGTCTTGCGAGGCGGCTTGAGGTCCTTCGGCTGGTTTTCCTTCAGGTAGGCCGGGCCTTCGCGCCAGATCACCAGCAACTTGCCGATATGCTGCACCGGGGCGGCCTGCAGGCGGGCGCAGATTGTGTCGTAGATTTCGATACGCGCTTCGCGGTCATCGCCGGCCACGCGAACTTTGATCAGCGCGTGAGCCGCCAGCGAGCGGTCGATTTCGGCCAGAACGGCCTTGGTCAGGCCCTCCGCACCGATGATGACGACCGGATTCAATGCATGCGCTTCCGAGCGCAATTCCGATCGCTGGGCAGGGGTGAGGGTGAGGGCGGGCATAAATAAGGGCGGGATCGCGGAAAAAGACAAACGGCGCGTATTATCCGCCCATTTCTGCATATGCGCAAGTGCTTGATTTCAAAGGGTTTTTTGCTGGTGTTGTAAAAACGTGCAAAAAATAAACAAGTTGCTCTTTGAAAAAGTGGCTTTCTTAGCACTCATACAGCACTAAGGAAGCTGCTAACGCACTTGCTTTGCAATGGTATGTTAGCAACAGCTAACGGATTGACGCGCGTTAAGATTTATGTTAGTCGGCGCTGTTTTCAGTGCAGCGCACGGTACGTAATGTACCCGATAAACGCAATAAAAACAACCGAAAAGATTATCGTTAGCAATAGCTTTAGATTATCTCGGTTGTTAATCATTAAAAACACCGTCAATTTTCGTTCCTGTCGGGTCTAGGAAATAGGCTAGCTTATCCGGCATATCAATATGAAAAATAACCGGTATCCCTAGAAAACTAAGCGCTGGCGGGTTTTGTGGCTGTAGTGCTGCAACGTATGCCAGCCACACATCTTTACCCATTAGAATTGCTTTAGGTTGATATTCTTTTGCTCGAACTATGGTTGAAACCATCATATTCATGTGGAGCAGGATATTCTTCGATGCGCCAGAGTTGTAGCTATCATTGGGGTCTTGCGGCTTCTTGAAAAATACCTTTTCGTTGTGTTGTAACTCGCCCAAATCAATGTTCATTTTTTCGCCTTCTGTTCCCTCTTAATCTCTCTGCGCAGTTTCAAATGCAACTCCTGCGCCTTAATGCGCATCAAAATCCGTTGCTGTTCTGATTGCCTGCGTTCTGTTGTGACCATGATTGGTAACTCCCAAAAGTTTGTGCGTTCCACTGTTGCGCGCTGTTTGCTAACTGCTGTTGCTGCGCCATATTCTGCAATGCTTGCATTTGCTGTGCGCTGTTAAGTCCATTGAATATTTGGTTGTACTGCTGCATTAATGCAGGGTCGAAGTAGGAATATGGGTTACTAGCCCACGGATACACACCAAAGGAAGAGGCGTAGGAAGTGGGTTTATGTTCATCCTTGAGAATGTTCCAAAACTCTTCCTGTTCGTCTGTTAACTTTTCTTCCTTTCCTACTATGCATCTTGCATAGTTAGCGATCTTGTTTGCTATTTGTTTGTAGTTCATCTCGTTTCTTTTGTTTGCGTACTTCCCAAGCCTTACGCATATTTGCTTTGTGTTCTTCGGTAAATGGCTTGCGCTTCTTTCCCGTTTTCCCTTTGCTCATGTTCTGAATATGCTCGGAAGTTGGCTGGTAGCCCTTTCTTGGCATTGGCTTTACCTCCTGTTTTTATTATTTATTCGATAAATAAACAAAAGAGAATAATGTGACTAAACAGAGAGGGAGCAATGAACTACAAACTCACATACATGCGGCTTATGCTGCGTGCGCAGGAGCGTGAGCTAGCGGGATATACGGAGACGCACCACATAATTCCGCGCAGCTTGGGCGGGACGGATGCAGCTAGCAATTTGGTGCAGCTAACAGTGCGTGAGCATTGGCTAGCTCATTGCTTGCTTGTGCGCATGCATCCAGACAAGCCGAATTTGGTATTTGCACTTGAGGCAATGGGATTGCCCAACAGGCTGCACCCTGAACGCCGTGCACTGAGGTTGAAGCGCTGGCAGCGTAAGCGCATAGCGTTCCGTAAGGCTGCGCTATTGCGTGCTGCGAACAAGGGTAGGGCGTTGCACCGCTTAGCCCTGATTTACGCTGCTAGGCACGATGCGCACGTCGAGGAACTGTTTGCAGCGCATAGGCTGTAGAGCCAAAAGAAAACGCCCCCGAAGAGGCGTTGCGGTTTGTTGTGCTGCTAGCTACTGCTTAGCTTGTCTATGTGCTGCGTGCCAACACCACCAGCGTTCCAATGCTCCTAGCGTGCGTCTTCTCGCGTGCTGCGCATGTGCGTGCATGGTGCTAGCTCCCTTACGCTGCTACAGGCATTTGCACTACGCGGTAGCTGCGTGCGCAGGCATATCCCCGGTTGCACAGCGCAGTCATAAGCACTGCTGCGAACAACTGCTGCACCAGGTTTAGCTTACGCAGCGTAGCAAGCTCATCGAGGTCTTGCATGATTTTGCCTGCCAGCGCGTCATCGTTGCAGTAGAAGGGGCGCAGGGACTGCCAAAAGCTTTCCGCAGCTATTTCCAGCAGCTTGTAGGAGTCCTCGCTTACGGAAACGCGCATCACTTTGTTAAGCATCACAACCTCCTGTGTTTCTGCTAGCACCGCGCTAGCAGTGTCTACAGTTTGTGATCTAAGAGGCACGTTTCCTATGGCTTAGCTGCCACAGACAAAAATTCCTTAACACAGTGGTTAACCTAAGCGGAGTGCTAAGGAAAGTTCGCTGCGTTGCTTGGTTGTTCGTTACGGAGTCTGGCTATACTGTTGCTAACGTGCATGCATAGTGCATGTGCAACACACAACGCGGAAGGGAGTAACAACATGGCAACTGCAAAGAAAACTGCTGCTAAGCCCGCAGCTAAGAAAGCACGCACTGTCAAGACAGAGGCAGAGAAGATCGAGGAACTGCTGAAGAAGGTAGAAGCGCTGAAGGCACAGCAAAAGCGCAAGGAAGAGGAAGCAGCAGCAGCTAACAAGCAGCTTGATGCGAAGCAGGTAGAGGCGTTTGCGGCGCAAGTAACCAAAGCTGCTAGCACTGCGGGATTCTCGTTTGATATGTTCCTTGAGAAGTTCATCGCAGCCCACTACCAAGGGAAAGCGAAGCTGGCAAAAACACGTGCAAAGCGCAAAGCTGCCTAAGCCGCTACCCAAGTAGCTACCCCAAAAAAAACCCGCGCTAGGCGGGTTTTTTTACGGCTCTACGTGCTGCGCTACGCAGTCTCTTGCTCATAGATCAGCAGCAGTCCGTTGAACTCGTTGTTAGGAATGTAGCCGTTGCGTGCTAACGCAATGATGTTAAGCATAATCCACATTCGCTGATGGTCGGACAACGTGCTTTTGTGCTGTCCCAGCATGTCCAACTGCTGCATGTACTCCGCAGCTTGCACGTCCGCGTTGCCTCCAATCTCCCTACGTCCTTGCAGCCACATCGCGTCTGCTGCATCAACTAGCACGTTCCACATGTCAGGGGGCATTGTGAATCCGAATCCTGCTGGCTCGTCGTTCCTGTAAAAGACACTAGCTTGCAATAGCTTGGGCATTTTCACGTTCTCCTAAGGATGAAATGCGCTAGCTATTTTGTGATCTACGAGGCACTTTTCCTATGGCGCTTTGACCACGAAAATCTGCCAACAAAAAACCCGGTGCTATTGGAGGAACACCGGGTTCGTTTGCTACGTTTGTCTACGTATAACGGATTACTCTATGGCATTAGAGCGTCACAAGTATTTAGCACTCATGTTCTACCGCGTAACAAAAGCCTTCCTTATTTTTTTTGATCCAACCATACATTGTGATTGCCGCAATCCCGTGCGCTTCCGCTGCTTCCGCGGCTGAACTAAAAACTCCCAGCGGCGTTTTAACTGGTTTGCAACGGTGTGACTTAGTGTTGCGCTTGCGTGGATTAATGGGCTTTGGTGGCTTTGGCGTTCTCACAATCTTTGGCTTTGGTGCATCTATTTCGTATGGTGATTTCTTTTCCTTTTTTAGCTTCCTAGGTCTATATTTTGGCGCTGGATCGCCTAATAGATGCACTCCGTTGAAACCTTCACGCAGGTCTTCACGAATTTTTGCCGAGTATGTTCCTTCTGCTTCCGCTGCCTGTGCTGTGGATCGAAAAACGCCATACTCGGTAACAACAGCCTTTCCATTTCTTGCTTCGCCTCTTTTCCTATGCTGGCTGCGAAAGCGCGCTATCCGATAGGTCGGCAACCACATGTGAAACGGAATGTTAGCTGCTGCCGCCTCAGCATCTTGTCTGTAGGCTTTAAGCTCCTCAAAGGTAAAGGTTACGTGGTTAGATGATTGTGACATGATGCAGATATTTACACGTCACAAAAGAAAAGCCCCCTATGCATAGGGGGCAAGCATGTGACTTCTAAAAAAGATACAGTAAGTAGAGAGGGCTACTTGCTGCATATGTTTAGTATGCGCTTGTGTTTGGCAGAACTCAAATTCTGTTTGTCCAAAAACAAAGGGCTAGCCCCATGCTAGCCCCAGTTTTGCCGCTTGATTTATACTCAAATATTTACGCACAAAAGAAAAGCCCTACCTTGTTTAAGGGTAGGGCAAGCCATGTTACGAAAAAAGATTAAAGAAACTAATAATTGTCGCACACAAAGCCGGATACTAAGCGTGCACAAGTATTTAGTCCTCGTTTTCCTCGTCATCCATGTAATACGGGTCATCTTCCCTGTTGTATGTTCTTCCGTCATAGCCGCTACCGTCATAGCATTCCTTGTCTGTAGGGTACGCTGGCTCCGCATCGCCTCTGTAACCTTCTTGCCGTTCTCGCATCATCTGCACTACTAGTCGATTGCGTTCAAGCTCTGGATCAAACGTGCCGCCTACTTGCGTAGTGGTGTCGATCAAGTTGCTGCCTCCACCTGCTGCGCGCCAACGCTTTGCGCGTTCTTCCTCTAAGGCAATCATGTTCTCGTGGCTGTAGTCATAGGGGGCGGTGAACTTGCTGTGCTCCGTTACTTCTACGTCCAGGTACGGGTTATCTTGCTTCAACAGCGTGCGCAGCTCCCTAACATCCGTTTTGTGGCGGGTGTAGAAGCCGTCATGCACCGTTAGCAGCAACTCGCTGTCAATGCCCTTGTATTCCTCGCCTAGGTCCTCTCCAGCGCGTGCACGAACAAAGTCCGTCATGAGGTTGAGCAAGCGTCGTTCCTCGTTCTGGAACACGTATGCAAGCACCTTGCTATGGCGCACGATGCCGCGCTTGTCCAACAGGTCCGGCACGTTTGCTTTCAACGTCGCTAGGTATCCCTCGTTAGCAGTGCAGTAGTCGTAGATGACACGTCCTACGCTCCTCGTGTCCTCAATGAAGTTAGCAACGAAGCTGTCACTTAGGAACGCCTTCGCACGCTCCTTGCTCTTAAACACCGCGCCTAGCGCTGTACTGCGGTACTGTCCGTTGTCGTTCCAACTGTTGACGTTTGGACGTGCACCAAAGCCGATAGCTGTGAACGCTTCCTTGATGATGTCTACTTGCCAATCCTGATCGTCTCCAAACACAGTCCGCGCAATGCTCTTACGGAACGTGCTCTTGTGGTCTACGTAGTCTTTGAGGTACGTCCATTTGCCCTGTGCGCTGCCGCCTCGCTCCGCCTCAATTCTCTCCGCAAAGTTAAGCATCACTGCATACACCGCTGTCTTTAAGTCGTACTGCACACAATCCCCCAACGCAGCGTTACGTACAGTTTTGGCACAGTTTTGTAGGTTTAATCCCGTGTAATACTGTCTCCCAAACTTGCTTTCGCTAGGGAACTGAGGGAAGTAGCCAGCCCATTTCTCCGAGAGCTTGAGGACAGCTTTTGCCGCTATCAGATTTGTGTCTAACGATGTGCTCCTATCCTTGCGCTTGCTGTTGTGCGCAATGTAGTTGTTGAGGCTCACAGCATCAATAGGAACCCAATGCGCTAAGTCATAGTCTGGATCATTGCCGTTAGCATCCTTCATTACTAGATTGTTCAATTCCTCCACATCGCCCGCAATTGCAAGCAATAGCTCTGTATCTACGAGCACCTTTACCTCCGAGTATGTTCTATTAATCTTTAGCCCTTGCTGCACAACCTGTAGTGCAGGGCAGTGGGCTTGCATCGCGTCCCAAACCATTATTTTTTGCCCCTTGCAGAGCACGTAGGACAGTTTGTCTCGTGCTTGCTTTGTGCTGAAGAAAAGGGCGTTTTGGTACTGCGGCGTTTGGTTATTCCTCGCGTTGCATTGCCAAAGCACCTCGCTGACAGTGCGCAGGTAGCGCGTTGTCATGTTCTCTATTTGGGCTTCGCTTAGTTGGGGATACGCGGCTTGAAGCTTTGTTGTATCCAATTCAATCATCTCTATCTCCGTCTCGGAACTGTGAACTCCATCGTTCACAGCGCTTTGTTTTAATATTTATGCGCTGTGAAATAGAGTTAACTGGGGTTTTTATAGGGGTCACAGCGCATTGTTTTACGGTCACAGCGCATTGTTTTGTCAATTCACAGCGCATTGTTTTATGGGCTTTTTTGCCTGTTTTTCCCGTAAAACGAAGGGTGCAGGGTGCATTTTTTAATGAAAAATGCCTAAATTCCCCTAAAATTGACGGTTTGCTTAAAAATTAAGCACAAAAAGTTCACAGCGCAATAATACATATAGTGATAAATCACCTGACAGCAGAGCTGTGGGTGTTCATCCCAGATATAGTTCTTAGTTCAGTTAGGAATGAACTTCTGTCTCTTTCTTTCGTAAAGAAAAAACTTTGTCTTTGAGCGATACCTCGCTCTTCTCTTCTTAGCTAAAAACCCGGACTTGTAAATACCTGTATGACTAAGAAGAAAAACGAAATTGTCGGGGGTTTTATGGTTACTGCCGAAATGGAACGGCAGGCAGTGCTAGACCTGCTCTCTGATATTGCGCCGGATGAAATCCTGTCCAAAGCCTACTGCCATGTGCAGGAGTTGCTAGCTGCTGCGTCTGCATTCCTTATTGATCCAGACCAACTAGACGACGTCGCGTATCAGGAACAAATGGCGTTCCTCAAGCTCTACGGGATTCGCAGCGCGCAGGAAGCAGCAACACTTATCGCTAAGTGCAAAGCGCCATCCCTCTTCGCGTGTGCCCCAAACCTGTTGCTACACAGGATAGCGCTGCGTTTGAAGGAACAGCTTGGGTTGTGAGCTAGCTTAGCCCACGCTTGCGCTACTAGGCTTTTTGTGTAGCGCAAGCGTATTAGGGCTATTGGAGAAATAACATTATGCCATTAATCGCAAACATAATCAAATATTCACGCATTTCTATGCTTATTATGTCGTATTAATGCAACATAATAAAAATATGGCATTCTAACGCGGACTTTTACATAGCGAGGACTATGCGCAGTAGTATCTCGGTTTTTACCCCATTCAAACGGGGTATTTCGACGCTATTTCAAGCCTGAAAATTGCATTTTGGCGCATTATTTTGCTTCATAATGCATGGTTTGAAACGCCGCCAGACCGCGAGAAAGTCAACCTCTCAAATGTGGCGCAAGAGCCACAGAGTGTCAAAAAGCCACGAAAATGCGGCGAAAGCGCCACAAATCACGATAAAAGTAGACTAAAAAGCACATAATCACGCCAAAACGTGCAGTGCAAGCCATTTTTCAAAGATCAACCGGATTATTTGACGGCAGCAGGCACACAACATTGGCAGTTGATGCTATTTAAATGCACCGTCCTCCTAGCGCTAACGCAGCGCTGTCCCCCAGCTAGCCAACTGTGCAGATGCGCGTTTTTTGCACGCATGCGCAAACGGCGATGCAAGTCATTGAATCCCAACGTGGTTTTGCTGGTGCTTGTATTAATGGAGTATTCCACTGGCACCTAGATCGTAGTAGTTCTTATTAACTCAGCCACGTAGTTTCATCTTTTCAAAAGGTCAACCCTGACGTGAGCCTGGGATTATGAATTCCGTGGCAGAAAACACACTGGCGTCTGCGACCTGTTTAAACGACCTACAAGCGTTTCTAGCGTGTCCAGCTACCCGAGCATTCGGCGTGTGGAGATCGCGTGCTGTAGGTGCCCTGTATGCATTGCTTGAACCCCATTTTGGGGCATTGCTTTGATTATCATGGGGGGTGGTTGGGGCAAAAACTGCGGTCCCGTGCAGCGCTGCCACCCACAGACAAATTTTTTCTCCCCAAAATCAGCCCCCCAATAATGTTTGCGCTGTGCAATCCCAAAGTAAGCAGCCAACAAAAAAGCCCCTTGCGGGGCTTCAAACTCTCAGAACAAGTTGCGGCGGGGAGCGTGCAATAAATCTGAGAGAAATAACAGCTTATGGATGCTGCTGTTTTAGCTTTTGCATGCAATTATCATATTTCGCGCTAGCCGTCCGCCAATAATCCCACCGCTGCTGCTAAGCACGCCCATAGTAGTCGCCTCGCCATCCCGCGTAAACACGTCGTAACCGCTTGCACCACAAATCTCCCCAGCCTTCTCCGCGCAACTCCCCCAACTATTTGCCCCGCCATTGCAACTAATGCTGTAACCCTTACGCCCATCCTGCGTATAAACGGGTGTTGCAGTGGTGCATGCCGCGAGAATAGGGGCTGACACGGCGATTGCGACAAAAACGGTAATTTTCATGTTATTGCTCCCGGGGTTTTTTGATTATGGTGTCGTATTTTCAGCCTTACTCGGGATAAACGCACAAGCAGTTAGCGCTAGGACGGCGGTAATGATAAAGCCGCCAAACAATGCAGCTCCAATAGCGAGCGAAAACAGAGTAATGGCAATAAAGAGCTTGAGATAAACGTTCATTTTCCCCTCCAAAAATGTATTTTGAGCTAGCTAATTATAGTGCCTGCATATAATGTTGCGATCACTTTGGGCAAGTGCGCTAAACATAACATTACTTCTTCCCGTTCTGCGCTGCTTTCTTCCGCGCTAGCCGCTGCTTGTGCAACCTCGCCATGCTGCGCGCTGTGCTGCCGTTGAACTGCTGGAGGGAGCACTTCATCGCGATGCGCCAGCGGGGGGATTTGCCAACGAGCGGGTTAAAGGGATGCACTATGCCAGCAGCTACGTCCTCTTCAAACTGCTTGCGCGCAGGGCTCCAAGGGAGGTTGCACCAAAACTCCGGGTCTTCTCGCTCCCTCTCCCTTATCCACTCCAACAACCGCGCATGCCTCTCATACGCCTGCGCTAACCGCTCCTCATAGTCTGCTGCAAACAAGTTGTCCGGCAACCCCGCGTCGCGCAGCTTTGCTTGAAGCTTTACATAGCGTGTGTTTTCAAACTTCTGCGTTGGGTCTTTTTCCATCGTCCCATACCTCCCATCTTCGTATTTACAAGCGCCCAAATAAATACGTGTTTAGGAGCAGTGAGACATGTCCGACAACGGCGACAAGAAGAAGACCAAAGCTCCCCCAAAGCCTAGAGGCAAGCAAGTAGCAAACGTCCCGCAAGCAACACCCGAGCAAGCGAAAGCGCTCATGGATGCAAACGCGGAGCTGCGCGCTACGACGCTCATAGACATGCTAGGCAGGGAGCATCCACCAATACCCAAAGACTACGTGTTCAGGCTGCGCGATAGGCAGTTTGTAGAGAACGCGACCTTTGCGGCATTTGACCTCATAGGCGGTGTTCCATCCTTTGTGATGTGGGCATCCGAGAACCCAACAGAGTTCTACAAGCTGTTTTCCCGCTTCGCGCCGGAACCAAAAGCAGGGCAGCAGCAAGCGACGCAGATCGTTATCCAAACCTCGCTGCCGGAGAGTCCGCTTAGCAACATCGTCGTCACCGAGGACGGGACTGTGCGCAACGCTACGTTCCGCAAAGATGAGGACGACAGCGACGATGAGGATGACGAATGATGAACTACCTCAGACGCTATGTTGATTTGTGCATGCGTGGGGTAGGTAGGAAGCTTCCGAAGAGCATCCACTTAGAGCGTCACCACATCATCCCGCAATCAATGGGGGGCACCAACGATCCTTCCAACATCTGCTGGCTAACAGTAAAGGAGCACTGGCTAGCGCACTGTTTGTTAGTGAGGATTTTCCCCAAAAACTACAACCTCATCACTGCGCTGGACGCGATGGTGGGCAGCAAAGGGCTAAGTCCACACCGCGCAAGTCTGCGGCTGATGGATTGGCAGAAGAGACGCATTACGGCAGCACATGTCCTACGCAGAGAGGACAGGAAGAAGAGGGAGCTTGAGCGCAAGCAGCTAGTTCGCGCGCTCAATGCGTATGTTCGAGGTAGCAACAATGGCAGCGCCTAACGTTGTTGCACCTACCTACAAGCCACGCGCCGCATTCATCCCGTTTCACCAGCGACACCAGCGTTATGCAGTCCTAGTCTGCCATCGCCGTGCAGGGAAAACAGTTAGCACGGTGAACGACATTGTGGACAAGGCGATTCGCTTTCCACACATCCCAGAGAAGCCGGGGAAATTTGGCTACGTTGCCCCGTTCAAAACGCAGGCACGTGATGCTGCATGGCGCTACTTCAAAGCTGCCGTCAAGCACATACCTGGCGCGAAGGTGCGGGACCATCTCTTAGAGATTGAGCTACCGCACAACGAAGTCACTATCAAGCTGTACGGCGCAGACGATCCAGACAGCATCCGCGGTGCGTACTTCGATGGCGTTGTACTCGATGAGTACGGCGATATGAAGTCGCGTGTCTACAGTGAAGTCATACGTCCGATGATCGCAGACAGGGATGGCTTCGTCATCTTCATCGGTACGCCACGCGGGAAGAACAATTTCTACACCCAACGGGAACGCGCAAGGCAGAACCCGGAAAAGTATTTTTACCTTGAACTTAAGGCATCGGAATCTGGGCTTATCGACCAGCGCGAGCTTGATGAAATCCGCGAAGTCACGGACGACGACGAGTACCAAGTTGAATTTGAGTGCAACTTCGATGCTGCTATCAAGGGCAGCTATTACGCGAAGTACATCAACGAGATTGAGGCAGCAGGGCAGGTTACGGATGTTCCCCTACAACGCGGGCTGCCTGTGCATACAGCGTGGGACTTAGGACGCAGGGACGCTACTGCAATTTGGTTCTTCCAACTTGTACAGGGCGAAATCCACCTTGTGGACTTCTACGAGACGAGCAACGTAGACGTTCAGGAAATCCTGCTGGATGTTGCCGAGAAAAACTACAAATGGGGCACGTTTTGGCTTCCTCACGACGCACGAGCGAAGACGCTTGCAACGCGCAAGTCCGTTATTGAGCAAATCCTAGCGGAAGGCTTCGACTGCCAGATCGCTCCTGACCTAGCTGTGCGCGATGGCATCCAAGCTGTACGTATGACGCTGAAAGATTGTTGGTTCGACAACGAGCGTTGCAGCGTAGGCGTGGAGCGTTTGAAGAACTACCAGCGCGAGTTCAACGAAGACAGGCAGGCATACGCGGAGTCGCCACTTCATGACATCAACTCGCACGCTGCTGATGCGTTCCGGTATCTCTGCATCTCAGTCACAGACCAAACGCTCAAGGACACGAAGCGCGTAACGAAGAAGAAGCGCGCTGCGCCACGCGACCCAGCGCTTGCGGAGCAGAACTACACCCAGCATGCGCAGCTAAATATGAACAACACCCCGGAGTGGCGGTTAGACGAACTTTGGGAAACACAACGACGTTTCAGACGCGGAGACGACAAGATATAAGCACACAAGGATAAGAAGTGAGCAACACACAGACCAACAGTACACAAATAAAGAGTCTGTCTGATTTCGACGATACACCAGCGGGTCAACAAACTAGATGGGAGACGGAGTTAGCAGCAGCGAAAAAGGAAGTATCAAATTGGCATGACCAAGCAGAGAAGGTTTGGAAGAAGTACCGCGATGATCGCAATGATGTACAGAAGCAGCAGAACAACTTCAACGTGTTCAACGTCAACGTTGGCATCTTGCAAGGCACGCTGTACGCACGTCTCCCTAGTCCAGTCGTTAGCAGACGCTTCAATGACATGGACGACCAAGTTGCCCGTGTCGCCAGCAACATCCTAGAGCGTGTGCTTGAGACCGAGCTAATCAAAGACGGTTTCCACCAAGTAGCGAAGAAGATCATTCTTGACCGTCTTGTGCCGGGTGCAGGTATCGGATGGATTCGATACGAGGCGGTAGAGCAGGAAATTCCTGAGAACGAAGAAGGCGAGCAGCTAACAGACAGCGAGGACGAAGCAACAGACGACATAGGCGGATACGCACAACTGCCTGTCATCCTCGATGAGCTAACGCCTATCGACTACGTGCACTGGAATGATTTCTTCTGGTCGCCGGATCGCACGTGGGACGAACTGCGCTGGATCGCACGCCGTGTCTACATGCCCTATGACCAACTTGTTAAGCGTTTCGGAGAGGACAAAGCATCTCAGATCCCTCTACAACAGAACAAGGAAGAGAACAACAGCAAGGTAGCGCGTTACATCAAGCCAGAGAACAACGTCTTAGAACAAGCCGAAATTTTCGAGATTTGGGACAAGGAAACGAAGAAAGTTATCTGGGTTGCGCTGGGCTGTCTCGAAGTGCTTGACGTGCGTGACGACTTCCTAGGCTTGTGCGGGTTCTTCCCAACGAAACATCCCCTCCTAGCGAACCTCACAACGCAGAACATCGTTCCGAAGCCTGACTACTTGATGATTCAAGATCAGTACCAGGAGCTAGACAAGGTAAACAACCGAATCTCTAAGATCGTTGATTCGTGCAAGGTAGTTGGTGTGCATGACGCAGGGCAGCCCGCAGTGCGCGACATGCTTGCAAACGCTTACGAAAACGAGCTTGTACCCGTTAAGAACTGGGCAGCGTTTGCGACTAACGGCGGGTTGAAGGGTGCGATGGACTTTATGCCTATCGACCAACTTCCTCCGGTGTTAGCAGAACTACGCAAACAACGTGATGACGTGATTGCGCACATCAACCAGCTAACGGGCATCAGCGAGCTTGTGCGAGGCACAAGCCAGCAGTACGTAACAGCTACAGCGGAGCAGCTTAAATCGCACTACGCAAGCGCACGCATGGTGACGCTACAGCAAGCGATTGCTGAATACTTTGAAGGAATGGTGCAGCTCAAGGCTGAGTTGATTTGCAAGTTCTACGACCCTCAACGCATCCTGTCCCGTGCTGGCAGCTTCAACGCTGTTGACCAGCAATACATTCCCGCAGCGCTTGCACTCCTGAAGAGCGGACCTATCAACGAGTTCCGCATAGAAGTAAGCGTTGACAGCATTCAGCTTCCAAACCAAGCAGCAGAGCAAGCAGCAGCACTTGATTTAGCTAAGGAGCTAACACAGTTCTTTGGACAAGCATTGCCTCAGTTAGGCAACGCGCCGCCGGCGCTGCAAGAAGTAGCAGGGGAATTGCTGCGCTACACGGTTTCCAAATTCCGCAACGCTCGCGAATTTGAAGGCGTCATCGACGCAGGCTTACAGAAGCTGCGTGCCGATATGTCTCAACCAAAACCGCCACCTCCACCAACGCCAGAACAGCAAAAGATGCAAGCAGACATTCAGCATCAGCAAGTTATGGCGCAGCGAGAACAACAAGAACAAGAGATTCGAGCACAGCAAGAGCAGCAACGCTTAGCAGCGGAGATGTTGAAGGCAGACAAGGACAGGGAAGCAGACCTAGAAATCGCACGGATGAACAACGCTGTGAAGATGCAAGAGCTTGCGCTTAAGGAGCAAGAGCTTGCACTACGTGCTCGTGAGCTACAGCAAAACGAAATGTCCACCGTTGCTGACTACAACTTGCGCAACAAGGAGCTTGCAGCAAAAACACCAACAGATATCACGCTGCCACAGGACGCAAGCTCGCTATTCGACGTGCTCCCTATCAACAGCATGAGCGAAGGCATGCAAAACATGATTGCAGCAGAGAAGGCACGTCATCTGACACGCGATGACATTGCGAACTTACAGGACATGTTGGGTCATGTGGCTCAGATAGTCGAACAGCATAAGCAAGGACTTGAGCAGCACGCTAACGCAATGCACGAAATCGCAAACACGCCGTTAGGAGAAGCAGAAATTGTCGTCACGAAGACCGACAAGGGCATGGTAGGTAAGATTAAATGACAATACAAAACATCTACGTTGGGGCTAATCCTAACGACAACACAGGAGATACGCTTAGACAAGCATTCATCAAGGTTAACAACAACTTTGCTTATGTGTCTGGCGTTCTAGCTGCACCTATCTTTGCAAACGTAACGGTAACAGGTCCGATTAGCTCAGATAGCATCACAACGAGTTGGCTAACAGTAAACAACACAGCAACGATATCGAACCTCGTTGTTGCTAACGCTGCTACAGCTAACGCAAAAATCACTGGCGGTAGCATCAGCAACACACCGATCAGTGGGGCAGCAGGCAGCTTTACAACCCTTTCTGCCTCAGGCGGTATCACTGGAACACTGCAATCAGCAGCACAGCCAAATATCACCAGCCTAGGAACGCTTGCAAACCTCACAGTTGCAGGGTTCACCAATACAGGCAGCTTGATTACAAGCAATGCCCAGGTCACTGGAGGCGCAATCAGCGGCGCTTCGGGAAGCTTCACCACATTGGCAGCTTCAGCGGGGATTACAGGCACGCTGCAAACAGCCGCACAGCCAAATATAACGGCAGTGGGTACCTTGGGTAGCTTGACCGTCTCGGGAGCCGCTACAACAGGCGTTTTGAGCACTGCAAATGCGCAGATAACTGGCGGCGCGATCAGCAACACACCAATTTCCGGCAGTTCTGGCAGCTTCACCACGCTTTCCGCTTCGGGGGCATCTAATTTCACGCTACCAACGTCGAACGTCAACTCGTTTGCGCTGTCCTCAACAGGCAATGCATCCGGTGTGAACATTCTGCTTACTGGCAACGGCTCAACAACACCGTCTAAGTACCTCAGAGTCATTAACGGTGCATTCCAAATCGTCAATGACGGCTATAACGGCATCCTTTGGGCGTTAGACGACGCAGGAAATCAGACAGCATCGGGAAATGTGTCTGGTGTGAACATTTTAACTGCTACAACGATTAGTTCTAGCAATATCTCCGGCACGCTTCTTACGCAAGCACAACCAAATATTACTAGCTTAGGAACTTTAACAAGCTTAACCGTTAGCGGAACCACATCGCTAACTAGCACAGCACAATCAACAGGAACAGCATCAGGGGCGCTTGTCGTATCCGGTGGTGCAGGCGTTTCTAAGAACCTCTACGTAGGAGGTGATACAACACTGATCGGTAACTTGACGGTGCTTGGTACACAGAACATCGTCAACTCGCAAACAATCGCACTATCCGATCCGATTATCGACATTGGCACAGGTGCTAACAATGCGCCGCTTGTCTCAGATGATGGGATGGATCGCGGTATCAGGGCTCACTACTACAAGGGTTCTAACCAGCAAGCTTTCTTCGGCTTCCAAAGCAGCACTCAAGTATTTGAGTACCTGACTAACACCACGACAACAAATGGTGTTGTGACTGGAACTCCGGGGACTGCTGCATTTGGCGGACTGTCTATATCTAACTCAACAGCGAGCACAAGCACAACAACGGGCGCTGCGGTAGTGACAGGGGGGATAGGCGTTGGCGGCAACGTCTATGCAGGTGGCACCTTCTACGGAAACGTCATTGCAACGACTATCTCCGGTACGCTGCAAACAGCCGCACAACCAAATATCACATCTGTTGGTACATTAACTAGTTTGACTACTTCCGGAGATATTACTAATAATGGTGGTAACGTTTGGGTAAAGACTGTTAATACAGCTACCTCTGGTTCCAATAAAGTAAGTCCTTCTTTTAAGCTCGTATCAAATTATTGGGATGGTAATGTTTCTACACCAGATATAGTTAACATCCAATCTATTCCGGCATCTGGAACCAATCCTGCAATTTCCTTAGATTTTACACATGCTTCGGGATCGTCAGGCGGACTACAGTTATCAATCAATGGACACCCGTTTGTCTCTGGTAGTTCGGTATTTGTTGGGACAGGAGTGTCTACATCTGGAAACGTTACAGCAGGTAACGTCATTGCTACATCTTTTTATGGCAATGTCATTGGTACTAATTTAACAGGAACAATACAAACAGCAGCACAACCGAATATTACTTCTGTTGGTACCTTAGGTAGTTTAAATGTAACTGGTACAGTAACTGCCGGCGGATTTAGTGGTCCATTGACTGGTACTATCCAAACAGCAGCGCAACCAAATATTACATCAGTTGGTACGTTAACTAGTCTAACAGTTAGCGGTAGCGCAACGTTCCAAGCTAACGTCTTGCACACAGCAGCAAATGCAGGCATTGACGTAGGCAGCACAAGCTCTGCAAACACACCAATTATCAACTTCCATAGCTCCGGTAACAATATTGCCTACGATTCTAGAATTTATGCAACTGGCGGTAATGCATCTGTTGGGTACGGCAATTTGACAGTCTCGACGGCGAATGCAACGTTCACAGGCAACATCCTTACTAGCGGCAACGTTACCTACAACATTGGTAGCTCTTCTAACAAGTTTGGAACGATCTACGGGACTGCAACAACAGCACTCTACGCTGACTTAGCAGAAACCTATGCAGGCGACGCTTCCTACCAGCCAGGCACAGTCGTTGTCTTCGGCGGCACAGAGGAAGTCACGCAAAGCACCACGTTTGCAGACGCATCCGTTGCAGGCGCAGTGTCCACAGCTCCAGCCTATTTGATGAACGCAGATGCGCCGTATGCACATCCTGTCATCGTCGCGCTTCGTGGTCGCGTCCCTGTGAAGGTTGTTGGCACTGTGTCCAAAGGCGATTTGCTTGTTACTTCCTCACAAGCTGGATGCGCAGAAAGCGTAGGGAAAGAAGTTGTCTATGGGAAAGCAATCTTCGCCAAGGCGATAGAAGCGAGCACAGACCCCGGCGTGAAAGTCATTACAGCGGTGATCTTGTAAGACTATGACTACCTTTGCTTGGTCACGCATCCTTCTCAGAGCAGACAGCGAGGTCTACCTCGTCAACAACACGGATGTGACCGTCGATCAAGACGTGTTCTGGACAGGCGCCGACGACTTCCCGCTCGTCAAGAAGCAGCGCGGCGACAAGAGGCAAGAGGATGAGCTAAAGACTAACGCTAATCGCCGCAAGATGCTGGATCGCGTGTCGCAAGGACAGACACCGTTTGAGCCAGAACCCGAAGAGATAGAGGATGTAATAACCATTACGCCTGCGCCTAAGTTCGTGCCTGCTAGAAAGGCAGAGCCGCAGCTAACCGAATCTGCGTTTATCTATCCTCCAATAAATATTACGGATGACGAGCTAGAAGCGGTCGTTAAGTCAGCAGCGGAGTTTAGGAATCAAGTGCTTTCTGCACGTAGACGCTTGCTGTTGGCGACACTGAAAGGGAAGAAGTAATGCCGACATACACAGCTAAATGCGAGGTATGCGGTCATGAGCAAGACTACATAGCAAGAGTAAAAGACAGGGAGAAAGCACCAACTTGCAACGCCTGCGCAGGCGCTATGCACAAGATCATGACTGCAACGATGGTCACTGCAATGGGTATTGCAGACAACTATCAGGTAGTAAGTCCAATCGACGGGAAAACACTATACGGACGTAGCCAATATTACTCACACATGAAGGAACACAACGTAGTTCCGATGAGTGAAATGCAAGGGCAAGCGGAACACGCGCAAAAACAAATTGCAGCGAAAGAAGCTAAGCAACGTAAAGAAACTATTGAAAGGACGGTGAATACGATGACAAAAAATTAAAACAGGAGAATGTTTATGGACGACCAAGGAGTCTCAGCCAATGACAACACATTAGATAACGAAGTAGTAGAGCAGCAAGTTAGCGAACCCGTTGACAGAAGGGAAGCGCTACGAGCGGCATTTGATGCAGCAGAGAAAACAGAGCATCCAGACGAGAACAAGACAGACGAACATCCACAGTCTGCACGCGAGACAAGCACTGAAGCTGAACACAGCACAGAACAGAACAGCGAGACACAAACACAAGCGGAAAAGCCTATCAAGGCTCCTGCATCGTTCTCGCCTTCAATGCGTGACGAGTTCACGAAGCTCAGCCCAGAGATGCAAGCGCAGATCAACAAGCGCGAGCAGGATTGGGATAACCACATGCGCAGCACTAGCGACGAACGCAATTATGTGAAAAGCATCCTCGATGTGTTCGCGCCATACCAAGCTGATCTAGCTGCATCGAACCTGCAACCCCGCGAAGTAATGAAAGACTTGCTGGCACAGGTCTACACACTGCGCACAGGCGATGCAAACCGCAAGGCGCAAGTCGTCTCCAACATCATCAAGGGCTACGGCGTAGACATTGGAACGTTAGGCAAGCTGCTAGACGGCAACGGATACACACAGCAAAACGCACAAGCGAATGACCCCTACATGCAGCAAATCAACGCGCTGCGTCAGGAGCTAGACCAACGCAAGTCGTTAGAGCAGCAGCAGTACCAGCAAGCGCAAGCAGCGCGTGATGCGCAGCTACAAGAAGAGGTGCGCAGGTTCGCATCGGACCCAAAGAACGAGTTCTTCAATGACGTCGCACCAATCATGCAGAGCTTGCTAGCAAACGGACAGGCACAGACCTACCAAGACGCTTACGACAAAGCAGTGTGGGCACATCCAGACGTTCGCGCAATGCTGCAAAAGCGAGAGCAAGAAGCAGCACAGAAGAAGATGCAGGATGCACAGCGCGCTAAAGCATCAGCAAGTCTGAAGGGTGGAAGCCCACGTGGTGCAGTAGGTCAGCAAAAGCCAGCAATGTCGCGTCGTGAGGCAATCGAAGCGTCGCTAAACGCGCATGTAGATAAGAAGATTTGATTATGTCAACGACACGATACTTAGCCCCGATTGGGATAACGAACTTGCCCCAGAAAGGGCAGACAGCGCTAGAGGCAAGGGCGCAAGCAATCAAGGATGGGATTCTTGACCCTGCGCAAATGCCTGAACTGGCACAGCAACCCCCAGAAATTGGGGTATCCGAAACGGATAAATAAATGAGCGACGCGGGTAGACGTACTCGCTAGCTAAATTGAAAGCAGGCATTAATGCTGTATTCAAAGCAACAGGGAGACAGTTACAGGGCGCTATCTAGACGAACTCACGAGCCATCGAAAGGGTAGCAAGCAGTACAAAGTTTCATTGACTTAGCTTTAACGAACTTACGAGCCATCTAAGAAGAATAAGCAATAAACACTCTTTGTAAGCGAAGGATAGACAGCACGTTTATTTTTTACTAACAAGGAGCCAACATGGCATTTCCAAATTTAACCGATATCGTTGTTACTACGATTGAAAACCGCTCTAAAGAAGTAGCGGACAACGTAACTAACAACAACGCAGTCCTAAAGTGGATTAGCAAAGCAGGAAACGTCCGCACATTCGATGGCGGTCGTACTATCTACGAAAACTTCAGCTTCCAAGAAAACGGAAACACAGGTTTCTACTCTGGATACGACGCATTACCAGTAGGTGCGCAAGACGTTATTACTGGTGCTGAGTTCCAAATCAAGCAAGCATCGACTCAAGTATCAATTTCGGGTCTAGAACAAATCCAGAACAGTGGACGTGAAGCACTTATCGACTTGCTAGATCAACGTCTAGAGGTTGCAGAAAACTCGCTAGCAAACTTGCTAAACAAGGGTATCTATTCCGACGGTACAGGATTCAACGGTAAGCAAATTACCGGTCTGCAAGCAGGTATCACCACATCGCCAACAACTGGTGTTTATGGCGGTATCGACCGTTCTGTTTGGTCAATGTGGCGTAACCAGAAGTTCCAAGGAACTGTTGACGGTACTGGTGCAGTTACATCGACAAACATGCTTGGATACATGAACACGCTTTACGCAAAGCTAGTTCGTGGAACAGACAAACCTAACTTAATCCTAATGGATCAAAATTTCTGGTCGCTTTACGTTGCTGCATTGCAACCACAACAACGTTTTACAAATCCAGATGAAGCAGATGCAGGTTTCGTTTCGTTGTTATTCATGAATACACCGGTTGTATTAGATACATCGCTATCGGGTATTCCGTCGAATACTGCTTACTTCTTGAACACTAAGTTCTTGAAATGGCGTCCATACACAGGTCGTAACTTCAAGACTCTTGATCCAGGTGCACGTTACTCAATCAACCAAGATGCGCAAACACAAATCATGGCATGGGCAGGTAACTTGACTTGCAACGGTGTGAAGTTCCAAGGCGTGCTAACAAACTAAGCATACAGCGGGGGTTAGCGCTCCCGCTTAAATACTTTATAAGGACAAGAAATGACTATTTCATCTACAACTCCATTAATTGGGTTCAGCAACGACCAAGAAAGCGGCAGTGGAAAGTTTGCGCTAGGAACCGTTGTTATTGCTAACGCAACAGACTATGTGTACATCCAAGCTGCTGCAAACGTCGCGGTAAGCCAAGTGTTCGGTATCGACCAGCCAGCGTTTGCATCTAATGCAGCGACAACTGGATACACACATGATGTTCCTGCGAACTATTCAGGAAACGTTTCTGTGTTAAGCGGACATTATTTCTGGGCTAAGAAAACAAGCAGCCCATTCTAATTGATGGTTTGAATTCCCTAACCGGGCGAGTGACTACCGTAAGTAGTAATTACTTTTATTAAAGGAGCGATAACAATGTTTACCACGCCCACATTTGAAGACTTACAGATTGAAGCATTACATCAAGAGCCGCGCGACCCACAGACAGGGCGCTTATTTGGAAAGGTTGACGGCGTGATTTATGACGACAGAGGTTTGATGGTTGGCTTCTACAAGAGACCAATTCAGAACGTGGAAAAATCTCGTCAAGAAGGACGCGCAATATTCGATGAGCATGAATTCATCATGATTGCTATTCCTGGTGATCTAGGTTTGAAAATAGACACGTTTGCAACGGACGAACACCGAGCACGTTTTCCCTTGGACTACAAGAAGTTCAAAGACAAGGGACAGTATGAACAGGTAGGGACACCATTAACACACTGGAAGGGTGTTAATACTGCACAAGCTGCTGAATTACGTGCTTTGAACATCGTAACGGTAGAGCAGTTAGCAGAGTTATCCGATGCAATTGGTTCAAAATATGCTGGAATTTACGAACTAAAAGCGAAGGCTAAGGCGTTCATCGAACAAGCGAAGGATGAAAAGCTAACAAAGCAGCAAATCGAGCAAGAGAAGCGTTTGAAGGATCAAGAAAATTTGATTGCAACCCAGCAAGCGCAGCTAGACATGATGAAGAAGCAACTGGATCAACTTACTCATGCAGGAGAGAAGCCAGTAAAGAAGTAAGCAGTAAAGAAAGGATAATTAGATGAGGAAATCACTTTTACAGATTGTGCAGGCAGTAACGGGGGAGTTGAAGATAAATGTTCCAACGGTTGTTATTTCCTCGTCTGACACCGAAATACAGCAAATTTATGCGCTAGTAATTGCAGCTTGTGATGAGCTAGCGCAGCGCCACGATTGGGAACAGCTTATGTACACAAGTTCGTTCACTACAGTGGCAGGACAGAACGCATACCCGTTGCCGTCCGACTTCCTGAGATTGATCGATAACACGCTCTGGAACAAGACGACAACACGACCTGTGTACGGTCCTGAATCCCCCGAACAGTGGGCACGCTTAACACGAGGCGTTGTCACGTCGGGTCCAACAATGATGTTTCGCTTGCAGGGCAACAACTTCACGTTTGTTCCTACACCCGGCGAAGCAGACCAAATCATCTTCGACTACATCAGCGCTGCCTACGTTATCGACGCAGGTACGTCAGCACAGAAGCTAACGTAAAAAA
>Ga0209759_1000797_pt1 | contig 25577 bp, 23 predicted proteins | sample AraplaCL_Col_mMS_FD_184261 | JGI IMG/M metagenome (GOLD analysis project Ga0209759, IMG submission 184261) | Arabidopsis root microbial communities from the University of North Carolina, USA - plate scrape CL_Col_mMS (SPAdes) (version 2) | ecosystem: Host-associated > Plants > Roots >...
GTTACTCGGTGTAACTCCCGTTCGCCGCGCTACCGGACGAAGGTACGGTCCCAGCCGGCGCCGCGAGATTGGGCGAGCCCCGCGTCACGGAACGGCCCGTGGCAGCGAGGTTCGCCCAATCTTGTCTTTGAACCTTGTGATTGGAGCTTTCTCATGAACCGTCCCGCCATGGAAGGACTGCGCCTGAACGTGCCGTCCTACGTCAAGCATGACCGCCTCGTCTCCTGGGTCGCGCAGATCGCCGCGCTGACGCAGGCCGCCGACGTCTACTGGTGCGACGGCACCGAAGCCGAGTACGACCGCCTGTGCGAGCAACTGGTGTCGGCCGGCACCTTCAAGCGCCTGAATCCGGCCAAGCGCGCCAACAGCTATCTGGCCTGCAGCGACCCGAGCGACGTCGCGCGCGTCGAGGACCGCACCTTCATCTGCAGCGAAAGCAAGGACATGGCGGGGCCGACCAACAACTGGAAGTCGCCCGCCGAGATGCGCGCGCTGCTGCAGCACGGCCAGGCGGACGGCACGCCGCCGCTGTTCGCCGGCTCGATGCGCGGCCGCACGATGTACGTCGTGCCGTTCTCGATGGGCCCGCTGGGCTCGCCGATCTCGCACATCGGCGTCGAGCTGTCCGACAGCCCGTACGTGGCCGTCAACATGCGCCTGATGACCCGGATGGGCCGCGGCGCGCTGGACGTGCTGGGCACCGACGGCGAATTCGTGCCGTGCGTGCACACGGTCGGCGCCCCGCTCGAACCGGGCCAGAAGGACGTCGCCTGGCCGTGCAACAAGACCAAGTACATCGTGCACTACCCCGAGACCCGCGAGATCTGGAGCTACGGGTCGGGCTACGGCGGCAACGCGCTGCTGGGCAAGAAGTGCTTCGCGCTGCGCATCGCCTCCAACATGGGCCGCGACGAAGGCTGGCTGGCCGAGCACATGCTGATCCTGGGCGTGACCAATCCGCAAGGCGTCAAGCGCCACATCGCGGCAGCCTTCCCGAGCGCGTGCGGCAAGACCAACTTCGCGATGCTGATCCCGCCCGAGGGCATGCCGGGCTGGAAGGTCACCACCATCGGCGACGACATCGCCTGGATCAAACCCAGCGCCGACGGCCGCCTGATGGCCATCAACCCGGAGGCCGGCTACTTCGGCGTCGCCCCGGGCACGAACACGATGACCAACCCGAACTGCATGGCCAGCCTGACCCGGGACGCCATCTTCACCAACGTGGCCCTGACGGACGACGGCGACGTGTGGTGGGAAGGCATGGGCGAGCCGCCCGCGCACTGCATCGACTGGCAGGGCAAGGACTGGACGCCGGCCATCGCCAAGGAGACCGGCGCCAAGGCTGCCCATCCGAACGCGCGCTTCACCGTGGCCGCCACCAACAACCCGGCGCTCGACGAAGCCTGGGACGATCCCAAGGGCGTGGCCATCGACGCGTTCATCTTCGGCGGCCGCCGCTCCACCACGGTGCCGCTGGTGACCCAGGCGCGCGACTGGGTCGAAGGTGTCTACATGGCGGCCACCATGGGCTCGGAGACCACCGCCGCCGCCGCCGGCCAGCAGGGCGTCGTGCGCCGCGACCCGTTCGCGATGCTGCCGTTCGCCGGCTACAACATGAGCGACTACTTCCAGCACTGGCTCAACGTCGGCGAGAAGCTGCAAGCGCTGGGCGCCAGGCTGCCGGCGATCTTCTGCGTCAACTGGTTCCGCAAGGGCGACAACGGCAAGTTCGTGTGGCCCGGCTACGGCGAGAACATGCGCGTGATGGAGTGGATGCTGGGCCGCATCGACGCCACCGCGCAAGGCACCGAGAACGTGTTCGGCACCAGCCCGCGCTACGAGGACCTGAATTGGAACGGCCTGGACTTCACGCGCGAGCAGTTCGACAGCGTCATCGGCATCGACAAGGCCGCCTGGCTGCAGGAGCTGACGATGCACGACGAGCTGTTCACGATGCTCGCCTACCACCTGCCCGAACAACTGCTCACCACCAAGAGCCGCATCGCGGCGGCGCTCGGCTGACGGCGTGCCCGCGTGCGTACGAAGGCCGCCCGAGGGCGGCTTTTTTCATGGCCGCGCGACGCCTGTATCCTCAACCCACCATGCGCCTGCAGATCCTGTCCGACCTCCACCTCGAAAGCGAGACCTTCGACGCGCAGCCCGCGCCGGACGCCGAGCTGCTGATCCTGGCGGGCGACATCGACCGCGACTGGGAAGGCCTGCGCCGCTTCGCGCAGTGGCCGGTGCCGGTGATCTTCGTGGCGGGCAACCACGAGTTCGACGGGCGCGACGTCGACCAGGCGGCGATCGAGCTGCGCGCCTTCTGCGACTCGCTGGGCCTGCGCATGCTGCATCGCGACAGCGTGGTGCTGACCGATTCGCAGGGCCGGCGCGTGCGCTTCGTCGGCACCGTGCGTTGGTGCGATTTCGACTTGTTCGGCGAGGCCGGTCGCGCCAAGGCACTGCGCGCGGGCTCGTACTTCCAGCGGGTGATGGGGGCGACGCGCCACGGACAGCCGTTCGACGCCGACGCCGTGCGCGTCCTGGGCCTGGCGTGTCGCGCGTGGCTGGAACGCACGCTGCAGGAGTCGCCGCAAGGGCGCTGGGACAGGACGGTGGCCATCACGCATTTCGCGCCCAGCCTGCGCAGCGCCGACCCACGCTTCGGGCCCCAGCCGACCACCGCCAGCTTCTGCAATGCCGACGACGACCTGATTCCCCGGGCCGATCTGTGGATCCACGGCCACCTGCACTGCCGGCACGACTACCTGGTGCCCCGGCCGGGGCTGCCTGCCGCGCGCGTGGTGTGTCAGGCCCGCGGCCTGGAAAAGAAGGGCGAGGCCGTCGGCTACGACCCGCTGCGAGTGATCGAGGTGTGAGATCCTGTGGTCAATCCGGCGCTCGAGCGTGCCGGATTGATTCGCGGGTTCTCAGGCGCCGAGCTTGCGGCCCAGCCACAGGCGCCAAGGCGCGACCGGCACGACGGCCTGCATCGGCGGCGTCTCGCCGGGTGCCAGCGTGCTGTAGTCGCCCATGTCCAGGGCCTCGTCGAGCGCGAAGGCGGTGCCCATGTCGGCCAGGTCCGGGGCTCGACGCGCCTGCGCGGCGCGGCCGAAGTTGCGGAGAAAGCTGGGGCGTCTGGCATCGGTCATCGGGCTCTCCATGAGTGGAACCGTGAGACCAGTGTGAAGGAACGTAACGCGGCCGGTACAAGAAAATGTGTGTCGTATGCCCGGCAGTTCGGGTGTACCAATCTCACGACTCCCTCCAATTGGCGATGGCTCCGTTCAGGAATCGCGCTTAAGCTGACCCGGTCGAATGCAGGGCGCGAGCGTCGCGCCACCCGCACACCCTGGGAGCCGCCATGCGCGCCATGCCGCTACAACTTCTGACCTGGGGCACCGTCACCGCTGCCGTCGGCAGTGCGGTGTGGTTGTCCAACACGGACCAGGCCGCCATGCTTTGCTCGGTGGGCTATCGCGCCACCAGCAATGCGATGGGCCTGGACGACGCTCTGCCCAGCGAGCCGACGCGCGCCGGGCCGTCGTCCGACATGCCGGGCTCCGGTGCCGCCCGGCAGGTGAACGCCGGCTGAGGCCGTCACCTTCCACCCGTCGGGGCGCCGTGGGATCCCTGGCGTGGCCTGGCGCCGCACCGTTGCTTCCTGCCCGGCCACGGCTCCGCTGCCGCGAGCCCCCGGGCAAATGAACGAACAGTAGCGCATCTACTGAAGCCGGAATTCCATTAATCCCGCTTCATTCGGCCGGCGCTCTCCCCGAGAATCCACTGGCGCAGTCGGCGCCGCCGAGTCCTTTCCGACCGGCCGCCGCAGCGCACGAGGATTCCCAATGAAAGTGACCGTTCTTGGCGCCGGCATCATCGGCGTCGCCACCGCCTGGTACCTGCTGGAAGAGGGCCACGAGGTGACCGTCGTCGAGCGCCAGCCGCAGGCCGCGCTGGAGACCAGCTTTGCCAACGGCGCCCAGATCTCGGTGTGCTTCTGCGAGCCCTGGGCCAGCGCCGGCGCGCCGTTCAAGGTCGCCAAGTGGATGCTGCAGGACGACTCGCCGCTGCTGTTCCGGCCTCGCCTCGACCCGCATCAGTGGCGCTGGGCGCTGAGCTTCCTGGGCCAGTGCAACGACGCCGCCTTCGCGCGCAACGTGGAGCAGTTGGTCGCCCTCGGCCGCTACAGTCACGAGTCGCTGAAGTCCGTCGTCGCGGCCACCGGCATCGAGTACGACCGCCTGCAGCGCGGCATTCTGCACTTCTTCTCGTCGGCGGCCGACTACGAGTCCGGGCTCAAGGCGGCGGCGCTGATGCGCGACCACGGCGTCGACCGCCGCGTGCTCGGGCGAGACGAGGTGCTGCAGGTCGAGCCGGCGCTCAAGGCCTTCGGCGACCACATGCACGGCGGCACGTACACGCCCAGCGACGAGTCCGGCGACGCGCGCGTGTTCACGCAGAAGCTGGCCGAACGCTGCGCCGCGCGCGGCGCCCGCTTCCTCTACGAGCATGACGTGCTGGGCCTGGACAAGTCCGGCGACCGCATCGCCGCCGTGCGCGTGCGCGATCGCGCCACGGGGCGCGACACCACGCTGACCGGCGAGCACGTCGTGGCCGCCGCCGGCTCGTTCACCGCGCCGCTGCTGCGCCCGCTGGGCATCTACCTGAACATCTATCCGGCCAAGGGCTACTCCGCCACCCTGCGCCTGAAGCGCCCGCAGGACGCGAGCGTGGTGAGCCTGCTCGACGACACCCGCAAGATCGCGATCTCGCGCCTGGGCGACCACATCCGCATCGCCGGCACCGCCGAGATGGCCGGCTACGACACGCGCATCGACACGGCCACCGCGCGCGTGCGCTGCGAGGCGCTTGTGCGCCGCTACGAGCAGCTGTTCCCCGGGGTGGCCGACACGCGCGAGCCCAATTTCTGGGCCGGCCTGCGTCCCAGCACGCCCAACAACCTGCCCTACATCGGCCGCAGCAAGATCGCGAACCTGTGGCTCAACGCCGGCCACGGCACGCTGGGCTGGACGCACGGCGCCGGCTCGGGCCGCGCGCTGGCCGAGTTGATCAGCGGCCGCCGCCCGCAGCTGGAGTACGGCTTCTGCGGCGACGCACTGCCTTCGCGCAAGCCGCTGGTGACGCTGCCTTCGCGCTCCTGGGCCTGACGCGACACGGCGTCAGAAGCGGCCGCGCCCCGGCGGTCCACCGCGGCGCGGCGGCGGGCGCTTGGGCGCCGTCGCGGCCTTGGGCAGGGGCCGGCTGACGTCGGCCAGCCGCATCACGCTCTGCACGACGTCCTCGATCGCCTCGTCGAGGCTGGACGGCGGCTCCAGCGTCTCGATCTCGGCGAGCAACGCGTCGGCATCTTCCAGATCGTCAGGATCGAACGCGGCGTAGAGCACGGCCAGCGGTTCGAGCGAGTCCTGCGAGTCCATGTTCATCAATGCCGGAAACAGCTCCATGGCCGCCGAGAAGCCGGCCACCCAGGGCAGCGTCGACTCGAGCGGTTCCGCTTCCTCGTCGAGCTCGAACACCCAGGGGTCGAACCACTGGCGGCCGGCGATGGCGGTCATCAGTTCGCGATAGCGGCGCTGCACCAGGCCTTGCAGCTCGTGCAGGCCGGGCCACTTGTCGCTGAGCGGGCGGCCGTCGATGTCAAAGACGTGCTTGATCCAGGCGCCGGCCGGCACCGCGGTGGGTTGCAGCAGGACGCCGCACAGGTAGCCATCGAGCATGCTGATGTCCAGCGGCTCGAGCGGCTCGGGAATCTTGTCCAGCAGCGTCTGCAGCCGGTTCATCTCGGCTTCGCCGAGCGGCGGCAGCGGGGCGGGAGAGGCGGGCGAAGTCATGGGGGGATTGTGGCCCCATGGGATCATCGTGGGATGAGTCAACGACACTTCCTCTTCATCGTTTCCAGCGCCCGCATCCCGGGCGCCGTGGGCAATACCGAATGGCTGGCCCGCGAGGCCGCGCGACACCTGCCGGCCGGCGCGACCAGCACCTGGCTGCACCTGAACGGGCTGGAACTGGCCGAGTTCGAGGACAGGCGGCACGACGTCGGCATCTACCCGATGCCCACCGGCGACACGCAGCGCCTGCTTGACGCCACGCTGGATGCCACCGATCTCGTGTTCGTCACTCCCCTGTACTGGTACAGCTTTCCCAACCGCCTGAAGCGCTACCTCGATCACTGGAGCGCCTGGATGCGCGTCGAGGGCCTGGCGTTCAAGGACAGGATGCAGGGCAAGCGCGTCTGGGCCATCACGACCAGCGGCGATCGAGAGAAGACCCAGCCGATGTTCGACAGCCTGCGCCTGTGCGCCGAATTCCTGGCGATGCGGTGGCAGCCGCCGCTGTGGGGCCAGGGCGGGGCGCCCGGAGCCATCCAGAAGGATGCCGCCGCCATCGCCGCCGCGGCGAACCACTTCGGTGCGTAGGAGGCCTGGCCGGTGTTGCCCGGGCGGTGCACTCCCCCTGAAATAGGGATGCGTTTCGCCAACCGGCCTCGTACATTGGATTCCGTTGTGTTGACCGGCTCGAGGAGCTCTGGGAGGGGACGGAGCCGGCCAGCACACATAGTCCCAACGACGTCCTTCTCGCGAAGGACTTGAAGCCCACCCTCGCGGTGGGTTTTTTTTGGCCGGTGCGCGCGCCCACGTGCGTGGGCCCTGCGACTTCGCGCAGGGTGACAGTCCGACAGCAGGGTTGCCTCTCTCGTCGTCATTCCGCGCGCAGCCGCGGAATCCACCCCCGCCAACGCGCCTCGTCTCTGGCGTGGGCCCTGCGACTTCGCGCAGGGTGACAGTCCGACAGCAGGGTTGCCTCTCTCGTCGTCATTCCGCGCGCAGCCGCGGAATCCACCCCCGCCAAAGCGCCTCGTCTCTGGCGTGGGCCCTGCGACTTCGCGCAGGGTGACAGTCCGACAGCAGGGTTGCCTTTCTCGTCGTCATTCCGCGCGCAGTCGCGGAATCCACCCCCGCCAAAGCGCCTCGTCTCTGGCGTGGGCCCTGCGACTTCGCGCAGGGTGACAGTCCGACAGCAGGGTTGCCTCTCTCGTCGTCATTCCGCGCGCAGTCGCGGAATCCACCTCCACCACGACGCTTGGTCGGAGGGGGTGGCTCCTGCGACTACGCGCAGGATGACGGCTTGGCGGGGTGCCTGGTGCGCAGGGTGGGCCTCGCGACTGTGCGCAAGGTGAGACCTTCTATATACGCAGTCTACTTGCGAAACTATACGCTCTGAGTTCCAATGCGCACTCATGATCACACAACAAGTCCTCCTGCGCGACGCCATGCGGCGTCTCGACATGACCCGCGACGCGTTCGCGGACCGCATCGGCAGCCGCCGCCGCGCCCTCGACAGCTGGCTCTTGCCCGAGGATTCAAACGAGTTCCGGGCGATGCCCGAGGTGGCGCGGCGGTTCGTGCAGGAGATCCTGGCGAATGCCGCGCCGCGCCACGAGCCATCTACGCAACGCGTACATTCAAACGCGATGCCGCTGACGCCGGGCGGTCCGCTGCGCCACCTGCTGTCGGTCGACCAGTTCAGCCGCGAGTCGGTACAGGAGCTGTTCCAGCTGGCCGACGTGATGCTGCCGATCGCGCAGCGCCGCAAGGTCACGCGCGTGCTCGAGGGCGCGGTGCTGGCCAACCTGTTCTTCGAGGCCAGCACGCGCACCCGGGTCAGCTTCGGCGCGGCGTTCTGCCGCCTGGGCGGCTCGGTGTGCGACACCACGGGCTTCACCTTTTCCTCGATGGCCAAGGGCGAATCCATCCACGACACCAGCCGTGTGATCGCGGGCTACGCCGACGCGATCGTCGTGCGCCATCCCGAGCAAGGCGCGGTGGCCGAGTTCGCGCGCGCCACCAACGTGCCGGTCGTCAACGGCGGCGACGGCCCGGGCGAGCACCCCACGCAGGCGCTGCTCGATCTGTACACGATCCAGCGCGAGTTCTCGCGCCTGGGCAAGCAGGTCGACGGCGCGCACATCGCGCTGGTGGGCGACCTGAAGTACGGCCGCACGGTGCATTCGCTGATCAAGCTGCTGTCCCTCTACAAGGGCGTGCGCTTCACGTTGATCGCGCCGCCGTCGCTCGAGATGCCGGCGGCCATCGTCGACCGCGTCAGCCGCAACGGCAACGTCGTCGAGGTGCGCGATTCGCTGCAGGGGCTGTCCGATGCCGACATCGTCTACGCCACGCGCATCCAGAAGGAGCGCTTCGCCGAGGAGTCCATCGAGGGCTACGGCAGCGCGTTCGAGATCAACCGCGCGCTGGTGGATCGCGTCTGCAAGCCGGACGTCGTGGTGATGCATCCGCTGCCGCGCGACAGCCGCCCCGGCTCGCACGATCTGAGCGCCGACCTGGACGGCGACCCGCGGCTGGCGATCTTTCGCCAGACCGACAACGGCATCCCGATCCGCATGGCGATCTTCGCGTCGCTGCTGGGTGTCGACAAGCTGGTGCAGCGCTCGATGCGCGACGCGCAGTGGACACCGCCGGCGTTCATCGGGCCGGAGGACAGTCCCTTCCACGGCATTGATTGAAGCGCGGCCTGAGTGACGGCCCTGCTTCGAGGCGTATTGCGCGCGACTCGAGGAGGGGCAGGGCCCACCGATCGTCATCCTGGGCGAAGTCGCAGGATCCACGTGGGCCGCGGTGTTCTCGCAGGGGCGGATTCTGCAACTGCGCGCAGAATGCCGACGCTTTGTCAGCGCGCACGTGACGCGCGCGCCGGCGCGTCGATCGGAAAACCGTCTTCCAGCGCGCTGCGCCAGTAGCCGATGAAGGCCTGCACCGCGCGCGGCACCACCGGGCTGTAGGGCCGGATCGCATACAGGTGCTCGCCGAAAGCGCCCACCGGCTTCCAGTGCGGCAGCACCACCTGCAGCTTGCCGGCCTGCAGCGCCGCCTGGGCGCTGAAGTCGGGCAGCAGCGCGATCCCCAGGCCGCCCAGCGCCGCCTCGCGCAGCGCTTCGCTGTTGTTGGCAGCGAAGATGCCGCGCACGGCGACGCTCACGCGGCCCGCGCCCTTGGCCGACCGCGGCGCCGCCGGATCCGCCTCGAAGCTCCACGTCGGGGTCTCGCCCGGACGCAGGTAGTGCAGGCAGTCGTGCGTGCCCAGCTCGGCGGGCGTCGTGGGCACGCCGGCGCGGCGCAGGTAGGCGCGGCTGGCGACCAGCCAGCTGCGCGTCGTGCACAGCGGCCAGGCGACGTGGGTATCGGGCGGCGCCGCGGTGTGGCGCAGCGCGACGTCGAAGCCTTCCTGCGCCATCGCGACGAGGCGATCCGACAGCTCCACCTCCACGCGTACCTGCGGGTATGCGCGCAGGAAGCCGGACAGCCGCGGCACGATCTGCTGGCGCCCGAGCGCCACCGGGGCACTGACACGCAGCACGCCGTGCGGCTCGCCGACCCGGTCCTGCACGCCGGCAAAGCCCTGCTCGATCTGCGCGAAGGCGCCGCGCGTGGCCTCCACCAGCTGCTCGCCCGCCTCGGTCAGCCGCACGCTGCGCGTGGTCCGGCGCACCAGCGGCACGCCGGCCGCCCGCTCGAGCTCGGCGACGCGCTGGCTCATCGCGGCCTTGCTCAGGCCCAGACGCTGCGCCGCGGCGGTGAAGCTGCCGGCGCTCTGCAGCACGCCCAGGCCATGCACGTGCGACCAGAGCGATTCGATCTTGCGGGCGTCCATTCTTTGTTCCGATTCCTCGATGCTCCATTGTTCATCCAAACGAACAGTGAATCCAGCGCCCCGGCCTTCCCGCGGGTGCGGCGAATGCCTAGACTTGGTCGTTCGCCATCGTCATCGCCAGGAGCCCCGCATGTCCGCCCACGCCTACTCGTCCACCACGCCCGTGGGCCACTTCATCGGCGGCGAGCACGTCGTGCCGGCTGAAGCGCGCAGGCAGTCCGTCTTCAATCCGGCCACGGGGGCTGTCGCGCGCCAGTTGCACCTGGGCACCGCCGTCGACGTCGATGCCGCCGTCGCCGCCGCGTCGCAGGCCTTCGAAGGCTGGTCCAACACGCCGCCGATCCGCCGCGCCCGCGTGCTCAACGCCTTCCTGGCGCTGCTCAACGAACACCGCGACCAGCTGGCCGCGATGATCACCGCCGAACACGGCAAGGTGTTTTCGGACGCCCAGGGCGAGGTGATGCGCGGCATCGACGTCGTCGAGTTCGCCTGCGGCATCCCGCAGCTGCTCAAGGGCGACTTCACCGACCAGGTTTCCACCGGCATCGACAACTGGACGCTGCGCCAGCCACTGGGCGTGGTCGCCGGCATCACGCCGTTCAATTTTCCGTTCATGGTGCCGTGCTGGATGTTTCCCGTGGCGCTCGCCTGCGGCAACTGCTTCATCCTCAAGCCGAGCGAACGCGACCCGTCGCCCAGCCTGCTGATCGCCGAGCTGCTGCAGCGCGCCGGCTTGCCCGATGGCGTGTTCAACGTCGTGCAGGGGGACAAGACCGTGGTCGACGCGCTGCTGACGCATGCCGACGTCAAGGCCGTGTCCTTCGTCGGCTCGACGCCGATCGCGCAGTACATCTACGAGACCGGCGCGCGCCACGGCAAGCGCGTGCAGGCGCTGGGCGGCGCCAAGAACCACATGGTCGTGATGCCGGACGCCGACATCGCGCAGTCCGTCGACGCGCTGGTGGGCGCGGCCTACGGCTCGGCAGGCGAGCGCTGCATGGCGATCTCGGTGGCGGTGCTGGTGGGCGATGTCGCCGACAAGCTGCTGCCCCAGCTGGCCGAGCGCGCCCGGACGCTGGTGATCGACAACGGCATGAACCCGGCCGCCGAGATGGGCCCGGTCGTGACGCAGGAGGCGCTGCAGCGCATCGAGGGCTACATCGAACTGGGCGTGAGCGAAGGCGCCAAGCTGGTCGTGGACGGCCGCGGTCACCAGGTCTCCGGCCACGAGAACGGCTTCTTCACCGGCGGCACGCTGTTCGACCACGTCACGCCCGGGATGCGCATCTACAAGGAAGAGATCTTCGGCCCGGTGCTCGCCTGCGTGCGCGTGCCCGACTTCAAGGCGGCCGTCGACCTCGTCAATGCGCACGAGTACGGCAATGGCGTGGCCTGCTTCACCAGCGACGGCAACGTCGCGCGCGAGTTCGCGCGCCGCATCCAGGTCGGCATGGTGGGGATCAACGTGCCGATCCCGGTGCCCATGGCCTGGCATGGCTTCGGCGGCTGGAAGAAGAGTCTGTTCGGCGACATGCACGCCTATGGCGAAGAGGGCGTGCGCTTCTACACGAAGCAAAAGAGCGTGATGCAGCGCTGGCCGGCGTCGATCGCCAAGGGTGCGGAATTCGCGATGCCGACTGCCAAGTGATCAGGCCCGTGCGCGCAGCTCGCGCACGCCGCGGCCGAGCTTGCGCCGCAGCAGCGTGCGCAGCGTGACGCCGTCGGCATAGCCGATCTGCGCGGCGATGCGCTCGACGCTGTCCGAGCCGGTGCGCAGCAGGTGGACGGCGCGCTCGATGCGCAGGTCCTGGAAGTACGACAGCGGCGACTTGCCGAGCACGCCGTTGAGCCGCCGCGCCAGCGTGCGCTCGCTGGTGCCCATGGCGCGCGCCGCCTCGGCCAGCGAGAAGCCGGCGGCCAGGTTCTGCCGCGCCCAGGCCTCGAAGCGTTCGACCGTCGGGTCGGCATGCGCGAGGTGGTCGGGAATGACGAACTCCGCCTGCGATCCGCGGGCCTCGACCAGCAGGTAGCGCGCCGCGAGCGCCGCCAGCCCCGGGCTGCGCGCACGCACCACGCCGAGCGCCAGATCCAGGTGCGCGAGCGCGGCACCGGCCGTCATCGCGCCGGCCGAATTGACCAGCATGCGCGATTCGTCGAGGACCACGCGCGGATAACGCTGGCGAAACAGCGGGGCCAGCCACCACGAGGTCGTGGCGCGCCGCCCGTCCAGCAAGGCGCTCTCGGCCAGCACGAAGGTGCCGGTGCAGGCTGCCCCGGCCGTCGCACCCGCGCGGTTCCAGCGCTGCAGCGTGTCGGCGGCATCGCGCACGTCCGGCCGCGCCAGCCTGGCCACGAGCGGGTCGGGCATCTTGGCGCCCAGGGCGGGCACCAGCACGATGTCAGGCGCGGGCACCTCGGCCGCCGGCACGACGGGAACGACCAGGCCATGCGCGGTGCGCACCCGCCGCCGCACGCCCACCAGCGCGAGCTCGATCGGCGCAGGCGCCTCGGGCAGCATCGGCGAGATCTCGTTGGCGGTGGTCAGCGTATCGGTGAGTGCGGCCAGGCCCAGGTCGAACACGCCGTCGAGGACGAGCAGGTGGATGCGCATGGCAGGAATGATATCAATGTTGTCATTTCCGCCACTCGTCGCCGGGCTGGCGGGTACTGACACTGCAGCCTCGTTCAACATGAAGGAAGGACCCGTCATGGTCAAGCTCGCACTGTTCGTCCGCCTCGAAGCCAAGCCGGGCAAGGAGGCCGCGGTCGCCGATTTCCTCGCCGGCGCGCTGCCGCTCGCCATCGCGGAGGCGCGAACCACGGCGTGGTTCGCGCTGAAGTTCGGCCCCTCCACGTTCGGCGTCTTCGATGCCTTCGCCGACGAGGCCGGCCGCCAGGCCCACCTGGAGGGCCCGATCGCCGCCGCCCTGATGGCCAACGCCGAGGCCTTGCTGAGCGAGCCGCCGCGCATCGAGCGCGTCGACCTGCTGGCGGCCAAGCTGCCTTGAGGCGCGGTCTTCGCGTCTAATGAGGCGATGAACACGCCATCGCCCCGAGTCCTGTTGATCACAGGCGCCAGCCGCGGCATCGGCGCCGCCTGCGCGCTGCGCGCCGCGGACGCCGGCTGGGATGTCGGCGTGAATTTCCATCGCGACGAAGCGGCGGCCGAGCAGGTCGTCGCGCAGGTGCGCGCGCGCGGGCGACGCGCCTGCGCCCTGCAGGCCGACGTGGCCAGCGAGGGCGCGATCGAGGCCATGTTCCGGACGCTGGACGCCGAACTCGGGCCGCTGGGCGGGCTCGTCAACAATGCCGGCATCGTCGACGTGGCCACGCGCGTGGACGAGATGTCGGCCGCGCGCGTCGCTCGCCTGTTCAACGTCAACGTCGTGGGCGCCTTCGTGTGCGCGCGCGAGGCAGTGCAGCGCATGAGCACGCGCCACGGCGGGCGCGGCGGCGCCATCGTCAACCTGTCGTCGGCCGCGGCGCGGCTCGGCTCGCCCGGCATCTACGTCGACTACGCGGCCACCAAGGCGGCGATCGACAACTTCACGCTGGGCCTGGCGCGCGAGGTGGCCGACGAAGGCATCCGCGTCAATGGCGTGCGGCCCGGCATCATCGACACCGAGATCCACGCCGGCAGCGGCATGTTGCAGATGGCGCGGACCGCGGTCGAGGCGATTCCGCTCAAGCGCATGGGCACGGCCGACGAGGTCGCGCAGGCCGTCGTGTTCCTGCTGTCGGATGCGGCCGGCTACGTCACCGGCGCCACGTTGGACGTGGCCGGCGGACGCTGACGCCCGAGCGCATTCTTGCGCGCGACAGCGCAGTCAATGCGCGCGTTGGGCCCGATTTCGACGCCTCTTCGCGTGAGATGCGTCACGTGGCGGCCTCAAACATAGGTCAGACCCTAGTCCGGGCGCCCGCTTCATGGCCCACATAATCCGGCGTCGGTGGGTACAAGGGATAAAACCATGAAGTCGATTCGCAGCGTGGCGGCCGTCGCGGCCGCATTGGTCCTGGGACTCAGCTCGGCGGCGACGCACGCCGGGGTTCTCAACATCAACTTCGGTGCCGAGGACAACGCGCAGCGCGAGGCCTTCAAGACACTGGTCAACGACTTCCACGCCGCCAACGCGGACGTCGATGTCCACCTGACGATCCAGGACCTGCCCACCTACCGCAAGGCGCTGCCCGCCACGCTCGATGGCGACAGCGCGCCCGACGTCTTCAACTGGTTCGCCGGCGACCAGCTGCGCATGATGGCCCAGCGGGGCGAGCTCGACGACCTGAGCGACCTGTGGAAGACCAACACCTGGTGGAACACCTTCCCCAGCTCGGCCATCACGATCGGCGGCAAGCAGTACGCGCTGCCTTACCAGTACTACCCGTGGGGCCTGTTCACGCGCCGCGACGTGCTCGAGCGTGCCGGCATCCGCGAGCAGCCGCACGACCTCAGCGCGATGATGACCGCGTGCTCCAAGCTGCGCAAAGCCGGCTTCACGCCGATCGCGCTCAACGGCAAGGACGGCTGGGCCTTGGCCGCGTGGTTCGACTTCATCGACATGCGCGCCAACGGCTACGAGTACCACCAGCAGCTGCTCGAGGGCAAGGTGTCGTACAACGAGAGCAACGTGCGGCGCGCGTTCGCGATGTGGAAGCAGCTGATCGATGCCAAGTGCTTCGACCCCAACGCGCTGGCCATGGACGAACATGCCGCCAAGGCCGACCTGTACGCCGGCCGCGCCGGCATGATCCTGATGGGCACGGTGGTCAGCGCGAGCTTCCCCGACGTGGTGCGCCCCGTGATCGACTACGAGCGCTTCCCGACCATCGACAGCGGCCAGCCGCCCTCCGAGGCCGCGCCCACCGACACCTTCCAGGTGGCGGCGCACGCCAGGAACAAGGCCGACGCGCGCCGCTTCCTGAAGTTCGCGAGCAGCAGCGCGGCCAACGCCAAGCTGGCCAAGTCGCTCGGCTCGTTCCCCACCAACAAGTTCGCGCCGGTGGCCGGCACGGTGCTCGACCTGAGCTCCTACAAGGTGCTGACCGACGCCAAGAACAACCTCGTGCAAGGCTACGACCGCGACGTGCCGGCCGACATGGCGGCCGCCGGTGTCAAGGGCTTCCAGGCCTTCTTCGCCAAGCCCGCCGACATGTACACGGTGATGAACCGGCTCGACGCGGTGCGCGGCACGGCCTACGCCGCGGTGGCCGAGACGCCGGCGACGCCGGCCAAGGGGCGCAAGAACTGAGCTTCGCGGCCTCCGCGAGCAAGCCGGCGTGACCGAGAGGGCGCCGGCTTTTTGCTGCCTGAGGCTGCGGCAGGGGTGGCTCCTGCGACTGCGCGCAGGATGACACGCTGTTGGTGTCCGGCGCGCCGTGGCTTCATCGCAGCGTGAAATGCCCGTCATCCTGCGCGCAGTCGCAGGATCCACCCCTGCCAAGGCGCCGCCCATCCTGCTGACAGAACGCTGTCAGCAGCCCCCCGCCACCATGCAGTCCTCTCACAACGAAAGGCCTGCCATGACCCAACGCGACGCCATCCACTGGTTCGAGATTCCCGTCACGGACATCGATCGCGCCCAGCGCTTCTACGAAACGCTGCTCGCCCGTTCGATGCGCCGCGAGCAGATGGGCCCGCAGACGCTTGCCGTGTTCGAATACGAAGGCGGCATCGGGGGCGCGCTGCTCAAGAGCGAGACCATGGGCAAGCCCGCCACCGAGGGCACGCTGGTCTACCTCAACGCCAAGCCCTCGCTGGACGCGGTGCTCTCGCGGGCGCGCGAACTGGGCGCCACGGTGCTGCAGGACAAGCTCGAGCTGCCGCGCGACATCGGCTTCATCGCGCATATCCTCGACAGCGAAGGCAATCGCATCGGCCTGCACTCGCCGACTGCCTAAACTAGCGTCCATGCGCCGTGCCGACCGCCTCTTTCGCCTCGTCCAGCTGCTGCGCGGCCGGCGCCTGTCGACGGCTGCCTGGCTGGCCGACAAGCTCGAGGTGTCCATGCGCACCGTCTACCGCGACGTCGCCGACCTGCAGGGACAGGGCGTGCCCATCGAGGGCGAGGCGGGCGTGGGCTACCGGCTCGCCGGTGGCTTCGACCTGCCGCCGCTGATGTTCACCACGCTCGAGGCGCAAGCCCTCGTCGCCGCGGTGCGCCTCGCGCAGAGCCGGCTCGATCGCTCGCTGGCGCTGGCGGCCGAGGACGCGCTGGGCAAGATCATCGGCGTGCTCTCGCCGGCCGCGCGCGCCGCCGCCGAGGCGCTGCCGCTCTATTCGGCGCCGTGGGGAACCGATCGCACGAGCATCGAGCGCCTGGGGCAGCTGCGCGACGCGGCGATGGCGCGACGCCGCATCCGCTTCGACTACGAGGACGCCCAAGGCGCCGCCACCTCGCGCACGGCGCGCCCGCTGGGCTGCTACCACTGGGAGTCGGTCTGGACGCTGGCGGCGTGGTGCGAGCATCGCACCGCGTTCCGCAGCTTCCGCATCGACCGCATGCGCACGCTGGACGTGCTGGAGGAAGTCTTCCGCGACGAGCCCGGGCGCACGCTGCCGGACTTCCTGCGCATGGTCAGGAACCAGCGCCCGCCCGCCGTCACTTCCACCGGGACGTAGCGGCACCAGGGCCGCTGCAATGGGCTTGCTGCGGCGCAGGTCAGGGCCCAGCACCTAGACTGGGTGCATGCCCTTGACCCACCTGCTGCTCGCCCTGGCCGTCGTCGCGGTCTGGGGCACGAACTTCGTCGTCATCCGCCTGGGCCTGGACGCCTTCGCGCCCTTCACCTTCGCTGCGCTGCGCTACACGTTCTCGTTCCTGCCGTTCATCTTCTTCGTGCGCCGGCCGGCGGTGGGCTGGGGCAAGCTCGCGGCATTCGGCGCGCTGCTGGGCGTGGGCCAGTTCGGCCTGCTGTTCTGGGCGATGCGCTCGGACATCTCGCCCGGCCTGGCCTCGCTGGTGATCCAGTCGCAGGTGTTCTTCACCATCGCCCTGGCCGCGCTCATCTACCGCGACCGCCTGAAGGCGCTGCAGTGGCCGGCATTCGCCCTGGCCGTCGGGGGCCTGGCGATCGTCGCATCGCACGCGTCGGCCAAGGCCGGCGTGACGGCGTTCGGCGTGCTGCTGGTGATCCTGGGCGCCGCCGCCTGGGCGGTCTGCAACCTGATCGCCCGCGCCGCCGGACGGGTCGACGCGCTGGGCTTCATGGTGTGGTCCAGCCCGTTCGCGGCCGTGCCGTTGTGGATCATCGCGTGGCTGCAGACCGGCACGCAGCCGATCGCCGACTCGCTCGCGCACGCCGGCTGGGTGGCCTGGCTCTCGGTGGCCTGGCAGGCGATCGGCAACACGCTGTTCGGCTACGGCGTGTGGAACTGGCTGCTGGCGCGCCACAGCGCGTCCACCGTCACGCCCACCGCGCTGCTGGTGCCGGTGTTCGGCATGACCGCCTCGGCGCTCGCGCTGCACGAGGGCCTGCCGCTTTGGAAGCTGGGCGCCGCGGCCCTGGTGATGGGCGGGCTGGCGGTCAACCTGCTCGCCACGCGTCAGCGAGCCTGAAGACTAGGCGATCGCGACGCCCAGCTTGCCGGCCCAGTGCCGCGTCAGCGGCGTCACCGGCTTGGCCAGGCAGCGTTCGTTGAGCACCGCGCGCCCGATGTGCGGCAGCTGGCTGGCGGCCGCGCAGTGCATCAGCGTCTGGGCCACCAGGTCGCGCCGCAGGTGGCTGCCGCCCAGGCGCTCGGCCGCCTCGTGCACCAGGTACAGGCCCCGCACGGCGACGTCGTGTTCGCCGCGTTCGCCCGCAAGCAGTGCGCGCATCAGCGGCAAGCCCAGGTCGCGCGCGACGGCGTGGTTGCTGCGCCCCCCTTCCTCGGCGCGCATCACGCGTTCGGCACAGCGCGCGACCCAGCCTTCGGCCTGCGCGCGTTCGCCGGCGCCCAGCATCGCGAGCACGACGTGCCAGTCCGTGAATGCATGCAGGCCGGCGTGCTCGGGCTCGGGCGACCAGCGCTGCAGCAGGTCCTTGAACAAGGCGTCGACTTCCACGTCCATCACGCGCAGGCGCCAGTACAGCGCGGCCGCGTCCAGGCACTGCAGGCCATGCGTCAGCGCGGCGCCCGACAGATGGGTGTCGATCAGGCGCAGCGCGCCGGTGACGTCCAGCGCCTCGAGCCGGAACAGCGCGAGGTGCCACCACAAGTGGCTCGCGAAGCGGGTGCCGTCGGTCCAGCCGGCCTGCTGCTGGCGCAGCCACATCGCGCCGTCGTCGAACCGGCCCTGCATCTCCATCGCGTGCGTGACGGCATGCACGGCCCAGGGCACGCGCGCCGGCGCGTCGGCGCGCTGCTCCTGCGCCAGCGCGATCGCGCGCCGGCCGAGATCCTCGGCCAGCGGCAGCTGGTGGCATTCGGCCAGGCCGAACGCGTAAAGGCCCAGCACGCAGGGAAACAGCGGATCGGCGTCGTCCCACTCCGGCAGCGCGCGCGCCGGGCGCCGGCGCATGCTGTTGGAATCGCCGCGCGCGTGATCCCACTGGTGCGCCCAGTGCAAGGCCAGCGCGTCGCGCGGATGTTCCAGCAGCAGGTCGTCCCAGATGCGCAGGGCGGCGGCCACGCGGCCTTGCTCCAGCTTGCCGAGTGCCTCGAGGTGCGCGCGCTCGCGCGCGGTCGCGCGTGACGCGAGTGCGGCCGCGGACGCGATGAGCTCGGACGCCGCGGCGCGGTCGTCCGGCTGGTTCAGCCCGAGGCGAAAGCCGGCGTCCAGCAGCAGCGGCAGCGCCCAACCCGGGTCGGCCTCGCGCGCGGCCTGCAGTGCCAGCCGCGGCGTGTCGGCGAAGGTCATCATCTGCCACAGCGCCTCGTCCGCTCGATCGGCGGCCGCGCGCGAGGCGGTTCCCAGACGCAGTCCACGCGAGTCCCGCAGGGTCTCGGCAGACGCGTTCGTCATCGGACGGCCGCTCCGCAAAGGTGCCGCCGCCGGGCGGGCGCGCAGCGGCGGGTGGGCGCGGCGGCCGCCGGCATCAGTGCTCCAGGCCCAGGGCTTCGGGCAGTCCGAGGTGCAGGTTCATCGTCTGCACCGCGGCGCCCGAGGCGCCCTTGCCGAGGTTGTCGATGCGCGCCATCAGCAGCACCTGCTGCGGGCCCGCGAAGACGAACAGGTCCGCGCGCTGCGTGTCGTTGCAGGCCTGGACGTCGAACGAGCCCTCGGCCAGCACCGCCGGGTCCGACAGCGGCATCACCTTGACGAACTGCTCGTTGGCATAGCGCGCGGCAAGCACCGCATGCACCTTCGCGGCGTCGGTGCCGGCGGCGAACTGCTCGAGGTGGAACGGGATGCTGACCGTCAGGCCCTTGTAGAAGTTGCCGACGATGGGCATGAAGACCGGCGCCCGCGTGAGCAGCGAACAGGTCTTCATCTCGGGGATGTGCTTGTGCGCCAGCCCCAGCGCATACGGCCGCGGCGCGCTGAGCGCGGCGTCGATCTGGCGCTCGCCGTCCATCTGGCGCGCATGCCAGCTCTGGTACTGCTGGATCATCTTCTTGCCGCCGCCCGAGTAGCCGGTGATGGACGTCGCGCTCACGTTGGCGTCGGGCGCCACCAGGCCCGCGTCGACCAGCGGACGCATCAGCAGGATGAACGCGGTGGCGTGGCAGCCCGGGTTGGCGATGCGCTTGGCCGTGCGCAGGGCCTCGCGCTGTCCCGGCGCCAGCTCGGGCAGGCCATAGACCCAGCTCGGATCGGTGCGGTGCGCCGTGCTGGCGTCGATCAGGCAGGTCTGCGGATTGGTGACCATCCTGGCCGCGGCGCGCGCGGCGTCGTCGGGCAGGCAAAGGAACGCGACGTCGGCCGCGTTGAGCAGGCGGGCGCGCTCGGCATCGTCCTTGCGCAGCTCGGGCGCGATGCGCAGCAGCTCGACGTCGGGCCGGGCGGCCAGCATCTCGTGGATGCGCAGGCCGGTGGTGCCTTCCTGCCCATCGACGTAGACGTTGAACTTCTTCGGGGCGGTGCTCATGCGGAATCTCCGGGTGTCGCGCTTCCCATGCGGGGCGCGGCAGAATCGTTGCGTGCGCCGGATGGCGGCGCTCGTTCAATGCGAAGCATAAGGCAATGACATTACACGATCCCTGCCGCGCAGGACTCCCCGGCCTGCACGTGCTGGTGCTGCCCGGCTGGCAGAACTCCGGACCGCAGCACTGGCAGAGCCGTTGGGAGGCGCTGTACGGCGATGTTCGGGTCGAACAGAGCGACTGGATGCATCCGCTGCGCGGCGACTGGATGATGCGGCTGGACGAGGCGATCGGCGAGCTCGAAGCGCGCGAGCCGCAGCCGCAGGTCGCGCTGGTGGCCCACAGCCTGGGTTGCCAGCTGGTCGCCGCCTGGGCCACGCATTCGCGCAAGACGGCCCGCGTGCGCGCCGCGCTGCTGGTGGCGCCCCCCGACGTCGAGCGCGAAGAGGTGCGCGGCATGCTGCACTCGTTCGTGCCCATCATGCGCGAGCGGCTGCCGTTCCCGTCGCTGGCCGTGATCAGCACCGACGATCCGTTCTGCGCGCTGGATCGCGCCCGCACGATGGCCACCGACTGGGGCTCGCAGGTGCTGGAGCTGCGCCAGCGCGGCCACTTGAACAGCGACTCCGGCCTCGGGGATTGGCCGGAAGGCCGCGAGCTGCTCGCGGATCTGCTGCGCAATTCGGCGGTCGGCGCCTAGGGCCGGGCCTTTCTCGCGGACAATTGCCGGATGGTCACGAAAAAACCCAAGGGACTCGGCATGGGCCTCGAAGCCCTGCTCGGCCCCAAGATCGACGAGACGCCGGCGCCCGCGGGCGCTCCGGTGCAGCCCAGCTCGCTGAAGCTCACGCAGTTGCAGGCCGGCAAGTACCAGCCTCGCACCCGCATGGACGAGGGCTCGCTGTACGAGCTGGCCGAGAGCATCCGCAGCCAGGGCATCATGCAGCCCGTCCTGGTGCGGCCGCTCGAAGGCGCGGGCGCGAAGGCGCAGCGCTACGAGATCATCGCCGGCGAACGCCGCTTCCGCGCCGCCAAGCTGGCCGGCCTCGACGAGGTGCCGGTGCTGGTGCGCGAGGTGCCCGACGAATCAGCCGCTGTCATGGCGCTGATCGAGAACATCCAGCGCGAAGACCTCAACCCGCTGGAAGAGGCGCAGGGCCTGAAGCGCCTGGTCGACGAGTTCGGCATGACGCACGAGGCCGCGGCGCAGTCGGTCGGGCGTTCCCGCAGCGCGGCCAGCAACCTGCTGCGCCTGCTCAACCTGGCGGCACCGGTGCAGCAGATGCTGATGGCGGGCGACCTGGACATGGGCCATGCCCGCGCGCTGCTCACGCTGGAGCCGGCGCAGCAGATCCTCAACGCCACCGAGATCGTCGCCAAGAAGATGTCGGTGCGCGACGCCGAGAAGCTCGTCGCGCGCAGCCAGGTGAGCGGCCGCCAGACGCCGCTGCTGCGCGTGAAGAAGGAAAAGCGCGGCGACCTGGCGCGCCTCGAGGAGCAGCTTGCCGACAAGCTCGCCGCGGTCGTCGAGATCCGCATGCTCAAGAAAACTCGCCATGGCGACGCCGGCGAGATCGCGATCTCCTTCGGCTCGAACGACGAGTTGAGCGGCCTGCTCGAACGGCTCGGCTTGTCCGAGGACGAGTGACGTCCGTTCAGGGCAGGTTGGTCGTCACCCGCGACAGCGAGCTCGCTGCGGCCGGCGTGAATTGCCAGGCATCGCGCATGTCCGTCTCGCCGTTGCCGAAGCCGGCCGGCGAGGACAGCACCGTCTGGCCCGCCAGCGCCGACACCAGGCCGGCGATCGCTTCACCGCGCACCACCGGGGCGCTGGCCGCCAGCGACCCGAGCGTCGTGGCATTGCCCGTCAATGTGTACTGGGTCAGCGCGCCTGGCGCGCAGTAGTCCGGCGCGGCCGAGGCCACGCAGGAGAGCAGGCCCACGGGCGCAGCCGGCTGGTCGACGTGGCTGCTCGCTGCCCGCACGATGCCGACGTACTGCGAGCCCAGCGTGAGGCGGGTCTGGTTGTCGCCGCTGACGAGCGTGAAGGCCTGGATGTGTTCCGGTGTCGCGGCCAGCACCAGGCCCTGCTCCGAAGCGGCCAGCAGCTGCATGTGAGTCGAGTTGGTTTCCAGCACCGTTCGCGCGCCGCTGGTCTTGTTCACGGTCTCCACCTGGGTCAGGGGCTCGAGTCCCATCGTCCCGACCAACTGGACGGCGGCCACGTAGCCACCCGCGTCCATCAGCGTCATGGGCGCCACCGAGAAACTGCCCACCGTCCGCACGGTGCCGTTGGCCAGCGCCAGCAACGTGCTGCCGTCGTTCAGATAAAGCGCCTGCGCATCGGCCACCGGGTTCGCCGGGCGTGCACTGCCGAACGCCCGCAGGCTGGCCGCGTCGACGCTGACCCCTGCGGCGTTCCAGTGAAGCTCGTGCAGCCCGCCGGCGATGACCAGATAGCCGAGGCCGGCCTGCACGGGATCGGCGCCGGCCCAGGCGTCGCTGGGGCCCATCGAAGCGACCGCGGGGACGTCCTGCACCTTGAAGCCGGCGTCGACGACTTCGAAGGTGGTGGGCTGCACGTGCGTGCCCGAGCGGTCGCCCAGGGTGGCGAGCAGGTACTGCGGCAAGCCCGAAGCGACATCGCGCAGCGGCGCGACGATCTGCCAGATGGAGACCGGCGCGTCGGTGGCGCTCATCGTCGCCCGGATGGCCCAGTGGTGGCTGCCGCCCTGCGCGTCGACCCAGGCGTCGTCGCCGGCGGCGTTCATCGGCGTCGCGCTCGCAGGCATGAAGACGTCCTGCGCGCTCGACAATTGCACCGGCGCATGCGGCTGCCCCCCGCGAAGGTCGATGGAATAGAGCTTGCCGTCGTTGTCGTAGAACACCTTGGCGTGGCCCAGGGTGGTCACCGTGCCGGTCGCCGCGTCGTAGCGCGTCGCGTCGGAAAAGACCAGGTGCGACGACTGCCACTGGATGCCGTTGCTCATCACCAGCTTGACGTTCTGCACCGCCACCGACGGTTGGGCCGGGTCCCAGACACGCACGAACTGGTGGTTGGAATCGGCGGCGACGAATTCGGCCAGCAGGAAGGCCGATTCCGCCGGCGCGGGGGCGGGCGAGGGTGGCGTCGAAGCACCGCCGCCGCCGCATCCGGCCACGCTCGCCGCGAGCGTGGCGCAGGCCAGCGTCGACCACAGGAGGCGCAGGCGCGTCTCGGTTCGAATCATCGGTTGTCTCCGCAAGGGGTCGGGATGCCGCGAAGGCCCGGTGAACCCGGACGGGCGGCGCGTGCGCGACAAGACGAGGGCCTCACCAGGCCCGGCATGACGACACGGGGCTGGAGGGGCGGGACATTTCACACACGCGTGGAAAGAATCCTACAGGCGAGTTGAAATATAGGTCGAGAAAGGACAAGATGAAACCGGAACAACACCTTATTCGAGACATCGCAGGCAAGAAATCAGCGCACGCTGTAACCTACGGATTCAGACACCTCCTTTCCCGTCCCTTGCCCCGCTGAACGGACTGCTCTGATGGCGCCTTGACTCTCCGATACGTACTTCCCGCAAGAACGTTTCGGACTGGCCCGGACTCCATCAAAACATTCCAGACGCAAGCGCCTGGCCCGACCCGATCGAACTCGAGTCCGGCGCTTGCAGTGTCACCCAGCCCGGAGGTTTGTCATGGACGTGATCAGCCAGTTCGCAGCCCGCTACGAACGTACCCGCGAGGAAGAACTCTCGCTCGAAGAGTACCTGGCGGAATGCAAGCGCAACCCCCTGGCGTATGCCACGGCGCCGGAGCGCATGCTCAAGGCCATCGGCGAGCCGCAGTCGATCGACACGCGCAACGACCCGCGAATGTCCCGCCTGTTCGCCAACAAGGTCATCAAGATCTATCCGGCCTTCGCCGAGTTCTACGGCATGGAGGACGCGATCGAGCAGGTCGTCTCCTACTTCCGCCACGCGGCGCAAGGGCTCGAAGAGAAAAAGCAGATCCTCTACCTGCTGGGCCCGGTGGGCGGCGGCAAGAGCTCCATCGCCGAACGCCTGAAGGCGCTGATGGAACAGGTGCCGTTCTATGCCATCAAGGGCTCGCCGGTCAACGAGTCGCCGCTTGGGCTGTTCAACGCGGCCGAGGACGGGGCGATCCTCGAAAGCGAATATGGCATTCCGCGGCGCTACCTCAATCGCATCATGTCGCCGTGGGCGGTCAAGCGGCTGGACGAGTTCGGCGGCGACATCCGCAAGTTCAGGATCGTCAAGCGCATGCCCTCCATCCTCAAGCAGGTGGGCATCAGCAAGACCGAGCCGGGAGACGAGAACAACCAGGACATCTCCTCGCTGGTGGGCAAGGTCGACATCCGCAAGCTCGAGACCTTCGCGCAGGACGACCCGGACGCCTACAGCTATTCAGGCGGCCTGTGCCTGGCCAACCAGGGCCTGCTCGAATTCGTCGAGATGTTCAAGGCGCCGATCAAGGTGCTGCACCCGCTGCTGACCGCCACGCAGGAAGGCAACTTCAAGGGCACCGAGGGCTTCGGCGCGATCCCGTTCGACGGCATCGTGCTGGCGCACTCCAACGAGAGCGAGTGGAAGACCTTCCGCAACAACAAGAACAACGAGGCTTTCCTCGACCGCATCTACATCGTCAAGGTGCCGTACTGCCTGCGCGTGAGCGAGGAAGTCAAGATCTACGAGAAGCTCATCCGGGGATCGTCGCTGTCGGAGGCCACCTGCGCCCCGGGCACGCTCAAGATGATGGCGCAGTTCGCGATGCTCACGCGGCTGAAAGAGCCCGAGAACTCGTCGCTGTACTCGAAGATGCAGATCTACGACGGCGAGAACCTGAAGGACACCGATCCGCGCGCCAAGAGCTACCAGGAGTACCGCGACTACGCCGGCGTCGACGAAGGCATGAGCGGCATCTCCACGCGCTTTGCCTACAAGATCCTGTCCAAGGTCTTCAATTTCGACTCGACGGAGGTCGCCGCCAATCCGGTGCACCTGATGTACGTGCTCGAGCAGCAGATCGAGCGCGAGCAGTTCCCTCCGGAGACCGAGCAGAAGTACGTCTCGTTCATCAAGGAGAACCTCGCGCCGCGCTACGCGGAGTTCATCGGCAAGGAGATCCAGACCGCCTACCTCGAGAGCTATTCGGAGTACGGCCAGAACATCTTCGACCGCTACGTCACGTACGCGGACTACTGGATCCAGGACCAGGAGTACCGCGACACCGACACCGGCGAGGTGTTCGACCGCAGCGCGCTCAACGCCGAGCTCGAGAAGATCGAGAAGCCGGCGGGCATCTCCAACCCGAAGGACTTCCGCAACGAGATCGTCAACTTCGTCCTGCGCGCCCGCGCGCAGAACGCGGGCAAGAACCCGCTGTGGACGAGCTACGAGAAGCTGCGCGTGGTCATCGAGAAGAAGATGTTCTCCAACACCGAGGAGCTGCTGCCGGTCATCAGCTTCAACGCGAAGGCGAGCGCCGACGAGGCCCGCAAGCACGAGGACTTCGTCAACCGCATGGTGCAGAAGGGCTACACGCCCAAGCAGGTTCGCCTGCTGTGCGAGTGGTACCTGCGCGTTCGCAAGTCTTCCTGACCTCGGCGGTTCAATACGACCTCCAACGAAGCAGATCGGCAGCCCATGAGAAACACATCGCCGGCCCTGCCGCTCGCATGCCTCGTTGGAAGTTCAAGGGAGCGCTGGAACCGGCTCTGCCGGGCCAGTCGCGGCCGACCCCCTCGGGGGGCAGCGAGCGCCAGCGAGCGTGGGGGCTAAATTGCTTCAGCAAATCATCGATCGACGGCTGTCCGGCAAGAACAAGTCGGTCGGCAACCGCGAGCGCTTCCTGCGCCGCC
>Ga0209759_1000801_pt1 | contig 25496 bp, 26 predicted proteins | sample AraplaCL_Col_mMS_FD_184261 | JGI IMG/M metagenome (GOLD analysis project Ga0209759, IMG submission 184261) | Arabidopsis root microbial communities from the University of North Carolina, USA - plate scrape CL_Col_mMS (SPAdes) (version 2) | ecosystem: Host-associated > Plants > Roots >...
TCGTGGGTGCCGATCCTGCTGGCCCTTCCCTACTCGACCCTGAGCCTCGCCCTGGACACCGCCACCATCGTCCCTTCGGTGACCTCTCCGAGCTGCCTGGAGTACCAGGTCGTAGGCGTGTGCTATTGGCTGCGGTGCACGCCCTTCGGCTGTAGCGTCAAGACATCGGCCAAGGTCCGGCATTACGTGCCCGATGCCGTGGTCTCCAGCTATTCCTCCACGGGTGAGAACCCCTGGACGGAAGTCAGGCTCCTGAGCCCGGCCAACCCAACGGCCCAGGGCGGTGGCAGCGGCACCACCAACAGCTCCAACGAGAACAACCTCTCGGTCTTCAAGAACGTCGATGTGATCGGTCACCCGGGCATCGCGGCGTTCAATGCCTTTGCCAGTGGGTCGGGTTACACCTGCGCGGGTGCCGGTACACCCTATGTGCCCAACCTGCTCAGCACCCTCGACACCCTCGGCTGGCGCCATGGCATTCCGGAAAGCATCTACCCGCCTTCGCTGATCCCAGGCCTGCGTGAGATCGGCAGCCGGCTTTCCCTGAACTTGTGGGGCAGCGTCTATCCGCGCAGTGGTTTCCTGCACCAGCCTGACGACTACAAGGCCTCTGCCGTGATGGCCCAACGCGCGGGTGACATCGTGACCCGACCGGGCCAATTGCATGTCTACCGACCGCTCCTGGCGCTGCCGAGTCCAGGTTACTGGCCCGCGGGGGAATTGCGCGAATCCGATCCCCGCACAGGCAAGTGGCAGTCGCTGACACCGGTGCTCAGTCCGTCCTGCTCGGTCTTCCCTCACCCTGGCCCTCACCTTCAGGCCCAGGACGGCGGTTACGCCTGGTCGCTGTGGCGCCCCTACACCTGCTGCAAGCGAGAGGGTCAGACCTTTCTCGGTAGCACCGGTCCTCAATAACGCCTTTCCCGTCTTTCCATCGTCTCTTACGGAACGGAGCTTCACCCATGACTCGGATGTCAGTGTTTCAACGGTCTTCAGCCGGCCCCTGGCTGGTTCTCTTCGCGGCCCTCTCAGGCTTGCCTGCCTTCGCGGCACCACCCAGTTTCAGCAGCACCGGCAGCGTGATCGGTGACGACGTGCTGTACCGCATCGGCGGTGGCAATGCCGTGTCTATGGGGCGCGCGGGCAACATGCGGAGTATCGGCGTGGGCATGGGTTGGAACAGCAACCTCATGTGCGGAAACTTCGACCTGTCTACCACCTTGCACAACCAACTCAATGGGCTCACCGATGGCTTTCAGAGCATTATGGGCAGCCTGATTCAGAACGCTACGGGTGCCGTGGCATCCTTGCCAGCGCTGATCATTCAACGGGCGGACCCGGCCCTGTACAACCTGCTCACCAACGGCATCCTGCAGGCCCGTCTCGACTTCGATCGCTCTAAGGCCAGTTGCCGCGCCATGGCCGAGCGCATGGTCAACGTGGCCGGTAGCCAGAGCGGTTGGAGCTCACTTGCCGAAGGCCAGGCGCTCAAGGAAGCCATGGGCCAGAACCGCGATGCCGTCGCAGTGACGGCCCTGGCCGAGTCGGACAAAGGCAACACCGGCATTCCCTGGGTGGGCGGTGACAAAGCCGGTGGCCGAGGTCAGCCCCCGATCCGGGTGGTCAACACCGTCACCAAGGCCGGCTACAACCTCCTCAATGGCCGTGGCGCCACAGAGACAGGGACCATTGCCCCCGTCGACTGCAACAACGGCATGCTCTGCGGTGTCTGGCGCTCCCCCGATGAAGCCGCCACGTTCGCTAACCGTGTCCTGGGCGAAGTGGAGCAGCAGACTTGCGACGGCTGCACCAAGAGCAGCACCACCGCAGGCGTGGGCCTAACGCCACTGATTCAAGAAGAGTACGAAAGCAAACTCCAGTCCCTGCAAGCGCTCATTGCCGGTACCCAACCGCCCAGCATCGAGAACCTCGCCGCGGCCGGCAGCAGCTCGATGCCCATCACCCGAGGCGTCATCACCGCCCTCCGTGATGAGCCAGATCAGGAGCTGTTGGCCCAGCGCCTGGCGTCAGAGATCGCCGTCACCAGCGTGCTTGAAAAAGCCCTGCTGCTGCAACGCACCCTACTGGCCGGCAACAAGGAACCCAACGTCGCGGCCAACGAGATCGCCACGGCGGCGGTGAACCAGGAACGCGAGTCCCTGCAACAGGAAATCACCAACCTACGAACCGAGCTTGAGCTGCGCCGTGCGCTGACCAGCAACTCCCCCGCCGCCATCATCGCCCGCCACACCGAGCGCAAAGACAACTCACGCACCATCTACGAAGGCGACCCAGACACCAACCGGCTCGAAACGGTGGAGAAGGACGTCAACAGTGGCAGAAGGAGTCAGCGACCATGAACACGCCCTTCTTTTCCCGCTTCAAAGGCTGGGGTGTCTGGGCCCCTATCGCCGTCGCCTTGTTGGTCATCCTCATCGCGGCCGCTTTCAACCTGGGCGGTGTGTATGTGATGCAGGGGTTGCCGGCTTGGCAGGCCTGGAGAGCCCACACCTACTGGTACTTCTTTGCCTGGCGCATGGGGCTCTACAGCGGCGCCCTGCTGGGCTGGCTCAAGTACCGCGCACGTTTGCTCAAGCGAGAACCGGGCGCGAACCTGCGATGGCGCAAAGCCGAAATCGCGGTCGTGCTGGCGTTGGCTCTGATGGAACTGTCCCGCGCTTACAGCCAGCTAGGAGGCTGACATGACGCTCTACACCAACGACTATTTGGAGTACTACCTGACCCTCGTGGGCTGGCTCGTCGGCAACGGCATCTGGGACGTGCTGATGGACTCCGGGCTCTTCGCCCTGCCGTTCTTCGCGATCCTGCTTCAGGAATGGCTCAGGGCCCGCGATGAAGGCACCGATGAGGGCAACAAAGGTCTTCTGGCCGCCACCCGCATCGAGAATCGCCTCTGGCTGGCCACGGCCGTGATCATGTTTGCGGGCGTGCCCTTCATTGAGCTCAATCTCACGACCCTGCAGTTCGACGACAGCCGTTCGCAGCAATGCCAGTACCAGGTGCCGGCACCCGAGGACACCGGCTGGGGTCGCTCCTTCACGTCCCTGAACAACCAGAGCGCCCGCGTGCCAGTGTGGTGGTGGTTCGTGCATTCGATGTCCAAGGCCGTGACTGGTGCGGCAGTGGCGGCTATTCCGTGCGGAACGGATCTGCGGCAGATGCGCATGCAGGTCAACACCACCCGGCTGCATGACCCGGTGCTCACCCAGGAAGTCGCCGACTTCACCAACGACTGCTATGGCTACGCCCGGGCCAAGCTGTTCATGAGCCGCCCCACCCTCACCGACGAACAGACCCACGACATCAACTGGATCGGCTCCCGGTACTTCAACCAGCAATCCGGCTACTACGACACCTACCATTCCAAGACCCCACGGGCCGAGTGGCCCTACGATCCGGTGCGAGACATGGGGTTGGCCGAGGTCAGCCACGGCGGCGGTTACCCGACCTGCAACCAGTGGTGGGCCGACAGCGACCAGGGCCTGCGCACGCGACTGCTCAGCCAGGTGGACAGCAGCCTGCTGGATCGCTTTATCCGGTGGGCCAGCTTCATGTCCCAGGAGGAAGTGAACGACGCGATCATTCGGCAGGTGGTGTCGCCGAGCAGTCAGCATATGACGCAGGGCAAGGTCTATACCGACTATGGTGGTCAGGTGGGTGGATCAATGTTCAACGTCATGAGCCGCGCGACCGGTGGCGTGGGACTGACTGTCGGCACCATGGCTTACTTCCCGGCCATGGACGTTGTGCGCCAGGCCCTACCCATGGTGATGGCAGCGCTGAAGATGGCCCTGGTGATCTGCATACCACTGGCACTGATGTTCAGCACCTACGACCTGAAGGCCGCCGTCACGGTGTCGGTGGTGCAATTCGCGATGATCTTTGTGGACTTTTGGTTCCAGCTCGCCCGCTGGATCGACACCAGCATCCTCGACGCCCTGTACGGCTGGAACTCGCCCCATTCCAGCCTGAACCCGCTGATGGGCCTCAACAACACGGTGGCGGACATGCTGCTGAATTATGTAATGGCGGCGTTGTTCATCATCTTGCCGATGTTCTGGATGTCCTCTCTAGCTTGGGCCGGGGTTCAGGCAAGCACAGCTCTCCAAGGGTTGGTCAGTGGGACTGGCGGAGCTCAACAGGCAGGCGGAAAAGGTAAAGACGTCATACAGGACGTAGTAGATAAGCCATCTTTAAGAACGCTCAGAAATCTATAAATCGTGATCAAACCCCGGGGCGTGAAAATACTCAGGTGCATGACGGTCAGGACAAAGCGCCTCACCGTCCATGCCCGCCACAGGTCTGCATGGCTATTTTGATAGGGTGCAATAGCCGGCCACTTCGAGACATTTGTAGGGCCACTATCAATGGTCAGTCCGGATCGACTGTGTCGGAATCAATGCGATACCCGTTGATGTAATATCCAAAACCTGAATGACCGTACTGCCACCCATCATTATCACCAGCAGGCTTCTCTTGATCGGGTGCTATGACTGCAGCGGCCGCAATGGCTAAGGCACCTAACACGAACAATGCAACCCAAAACGCCAGGTACAAAAGCAGTCCTGCAACGGCCAGATTCACGATCCAACACAAAGGCCGCGTTGCCATGGGCGGTATGCCTTTCTTTTGAAACCACCCAACCAGAGTGGTTTCAATCCTGCGACAGGCACCCTGCAGTCGTCCAAGGCGATAGCCCAGTCGGTAAGCAAATCCTTGGTTCTTCTTCTCGTCCATATTCACCTTCCCTGCACTCATGATTGGGCTTGCTTCAGTGCCTTTGGGGGCCTGCTGCCCCGTCAGCATTGCAGATGGATGCGAGCCACGCTTGCAGGGGAATTCGCAAAATCATCAGGGATTTTTCAACAGACATACGCCGTCGCTGGAAAGCTCACGGTGACCTTCAAACGTGAAGTAGGCGCTGGCCGGATGATGGAAATGTTTGAGGCTCAGTGAGACATCGAACGAGCGTTTCTCTGCAGTGATTTGCCATGGCCAGCAAGACAACTCGCTTTCCATCGAGTGAAATTTCCTAGAAAATCCTGACCGCTTGTTTGCGCCTAATCTCAGGGCTAGGCTTCGTCCCGTCACTGCCAATTCAGTGACCGGGTTTAGTCGCCCGCCAGTTTGATCAGGCGCACAGCGCCACCTTCTACGAGGCGCTTTTTTTCAGCCTCCGTTTTATGGTGGTCGTGCGCAGGGCACTTCGGTGCGCCGGGTTTCCTGATCACCGGTCGACTAACCTGCGTACGGCTGCCACCCCTTCGTTTAGTCGCGAATGTGGCGGCTCCCTCAACAGATCGGGAGTACCCACTCTATGTTCAAGATCACCCCCAATCCGCCCGCAACACCCAGCCAAATAGACCTGACACCTGATGCTGTCGACCGAGCATTGGCGCACTACATTTTTCCGCAGCCCTCCACATTCAAGCCCGCACGCCCTGACGGCGTCACAAGTCCAAACCTGCGGGAACAAGCACTCGTTGACGCCTGCTCCATCCTCGAATCGGCAGCGGCCATGGCCTACGACCATGCAGACAACCTCACGGGCTCAAACCGCAAGGTCGCCATGGGCATGGTTCATCTGATTGAGTTGGCACAACACCGAGTGGACTCGGTGCTGGAGGAAAAGCTTGAAGAGTATCAGGCCTGACTGAGACAGGACTGCGGCAGCGCTTGCTGAAGGTCTGGTTGTGGTGGGGGGGAGCAATGTTCCTCTCACCACAACCAGACCTCCGCGACGGTTACCGAATTAGCAAACCCTCATACCAATCCTTCTGTGATCCAGCTCTGGACGAGGTTCCAGACCATTGCCAGGTTCAAGGTGGGTTCGCACTCGGCCATCGACATGACAACCTCAAGGACGGATCGTGAGTCCCGCAGATTCGTGCCCTGCTCTTTCGTCAGTCGGACCCAATGCGGCCATAGGCGGATCTCTTCCTCAGGCCCGACCAAGGGCCAGCGTCCCTTGCGACAGGGAATACCCAAAATATCGCGTCGGATGGCGACCTCCTTGGGCGGTAACCCGAAGAGCTCCGTGATCATGGGTGTGCTCGCGCCCAGGCTGATCGCGCGACGGATCGTGTCCTCCTCACCCGTATTGCTGGCATGGGCCAATAGCCGGTGGACGACGATGCCATCCACGACGACCTTGAACCAAGGGACAGGTGAATTCACCAAGGTTCCCATGCGAACTCCATGGCCAGACAGCTATGCAGTTGGCCATTTTTGATGTTGTCCAAAATTTGAGAGGCGACAGCCAGATTCAAAGGGAGCATAGGTACTTCCACCATTCCATGGTTATTTAACGGGCTCATTCACAAGCCGATCGTCTTCAAGCTCAATAATTCATCGAGCCGTCGGTTTCATCACGGTGCCCTTCACGCCGGACACTCAATACCTCGACACCTGCCCAACCTTCCATGCGGCAGGCCAGCTCATGCAGAAAGCCATGGCTCTTCGATTGCTCTGTGCTGAGTTTGAGCTGGACCGTGTAGGTGTTATTGCCGGTGGCATCAGGACTCAAATCCATTTGTTTGTTCTCCTTGTAGTGGCTATCGCTCCTGAGATTGATAGGCGGTGTTGGCTTAGCGGCCTGAGCGGCCAACGTCAATTTTCCTCTGCGAACCTGTGAAACCAGTCCAGTGATTCATCGAACGATTCCGCTCTACAACCGCTCAATTTTGTGGTGCCCCTAATTATGTAGTGCTTCCCTGAAGGATCAGCTGTCAGAAAACGCGCTTCATTGAAGATGAAAAGCATGCGTCAGTTGTGAGGCGCCTGTTTTCTCCAGGAATACGTCAAAATTCGCTCGGTTCTCCAGCAGAGAACAAATCGCCTGCGCGCGACAAACGAAGTATCGGCTTACAACCACCCGGGAAATGGCTGGCTATCTCAGTCAATGAGTTTGGTTCGACTATTAGATCGGGATGACGGTTGGCAACAGCCTCTTCCCAGGTGGTGCTGTCTTCAAGACCACCGTGTACTGACGGTTCATTGATCGGTTGAGGTTCGCCCAATCTTTGCAAGTGCGAGCCGTCTTCGTTGAATCACCCGAAAAGACCAAAGCTGCGGTCAACGGCTTAGGGGGCATAAGTGCAAGATCCAGCATCGAAATATGATTTGACATCTACTGAAAATCTGTTGAGCCGAAACATCTCAAATCAGGGCGATAAAATAAATACCTCGATCAGAGAGCTGCGTATATCTATTAAAGAACAGAGCGAGAGCATCGCCACTCTCAGCAAAACCCTCATCGATCAACGCCGCCAGTTCTGTAAGGAAATCGCCGAAGAAATTGCACTATACAATCGTAGAGAACGTGATAGGGCAAAACAACAAAGGTCTGACATTATCATGCCGTGGCTGTTTGGTGCGGGCACGGGATTAGTCCTATGCCTGACTATTTTTAATCTTTGACTTCATCGATTTAAAACTTGGGCCGTCCGCACCGGTGCCAGGTTCATCTGATATTTCGATTGCGACGACGCAACGCAAGTCCGCAGACACGCCCCTCTGAATCAGCGCTCGCACCCTATGCGGTAGTGAGTGTTTGAGGGCGTGACGAGGACGCAGGTGTCGTGAGCTCACATTGAGATCGATTCACTTCCCCTCCACCCTGCTTTCCGACCCTGACCGCAGGTTGTCTTGCTGTGAAGCCCCATCCGTTCTACGATCAAACCGTATTAGGGGGAGTATTCCACAGAGGCCGATTTGAATAGCTGCCTTACCGGATGCTGGGGGAGGCACGAAACGAAGTCCCTGAGGACAGCTTCATAGAAGTGCACACTACAATAGTCACGGATAACCAATGTCATTCTCGTTCTCGATTCCTACTGACAAGCCGACAGGCGCTCTAAATTTGACGGTAGATAATGGGCAGATGCTTTTTGTTCTCGGTGCAAATGGCACTGGAAAATCGAGCCTTATGCATGAATTTGCATCGGCTAGCAGCGACAAAACCAGGCGCATCACAGCCCATCGTCAGACTTGGTTTCGTTCTGGTTCGCCCGAGTTCACTGGCAAACAGCGGGTAGAGTATGGGCAGCAAATGGCTGGTTATGACCGGCAGGCGAATGCGCGTTGGATGGACAACTATTCGGAACATCGCGCCCAAATGGCGATTTATGATCTGATAAACTCTGAAAATGTACGTGCCCGCGAGATTGCAAGGGCCGTCGACGCAAAGAAGACAGATGACGTTGATAAATTGTCCGCCAAAGATGGGGCGTTTGCGGTCTTGAACCGCCTACTGAAGCTCGCTAACCTCGACATAATCCTGTCTGTCGAAGCGAATGACGAAATCATGGCGACTCGCAACGGCAGCTTGCGCTATAGCATTGCCAAACTTTCCGATGGAGAGCGTAACGCAGTCCTTATTGCCGCCAATGTGCTCACTGTGCCAGCAGGAACCCTTCTGCTCATTGATGAGCCTGAACGGCATCTGCATCGATCGATTGTATCCCCGCTTCTCTCGCTTCTGCTCAAGGAAAGACCTGACTGCGCCTTCATTGTCTCGACGCATGAGCCATTACTCCCAGTGGACAATCCGGGCTCGAAAGTCATCCTGACCCGCGCCTGTATATACCAAGGAGACTCCGTGGAGTCTTACGATATTGACTTGTTGGAGGGCACCGCAGTAATAGACGACGACCTGAAAAAAACTATCTTGGGTGAACGTCGGAAAATCGTGTTTGTCGAAGGCACTGAGCACAGCCTCGATAAACCCCTTTACAGCCTCTTATTCCCGAATGCGTCGATTGTGGCTAAGGCTAGCTGTCGCGAGGTAGAAAGTGCGGTCGTTGGTATAAAAGGATCGGCCGAACTTCACTGGGTGAAGCCCTTTGGCTTGGTGGACAACGATACCTCAGAGCCTGAAAGGATCGCAGACCTTGAAAGCAAAGGCGTAATTGCGCTGAACGTCTATTCGGTTGAATCCATATACTATCACCCCGAAGTGCAGAAGCTGGCAGGTGAGAAGCTTGCGGCGGTAGTAGGTGGCGATTTGACGACAAAGCTCTTCAAAGCAAATACCGATGCCATAAGAGCGATTCGTGATAGCGCCAACCATCTCAGTACTCGAATTGCTGAGAAAACGGCGCGCGCTGAGGTCTTTTCCCTTCTACCTAAAAAGTGTGAAGTGGCAGCAGGAGGTAAACGTAAAGCTGAAATTGACTTCGGCCAGTGTGGTCGTGACGAAGCAGAACGGATCAATGCATTGATCGATGCATCCGACTTTATCGGTATTTTGCAGAGGTATCCAATTCGAGAGTCTTCCGCACTCGATGCTATTGCCAAAGCGCTAAGCTTCACCAATCGTACCCAGTATGAGTCTGCTGTTCGTAACCTCTTGGTGCGCGATTTAGAGGCAGTGAATCGTATACGAACCTTGCTTGGGGTGTTCCCGGACGATCTTATTGCATAGTTACCGTCTCGACCACCGAGCTGAAGGCCCGCCCTAGTCCAGTCTTTGCAACGACCGAAGGAAATGCTGATAGGCGCTGCTAGCCCCAAGAAGCGTTTTCCGGAGAAGAAAAAGTAGGCTATCGACGTGTGGATCAGTTGGCCGTTTATGAGTGCAAGCCGGAGCTATTGAAAAAGCCGCCGTTGCAATCACTGGTGAACGGCTTTTACTGCGATCATTGTGGCGTTGGGTTCGTCACCAGCCATATTTTTCAAGCCGCTAACGAAACGCCGCGCGTGTAACGACCACCCTATTCGGGATATCTGATTGAGCGGCTTACAACGCCAGTCGCTGTTAGCACTCACTGCAGAACGCCAGGCTTTCCGTTCCAGGGGAATCACTCCACCGTCTCAATCGTCCGCTTCCCGTACCTGCTGTACGAGCCGTTCTCGACAGCCTCTACCGGCACAAACAGTCCATACGCCTCAAGGTAGGCGAAAGTACCGATGCCCTGCCCCCACTGGTAGTCCTGGCCGGTGCAGTTGAGCACTTTTGCGTTGCCTGTCAGGCTCGGGTAATAGGCACTGGCAGGCCGCTGCGATTCAACGTTGCAGGTGAAGCCGTAGTCCTTGGATATCTGAAAGTTTTCGTCAAAGACGAACGGTATCTGCAGGGTGTATCGCAGCTGCGCACCGACCGGCATCGTTGCCCAATCACCCTCGAACTTGAGGTCAGTGGCAGGTGAACGCTCTTTGACAGATACCCCACTGGCAAGGGTGTTGAAGTTACTTTTGCCCAGGGTAATCAGACCTTGGAAACTGATTTTAACCTCCTGGTTCAGCGAGCCTTGGCCGCGCTCGCCCAACATCTTGCCTGTCTCGCTCGACTGGTAGCTTGTATCGCCCCCTAAGCGTCCCAAGCCATATAGCCCTGGTCGGTTTGCCTGGGCCAAGTCGTTGAACAGCAGTTGCAGGTGCTGGATGCTCTTCTCCGGCCTGGGCATATTCAATGCCTCGATGGCCTTCACGATCGAGGGCGCAATCACTGGTGCCGCCGCTTCTACCTGGCCCCATGATGGATTGGACCATCTAAATCTATAGGCCTTAATTTCAGAGACCTCCAGCTTTCTTAAAAAAACCAAGTAGCACTTCCGTACTACCTACTTTCGCCCGGTATTACCTGCACCACCCCGTTCAGTCGATTGGAGCGACAGTGACTGTCGCTCCAATCCAGTCAGCATGAAAAGAATATTGCGGGGGATTACTGGCTGATCTGGCACAAATCGACCACATCAAGTGCGCTCCTTATTACAGGACTAGGAACCCATCTCAACCCGAACCTTATTCCGCCGCCAGTTTCATTACGCTGAATATCTTCCAAGAAGGCATATGTATCTTCTGGACGAGGATCATCAAGAAAGCTACAGACCCACTGGAGGCTATCAGGAAGGTGTTCAAGGTGCATAATCCTGAACACCTCTAAATAAACCACATACATAGATTCAAAATGATCATTGATCAGTTCAAAAAGCTTTGGATCGCTCTCCAACCCAACAAGATCGGCCTTAACCATACTACCCCACTCTGAATAATTTTCCAGCAGAGCCTCTTTATCAAGAGTAAATACTACTTCAACCCCCTCACCAACCTTATTCATTATATTAAAACCCACAGGGGGCATGCCACAGTGCTGCGTATAATTTCTCAACTTATAGAACAACCGATTAGAGAACCTGCTATCAAACTCAGTAGCTGCAACCGCCTTAAATCGACCACACTCAACACCACCCTTACCAAACTTTCTTTTTAATCTAGCCTCTGCATGATCCAGAAAAACCCTCATAGCAGTTAGGTAGTTAAGAAAATATCTTCCAGCATCAATAGAAAATTTATCCATTGAATATGGATTCAGCACATCCCCAGAGGACAAATGCATACCTACACTACCGACAACATGGTCAAAATAATCTGCGCGCGCACTTTTCAAAATTTCAAAAAGATCAATTGTTCGTCCAGCATCCACCACATTCTCAATATGAAACTTGTAAGCATCAAACTCTAATTCAGAACAAGGCTTGATACTTTCAACAGCACCTTTAGTAACGCGAGCCAACTCCATCTACACACCCCCCCAAAAAATAAAGCATGCGCCGATTGTGCAGGAGTATATAGCAACTTAGGCAGGAAAGCCCCGTAATTGCAGGCTACGACGCCAATTCAAGCCCACTTGCAGAAATGCATAGTGGGCATTGAATGGCATATGAAGTCGGTCAAGGAGATCGAGATCAAGACTGGCCGGCTTGTACGGACCCTGGATGTCGATGACATGGCCGGCTTGTTAATGACACCGATCTATATGAACGTCGGGTACAGAGCAACGGCGTGAACTTGCTCATTGAGCATAGCGACAGCCGGATGGTTCACGACGAAACACGGATTATTCCGGATTAGCCAACACATTTTCCGATCTTGCAGCGCTGCACCGTTTCGGCGGCCTCGGTGCAACACATCAATGATGTCGGAGCGGCCTTGCTCTTCAGGATGTCCGCCCCCCTCCAACCGCGCACGTGCAAGGTGGGGTTCGGTAAAGCCCTGCGACACTCCGGCACAATTTTTACGCTGATTCTGGGCTCTGCCTTGTAGCCCTCTGCCCTCGCTCCGTACGCCCCGCCTACCGCCAGAAAAAGCTTGTAGCAGTTCGGGTTTTGACAGCCCCTGCGGCGTTATTCATTGTGTCGGTGCGTACCGCTGACGTTGTCAGCACCATGCCATGTAGCTTGGATCCGGGAAGCTACGATGCGCCATTGCGCATGATCCACTCCCCAGGTCGCAACGCTTCCGGTAGCGCGACCAATCGACTGCTGTCGATGGAAGCTCTGCTGCTGTTCACTGTTTCACCCCATACGGGCCTTGCCCGTATGGGCAGGCCCTCCCTGAAATTTGGAGGTCTGATGAAGTTGGAAACGGCCTTTTACAAAGCGTTGGTTTCAGTCAACGTCTCGGAAGAAAACGCTACCGCTGTGATAGATGCACTGGAGGAAGAGATGAGTTCAAGCCTCGCTACCAAGAATGATGTCGCATTACTTCGCGCTGAGATGAAAGCTGACGGCGCGGCATTTCGCAGTGAGCTGGTCGCTGCTTGCTCTCAACTGGAGGTCAAACTCACCGTGCGTATGGGCATCATGCTGTCCGCCTTTACTGGCATAGTGCTTGGCAGTATGAAGTACCTGATCTAAACGGTCAGAGCTGTACCCACCCACGCGGGGAACCCTTCCCCGCCGGGCGAAGTGTTTCTCCGCGTTCCGCTTCATGAACCAGGAGAGTCACCATGCCCAATATCTACTGCAAGGAGCCTCAACGGCTCACCTACTACCGCGTCAGCGCAGAAGCTGACACGTTGATCGAACACTGGCTCCCTGCGATGCCCGCTGCCGATCGGCCTTCACTTCATGGGCGTGCTGTTTGTCGGCCACGCCCACCCAACACCCTCAGTCATGCCGCTGATCTGTCGTCAGGCCGGCAAGACGGATACCCCACTCTGCGGCTCCGGCTACGAACAGGTCACACGCGCTCGCGAGGCTGATCGTCGTCACGCGGCTTCATTGATCTTGGGCGCCCTCTTCGGTGCCTGACCACCGTTTCAACCTTACGTCCATCCATAGGGATCCTTGCCCTATGGGGCGAGATCTATCCCGCCCCAGGAGAGCATCATGGAAAAACCTCTGAATGTTTTGCGTCTACCGTTTCCGTTCATTCGGCCCCCCTATGTCGCCGATTCGTTTCTGCGTCTGGACGCGTTCCAGCGTCAGTTCACGATCATCTGCGCCGGCGTGATGAGCTTGCCGGAAGAAGAACCACGGTTTGGTTACTACCAGGTCGCGGGTGCGTACGAGGTCGGGCATGTTGGCCTGATTGAGGATGCCATTGCGCTCTGTACCTCACGGTTCGACGAGCTGCATGCGTATCCGAAACTGAGTGCGGCGGCTTCGTTCGACCCGCGCACGGTCGAGGTTTACTACACCCTTCCTGAGCCCGTCAGACCAGGTGCAGGGGTCTATGACAGCGCTGATGTTCAACAGGTGCTTTCGGGTGTTGTTGGCCCGTCTGAGATCGTTTGGCGACGCCCCTGTCGTACAGATGATGAGGCGCGTGTAATTGAAACGCAGATAAAGGGACTGCTCGCAGAAGCTGACGAGGACATGCGCTCGGACTCCTACGACTCGGCGAGGTTTGCCCGTCAAAAAGCCAGGGAGCTGAGAGGCTTTTTGATCTCACCCAGGTGGCGAGCGTTTGCCTTAATGGCGCTCAACAACACAGGCGTCACCTGCTGTACTCACTGATCATCAAGGCTTGATCAAGCCTCAACAACCGTCACCGGGAAATCACCTCCCGGCCGGGGCAGGTGGTTTCTCTGAACTGGAGAAATCTCATGTCCCCACAACCGAACCAAGCTCGCGCCAACGCGCTGAAGTACTCACTGTCCGTCACGCCACTGGCCTGGGACAAAGCGGTGCAGAGCAATCAGCACCGGTGCGGTTCAACCTACGAGAGTCGGCTGCTGGATCTGTTGCACGCCGTGAGCAAAGCACATAGCCGGCAGCCCGATGCTCGGCAGATTCACTTCGGGCTCTACCAGCTGCATAGCGGGAGGCGCACGAAACAGTCCTCTCTGGAGCTGACACTCAACCTGGTGGAAACAGACCCAGAGACGCCGTATCTGCTCCTGTCACTCAAGGACGAACGGGTTGATTCATGACCTGGACTCGCCCCACGGCTGCACCTCATTCAAGCCCGATGATGTCGGGCTTTTTTATTTCTGCAACTCGACTCTGTTCAGACTTAGATAGAGGCAAGCTTCAGCAGGAGGGAGAACCTGAAAATTGCTCCATTGATCTCATCCTGAGTGTCGCCATCCCATTCTTCGACTGATGCCAACTCTGTTTTAAGCGCCTCTATCCGCGATCTGATGTCTGCAATTTCATCGCCACCGCACTGCTTCGCAATGGCTGCCCATCGTGCGTCTGGAATACGTTCTTGTGCTGAAAGCCCGGCCTTCACTTCAGCGATTAGCGCCGATAGTTTGCTCATTGATTTTTTCCTAGAAAGTCGAGGTGCCCGCTTTGGCATGGTCGTCATGGGGCCCGTTCAAGGACCAAGGGCGACTGGATCGCCCCTGGGGCATCAAAGGCACTAACTACCGTAGATTTTTTTGGCGCCCACCCCTGTTAAAGCGTTACCTTCGAGGCCATATACTGTCAGAGGGCTCACCCGTCCATGGGGTGTTACAAATCGGTCAACAGCGGAAAATTTTTGTATCAGATGGCGAGTCAAGGACTTGCTCGAAGTGGTTACTACAAGGTTTAACCTATCTCCATTTTCGAGAGTGAAGGCTCGAAGGATATCTAATAACGCCACCCTATTTAAATCATCGAGGTGCATTACTGGCTCATCAAGAAAGAAAGTCCCACCAACTGAACGTGCTCTCGCTAAAAAAATCGCCAAAGCTAAATCTTGACGCTGCCCCTGACTAAAATCTGTATAAGGGTTAAAGGTATCACCTGCCACTGTGGCCCTCAGGACACCATCCCCTCCCCCTCTCTTAAATGCTACTGAATCATAGATGCGATTAGAATGCATTCTCAAAAACAGCGGATTTACGCTACCAGACAAATGCCCGATACGCTCATTTGTAACCTTGTCATATTCTACCTTAAAATTACTTTTTGCCTGCATTGCAAGCTTTTTGCGAGTTTCAATATTCGACAATTTTAAGGACAACTCAGAAATTCTTTTGTCAATATCATCACGTCGAAGCATAGCTTGGCTACTTGCATATTTCCGGCCCAGATCATCAAGAGTCTTTCGAAGCAAAGCGAGCTCACGTTCTCTATCAAGCAACTGCTTATGCACTTTGGTGAGTTTTCCCTGACTCCAAAACTCCTCACCAGCCAACAACTCCCACAAAGCATTAATATCATTAAGCTTTCGCTGACTATGCCCTAAATTTGTTTCAACATCTCGAAGTTGCAGGGCACTAATTTCTGCTTGAGACCTCAATCCGTTAAGATGGTGCTTTTCCCTAACAAGCTCCTCTCGAAGCTTAGTAGCGAGGTCTTCTTGCCTGCGCTGATAGTCATGCAACGCTGTCGTAACAGTGAGTTCCTCAACTGTATAAGAAGAAAGCCTGTCAAGATCAGGAAACGCCTGCTCAATTGCATTTATAGACGAAAGCAGCTCAAACAGCTTTCCCGCTAGCTCTTCACGAACCATTTCTCTGTCTATAGAGTTTTTCGGATCTTTAGCAGATATACCGTAAAGACCAAGCCCTGCCATCAGAGTCTTTTCGCGATCGCTCGCTTCCGCCAGGTCTCGATCTACCCTTTCAAGGCTAAGCTTAAGATTTTTTCTAGAGTCACTTTTTTGTTTCCAGTAATCTATTTTTGCTGATATAAGATTGCACTCCCCCCGCTTTTTTTCAATCAGCTTTGGGAGGGAAGCCATTACGGTATTCATGGCGATCAGAAGTTTTTCAGATGAGCCATGCTCGCTTCCGCACACAGGGCAGTCAGTGGAATGTCTATTATGCCCGCTCGAAAAATACTCTTTTACTTCTGCTTGAAGTCTGGCCAGCGGCTGCTCGATAGCATGCAGCTCTTTAAGGTGTTTTACAAAGTCCTGCTCAACCTCCTCCAGGTTGCTTTGTATATTCACATCCTCTTCAGGACTTCCTAATTCGGCAAGCAGCTTCTTTTTAGCATTATTAAAATTCTTTATTGCCCCCTTAACCTCCGGAAGTTCACGCTTAACAATGTGTAGTATTCGAAAATGAGACGAGTCACTATCAAAATCAGCAGCAATACTTCGCCTAGATAAAAGCTTTCTTAATTTGCGAAGACCATTAGCTCGCGAAATCTTTAAAATTTCACAACTAACATCAAAGGTCATCAGAAAATCTTTGATCGTCACTTCTACGACAGCTCGCATCCCAGGAAACAAACTGAGGCGCTTATCACTCAAGGTTATATCGCTCTGCAGACTTGCGATTCTGCCGTTGCGTTGTGAAATGGCCCCTCGGGTCTCAGCAATTGCTTTCTTCAAAGAATCGTACTGGGAACCAAGATCTTGCGCCAAAGACACGTCTCTCGCCCGGCCGCTCACGAGGCTGTCAATCTGCGCAGCTATATTAAGCTTGCTCCTATTTTCTTGATCTTGATTCAAGAGGATAGATCCAAGCTCTTCAATGCGATCACCTGTAGGCAACGCCCCACTTTTTTCTAAATTATTCTCGCCTAGTTTTGTGGCTGCCAAATCCAACTCTCTATCGAATCCAGCCCAATAGATTACCGGGTTTTCAACCAAATTTTTCTCCAACTCTTTGAGACTTTCCCTATCTAGCTCAAGAGCCTTCAACTCCTCACTTAAAGCTTTTATCTCTTGACCCGTGCTATCAAGATAGGTATCCAGAGACCTTTCCGCATCAAATAAATGGCGAACTCCTAAAAGATCAGAAAAAACCTGCATTCGCTTTACTAGGTTCGAATCATCGGTATCCATAAGAGACGAAAGATCATCAACCGTAAGGAATTTCGAGCCACGTATCCAACGCTTTATAGTTTTTTCAGAAGCTGCAAGTCCTAGTCTTTCAACTTCCAAATCAGATGATATTTTTTCAAGCCACTCCCGACTGGAGATTCTTTTACTTAATGCGGCCGACGCCCCGATCTTTAACTCCTCAACATTATTATTAACTTTCCTAGACAGATAACCTATGCCATCCGGACTTAGAAAACTAGCAGACACTTCAGTTGGCTGTGGCGGCAACAAGAACTTAGATGAAAGAACAGAAGCGTTAAACCCAGATGCACGCGATAGTCTCTCTACCTCCCCCGTAAGCATCCACTCCGCAGCCTCGCAGAGCGTGGTTTTCCCAGTGCCATTAGGCGCGTAAATTAATGTGAGTGGCGAATGTAGCTCGAATGTAAGTCCCGCTCCAATGCTGCGAAAAGCTTTTACTGTCAAGCTCTGAAATCTAGCGTCCATTGGTTTCTTTCTCCTTGCGATCGACTATACCATCCACCTCTAACCACAGAGCCTTAACTTCCTCACTCATTCTAGGCCAAGTAAGCTTCTCCGAGCACTCGACAACGATATCTGGCAACCCTAATACAGAAATATCGGAAATCCGAGACCACTCCAACGATATACGACCAGGCTCAGGCCAGATAACATTTTTACGACATATATTTGTCGATAATTCTAGAGCTCTTACTGCTGCGTCGAGCTCCCCCTTCGGTTTCTCGTTGAATGCAAATATTAAATAACCATCCGCGTGCTTTCTGCGCCCTTCTCTCTCTGACAGGACCCCATCTAGAAAGTCTTGAGCCAGTGCCGCGCTCTCTTTGAAACTCAAAAGGCCAACCTCTGTTATCGGCCATAGTAGAAGGCAGGCGTAATCGGCAGACCAAAATGCTGCACCTGAAGGCAAATCGCTTATACCATCGATAGATGGCAAATCCTCGCGAAGCAATCGAACTTTACTACACAGAACATTCAACAAGGATTGTGCATCATAAATATTCAATATCAACGACCTCCGCGAAATGCGCTACTGATAACATCTTGCAACTCTCCAGCGCGCTCAGTGGCCTCACCAGGTACAAAATCTTTGTACATCCCTGAAACCTTATCTATACTAAAGAGCGCCGCTCGTCTGATCACCTTGTATTCTGTAATACTATCACCCCCCTCCAGAAGCTCTGCATCCAGCCCAGGAATATTAAATGCCGGAGTACAAATATCAGACCTAGCGCTTACAAAAATCTCACCTTCGTCCGCTTGCCCAGCAGCACTTCCAAAAATGATCAAATTTGGGTGACAATTGGGCTCGCTGAGCCACTCCTCAATCCGTTTGCGTACGAACCTATAGGTACGCTTTCGCTCACTCCACACAAGTAGATTTGTAACTCCAGAAGCAACCAAATGACCATCTTGAGACTCATCCATTAGCCAATCATAATCATCTAACGTTTTTAGGGCTGCAATCGCATATATTCCTTCATGATAACTTTCGTTACCATGCAACAAGTCTGGCTCAGTTATCAGATCACCTGTTGTGCCTTCTAGAATACGGGAAACCAAATTTTCCAGTAATCGTTCAGAAAACTCGCTCACTTTAGCTGTCAGCTCACTTAAGCCGCGAGCCACTCTAGGATCCCAGTCCTTCTGAGAAGGAAATCTTTGAAAATTTCGCACAACTTCTAAGCGAATAGTGGTATTATTCACCCAGCTTACTAGATCAATACCAGCCTTAGTGATGTGGCATAATGAATCTGTATGCCAAAGAAATTGACCAACCACAGGTGGAAACGGTCTCCAAGACAGCTTCCCAGCGACTAGGCATGCTTTAGAGTCTCTAACTACAACTCCAGAAATATTGGCTGTTTCGAGCGCGCGCCCAGCATTAAGGTGCTGTTGACACCTGGGCAAATCTGCATAACTTACAAACACCCCACTCATACTACGCCACTTATCCTCATTCTCCGAGCCATAAGGCTTATCATGAGCTATATTACAAAGCGTCAACACCCCGGGCCTTTCTTTAAATACGTGCCTAAGAATATCCCCTATCGCCACCTCCCAATTCCGATTATAGCCAGATTGCCACAAGGACCCTGTGACGAGTACCGGAACACCTGGACGATGGTCGTTTTCAATTGCACGCCTAATCTTATTCTGAGTGGAGTCGGGAGAGCTCACAGAGTCAAGCAGGTCCGCGCATATGACAGGAAAAACACTAAGATCGTTGAATTTAAGGTGCACTACCTCTCGACCAAACTGCATATTCTGAAACGCTACTGCTTCGTTCCGTTGTTCAGCAACATTCTTCATCCAAACTATGCAATCTGTTCTTATACCTGGCTGATGTACCCAGCACCACCCCCCATTAACTAATTTCACATTGCTGATCTCACCATCCCATGCCCAATGGCGCGAGGTCTCACCTGGGCTATCTTTCCAGCGACGCAGGGCCTCCCCTTTAGTCGCACCAAACCCTGCGATTAGGATTACGGGGCTTTGGCTACTCCTTACCGCACTATCCAGATCGTCCCAATCTGCATGACCAAACGCATACTCCGGCATTAGCACCAGCGACATATTAGTTCTGGGCAAAACCTCATTTAATATAGGCTGAGCGTGTTCTCCCCCACCGCAAAACAACTCCTGAACAACCCTAACAGAAGATGATCTCGAACCATCCCCCTTAACCAACTGAAAGTCCGGCGGAGGAGTTTGCAACAAGCACAAATCTAATTTTTTATTTTCCAAAATAGAAAATTCAAAATCAAACTCAGCACAGAAATCTACAAATCTTTTTTTGGGCGCAACCACAGCATAACCCCACCAGTTTTTTATTTTGCCTAATACTATATTAATCCTCAGACCGTTGCGGGTTTCAGTATCGCCCCCACATCAGCCTGCACTACTTCAATGCTCGACTTAAAATACGCTTTACCCATACTGATTACGGTTACATTATAGGAAGTTATTTTGAGTCGACAGGCTACCACTTTTGAGGAGAATTTTGATTTCACGCGAGATGACGTGTGAACCATGGACTGCCAACCGAGTTTCCATGACCCCACCTGGATGCACCGCTCTGCCAGGCCATATTCCTCATTCCAATTAGAACATACCTCTTTCCACTGCTTGAACTTCGTTTCGTACCAACATTCGTATTCGGCAAGTGCCAGATCAATATTAACGGAGAGGGCTGCACGCTTACGTGCTTGGAGATTGAAAAGGCACGCCCAGAAATTAGGTCGATAGCTCTCTGACTCGTACTTGGAGGTCTGCTCACCCAAATCAATTTTCTGGGGCTCTCGCGGCTCAGGCTTGCTGTTTAGCCTATTCAACTTGATAGTCTCGCCACATCCTTTGTGCATGGAGAGAAGCATTTCATATACCTCGACCTCGTAGGCTGCTCGCTCCAGGGCCTCCATGCGAGAGTACTCTTTTCGTTGTCGCTCAAGCTTACGAGAGCCACGATGAGTATTTCGTTCAGCACACCTCGCTGAGGCCCGCATTGTCCCTTTCCACCCCATCCTGTCTCTCCAAAAGCCGAGATGATCGCCACTGATGGCACATTACCATAATCAGGGAGGGGTTTGATTCGTCGACCGCCCATGATGTCAACTACCCGGAGCGGCTCGCAGACAAACGTAGTCCGCGAAAATTACACACAAGATAATTGCACGAGGCATTCCCCACTCAGCTTGAATGCGTACTTGCCAATCAGTGGGGCCGCTCACCACTCGTACGCAGAGAAGCCAACTGGAGCAAGTGGATGCGGAAGGTAAGGACCACGGCTTCTGGATGCTGATGACACCATTGAGCACCTTCGGACAGCCTGTGGGGGTATGGGCTCGTTCAATGATCTCGTTCTTGGCGAGAGCCGGGGCGATGGTGTCTCCTGCTGGAAGCCGGGCTATGTAGAGCTGAACAAAAATTTCAGTGATCTGCGTGCCAAGGCCGCGCAGCTCGCCAACTCAATAAGACACTCACATAATTAACTATCCGGAAAATCCCAGCTTTCTGATGACACGACTCAGTGAATCCAACACTCAGCAACATGACACCCTCCACAACTGATCCAGCCGCGTGGTGAAGCTGCGACTCATCATCTCCCGGCGCATGCCCCATTCGGGGTTCAGCGGGACGCTGGCCGCACGTAGCGTTCCCCTACCCCATCGGTTGTTGATCTGGTCCAGGACGGTCATCACCTTCGTGTTGTTGGCGGGTTGAGAGGCGGCGAACAGGTCATCGGTGTACTCGCCTCGCTGGCAGAGATTGAGCAGTAGGACCTCGGCTTTGCTGTATCTGAAGCCGGGCCGAAAGAGCTGATCAAGGGCATCCACCGCCATTTTCGTCAGCAGGCGCACGTCGTCCGTGGGGTACGGCAGATCAATCACCACCCCGTTCGCGTACTTGGCCTCTTCTGGGTTGAACATCCCTGTCCGGATGCTGATCCGGATCTTCTTGCACAAGGAGTGCTGGGCCCTGAGCTTTTCCGAGGCCCGCATCATGTAGGTGGCCACGGCCTCTTTGATCGGTGGCAATGTCTTCAGCCGCTGACCGAACATCCGGCTGCAGCAGATCTCTTGTTTAGGGGCATCAGGTTCATCCAGTTCCAAGCATGGCGTCCCTGCCAGCTCACGGGCCGTCTTCTCGATCACCACGCTGAAGTTCTTGCGCAGCATCCAAGGATCGGCCTGTGAGAGCTGCCAGGCGGTCCTGATGTCCATCCCGGCCAGGTGTGCGGTCATCTTCCGACCGATGCCCCAGACATCCGATACGTCGCAGGCTTTGAGCAACCTCTCTCGGCGGTTCGGTGCCCGGACATCCAGGACACCGCCCAATTGCGCCTGCCACTTCTTCGCGCCGTGGTTGGCCAGCTTGCTGAGGGTCTTGGTACCGGCGATGCCTACCCCCACCGGAATACCAGTACTCCTGAGTACCTGGGCCCGAATACGGCGCCCCAACTGCTCCAGGTTCTCCGTCATACCAGTGAGTTCAGCAAACGCCTCATCGATGCTATAGACCTCCAGCGCGGGCACCATGGACTCGATTACGGTCATGACCCGCTGGCTCATGTCCCCGTACAGCGCATAGTTCGAGGAGAACGGTACGATGCCGTGCTGACGGAGCTTGTCTCGAATCTGGAAATACGGCTCGCCCATCTTGATGTGTGGCTTGGCATCCGCGGAGCGAGCAACCACACAACCATCGTTGTTGCTCAGCACGACGATAGGTGTATGGGCGAGGTCCGGCCGAAACACCCGTTCACAGCTCGCATAGAAGCTGTTGCAGTCGATCAGCGCGAAGACCGGCTCAGGGCGTTCAATGACCATGGCTGCGCACACTGAAGGTAATTACCCCCCAGATCGACAGCTCATCGCCTTCCATGACGTAACGGGACGGGTATCTGGGGTTCTCCGATTTCAAGATCACCTCGGGTCCCTGCTTACACAGCCGCTTGCAGACCGGGTCGTTGTTCAGCAGAGCGACGACGATATGCCCGTGCATCGGCTCCATAGATCGGTCCACCACGGCCAGGTCGCCATCGAAGATTCCAGCGCCTTGCATGCTGTCCCCCTCAATCGACACCAGGTACACATGGGGCGCTCGTATGTTCAAAAGCTCATCCAGTGAGATCTGTTGTTCGATGTGATCCGCCGCCGGCGACGGGAAACCCGCCGGCACTTTGAAGGAACAGAGGGGCAGCTCGGCACCGCCTTCTGCGAGAGGGCCTAAAATGGTAAAGCTCATGACGCACGACTTCCGAAATACCTGTACGAATATACAGTTAACGTCGTAGGAGCCTTGCGGTCAATTCCATTGAGGGGGATGGCGACAAGCGGAGGTGCTCAGCATGTGCGGACGATTTGCCCAGTATCAGGGTATGGCGGACTACCTGCGCGAGCTTGAAGCCGAGCAGGACGTCATCAGTGGCTACGACAATGAGCCCATCGCCCGCTACAACATTGCCCCCAGCACTCGGGTGTTGATCCTGCACAGCGTTGAGGAAGGCCTGCAGATCGATCCCGTGCACTGGGGCTGGGCGCCCTTCTGGGCCAAAGGCAAACGACCTGATCCGATCAACGCACGGGTCGAAACCGTCACCACTGGGAAATTCTTCAAACAGCTCTGGCCAAGTGGGCGAGCGCTGGTCGTGGCCGACGGTTGGTACGAGTGGGTGAAAGATCCCAACGACCCGAAGAAGAAGCAGCCCTATTTCATTCGCCTGAAGAGCCAGGCACCGATGTTCTTCGCGGCACTGGCCCAGGTTCACCCCGGGATTGAGCCACATGAGGGTGATGGCTTCGTCATCATCACCGCAGCCAGCGATCAAGGCATGGTCGACATACACGACCGGCGACCGTTGGTGCTTGCGCCAGAGCATGCCCGGGAATGGATCGACCCCGAACTCTCGCCTACGCGCGCAGAAGACATCGCGAAAAACCTGTGCCTGCCCGTCGACGCTTTCGAGTGGTATCCCGTGGGCACAGATGTGGGGAACGTCAGAAACCAAGGACCGGAGTTGATACTGCCCGTAGGGTAATGGAGACCTGCCACCGCCCCTACCCTCATCCTGCCCCCTCGCCGGCTGAGGGGACGCTCAAGACCTGACGGTTGGATGTACCGATAACGAATCTGTTGGAAAGAAAACGATCTAGTTTTCGTCGGCTTGCGAATCCAGGCGCCCATGGCTGTGATAGTTCATGAACTCTCGCATGGTGTGTGACAGCTTCTCTTGCGAAGCGATCTGCCAGAACTTTCTTTCCCCCAGAACCGGCAACAACCGCTTGATGAGCTCCTGCGCCGCATTGTGATGACCAGCACGCAGCCAGTGCCTGAAAAGGTACTCGTTTTCATGCCTGGGCAACTGTGCCGCTTGGAGCAGTTTGAGTGAGTACCGATAGTTCAGGGGCCACAGTCGCTTCAGAAAGTCGACTCTCTCAGCGATTGGAAGGCCCGCGAGCCATTGCCTCACCTGCTTATCTGTCTGAGCAATACCAGATCGCAAAGCCACCTGCTCCGGAGTGAAACGAAGGTCATCCATGATGGGCGGGGCCGAAGAGTCCAGGGGAAGGTTTCACTCTGTCCTAAACATAGGAATATTGGGTGACTTTGTTTTTACGGCAATACCTGCTTTTGGCTGGCAGCAGCCCCTCTCGGAGCCGCCATCGAACTACTCCTCTAAAGCTGCTGATTGCACGTCACCTTCGGCAGCCGATGCGCTCAGGTGCTTCAATCTGGGAGTAGGGTTCACGGTGATTGCTCCGTGGGGGTCCCCGGAGTAATACAGGTTGTAGATCCCGGCTCTTAGCCCGAAGCGAGGAACGGTTTCTTTATCGATGTCGAGCCAGAGCGAAGCGGTTCGCTTGTGTCCATGAAAAGCGTGTGAGAAGAAGAACACCCAACTGTTGTCAGCACGACGAGGATGCTGGAGACGGTAGTCTTTGAACTGGAAGCTTTTGAAGGCTTGCGGATGGAAAATAATGACGGGTTTCAGGCCTTGTTCATTCGAGGCCCTGACAAAGGCTTGAAGCACCGACTGATCGAGTTTTTCTGCCAGCATCAAGGCGTGCTTTGTCTCCCGATTGACGCCGTCAAAATCAAAACCACCCGCGTGGGCCTCAACCTCCCATCCCCCACCCAAAGAGTGGTAGTGGCTTATCCATCCGTATTGCCAGAAGGTTGTAGCTTTCCTGTACGGGCAGGCCTCTCCTGGCCTATGGCTCCAGTGCCATACATTGATGTCCCCCATCTTTGCGGTCAGCTGCTCATGGCAGCTAGGGCAAAACCCACGCTCGTCACGCGTAGCGGAGATTCGGATGCCAGTGGCGCTTCGGGCTAAAAACATGAGCTTTGGCTTCTATCCCTGAACCGACGAGTCTCTAAAATTTACCACCACTCGATGGCGGTGCTAAGTCCGGAAATCAACATCTGACCGGTCAGGCCCTCTCTCGTCATACAGCAGTTGCCTTCCCCCAGAAGCGGCCTATCGCAAAGAGCAGCAATCGGTCATTTTCAGTTCAGTTTTTGCCCCGATTTGTCAATTCGTTACCAGCAAGTTTCCGACTCCGCGCAGACTGCGATCGTGTGCCAGTGCTGGACGATGCTATGCGCATTTTCTGCCTCTGCCGCCTGCCACGAGGGACAGTAAACGGCCAGAAGCCCCAAGAAAATGTCACCCCTGCCCTACCCACTTGTCTCACCAGCCCGCCGCAGGCGGCCTCAATGCCATGACTATGGTCCATATTCATAGAGTATTGGCGAGCTCAGACGACGCCAACCCCATATGCTGCACTCAGATCGAGGCACGTTCTAACCCACACGCTTATTTGAGCGAATGCTTTTAGCAAGCTAAGGCGGGACATGACCGCCCATCAGCCTCCAACATTACGGCTTTGCTTACCTTTGTGACGGCGATACTCTGTGGCATGACGGCTCAGGCCAAGTCCGACCACTGAAGCGACGTGCTGGATCTGATTGTTGATAATGCCTTGGCG
>Ga0209759_1000807_pt1 | contig 25155 bp, 29 predicted proteins | sample AraplaCL_Col_mMS_FD_184261 | JGI IMG/M metagenome (GOLD analysis project Ga0209759, IMG submission 184261) | Arabidopsis root microbial communities from the University of North Carolina, USA - plate scrape CL_Col_mMS (SPAdes) (version 2) | ecosystem: Host-associated > Plants > Roots >...
GCGGTCGCGGTATTTCTGCAGCAGCCGGCTGGCGTTGGCGCCAGCGAAATCCTCCCATTGCAGCAATACGTCCGGCCAGCGTTCGATCACCGCGCTGACGAATTCCTCCACGAATTCGTCGTACTCGGCGCCAACGATGCGTTCGTGCCGCCAGCCGATATACAGCGGATTGGTCAGGCGCTCCTGGTTGTTGGTGCCCACGTCCAGCAGGATCGGCAAAGTCAGTTCGGGATGGATGCCGGCGCAGCCGGTGTACAGCGACAGCTTGCCGATAGGAATGCCCATGCCGCCTGCGCCCTGGTCGCCCAGGCCGAGAATGCGCTCGCCATCGCTCACCACGATCACGCGCACGCGATCGAAGCGCGGATCGGCCAGGATCTCGCGGATACGCGGCTTGTTGGGATAGCTCAGGAACAAGCCGCGCGGCTTGCGCCAGATTTCGCTGAAGTGCTGGCAGCCCTCGCCCACCGTGGGCGTGTACACCAGGGGCAGCAGCTCATCCAGGTGATGCACCAGTACGTGGTAGAACAGCGTTTCGTTGGTGTCCTGCAGATCGCGCAGAAAGGCATAGCGCTCGAAATCGGTGCTGAAGGCGCGCAGGATCTTCAACCGGCGGTTCGCCTGCTCGTCGATGGTGCCGACATGCGGCGGCAGCAGCCCATGCAAACGGAACATGTCACGCTCGTCCGCGGTAAAGGCCATGCCTTTGTTCAGCATGGGCTTGTTGATCAGGTCGTAACCGGTGAGGTTGGTCTTGATGACGGGTGGAGTGTTACTTGCCATATCAGGCATGTTGCACGGCCTTTCTCTTTAGTCGTGAGCCGTAGATTAAACCGTGCACGGCGTTACGCGGATGCATCCGCCCGGTTGCCAGCCACGAATGGCTGGTGCCAAGATCGTCGCCCAGACCCACAAGGAGACACGCACATGACGATGCACAAGAACCGTAAACCCAGTTCGGTGATGGTGGCGACAGCCCTGGCGCTGTGCCTGGCCTGCGGCGCGGCATCCGCACAAAGCCTCGGCAATCTCGGCGGAAAACTCGGTGGCATGCTCGGCGGCAACGGCTCCATGAGTTCGGGCAGCATGGGCAACGTCGCCGGCCTGCTGCAGTATTGCGTCAAGAACAATTATCTCGGCGGCGACTCCGGCGCCTCCGGCATCGCCAGCAAACTACTCGGCAAGACGCAAGGCGGCTCCAGCAATAGCGATTACCAGAGCGGCCTGAGCGGCATGCTCAAGGGCGGCGATGGCCACACCACCGACCTGTCGAACGTGGGCGGCGGCAACAGCGACCTGAAGTCGAAGATCACCACCAAGGCTTGCGACGTGGTGTTGAAGCAGGGGCAGAAGTTCATTGGCCATTGAGTAAGCGGCGACATGTCCCGTGGCCGTCATGTCCTGCGAGGGCGGGCATGACGGCCACGTTCTGTAGTCACCAAGACCAAGATGGCGATGCTGGGATGGCATCCCGGCCTACCGCTTACTGGCGAATTTCCGCTTCCACCAGCTTCGCGAGCAACACCAGCGATTCTTGCCAGCCCAGGTAGCACGCCTCCGCCGGAATCATCTCTGGGATCCCTTCCTGCACCACGCTCAGCTCGGTGCCACAAAACACGGCGCGCAAGCTCACCGTGGTCTGCATCGTGCCCGGCAGGTTCGGATCGTCGAATACGCCGGTGTAACGCAGCCGCTCGTTCGGTACCAGTTCCAGGTATTCCCCACCGAAGGCGTGGCCGTCGCCGGTGGTGAAATTGGTAAAGGACATCTTGTACTGCCCGCCCACTTTCGGTTCCAGCTTGTATACGCGGCCGGTAAAACCATTGGGCGGCAGCCATTTGGCCATGGCGTCGGCGTCGAGAAAGGCGCGATAGACACGGTCGGGCGTGGCGCGGAGCACACGGTGAAGACGGACGGTTTGCGTGGACATGGCTTGATCTCGGGCGCAGAGGAAATCCCTCTGGTAGGTATGACGAACGGCCGTAGATGAATTCGACATGCTCCCGGCTCGACACCAGGCTATGGCGCCAGCAGCTCCACCGGCACCAGCATGCCGCGCTTGATCGTGCCCAGGGTGACGCGGGTTTGATAGCGGCGGACATTGGCATTGTCGGTAAGCAGCCGTTGCATCAATGCTTCGAAATCCTCGACGTCACGCGCCACGATGATCAATACGTAATCCCCTGCCCCGGTGACATACCACGCTTCCTGGATCATCGGTTCGGCGGCGATCCACTGCTTGAGGCTGGCCAGCAGCTCCGGCCGCTCGCGCTCCACTTCGACATCGACGATCAGCGTCAACGGGCGGCCGACGCTCTTGGCATCGATCACGGCCACTTCGGCCGTGATCACCCCGCCATCGCGCAAGCGTGTGATGCGACGCTGCACTGCCGACGCCGAAAGGCCGACATCGGCCCCGATCAATTCGGCGGACCGGCGCACGTCTTTTTGCAGGATGGTGAGGATGCGTCGGTCAAGCTTGTCCAGTTCGATGGGCATGTGCGCGCGGCGGGTGGGTAAACAGGGAAAAAAGTGCGTTTGGTGGCTGATCGTCGCGGGCTGGCCGCGCGGGCAAACCCTAGCATAGGTGGCCACTACTGCTGCTTCGGAAAGGTCTTCGCGCATGCTTCTGGATCGCGACATCGCCGGTGTCCTTGACGCACGGCGCCACATCCATCGGATTTTCCTCCGCTCGTCGCTGCTGACTGCTGCAGCGCTGGACGCCATAACCGGCTGCCACGTACTGGCAAAATCCGAACTGGCCAATCCGATCGGCTGCTTCAAAGGGCGTGGTGCGGATCTGTTCTGCGCCACGGCATTGACGCATGGGGAATCCATGGTCTGCGCGTCGGCCGGCAACTTCGGGCAAGGGCTGGCCTACGCCGCAAAACAACGTGGGCATGCCTGCACGGTGTTTGCGTCGAAGCACGCGAATCCAGCCAAGCTTGCCGCCATGCGCCGCCTGGGCGCCGAGGTTCGCCTTAGCGGCGCGGACTTCGACGCAGCCAAGGACGCCGCACGAGCCCATGCCTTGCAAACCCATCAACGCTGGGTGGAAGACGGTGCCGAACCGGCAATCGCCGATGGCGCCGGCACGATCGCCCTAGAGCTGCTGGAGGCTGCGCCGTTCGACATGCTCATCGTGCCGCTCGGCAACGGCGCCCTGCTGGATGGTGTCGGTCGTGTCATGCGCGCCATGGCACCCCATGTGCGCGTGGTTGCCGTGGTTGCCGCCAATGCGCCGGCCATGAAGCTTTCATTGGAAACCGGCCAGGCCACGACCACCGAACGCGCAGATACCATCGCCGACGGTATTGCCGTGCGCATACCGATTGCCTCCACGCTGGCACGGCTGCGCGAATGTTGCGATGAGGTCGTTGCTGTTTCCGAGGCCGATTTGTTCGCGGCCATGCAGACGATCCATCGCACGCTCGGCGTCGTCGTCGAACCTGCGGGGGCTGCCGGAATTGCCGCCCTTCTGGCGCAACCGAAGCGTTACGCGGGGCAGCACGTCGCCACCGTTTTGACGGGCGGCAACATCGCCCCCGCTCTGCGCGAGCGCCTGCTTGCCGCCTGATTGCCCATTCCCTCTTTTTTCCCTGGCACCGCTTCCCATGAAACTTCTGTATCAGACGCACTCCCCGTATGCCCGCAAAACACTGGTTGCCGCCCACGAAATGGGCCTGGCCGATCGCCTGCAGGTGGTGCACCACGAAACCAGCCCACTCGCGCGCAACGATGAGATATTCGCGCTCAATCCATTGGGAAAAGTGCCCGTGCTGATTGGCGACGATGGCGAGGTGATCTTCGACTCGTGCGTTATCTGCGAGTACCTGGACAGCCTCCACGACGGCGCCAGGCTGATTCCCACCGATCCAAAGCGCCGCTATCGCGCACTCCGCCATCAGGCCATGGCCATGGGCATAGCCGATGCGGGCATTGCCGCGCGCTGGGAAACCGAACGGCGGCCGGAAGCCGTTCGTTGGGCGCCGCTGCGTGACGGGCAGTTGCAAAAGATCGTCGCCGCCTGCGATTTTCTCGAAGCGCATGTCGAGATGCAGACGGCCCCCGATATCGGCGACATCGCGCTGGCAACGGCGCTGAGCTGGATCGAGTTCCGGCAGGTCTACGCATTTCGCGAGGCGCGGCCGCGGCTTTCATCCTGGTACACGCAGTTCTGTGCGCGCCCGTCGATGCAGGTCACTGCGTTGCATGGCAATACCGTCGATACCGCTGCGAGCATGGTCGTAGGGGATCGATAATGGCCAAGCCCTCGGTCGATTGGTTGTTTCTGCGCGGCCACGTTATCCCGTGCAAACTGGTTTGGCGACCTGACGCGACATCTTCCGCCCAGGGTCATTCCAGGCATCCACCTTGTGCGCCTGGACCGTACCAGGCGCTCGCCACGCTTCGCTTGTGCATGGGAATCGGCGATGGTGCCGTGCGTATGCAATAGCACCTCGAAGCATCGACGCAGCACCAGCCTTCGCTAGGGCCTGTTTACCCTATTGGCGTAGCTCGCCAATAGGGTAAACAGGCCCTAGTCGACCCGTTCAATCGCGTCGACTCGATCCGGATAAAAAGCCAGGTATTCCTTGATCGACGCAACGGCGTCGTGCGGGGTTTCGTACGTCCACACCGCATTGGTTGCCTGCTCGCCGCCCGCAGGAATGCTGTAATAGGAACAGTTGCCCTTGTACGGGCAATAAGTCGCGTGATCTGTGCGCTTCAACATCGACATATCGACATCCGCACGCGGGATGTACTGCACCGCCGGATAGTTCGACTCTTGCAGCGTAAGCGCGTGGCGCGTGTCGGCGATGGTGCGGCCGCCGACTTTCACGACAAGGCGCTGCGGATTGGGCGTGATGGTGATGGGATGATCCGGGCCAGGCAGCTTGACGGGCCGGGAACCGACGTCGGGTTGCGTCATGGTCTTGCCTCCTTGGGTGCTCAGTAGAGCGATATGGGCGCCGTGCCGAACATCCAAGCGGCCGGCCTGACGTTGGCCACGGTTTTTCAACCCGCGGCGAACTGGGCCATGGGCTCGGCCATCACACTGCCGCGGCCCTGCACCAGGGCGCGATACGCGCGCGGCGTCATGCCCACCGTGGCCTTGAACTGGCGCGCAAACGCACTCTGGTCGACGAACCCGCATGCCACGCCGATGGAGGCGACGCTGTCTTCGGTATGCAGCATGCGCATCGCCGCCTCGATGCGCAGCTTGGTCAGCACTTGTTGCGGAGTGAGCTGGAACACGCGGCGGAAATGCCGCTCGAACTGCGCGATCGACAGCTCGGCCTGCTCGGCCAATGCCTGGATGCGCACGCCGTCGCCGTAGTGCTCCTGCATATAGGCCAGCACACGCTTCAGGCGGTCGTAGATGGGATGGCGGCCGTCGGGCAGCCCGAGGTCGCGCGAGATGCCGACCACGCCGCAGATCTTGCCGCGCGAGCGCAAGGGGCGCTTGCAGGTCAGGCACCAGCCGGGCGCGCGATTGGCGAAGATATGCACCTCCAGCTGGTTCTCGATGATCTCCCCGTTCAACACGCGTCGGTCCTGCACGGCGTAGGAACCGCCCATCGCACTCGGAAACAGTTCGGTGACCGACTTGCCGATCACGTCGCTGCGCTGCTTGAGGCCAAGGCGGCGCACGAGGGTGAGATTGGCGTGCGTGTAGCGCCCCTCCATGTCCTTCACGAAGAACACGACGTCCGGCAGGACGTCGAACAAGGACTCCAACTCATCGGCGGAAATCTTCATAGCGACACGGGCCAGGTTGGCTAGGGATGCAAGCATCGTCTGCACGATCGTGCAGCACGATTACCGCATCTTAGCGGTGTTTTTGCACACTGGCGCAAGTGCTTCGCTTGCATCGTGCTTCGGCCCCGGAAACCAATTGTGCTGAATTGCGCATGCGAAGCTATCAAGCTGAGCTAAATCCGGCGGCGCGCACAAGCGATTACGTGCCCTCCACCAGCGGCAGCAGGCGCGCATCTTCCAGGGCGGCCGTACGGTGCCCAATGCCGGACAGATAAGCCTCATGCGAGGCAAAGGCAAAGAACGAAGCAACGCTATGCTGCCGCACCAGCATCACCATGTCCCAGCGTTCTGCCGACGGCCCGATCAGGAAATCGCCGCCGCTGCCCAGGAACAGCAGCTCGCCGCCGCTCTCGCGCAAGTATGGAAGCGTGTGCTCGATGTAACGTTGAAAGGCTTCCGCGCCACTGATCGGTTGGGGCGGAGCCAGTTCCGGCGTGGCGCTGTAATCGGCGGTGGCGCGAAAACGCAGCAGGTTGAGCATCACGACGCTGCCCTGGATTTGCCGCGCGGCGAATGCGCGTCCGGCTTCCCAGGTGGGTTCCAGATAACGGGTCATATCGGCAGCCCCTTTCATGCTGCGAAGGCCAGGCGCATCGCGTGGTCGCGTACGTCGACCGGCCATGCGGCGATGAGCTGGGCGAACGTCGCCGGATCGTTCGCAAACAGGGCACGGGTGGCTTCTTCAAAACCGGGCATATCGCCGGCCATGGCGGAGATGAAGTGGTAGGCACGCTCCTGGCGCGCGCGCGCCTTGTCGCGTTCGCCATGCATGCGGCGTGCCTCTTCGACCAGCTTGCGCAAGGCCACCGACGGGCCGCCCGGCTGTGCGGCCAGCCATTCCCAATGCCGTGGCAGCAAGGTGACCTCGCGGGCGGTGACGCCCAGCCTGGGCCGTCCCCGGCCGCGCGGCGTGTCTGGCGTAGTGTCGGCGTGGCTCTCGTTGCCGGCGCCTGCGGGTAGATAGCGGGCAAGCACGTCCTCGTCGGAGCCATGTGTGTCCACGTCGATGCAGCGACCGGTACTGTCGTCGAAAAGCAGGATCGGCTTGGCGTTTTCACGCTCGGCCGCCAGCTTGATGGCCAGGGCGACGACGTGCAGCGGCCCGGACGCAAGGCGATGGTGGCCTTGGAAACTGGTGTAGGAAGTGGATGGTGCGGCGCTCATGGCAGGTTCCTTGATGAGGACCAAATAATACCCGGATAAAAATATATCGCGCAATATCACCCGGGTAAAATTTTCCGCCGCCCAAGAAAAAGCCGCCTCGAGGGCGGCTTTTCTGCTTGCTGGGGCTTGGCTCAGATCCGGCTTTGCGTGGCCGGATCACCCACCTTGGCGCCGGCATCGCTGCGCGGCGGCGGGGGCGGCATGGGACTGGACGGCGTGGTCTTGGACCAATCCGCCGGCGGACCCGGTATACGGCCGGCCATGATGTCGTCGATCTGGCGCGCATCGATCGTTTCGTACTGCAGCAGCGCGTCGGCCATCATGTGCAGCTTGTCGATATTGTCGGTCAGCAGCTGCTTGCTGCGGCCATAGGCGCGATCCAGGATGTCGCGCACCACTTCGTCGATCTTGCGTGCGGTTTCGTTGGAGACGTTCTTGTGCTGGGTGACGGAGCGGCCGAGGAACACTTCGTCTTCTTCCTCGCCGTAGGTGACCGGACCCAGCTCGTTCGACAGGCCCCACTTGGTGACCATGTTGCGCGCCATCTTGGTAGCACGCTCGATGTCGTTGGAGGCGCCGGTGGTGACCTTGTCGGTGCCGAAGATCAGCTCTTCGGCCACGCGGCCGCCGTACAGCGAGCACAGCTGCGATTCGATCGCGGTCTTGTTCATGCTGTATTTGTCGCCCTCCGGCAAGTACATGGTGACGCCCAGCGCGCGGCCGCGCGGGATGATCGTAACCTTGTAGACCGGGTCGTGTTCCGGCACCAGGCGGCCCACGATGGCGTGGCCGGCTTCGTGGTAGGCGGTGAGCTTCTTCTCGTCTTCGCTCATGGCCATCGAGCGGCGCTCGGTGCCCATCAGGATCTTGTCGCGCGCCTTGTCCATGTGCGTCATGCGCACTTCGCGGGCGTTCTCGCGCGCGGCGAACAGCGCCGCCTCGTTGACGAGGTTGGCCAGGTCGGCGCCGGAGAAACCGGGCGTGCCACGTGCGATCACCATCGCATCCACGTCGCTGGCGATCGGCACTTTGCGCAGGTGCACCTTGAGGATCTGCTCGCGGCCCTTCACGTCCGGCAAACCAACCACCACCTGGCGGTCGAAACGGCCCGGGCGCAACAGCGCGGGGTCGAGCACGTCCGGACGGTTGGTGGCGGCGATGACGATGATGCCTTCGGTGCCTTCGAAGCCATCCATCTCCACCAGCAACTGGTTGAGCGTCTGCTCGCGCTCGTCGTGGCCACCGCCGAGGCCGGCGCCGCGATGACGGCCCACCGCGTCGATTTCGTCGATGAAGATGATGCACGGCGCGTGCTTCTTGGCCTGGTCGAACATGTCGCGTACGCGCGAGGCGCCCACGCCGACGAACATTTCGACGAAGTCGGAACCGGAGATCGAGAAGAACGGTACCTTGGCCTCGCCGGCGATCGCCTTGGCGAGCAGGGTCTTGCCGGTGCCGGGCGGGCCTACCATCAGCACGCCGCGCGGGATCTTGCCGCCCAGCCGCTGGAACTTGCCCGGATCGCGCAGGAATTCGACCAGTTCGCCGACTTCTTCCTTGGCTTCGTCGCAACCGGCGACGTCACTGAAGTTGACCTTGACCTGGTCCTCGCCCTGCAGCTTGGCGCGCGAGCGGCCGAAGCTCATCGCCCCACGGCCACCGCCGCCCTGCTGCATCTGGCGCATGAACCAGATGAACACGCCGACGATCAGGATCACCGGCAGCCAGTTCACCAGCAGGCCGATCAGCGAGAAGCCGGTGCCGGAATCCTGGGTGACGGTGACGTTCTTGTCCTGCATCTGCTTGACCACCGAGTTGGTGGAGAAGCCGAGCACCGGGGCGACGGTGCGGTAATTGCTGCCGTCCTTCAGCTTGCCGCTGATGGTGGCCGGGTTTTCGGCACTGATGTTGGCGGTGGCGACGTTGCCGCTATCCACACTCTGCACGAAGCTGCTGTAAGGCAGTTCCGAAGAGGCGCCACCGTGCGGGTTGAAGCTCTGGAACACGGTGATCAATACCACCGCGATCACCAGCCAGAGCAACAAAGTTTTCCATGTCTCATTCATGCGCGGTTCTCGCCAGTTTGCCGGCCGGCCGGTCGGAAGCCGGTGGCCAGCGCGTACACCTCACGCGAACGCGCGCGGGAGGCCTTGGGTTTACGCATACTTACGCGCGAAAACTCGGTGCGCAAGGTACGCAGGTAATCATCGAAGCCTGTTCCCTGGAACAACTTGATTAGAAATGCTCCGCCCGGTTTCAGCCAGTGCCTGGAAAAATCAAGCGCAAGTTCCGCCAAGTCCATTGCCCGGATCTGGTCGGCCAGTGCCACGCCACTCATATTGGGGGCCATGTCCGACAGCACAAGATCGAGCTTCTGGCCGTCCAGGCGCTGTTCCAATGCTCTCAAAACGCTTTCTTCACGGAAGTCGCCCTGTAGAAAATCAACGCCGGCAATACCTTGCATCGGCAGGATATCCAACGCCACCACAGTACCACTATCACCCAGGCGCTGCCGCACGAACTGCGACCAGCCGCCGGGCGCGGCGCCGAGGTCGACCACGCGCATGCCCGGCTTCAGGAGCTGGTCGCGCTCGACCAGTTCTTCCAGCTTGAACACGGCGCGCGAACGCAGGCCCTCGGCCTGGGCCTTCTTGACGTAGACATCGTCGAAATGCTCCCGCAGCCAGCGGGAACTGCTCTTGCTGCGAGGCATGGTCGGGGAAATGGACCGGGAACAGGGGGTGTCCATGATACCCTTTAACATTCATTTGCAGTGCATTGAGACTGAACGCATGTCCCTATCTCCTTCACAGAAGCGCTATCTGCGCAGCCTCGCCCACGACCTCCATCCGGTGATTCTGCTGGGCGCCAAAGGCGCTACCGAGGCGGTGGTGAAGGAGCTGGACCTGACGCTGTCCCACCACGAGCTGGTGAAGGTGAAACTGTCCGGCGGCGACAAGGAAGAACGCGACGAACAGCTCCGGATCCTGCTTGAAGGTACGGGCGCGGAAAACGTGCAACAAATCGGCCATGTCGCGGTGTTGTTCCGGCGCAACGAGGACGATCCGCGGCTGGCCCTGCCACGCTGAGGAGGCTGCCATGGATTTTTCGCTGGAACGCCCTGGCGATTACCTGTTCGTCCGCCGCGTCACCGAGCGCGCCGTTACCGTGGTCGACCGCGAGCTGACCGCCAGCTTCCTGCTGTCGCCGCAGCGGGCGGTGGAACAATGGCCGGTCACCCATGCGCAGGCGCTTACCGGCGATCACGTCGATGCCGTGCTGGACCTGCAACCGGAAGTGGTGCTGCTCGGCACCGGCTCGCGCCAGCAGTTCCCACCGGCCGCTTTCATGGCCGGGTTTCTGCGCAAGGGCATCGGCATCGAGGTGATGGACAACGCTGCGGCGGCGCGTACCTATGATCTGCTCGCCAGCGAGGGGCGGCGGGTGGTGGCAGCTTTCATCCTTCCCGCCGGCTAGACGCCCTCTTCCGTATAGAACAAAAGGGCTTGGGTGAGGGGCAACCTTGCGGGAAGCTGCTGTCTAGCCAAGACGCGCCGAAAACCGCTTCATCGCCAGGCCGTCCCCTCACCCGAACCCTCTCGTGCCCAACCCCTGCTCAGCGCGATGGCAGATAGTCGAGCGGGTCCACCGGATTGCCGTCCTTGCGAATCTGGAACTGCAGTTCGTCGCGGGAGCTGCCGCTTGAGCCCATTTCGGCAATCTGCTGCCCGGCTTTGACCTGCTGCCCTTCCGTCACCAGTCGTTTGCGGTTGTGGCCATAGGCGGACAGGAAGCTGTCGTTGTGCTTGATGATGATCAGCTCGCCATAACCCACCAGGCCATTGCCGCTGTACACCACGGTGCCGTCGGCTGCCGCAAGCACGGGATCACCCGCCTTGCCGGCGATGTCGATGCCCGGGATCGCCGCGCTGGCCTGAAAACGGCCGACGACCTGGCCATTTGCCGGCCACCGCCATTTCACGCCGCCAGCCGTGCGCGTGCCACCGCTGGCAGCCACCGGTGTCGCCGCAGCCGCGGCCGTTGCCGTTGTTGCCACGGCCGGCGGATTGCTGGGCGATACAGGCGTGACACTTGCCGGCGGCGCAGGATGCGTCACCGCCACGGGCGTCGTAGCGGTTGAACTTGCGTGCGCAGGCGGCAGCGATGGCGTTGTCGCCGCGGGCGCGGTTTCCACCGTCTGGAACACCGGCGCCGACGCTGCTGCAGGTGGCGCTTTCGCGACGGCCGGCGGCGGCGCGTGCACAATGGCCGGCGCCGCAGCATGCTCCGACAACTTCAGTACCTGCCCTGGCCAGATGGTGTAAGGCGGCGCGATGCCGTTCAACCTGGCGACTTCGCGGAAATCCGTGCCGTTGCGAAACGCGATGGAATAAAGCGTATCGCCTTTGACCACGGTATAGGTGCCGGCTTCATGTCCCGGCGCAGGTCGCGCACTGCTCGGCGCACCCGCTGGCGGCTGCACTACCACCGTGCTGCAACCGGTCATGAGTAAGGCTATAGCGGAGAATGCGAACCATCGCGTCAATCCATTCATGCGCGTCAGCATAGCGAGGTCGCCCGGAGTTTTCATGCGATCGGCACAGAACGATTAATGCTTCAGTGCCCACCAACCACCCAGCACGACCAATGCAGCCAGCGCCGCCCATCCGATCCACTCGATGTGCTTGTGCAAAATGCGCTCGGCGCGCTCGCCGAACAGGCGAATCAGCAAGGCCAGCAACCACACGCGCTTGCCGCGCCCGAGCAGGATGCACACCAGGAACGGCAGCACCGGCACGCCGACGATGCCCGACGCCCAGGTGACGAACTTCATCGGCACCACCGGTTGCAGCGCCGCCAGCATCAGCACCAGCAGCATTTCCAGCCAGTGCGAGTTCATTTGCGTGCGCAGGTTTTCCACGCCGCGTTCGATCGGGTCGTACAGGTGCAACGACTGCAGCAGCGGCGTCAACGCATGAAAGGCCCAGTGACCCAGCGCGTAACCCACCAGCGAACCCACGAGCGAGAACAGCAGGCTCACGTTCGCATAGAAGAACGCACGATGCCGCTTGCCCAGCATCATCGGCGCCAGCATCACCTCCGGCATGACCGGAAAGATGAAGGCTTCCACGAAACTCAGGCCGCACAAGTAATACACCGCCCGGCGGTCGCGCGCCCACACCAGTACGCGCGCATAAAGCTTGCCGAAGAGCTGCATCAGCCGATCCCGCCCAGCAAGGGTACAAAGCTGACCGCCGCCAATTCTTCCTGCATGAAATCGCCCTTTCCATCACCGCGCATGCGGATCAAGGTTTGACTGCTGGGGGAACCCACCGGCGCCACCAGCACGCCATCGGGAGCGAGTTGATCCAGAACCTGGGAAGGAATCGCGTCGCCCGCGGCGGTGAGGATGATCGCGTCGAATGGCGCCTCGGCCGCCCAGCCCAGTTTGCCGTCGTCATGGCGCGAACGGATGTTTTCCAGGCCAAGCTGGCGGAAACGCCGGCGCGCCTGGCGCAACAGTTCTTCGATGCGCTCCACCGTGTAGAGCTGCGGCACCAGTTGCGCCAGCACCACCGCCTGGTAACCGGAACCCGTGCCGATCTCCAGCACTTTCTGCGGGCGGCCGGACTTGGGCTCGAACGGCTCGAGCAAGGCTTCGGTCATGCGCGCCACCACCCACGGCTGCGAAATGGTCTGGCCATGGCCGATCGGCAGCGCGGTGTTTTCGTAGGCGCGCGAGTGCAATGCCTGGTCGATGAAGTGATGGCGCGGCACATGGCGCATCACGTCCAGCACGCGCTGGTCGCGGATGCCTTCTTCCTTCAATTTGGCGATAAGCCGGTCGCGTGCGCGTTGCGAGGTCATGCCCTCGCCTTTCAGGGCGGACGGCGGCAGCGGATGCGTCATGCGACCTTACCGTTGGCGTGATCGCCCATGTCTTCGCTCAGCGCGCGCACCCAGTTGCCCACCTTCTCCAAGGCCTGGAACCGGGTGAGGTCGACATGGATGGGCGTGACGGAAATGTAGCCGCGGCGCACCGCATCGAAATCGGTGCCTGGGCCGGCATCTTCCACGTCGCCCGCCGGCCCGATCCACCAGATCGGCCGGCCGCGCGGATCGTTCTGCTTGATGCACGGTGCGGAACGATGGCGCTTGCCCAGGCGCGTGGTTTCAAAACCGAGGATGTCCTGCCACGGACGATCCGGCACGTTGACGTTGAGGATGGTGTCGGCCGGCAGCGGATCGACCAGCAGGCGCTCCATCAGCAGCAGCACCGCCTTGGCGGCCGATTCGTAGTGCTCGCCTTGATGATTCTTGCTGACCAGCGACACGGCGATGGCCGGCAAGCCGAGAAAGCGGCCTTCCATCGCGGCCGACACGGTGCCGGAATAGATCACATCGTCGCCCAGGTTGGCGGAATTGTTGATGCCGGAAACCACGATGTCCGGCTCGTGATCCAGCATGCCGGCCAGCGCGAGATGCACGCAGTCGGTTGGCGTGCCCACCACGCGGTAATAACCGTTGTCCATGCGCGAGGCGCGAATCGGCACGTCGAGGGTGAGGGAGTTGCTGGCCCCGGAGCGGTCCCGATCCGGGGCCACCACCGTTACCTGGCCGACCGCGCCGAGGCGCTCGGCAAGCACGCGGATGCCGGGGGCATCCACGCCATCGTCGTTGCTTACCAGAACTCGCATCATGATCCGTTCAAAGCTAATGACCGGCGCGCCGCCCGCAGGCTATGGCGCGCACCCTGGACCTGGGAGTCTAACCGAGCCGACCGTTTGTTTCACCGGCGATTTCGCCCGCGTGCGCAACCTTCTTTTCACCACCGCAGCGCTGCTTTCGCTACGATGACACGCATGAAACGCCGTACCCCCGCCACCGTGAGCGACGAGGACAGCCGCCTGTTTCGCGAGGCCATCGGTGAAGTCCGCCTGTACGAACCGGTCGCCCCGCCGCCCGAACTGCCCCGGCCCGAACCGCACCCGCACATGCTCGAAGCCGACGAGGCCGCCGTGCCCGGCGAACTGCTGGAAATGGCCTTCGACCCCGGCCTGATGGAAGTGGGCGAAGAACTCAGCTACCTGCGCGACGGCTATCCGCCCAAGCTGCTGCGCCAGCTCAAGCGCGGTCAGTTCAGCGTGCAGGACGACATCGACCTGCATCAGATGAACGCTGCGGCGGCGCAGGCCACGATTGCCGAATTTCTTGCGCATGCCAACGAGCGCGGACTGCGCTGCGTGCGCATCGTGCATGGCAAGGGATTGCGCTCGAAGGCGGCCGGCCCGGTGCTGAAAGTCCTCACCGATCGTCTGTTGCGCCGTCGCAACGATGTGATTGCGTTTGCTTCCGCGCGGCCCATGCAGGGCGGTACCGGCGCGGTGGTGGTATTGCTGAAAGGACAATGACCTTCCATGCCCAAGCTCTTCTCTTACGGCACGCTGCAGCAGGAAAACGTGCAACTGGCCACGTTCGGCCGCCGGCTTGCCGGCCAAATCGACCAGCTGACCGGATTCGTGCAAACCGAGATCGCGATTGAAGACCCCGAGGTCGTGCGTGCCAGTGGCAAGACGCATCATCCGATGCTCGTCTTCACCGGCCGGCCCGGCGATGGCGTCAATGGCACCGTGTTCGACATCACCGACGCCGAACTCGCGCAGGCCGATGACTATGAAGTCGACGATTACCAGCGTGTGTCGGTCACCTTGGTTTCCGGCGTACAGGCCTGGGTGTATGTGGATGCGCGGCAGGGGATCTCATACGACGCACCGGTACAGACGACAGGCATCTAGCCGATCAGCTCGCGCAACAAGATGCCATTCGCTGCAGCCGGGAAATCGAAGCCCAACGCATAGGCTGCGATGAAATCGCAGCCTGTATTGACTTCAATAATGCGTTCCCCAACAACGAGAGAGCCTTGATATTGGCCGTCTGCAGCGAGTCACTCTCTTCAGCTTCACATTGTCGCAACCCATTGTATTGGGCACTCAGCTTGCTGAAAGAGGACGCTTCGATAAGACTGACGTTTACCCATACATCCAATACATTGCTTTCAGCAGCCTCTTTTGGAATACCTTTATCGCCCAATAATTCCAAGCCACCGTAAGGCTGTTCGTAACTGACCTTGTACTCTCCGCCCTTGGTGAGATCATAATCCAGGGCGAGATTTACCTCTCCAGCTATAATCTGGCCTGGCTCAACCCGGGTATACATCTTTTCGGGATGAGCAGGATCAGGAAAAATTTTGAAGGCCAAGCCTTTGTACCTGGCTTTCTTCCCAGCTGCATCCACCACGTTCAGCACCGGCCCCATTAAGCGTCCATCTGGCCCTGATATAGGCGTGAAATGTATTGGCATAAGAATGGGTTCGTCACTGGCATTCTTAATAGTGACAACAACAACCCCTGCTTCTGCCTTTGTTTTGGAAGCCGGGTGACTAAGCGTTACCTCTAACTTTTGCGAAGAAGAAGCCCAAGAATCCATAGCCACAGCTGTAAATATCAGGGTGATCAAGCACATCGCTATGGAACGATAACCTCGAAATATCATCCGATAACTCTCCCTAATACCTGTTGCCCCCTTGCAGCGACAATAACAAAGCAATATCAAAAAACTAGCTCACGTACGACTACCGTAGCGTAGGCGCTGGCTGATAATTCGAAGCTCAACTCCAAGGCTTTACCATCCAGCCAACGCCACTGCATTTCTTTCGGAAGAAGGCGCAGCGGGCGACGCTCCTGCTCGAGCCGGGCAGTCACCAAGCCCTCAACGATATCGATGTGTTGCGTACCAATAGCGCGCTCCAACTCACCCACGATATCCGCCGTCGGCGGTTCGCCCCGCCCCCACAGCGGACCGGAAGGATGGATGTCGCCCTGGGCCAGACGTGCAGCGAGCGTTTCGTCGAACGGTTCCGGGCCGAACCAGGAACGCGAACCGGCCAGCGACCAGATTTCGCCTTCCAAGGGTTTGTCCCACGCATCGCGCTCTACGCGAGCAGCCAGTACCTGGTTGAAAATATGCGAACGCGCTGCCGACAGCAGGATGGAACGCTTGTCGCGACCCACCCGGCGTCCGGCGAACATCGCCCGCGCCTGCGCCACGTTGCCGCCTTCGCGGCCGAAACGCTGTTCGCCGAAGTAATTCGGTACGCCGCGGGTAGCGATGGCCTGCAGAACTTCTTCAGCGCGTGCGCGATCGCCTTGCACATCGCGCAGCACCAGCACAAAGCGATTGCCGCGCAAGGCGCCGCGCTTGAGCTTGCGTTTGTGGCGCATGCTTGAAAGCACGTTCACTTCAGCATGCGGAAACGCGTTCCAGTCCGGATCGGCCTTCCCAGGCAACTGCACCGTAAAAGCCTGGCGGGTGACGGCGTGGCGGTCCTTCAAGCCGGCGTAGCCGACATGCATCGGCGAGACGCCGGCGAAACGCGCCAGTTCACGCGCGACCCAATCGGTATTGGCCTCGCGCTTTTCCACCCATAGGAAGGCATGCTCGCCCTCGCCGTCGGGCTCGTAGCCGAGGATTTCTTCGACGCGGAAGTCTTCGGGAATGCTGCGCAGGATGGCCGTCAGGGGCGGCGTGCCATAGGCGCGGGGAAGTTCGGAATCCGACGTTGTCATGCGAAGCGATGCAGCTCCCTGCTGCAGGTATGGGAGGGAGCGGTCTGCCGCCGCATGGATACCGTCATCAACGGCTGCTGTTCGAGGCCGGCGCCGCGCTACTCGCCGCCGGCCTCGGCACCACTTGATAAAACGTCTCGCCCGGCTTGATCAGCCCCAGCTCACCGCGAGCACGCGCTTCCACCGCCTGCTCGCCATGCTTGAGATCGTTGACGTCCGCAGCGAGCGCCTGGTTGCGCTGGGTAAGCTTGTCGTTTTCGTCCTGCTGCTTTTTTACGGCGGCACGCAGGCTCGTCACCTCAGCCATGCCGCCATGACTGGACCACAGCTCGAACTGCAGTCCAATCAGTATCAGCAGCAGGATCAAGGCGACCCAACGCAACATGATTCTGGCGATAACCTCGCTCAGCCAGGCAAGTGGGAAAGGCTCGGGAACGCATTGCGGCCCGCATAGCGAGCGTCGGCGCCCAGTGCTTCCTCGATGCGCAGCAACTGGTTGTACTTGGCCACGCGGTCGGTGCGGCACAGCGAGCCGGTCTTGATCTGCGTTGCCGTGGTGGCGACGGCGATGTCGGAGATGGTGGTGTCTTCGGTTTCGCCGGAACGGTGCGACACGATCGCCGCGTACTTGGCCGCATCGGCCATGGCGATGGCTTCCAGCGTTTCGGACAGCGTGCCGATCTGGTTCACCTTGATCAGGATCGCGTTGGCGATCTTCTTGTCGATGCCTTCGCGGAAGATCGCCGGGTTGGTGACGAACAAGTCATCGCCCACCAGCTGCACCTTGTTGCCGATCTTGTCGGTGAGCAGCTTCCAGCCATCCCAATCGCCTTCGGCCATGCCGTCTTCGATGGTGACGATCGGATACTGCTGCGCCCAGCTCGCCAACAGGTCGACGAACTGCACCGGCGTGTAGACCTTGCCCTCGCCTTCCAGGTCGTACTTGCCGTCCTTGAAGAATTCGGAGCTGGCGACGTCCAGGCCGAGCAGGATCTCGCTGCCGATCTTGTAGCCGCTCTTGTTCACGGCTTCCAGGATGGTGTCCAGCGCTTCGATGTTGGAGCGCAGGTTCGGCGCGAAGCCGCCTTCGTCACCCACCGCGGTGTTGAGGCCCTTGCCCTTCAGCACGCTTTTCAGCGCATGGAAGATTTCCGTGCCGGCGCGCAGCGCCTCGGCAAAGTTCGGCAGGCCCACCGGCAGCACCATGAATTCCTGCACGTCGACGTTGTTGTCGGCATGCGCGCCACCGTTGATGATGTTCATCATCGGCACCGGCAGCGCACCCGGCTTGCCGTGGGAGAGGTACTTCCACAACGGCTCCTTGCGCGACGCGGCCACGGCGTGCGCGGCAGCCATCGAAACGCCGAGCAGCGCGTTCGCGCCGAGGCGGCCCTTGTTCGGCGTGCCGTCGAGGTCGATCAGCTTCTTGTCCAGGCCTTTCTGGTCGGCGGCGTCGAAGCCTTTCAGCGTAGTGGCGATTTCACCGTTGACGTTGCCGACCGCCTTCTTCACGCCCTTGCCCAGGTAACGCGACTTGTCGCCGTCGCGCAGTTCCACGGCCTCGCGCGTGCCGGTGGAGGCACCACTCGGTACCGCGGCGCGGCCGAAAGCGCCGTCGGCCAGCGTCACTTCTGCTTCGAGCGTGGGGTTGCCGCGGGAGTCGAGGATTTCACGGGCGTGAATGTGGGTGATCTGCGTCGTCATTGAGTCGTATCCCTAATCGGTTAGTGCATGAAGAGCCAAAATATCAGGGCCGCGATACCCACGAACAGCACCGCGACCACCATGCGGTAGAACTTCTGGAAGCGCCGGGTTATGTCTAACGCCTGATCCTGCTTGGCGATGGCCTCTTCGCTGTGCTTCCGATACAGCTCCAAATGCTCGCGTTGGATATCGCGGATTTCGGTCAGCAGTCGGATCAACGATTCGTCGGTGGCCATGCGCGTCCTTAAGTTCAGAGCGTGCTCTCAAGGAGGCCGTGGCGCTTGGTGACCCGGTCGAGTTCGAGCAGGGTTTCAAGCAGCGCTTCCATCTTGCCCAGCGGCCACGCGTTCGGCCCATCGCTCAACGCCTTGCTGGGATCCGGATGCGTTTCCGCAAACAACCCCGCAATGCCTACCGCGACCGCCGCCCGCGCCAGCACCGGCACGAATTCGCGCTGACCGCCGGAACTGGTGCCCTGCCCGCCCGGCAACTGCACAGAATGCGTGGCATCGAACACCACCGGGCAACCGGTTTCACGCATCACGCTCAAGGAGCGCATGTCGGAAACCAGATTGTTGTAGCCGAAGCTGGCGCCGCGCTCGCAGACCATGATGGCGTCGTTGCCCACGGCCTTGGCCTTGTCCACGACGTTCTTCATGTCCCAGGGCGCGAGGAACTGGCCTTTCTTGACGTTCACCGGCTTGCCGGCGCGGGCCACGTTCTGGATGAAATCGGTCTGGCGGCACAGGAAGGCCGGCGTCTGCAGCACGTCCACCACCGCTGCCACTTCGTTCATCGGCGTGTATTCGTGCACGTCGGTCAGCACCGGCACGCCGAGTTGGCGCTTCACTTCGCCCAGGATGCGCAGGCCTTCTTCCATGCCGGGGCCACGAAAACTGGTGCCGGAGGACCGGTTCGCCTTGTCGAAGCTGGATTTGAAGATGAAGTTGATGCCCAGCCGGCCGGTGATCTCCTTCAGGGTGCCGGCGGTGTCGATCTGCAGTTGTTCGGATTCCACCACGCAAGGACCGGCGATCAGGAACAAGGGCTGGTCCAGGCCGACCTCGAAACCGCACAACTTCATGCCAGCGCCCCTTTGGCGAACTTCTCGCCTTCGCGCACCGCCTTGTATTCGCGGGCGGCGCGTACGAAGCCGATGAACAGCGGATGGCCGTCGCGCGGCGTGGAAGTGAATTCCGGATGCGCCTGGCAGCCGAGGAACCACGGGTGCTGCTGCAGCGGCAGTTCGACGATTTCCACCAGCAGGTCGTCCATCGACTTGCCCGAAATCACCAGCCCCAGGTCTTCGAACGATTGGCGATAGCGATTGTTGAACTCGTAACGATGGCGATGGCGCTCGCGCACGATGTCCTGGTCGTAGAGCTGGCGTGCCAGCGTGCCGGCCTTGAGCCGGCATTCCTGCGCACCCAGGCGCATGGTGCCGCCGAGGTCCGAGCGCTCGCTGCGCTGCTCGATTTCGCCGGTGGCGGTGGTCCACTCGGTGATCAGGCCGATCACCGGGTTCGGCGTGTGACGGTCGTTCTCGCTGGAATCGGCATCGGTGAGGCCGGCCACGTTGCGCGCGAAATCCACCACCGCCGCATGCATGCCGTAGCAGATGCCGAAATACGGCACGCCGTGCTCGCGCGCGTATTTGGCCGCCAGGATCTTGCCTTCGAAACCGCGCTTGCCGAAACCGCCGGGCACCAGGATCGCGTCGACGCCACCCAGCACCTTGGCGGCGCCTTCGGCCTCGATCTGCTCGGAATCGATCCACTGCAGGTTCACGCGCGTCTGCTGCTTGATGCCGCCGTGGCGCAGCGCTTCACCCAGGGATTTGTAGGCGTCCTTGTGCTCGACGTACTTGCCGACGATGGCCACGGTGACCTCGTCCTTGGGATGCTCGACCGCATCCACGGTGCGCTGCCAGCCGGAAAGATCGGCCGGCTTGGCGTCCAGGCCCATCTTCTTGACGACGATGTCATCCAGGCCCTGCTGGTGCAGCCACAGCGGCTGCTTGTAGATGATGTCCACGTCGGCCGCGCTGATCACGGCCTGCTCGGGCACATTGGTGAACAGGGCGATCTTGCGGCGCTCGCTGTCCGGCAGCGGTTGCTCGCAGCGGCACAGCAGGATGTCCGGCTGGATACCGATGGAGCGCAGCTCCTTCACCGAGTGCTGGGTCGGCTTGGTTTTGATCTCGCCGGCGGCCTTGATGTAGGGCACCAGGGTCAGGTGCATGAACAGGCACTTCTCCGGGCCGTGCTCGATGCGCAGCTGGCGGATCGCCTCCAGGAAGGGTTGGGATTCGATATCGCCCACCGTGCCGCCGATCTCGACCAGGGCCACGTCAAAGCCGCGGGTGGCCTCGTGGATGCAGTGCTTGATCTCGTCGGTGATGTGCGGGATGACCTGGACGGTGGCACCCAGGTAATCGCCGCGGCGCTCCTTGCGGATCACCGATTCGTAGATCTTGCCGGTGGTGATGGAATTCTTGCCGGTGAGACGGGTGTGGACGAAGCGCTCGTAGTGGCCAAGGTCCAGGTCGGTCTCCGCGCCGTCGTCGGTCACGTAGACCTCGCCGTGCTGGAAGGGACTCATGGTGCCCGGATCCACATTGATGTAGGGATCGAGCTTCATCATGGTGACCGAGAGGCCCCGGGCCTCAAGAATGGACGCGAGCGACGCCGCCGCGATGCCCTTGCCTAGCGAGGACACCACACCGCCAGTGACGAAAATCAGGGGGGTCATGGAAAGCAGCCGTGCTGGAAATCGGCATTTTAGCGGCAGAACGCTCCAGCCGCGAGATGGCTGCGCCAATAAGAACTGAAAATTTTCAGCGCCGGCGGCTGGGATGCCAATCCCGACTGCGTGGGGATGGCGATATTGGGGTTCGCAAGCTCACCCCAACCGACGCCCGCCCGCTTGCCGCGGGCGGGGTGGCAAACAGGCGTTTAGCCGATGCTCGAGGACGTGGACGGCATGGCCGGATGCATCATGTACAGGTTCATGTTGTGCATCACCCACAACGAACCCACCACCACGATGGCGATGATCAGCAGGCTGAACACGCCGATGGAGAGGTTGTCGCGCTGCCCCGGCGCCGCGCTCATGTGCAGGAAGAACACCAGCTGCACCAGCAACTGCGCAATGCAGAACACCACAATGCCCGGCACCACCAGGTGCTGCGGCACTGCCCCGCTCATCACGCAGCCGAACGACAGCACCGTGAGGATCAGCGACAGCGCGAAACCGGCGATGTAGCTCTTCAGGCTGCCGTGTGCGCTATGCGCGTGGGCATCAGAATGACCGTGCTGGCTCGACATCTCAGAGCACTCCGAACAAATAGACGAAACTGAACACGCAGATCCACACCAGGTCCAGGAAGTGCCAGAACAGGCTCAGGCACGACAGGCGGCGCTGCACGGCGTCGTTGAGGCCGAACTTGCCCACCATCACCATCATGACGGCCAGCCAGATCAGGCCCGAGGTGACGTGCAGCCCGTGCGTGCCGACCAGGCCGAAATAGGCGGACAGGAAGGCGCTGCGGTCGGGGCCGGCATGCTCAACCGCGATCAGGTGGTGGAATTCGTAGACTTCCATGCCCACGAAGCCCGCACCGAACAGGAAGGTGACGAACAGCCAGGCGATCACCTTGCCACGGTTGCCGGCATGCATGTTCAGCATGGCCAGGCCGAAGGTGAAGCTGCTCACCAGCAGCAGCATGGTTTCGCCGAACACGTACTTGAGATCGAACAGCTCCTTGCCGCTCGGGCCGCCGGCGGTGGCGTGTCCCAGCACGGCGAAGGTGGCAAACAGGCCCGAGAAGATCAGGCAGTCGCTCATCAGGTAGATCCAGAAACCCAGCAGGGTCTTGGAACCGTCGTCGTGATGCTCGTGGGCACCGCCGTGTGCGACGGCGCCGTGGTTAGCAGTGATTGCGGTCATGAATTAAGCCACCTTCTCGCCAGCCGAAGCCGGACCCACGTTTTCGATCAGCTTGCTGAGCGGCACCAGGCGTGCACGCTCGATCTTCTCGACCTCGGCACCCGGCACGTAGTAGTCCACGTCGGTATCGAAGGCGCGCACCAGGAACGAGCCGATCATGCAGACCAGACCGCCGATCGCCAGCCACCAGATGTGCCACACCATGGCAAAGCCGAACACAGTGCCGAAGGCTGCCATGATCAAGCCAGCGCCGGTGTTGCGCGGCATGTGGATGTCGTCGTAGTGCGCGTATTGCGGATAGGCGCGCTTGTGTTCCTTGTCGGCCCAGAACTGGTCCAGCTCTTCCACCTTCGGCAGCACCGCGAAGTTGTAGAACGGCGCCGGCGAGCTGGTCGCCCACTCCAGCGTGCGGCCACCCCACGGGTCGCCGGTCAGGTCCGGATTGGCGGCGCGGTTGCGGATGCTCACCACGAACTGCAACAGCATGAAGCCGATGCCCGCGGCGATGAACACGGCGCCGACGGCGGCCACGATCAGGTATGGCTGCCAGGCGGGGTTCGCATAGTGGTTCATGCGGCGCGTCATGCCCATCAGGCCCAGCACGTACAGCGGCATGAAAGCCATGTAGAAGCCGACCACCCAGCACCAGAACGACGCCTTGCCCCAACGCTCCTCCAGCTTGAAGCCGAATGCCTTCGGGAACCAGTAATTCATCGCGGCGAACAGGCCGAACAGCACGCCGCCGATGATTACGTTATGGAAATGTGCGATCAGGAACAGGCTGTTGTGCAGCACGAAGTCCGCGCCCGGCACGGCCAGCAGCACGCCGGTCATGCCGCCGATGGTGAAGGTGACCATGAACGCCACCGTCCACATCATCGGCAGGGTGAAGCGGATGCGGCCGCGATACATGGTGAACAGCCAGTTGAACAGCTTCACGCCGGTCGGGATCGAAATGATCATCGTGGTGACGCCGAAGAAGGCATTCACGTCGGCGCCCGAGCCCATGGTGAAGAAGTGGTGCAGCCACACGATGAAGGACAGCACGCCGATGCCGGCCGTGGCGTACACCATCGACTTGTAGCCGAACAGCGGCTTGCCGCAGAACGTGGCCACCACTTCGGAGAACACGCCGAAGCACGGCAGGATCAGGATGTATACCTCGGGGTGGCCCCAGATCCAGATCAGGTTGATGTACAGCATGGCGTTGCCGCCAAGCTCGTTGGTAAAGAAGTGCATGTCCAGGTAGCGGTCCGCCGCCAGCAGCGCCAGTGCCACGGTCAAGATCGGGAAGGCCGCCACGATCAGGATGTTGGTGACCAGCGCCGTCCAGGTGAACACCGGCATCTGCATCATCTTCATGCCCGGCGTGCGCATGCGCAGGATGGTCACGATGAAGTTGATGCCGCTGAGCGTGGTACCCAGACCCGATAGCTGCAACGCCCAGATGTAGTAATCCACACCGACCGTAGGACTGAACTTCAGCTCCGAGAGTGGCGGGTAAGCCAGCCAGCCGGTCGCCGCGAAATCACCTACGAACATGGACATCATCACCAGCACCACGCCGGAGGCGGTGAGCCAGTAGCTGAGCGAGTTGAGGAACGGATACGCCACGTCGCGCGCGCCGATCTGCAGCGGCACCACGAGGTTCATCAGGCCCACCACGAACGGCATGGCCACGAAGAAGATCATGATCACGCCGTGGGCGGTAAAGATCTGGTCGTAGTGATGCGGCGGCAGGTAGCCGGCCGCATCGGCCGAGGCGATCGCCTGCTGGGCGCGCATCATGATGGCGTCGGCAAAGCCGCGCAGCAGCATCACCAGCGCCAGGATCACGTACATGATGCCGATGCGCTTGTGGTCGACGGTGGTGAACCACTCGCTCCACAGATAGCCCCACTTGCGCTGCAAGGTAACCCAGCCGAGCAGCGCCGCGCCGCCGAGGCACACCATCAACAGGGTGCCCATGATGATCGGCTCATGGTAAGGAATGGCCGATAGAGAAAGTTTTCCGAACATGGCCTACTCCGCAGCCTTGGCGTGATCGTTGGGCGAGGGGATGGCGCTGGCCTGTGCAGGCTCGCTGCCGATCTTGTCCATCTTCATGTCGCCCATGTACTGGGCGATGATGGCGTTGAACAGGCCAGGCTTGACGTTGGCGTAGTACGCCACCGGCACCTTCTCGCTGGGCTGCGCCAGCGCGTGATAGGTCTGGTCATCCAGGCTGAGCTGGCTGGCCTTGGCCTTGTTGACCCAGTCCTGGAAACCCTGCTGCGAGGTGGCGATCGCCGTGAAGTGCATGTCCGAGAAGCCGGCACCGCTGTAGTTGCTGGACAGGCCGGCATAGGTGCCCGGCTGGTTCGCAATCAGGTGGAGCTGCGTTTCCATGCCCGCCATGGCGTAGATCTGGCTGCCCAGCTGCGGGATGAAGAACGCATTCATCACCGAGTCGGAGGTGATCTCGAAATGCACCGGCACGTTGGTCGGCAGCGCCAATTCATTGACGCTGGCCACGCCGTATTCCGGATAGATGAACACCCACTTCCAATCCATTGACACGGCCTGGATGGTGAGCGGCTTGGCCTCGTGCGCCAGCGGCTTGTAGGGATCGAGCGCATGCGTGGTGCGCCAGGTGATCGTGCCGAGGATCGCGATGATGATGCAGGGAATGATCCACACCACCGCTTCGATCGCGGTCGAATGCGACCATTTCGGTGCGTACGTGGCTTTGGTATTGGAAGCGCGATAGCGCCAGGCAAAGATCAGGGTCAGCGCGATGACCGGGACCACGACCAGCAACATCAAGCCGGTGGCGATCAGGATCAGCGACTTTTCCTGTGCGCCGATATCGCCCATGGGCGACATCAGTTCCAAATTGCAGCCGCTGAGC
>Ga0209759_1000812_pt1 | contig 25009 bp, 19 predicted proteins | sample AraplaCL_Col_mMS_FD_184261 | JGI IMG/M metagenome (GOLD analysis project Ga0209759, IMG submission 184261) | Arabidopsis root microbial communities from the University of North Carolina, USA - plate scrape CL_Col_mMS (SPAdes) (version 2) | ecosystem: Host-associated > Plants > Roots >...
GGTGCAGCCATGCACATGCTCGCTCGTCTATGCTTCGGCGTCGTCCGTTCCGGGCAGCCCTATCGCGCCGACTGGCTGGTCAAGACTTGACGTCCAAGACGGTATCTACCGGCTTGCCCGATTGCGGACGGTGTCGAGCGGCTCCTTGTGGCCGTTTCCTGGCCGGAACGACCAAGCCCATCGTTGCGCGGCGTCAGGCGGCCGCTCCGACAATCCAGCGGCTAGTGCAGGCGTCGTAAGCAAGTCGTCCGATGAGGCGCAACTTGTTCAGACGCCAGCAGCGTCTTGTCGGTGCTCTCGGCTGGCGATTCACCGGCACGGGGGCGATAGACGTTGAGAGCAAGGCGTCGGAGCGCTTCCTCGGCAAGCAGCGCATCCTTTGACCTGGGTGCCTCAGCAACCACGGCCAGGATCGCCGCATCAAGGCTGCTGTAATTCTTCCTTTTCAAGCCGAGTCCTCCGCTTCAACTTACCGCAAAGCGGCCAATCGCCGCCGACCGCTTCTGGCCGGCCGCGGACGCGCCGCTTGTCAGCCCGCTTCGCATCCTTTAGGCATCGCTGGAAAGACGTGCAGCTTGAAGCTTCGGGCCAGGCAGCCCGCGGGAAAGGAGATCGTCTGAAGCGCTCGGCAAGAAGTGGGACCACTCGGAAGAATGCGTCCGTTGCTATAGATGCAGTGCTCAGGCGATTCGCCGTCCGGGGGTGGCGGCCACACCTGAACGATCATCCGATGCTCGATCCGAAACAAGGACACAACATCCCATGCTCCATGTTCGCCTCGAGCCCATACCGTCTGGCAGCCTCGGTAGCCCATCCCGATATCAATGGTTCGTGGGTAGACGTACACAATTTCCCGGGGTGCATTGATTTCCCCCGCCAGGCGCGGCGGCGCTGCCAAGCGACAGTTGGTACCCTGCGGTCGCTCCGACGTAGCGGCGCAAGCCGTGGAAATCAGTCCGATCGTCAGTAAGGCCGGTACGACTAGCCTGCGCCACTGTTCTTTCGCAAAGCGCTTCGTCAGCGTCGCGGCCTCATCTGGTGAGATGCGCAGATGAGCGAGCGGCGATGCGGAGAACTCTAGCGTGGAAGATGCCATCACGTGCCAGCCTACCTCAAAGCGGTCGTCGGCGATCGTCTTCTTCTGGCCGACATACGCCCTTTCCGGCCAAGGACAGGTTACGCCCTGCCATTCAACGCCTCGGAGCGATTCATTCCCCTCCGGCTTCGCTCAACCGCTCCGTCAGGTGCGCCCGGTTCACAGGAGGATCGTATGGTTCGGGCCAGAATTCGCGCAGTCGGGTGATGAGGCCGCCCTCCACCGTGAAGAAGGAAATCGCTCGTGCCGTCTGCACGCCGTCGGTGACGGTGACGTCGGTGACGACTTCCGTGTCGGTCGCGACTGTCCGGTGTCTCGTGAAGTGCCAAAGCCCGTGCGCAGGGTACTCTGAATTCATGCGCACAAAGTTCTCCGGCCCTCGGATGATCTCGCCGGACTGGGGCCAGTCCAATACGAAATCAGGTGAAAGCACCTCGGCTACAGCCTGGAAGTCATTGGAGGCCATCAGCTCCCAGAACTGATCCACTGTCTCACTCGAACGTGCGCTCATCCGCTTGCCCCCGGCGTCTCATCGGGTGAGCAGGATATCTGACCCGGAATCGGCCGTAGGCGAACGGCAGGTCGTGGCCGTCATATGACTTCGACTTCTGCGGCCATCGAACAGAAATCGTCGTGGACGCACTGATCGTCAAAGGAAAGCCAGACAAAGCCAATGTCGTCGATCTTGGCCAGCGGGCGCGGTCTCCCATCGATTCCGCGCAGGCGAGCCTGATCCTCTTCTGGAAGTCGGCTTCTCCTGGCCGTCAGGGACGTTCAATCCTGAACCTGGATTCTGTAGACGCCATGACAAGCGGCACATTGGCTGGTCACGCGCCCAAGTCTGGCCATGAGTTCGGTCGCGCTCTCGTGAGCTCGCAACCCGTCATTGACTCCGTCGAACTCGTGGTGCATCGCCAGCACCATGGCGATCCAGGCGGGGGGTAGTTTCGAACGCAATGTGCCAGGACGGGTCGAATCCGCCTTCATGACGTCGGTGCTCATCGCGACCGCAGCGGCTTCGGCTTCGGTGAAGTGACCACTTCCGACGCCCGAGGTGATGTCGCGCAACGCATCGACATGGCCGCGCATCGATTGCAGCACCCAAGCCCGTTCGGCGGTCGTCAGCACAATGGCTTGTCTCGTGTCGACCGGCGTCGAGGACTGGGCCTGCACGACGCTCGACAAGATCAGCAACACGAGACACGCAACGAATCCGGTCTTCATGCGAACCTTTCAATGCCCATGACAATTTCCAGCAGATGAACCTGCCAGAAAGCGGCCGTTCGCGAGCGGCAGGTCTTGGCCGACTTGTGCCTCGTAAGGCTAGAGTCTTTGTCGAGGGCGACGAAGTGCCGCAAAGAGGCCAAGACCCGACAGCATCAACGCCGGGACGGCAGGCTCAGGGACTGCTGCCGCCACCGACAGATCGCTCACGTAGAACTGGTCAGCCTTGACGCCGCCGAATGAAAAGGTAAACGTCTGGCCGACGAAGTCGTGGCCGACGATTTGGCCGCTTCCTTTTGGCAGCAGCATCGATTTGCTGGCGCCGCCATCAATCGACATCAGGAAGGTCGCGCCGGGAATCCAGTCAGTTGCGTTGTGTCCATCAGCGCGCAGGCCGATCTCGGAAATGTCCACGGGCTGGGAGAAGGTCAGTACCAGGGACTCACCCTTGGTGATGTTGTCGTCCGAGTTGTCGCCGGACGCGTGATACACCCCGAGGCCAGCCTTGTTGGTCGGGTAGTTGTTGTCGTAATCCTGCATGGCAGCGACTTGCTTGCCGTCGTACCAGCCCGTAGCGGTCGCCGTGAGGAAGCCGCTCGTATAGACAAGAGCCCCGCCGAACTTGTGGTGGTCGACATCCGAGCTGCACAAGTCTCCTCCCGTGCACGTGTGCGCACCGGCCGTTGGCAAGAAGCCGGCATTCGCCTTGTCACGCCATTCCAGGTCGCCAAAATCGAACTTGGCGGCACGTGCCGGGACGGCGAGGGTGGAAAGCAAAGAAGCAGCTACGGCAACTCGGTAAAGCGGGGTCAAGACAACTCCTGTAAACGATTCCGGCAGGGCACAGCGGCGCGGGTTGGAAGATGCACCCGGCCATTCGTGGAACGGCCGGCCGACGCGTTGCGGCGGTATGACACAAATGGTAACAGGACTATTGTCGAGCACAGTCACCACTTTTGGTGATGGTCGACGATGGGCGGCCCCGTTCGACGTCGCAGCGCATTGGCGTGATTTCGGGCCCAGGGAATATGCAGGCCGAACGCCTGAAAGGCGCCGACGAGCCTTGCTCAGATCGGATCGGCCTGGCCGTTCGGACCCAGCTTGACCAGGCCTTCAGTGCGCAGGCGAATCAGCAGCGTACGCGCCAGATCTTCTGCCATCGCGTCGTCCCATTGCATCGAATCGGGACGCAGCGTGCTGGCCCTCTCGAGCGCCGTGCCACGCCAGATGAGTCCACCGTCGCGCCCGCGGATATCTATCAGAAGCTGGATGCCGACTCCCCCGTTGTTTCCGTTGGGCGAAACCCAGGTGCCACCCGAGGACTGAGTCGCCAGCTGCGGCGTGACCGTCATGACCTGGTCGGCGGCCGAGTGCGGGTCCGTCGGGCTTGATCGAACGGTGATTCCATTTCGGCGCAGGACGGCCGGCAACTGCTGGCGCAGGGCGGGCAGCAGCGAAGCGAGTTGCCGATTGGCAATCATCTCCATGCCCGGAGCGGTCTTGCCCTTCGTGGTGACGTCGCCGAAGAGTCCACCCTGAACGACGATCTCGACGTTGGTCAGCGCCACCGGGTGTTGGCCAACGTCCTTCGTCATGACCAGAGAGACGAAGTTCTCGCTGTGGTTCACGGCACAGCCAGTGACGGCAGCCAGTGAGATCGCGATCGCGACGAGGGCGCGGGTGGATCGAAGCATGTTGTTGGGCACGGTGCGGGAGCGCTGAGGTCTGCGCATCTTGCCATCCGCCAGGCGCGTCATCCCTGCAAACACGACTGCCGTGCGCATAACGTCACTGGCCGATGCAGCGGCGACAGCCAGGAGTCAGGTTGTCGCGAGCAGAGCCTTCGCGGTCGGCGCTGACGCACTGTCGCGCGCGGTAACCGCGTCCTCGTCCGGTTGGCGCGTGCACGTGGTCTCCTACGTCGATGCCCGCCCCGCGCTGACGCAGCGACGAGACTGCGCATGCGATAGTGAAAGCCTGCGCCAGCCGCGGCGCTGGCGCAGACATCGAAACCACCAGAGAGGCAGCGACATGGCCAAGAGCAAGCTCATCGGGACTTTCATCCAGGTTGTCTACAGCCCCAAAGGGGGCGTCGAAGGTCTGCTGCTGGAATCCGATGGAAAAACGGTGCAGTTCGTCCTGGCCAAGGACGACGAAGCCGGCGCCGCGCTGGTCTCGGGCATCCAACCCGGGCAGAGGCTGACCGTCGCCGGGGATCCGATGCCGCCGTCCCCCAAGGGAGAGGGCGTGCACCCGGTGCATGCTTTGGACAAGATCACGGCCATCGACGGCAAGGCGCCGAAGAAGGCGGCCCCGCCTGCCTCTGGATACGCCGGCAAGATCGTCCGCTTCAACTATGCCCGCCACGGGGCGCCGAATGGATTCGTGCTGGACACCGGGGACTTCATCCACGTCAAGCCAGACGGCTTCTCGAAGCTTGGATTGAGCGTCGGCGACGCTGTGTCAGCAGATGGAGACGCCCATTTCCTCGCGACTGGAGGTGGCTGGGCGGTCGAAGCCACGAAAGTCAACCGCAAGGCAGTCAAGTAGGAAGGCTGCGCAAGGACGACGCCGGCCGGTTGCCGGCTGGGCCGCGTCGGCGTGCGATGGCTGAGGGCGCGCCGGAACGTTCCGGCGGCCCCTCGGCGCATCAGAACTTGTAGCGCGCGCCGATCGCCACTTCGGTCTCGTTGTTGTACGCCTGGCCGGCGCCGAAGTGGTTGCCGTTGCCCTGCGCATCGCCGATCACCCAGCCGCCGTCGACCTTGAAGTGGTCGCCTGCCAGGTAAACATCGAACTGCTTGTCGACGTGGTACATCCAGGATGCGTAGATCGCCTTCTTGGAGCCGTCGGCCACGCTCGCGACGCCGGCCGTGTTGCCGAACGGATTGAGGATGTTGCCGCCGCCATTGAAGCCGGCGTGCTTGCCCTTCATCTCGTTGAAGCCCAGCGCGAGCTCGTTGTCGGGCGTCGGCAGCATGCTCATCGACACCGTCCACGAGTTGTCGGTGCGCGTGCCCGCGCTGTTGCCCGCGCCTTGTTCCGCGGTGTAGTGCGCATAGCCGCCGTTGACGCGGAACATGCCGAGGCGGTAGTTGCCGCCGATCAGCGTCGACTGGTGGATCAGCTCGTTGACGTTGGCGCGGTCGTACGACAGGTTGGCGCTGAGCAGGCCCGGGCCCACCGGCAGCGCATTCAAGGCGATCGACGCCTCCTGCGTCTGCCCCTTCTTGAAGTCGCCCGGCGTCGAGCCGCCGTTGCCCACGTCGCCGCTGCCGCCCGCGCCTTGCGAACCGAACGCGAAGCCCACGCCGGCCACGATGTGGCTGCCGAACTTCTTCTTCCATTCGATGGCGCTGTTCAGGCGCGTGCCGTTGGCCCCGCCCGAGTAGAAGATGAACTGCTTGAAGTTGTTGACGTTGGAGTAGCCGCCTTCCTTGAGCGAGACGTCGGCGCCGCCGTACGGGTCGCCCCAGTTGGCCGTGAAGTCGCGCGTCAGCGTGTTCTGGCGGCCGACCGTGACCTTGCCCAGGTCGTCGCTGTACAAGCCCATCCAGGCGTCGCGGTTGAAGAACACGTCGGAGGTGTCCATGTCGCCGGTGGGCAGTTCGAACTCCGTCTCCAGCTTGGAGATGACCTTCAGGCCCGGCAGGCCGATCTGCTCGCCGATGGCCAGTGCATGGTCGGCATCGAAGCCCAGGCGGTTGCCGCTGAACCAGGCCACCTGCATGCCCGTGGCCGAACCGCCTTCGGTCGTCTGGTGGTTGGCATGGCTGCCGGTGGCCTCGATCAGCCCGTACATGTGCAGGCTAGTGGTGCCGTTGTTGTACAGCGAGACGCCGGTCTGCGCGTCGGCGAGCTTGGCGCCGTTCTGGTCGGTCGTCAGTGCCAGCGGAACCGCTGCCTTGGGTGCCGGCGCGGCGGGCTGGGCGGTCATCGCATTCAGGCGCTGCTCCAGCGCGTCCAGGCGCGCCTTCTGCGCCGCCTCGGCCGCCTTCTGCGCGGCGATCTCCGCCTTCAGGTCGTCCACTTCGCTCGCGAACACGGGGTGGCACAGCGCGAGCACGGCCAGCGCGCTGGCGCGCATTGCAAACTTCTTCATCTCATGTCTCCAGTGGTTGTCGCCCCATGCCGGGGCCCGGTGTTGTCTGGCGTGGGAATCCAGATGCTTGAAATCACTTCGGCGCCACGAAGCCCGCCGCCTTGTAGACGGCGTCAATCGTGGCCTGGCCGACGCGCGAGGCCATCTCCTGGTGGACCGGCATCAGCGCCTTCTTCCATTCGTTGGTCTCGTCGGCCGTGGGCGTGTAGACCGTGGTCTTGCCGCTGGCCTTGATCTTTTCCAGCGCCATCGCGTTCTCGGTCGACGCGAGGGCGTCGGCATAGGTGGTGGCGTCCTTGATGCAGCCATCCAGGATCGTGCGGATGTCGGGCGGCAGGCCGTCCCAGAACTTCTTGTTGACGATCACCGCGTAGGCCAGGTGGCCGTGGTACGAGAGCGTCATGTGCTTCTGCACCTCGTAGATCTTCTGGGTGTAGAAGTTCGACGGCACGCCCTCGGTGCCGTCGACGACACCCGACTGCAAGCCCTGGTACAGCTCGCTGAAAGCCATCACCTGCGGAATCGCGCCGAGCGCGCGCATCTGCGCGTCGAGCACCTTGGACGACTGGATGCGCATCTTCAGGCCCTTGAAGTCGGCCACGTGATGCAACGGCCGGTTCGCGCTCATGATGTGGAAGCCGTTGTCCCAGTACGCCATGCCGCGGATGCCCTTGGTCTCCAGCTTGCGGAACAGGTCGGCGCCGACCGCGCCTTCGGTGACCGCACGGAAGGCCGCCTGGTCCTTGAAGATGTAGGGCAGGTCGAAGACCTCGAACTCCTTGATGCCCAGCGGCCCGAACTTGGCCAGCGAGGGCGCCAGCATCTGCACCGAACCGAGCTGCAGCGCCTCCATCTCCTCCTTGTCCTTGTACAGCTGGCTGTTGGGGTAGACGTCCACCTTCACGCGCCCCTTGGTGCGCTCCTCGGCGAGCTCCTTGAAGCGCTGCGCCCCGTTGCCCTTGGGCGTGTCCGGCGCGACGACGTGGCTGAACTTGATGACGATGGGCGCGGCCTGCGCTCTCGTGACGGTCGAGGCCGATCCGGCCAGTGCAGCGGCTGCCGCGACCAGCGCGTCGCGGCGCGAAATGACGGTTTTCATAAGGATCTGTCTCCGTGGTTGCGGGTCGGACGTCAACGCGTCCACCCGTCTGCCGCCGAGGCTACGAGGGGCAACCCTTCCATTAGCTTTCAGCGGAATCGAAAGAGGGAAATCACGTAGTCGGGCAAACAACGAAGCGCAGGCAACGCGTGCCACGATGCCGTCTCGCTCGTAGTATTCGAGGCGGAGACAGCGTTCACAACGATTGGCGGTAGGCCATGGGACAACACAGAACGACCCTGCGATGGGCCCTCGCGCACGCGCTGGCGGCGGCCGCGTGCGCGCTCGCCTGCGCGTCACCCGCGCGCGCGCAGGCCCTGCGCTTGATGGTGGGCGGCGTGGAAAAGCAGATCTACCTGCCCGTGGCCCTGGCCGATCGCCTGGGCTACTTCAAGGAGCAGGGGCTGGACGTGCAGGTCCTCAGCGACACCTCGGGCGGCCACGCCGAGGATGGGTTGCTCACCGGCAGCGTGCAAGGCGTCGTGGGCTTCTACGACCACACGATCGACCTGCAGGCCAAGGGGAAGTTCGTGCAGGCGGTCGTGCAGTTCAGCCAGGCGCCCGGCGAGGCTGTCGTGGTCGCGGCGCGCCAGGCCGACGCCATCCGCACGCCGGCGGATTTCCGCGGCCACGCGCTGGGCGTCACCGGCCTGGGCTCGTCGACGCACCTGCTGATGCAGTACCTGGTGGCCGAACATGGGCTGAAGAAGGGCGAAGTCACGATCGCGGGCGTGGGTGCGGGCGACGCCTTCAGCGAGGCCCTGCGCAGCGGGCGCATCGACGCGGGCATGACGACCGAGCCCACGGCGTCGCGCCTGCTCAAGTCCGGCGACGCGCGCCTGCTGGTCGACCTGCGCACGCCACAGCAGGCCGCCAGCGAGCTGGGCGGGCTATACCCGGCGGCTTGCCTGTACATGTCGACCCCTTGGATCAGCACCCATCGCGACGAGGTGCAGCGGCTGGTCAACGCGCTCGTCAAGTCGCTGCGCTTCATCGCCACGCACGGCGCCGCGCAGATCGCCGCCGAACTGCCGCCCGACTACATGGCCGGCGACCGCGCGCTCTACGTGAGCACCCTGCAACAGAGCAAGGCCATGTTCACCGCCGACGGCGTGATGCCGCCCGGCGGCCCTGCCAACGTGCTGCGCGTCATGCGCCTGACCGATCGCAGCGTCGGCGGCAAGCCGATCGATCTGTCGCGCACCTACACCACCGAGTTCGCGCAAGCCGCCCGGTGACGCGCCGGCGCCATGCGACTCCTTCTCGTCGAAGACAACAAGGCGCTGGCCGACTGGCTGTCGCGCACGCTGCGCAAGCAGCTCTATGCGGTCGAATGCGTCGACAACGGCGCCGACGCCGATTTCCTGCTGCGCACCGAGACCTACGACCTGGTGCTGCTGGACCTGGCGCTGCCCAGGCTGGGCGGCCACGAGGTGCTGCGCCGCCTGCGCGAGCGCGGCAACGCCACGCCGGTGCTGGTGCTGACGGCCGACAATTCGACGCGCAGCCGCGTCATCGAGCTCGATCACGGCGCGGACGACTACGTCGCCAAGCCGTTCGAGGTCGAGGAACTGGAGGCGCGCATCCGCGTCCTTCTGCGGCGCTCGGCCCACATCGCCAATCCGCAGATCGCCTGCGGCGACCTGGTCTACCTGGGCGGCAGCCGCGAATTCACGCTGGGCGGCAAGCCGCTCTCGCTGACGCCGCGCGAGCGCACGGTGCTGGAGGTGCTGATCATGAAAGCGGGCACCACCGTCTCGAAAGCCACGCTGGGCCAGAGCCTGCCGTCGGTGGAGGACGGCGTCTCGGCCGACGCCATCGAGATCTACGTGCACCGGCTGCGCAAGAAGCTCGAGGGCAGCGACGCCACCATCGTCACGCTGCGCGGCATGGGCTACGTGCTGCGGCCCGTCCATCATGGCGCATAGCCTGCGCGGCCGCCTGCTGGCCTGGGTGATCGTGCCGCTGGCCGGCGCGGTGATCTTCGACGGCGTGCTCAGCCGCCAGAATGCCGAGGCCACGGCCGGCGTGGTGCAGGACCGGCTGCTGCTCGGCTCGGCTCGCATCGTGGCGGAGCAGCTCCGGTTCGAGGACGGCGCGATCCAGGATCCCGTGCCGCCCGCGGCGCTCGAGCTGTTCCAGTCCGCCGACACCGACAACGTGTATTACCGCGTGGCGACGAGCGACGACCGCACCGTCACGGGCTATCCGGAGTTCCAGCTCTCGCGCGCCAGGCTGCAGCCCGAGACCGCGCAGTTCTTCGACACCGTCGTGCGCGGCAAGCCGGTGCGGGCGGTGGTCTACCTGCAGCCGGTGCTGACGGAAACCGGCATCCAGCCCGTGCGGGTGCAGGTCGCGCAGACGCTGCAGGGCCGGTCGGCGCTGGCTCGCAGCCTGTGGATGCAGGCGATGGTGCAGCAGCTGGCCATCCTCGCCCTCGTCGCGCTGCTGGTGCTGGCGGGCCTGCGCAGTTGCCTCAAGCCGCTGCTCCAGCTGCGCGACGCGGTGCTCGGGCGCCGCCCGGGGTCGCTGCACGCGCTGGAGATCGAGGCCGTGCCGGTGGAGCTCAGCCCGCTGGTCGACGCGATCAACGAGTACGCGATGCGCCTGGAGCGGCACACGAGCGTGCAGCAGTCCTTCATCCAGAACGCCGCGCACCAGCTGCGAACGCCGCTGACCTTGCTGACGACCCAGGTGAGCTACGCGGTGCGCGCCGCCGATCCGGCGGGCCGCACGGAATCGCTGTCGGCGATCCGCCAGACGGTGCAGCAGTCCGTGCGCCTGGTCAACCAGCTGCTGACCTTGTCCAGCGCGGAGGTGCAGGGCCCCGCCGACCAGGACGGCGCGTCCGCCCACCTCGACGAGGTGGTGCGCGGCGTGCTGGTCGACCTGGCGGGCCGGGCGCAGAGCAAGCGCATCGACCTCGGATTCGAAGCCACGGCCGCGGAGATCCGCGTGCGCGGACACGCGGTGACGCTGCGCGAGATCGTGATGAACCTGGTCGACAACGCGATCCGCTACACCCAGGCCGGCGGGGTCGTGACCACCCGCATCAGCGTGGCCTCGGACACGGCGACGCTCACCGTCGAAGACAACGGGCCGGGCATTCCGCAGGCGCTGCGCGAGCGCGTGCTGGAGCGCTTCTACCGGATCGACGATCGCGATTCGGACGGCTGCGGGCTGGGGCTGGCGATCGTTAAGGAATTCGCGTCGCAGCTCGGCGCGCGCCTGACGCTGCGCACGGCCAGCGAAGGCGTCGGGCTCGCCGTGGAGGTGGTGTTCGCGCTGGCGCCGGGTACCGCGGCCGATCGGTAGCGGTCAGCGTCGACGCTGCGCCAGCTGCGTGGCGCGCAGCTCGCGCCAGTCGTCATTCCGCGGGCATGGTGGCGTCGGGGCCCATGTACCGATTGAACTCCTCGGCGTAGCGCGCGCTCAGGCGCGATTGCATCGCGGCGTCGCCTTCCTTGCTCAGCTCGACGAACCACTTGTCCTCTTCCTCGTAGACGTGGTGCGCCACGGCGCCGCGCACGTGCTCGAGCTTGTCGAGGTAGTCCTGGCTCATCGGATCGAGCGTCTCGAGCGCCGCCAGGTTCACCTTGGCGCCGCTCTGCTCGGTATAGGCGGAGGTGGAATGCGCCTTCTGGTCGGTCAGCGCCATGGCCGGATACAGCACCGCCTCCTCGGCCAGCGAGTGGCCGGTCAGCAGCGTGCTGAGCCAGCGCTGCGCCTGGCGCCGGCCGTTGGCATCGCCGGCGGCCGCGACGCGTGCGAAGGCGTCCTCGACGGCGCGATGGTGCGCGAGAACGAGACGCAGCCATTCGCAATTGGCAGCGGCCTGCGTGGCCTTGGCGCGCGCGGCAGCGCGCGCTTCCTGGGACTCGGGCGGCGTCACCGCCGCAATCACTTTGTCGAGAACGGACATGGGGGAAACTCCTTGCTGAAGGTTGGCTGGAACGCGATCAGGGATGACGGACGTTGTCGAGGGCGGTGTTCTCCTGCTCGATCAACCGTTCGGTGGACTCCTTGCCGGACCGGGTGGGCGCCGACGCGCGGCCGGAGCTCGCGTCCTCGGCGCCGTTCAGGCGGTCCGTGCCGCGGCCCGGGCGGTCGGGTTGCAGCGGTTCGGCGCGGCGCGGCGTCTTGCCGGGGGGACGTTGCGGATCGGACATGGCAGGCTCCTGGATGGGAGACCGGATCGCAGCAAGCGACGTTCCGGCGCGCCGACTGCCGCAAAGGCCACTCGACGGCTGCCGCCTGCCTCGTTCAAGGCGCTTGAAGCCGCGCGGCGTGGCCAACCCGAATGAAAAACGGCGGCCCGAGGGCCGCCGCTGCACGCAGACACACGATCAGCGGCTTTGCTCGCCGCTGCTGCGGTTGGAGTTGTCGCTGCCTTGCTGCATCGTCGAATCGCGCAGGGATTGATCCGACTGCGACATCAGGTTGTCGAAGTCCTTGCGCTGGCCGGCCTGGCCGCCCTGCTGGCCTTGCGAGCCCGACTGGCTTTGCTGGCCGCTCTCGCCCGAGAGCGAGCTGTCGCGGCTGCCCTGCCCGCTCTGGCCGCCTTGCTGGCCCTGCGAGCCGGTCTGGCTCTGTTGACCCAGCCCTTGGCCGCCCTGGCTGCCCTGGCCGCCTTGCTGGCCTTGCGAGCCGGTCTGGCTCTGCTGGCCCAGCCCCTGTCCGCCCTGGCTGCCCTGTCCGCCTTGCTGGCCCTGCGAGCCGGTCTGGCTCTGTTGGCCGCCCTGGCTGCCGCTGCTGCCCTGGCCGATCGATTGCGACTTGTCGCCGCCTTGACCTTGCTGATTGGAATTCATGTTGGCTCCTTAGGTTAATGGGCTCGCCGTGTTGGCGAACACGGTCTGCCTGTCTCCGGGCAACCCGTGACTACATCCAGCAACGGCCATTCCCGCGACGCGCCGTCGCGTTGGACACCGGCCCGAAGCGCCCGCGCGCTCAGTCGTCTCCGTGCGTGAAGCGTTCGCTGGCGACGCGCTGCAGCAGCTCCTCCAGGCGGATCGGCTTGACGAGATGGTCGTCGAAGCCCGCCTCGAGCGAGCGCCGGCGGTCGTCGTCGCTGCCCCAGCCCGTCGCCGCGATCAGCAGCATGTCGCGCCCCCAGGCCTCGCGCCGCACGCGCCGCGCCACCTCTCGTCCGTCCATGCCGGGCATCGCGATGTCCAGCACCGCGACGTCCGGCCTGAACTGCTCCATGGTCTCCAGCGCCTGCAGGCCGTCGACCGCGGTGCGCACCTCGAAGCCCTTGGCGGCGAGCACCGAAGCCTCGGTCCAGACGATGTCCTCGTTGTCGTCGACGAGCAGCACCCGCAGCGGCGCGTCGTCCTTGCGAATGTGCGTCGCCGCTGCCGCGGCCTCTCCTTCAGCCTTGCCGCCTTCATGCAGCCAGGCGCCGGCAATCGGCAGGCGCACGACGAACGAGCTGCCCTTGCCCGGCCCGTCGCTGTGCGCCTGCAGGGTGCCGCCGTGCAGCGCGATGATGTTGCGCGCGAGCGAGAGCCCGATGCCCATGCTGGGCCCGCTGGACGAGTCGAGGTCGGGCGCGCGCCAGAACATCTCGAACAGCGACTCGAGGGCCTCCGGGTTGAGGCCGCGTCCGTTGTCGGAGACCGTGACGGCCACCTCCGAGGCGAAGGCCTGGGCATCCAGCGCGATGCGGCCGCCCTGGGGGGTGTACTTGGCCGCGTTGACCAGCAGGTTGGAGATCACCTGGCTGATGCGGATCGGGTCGACGTCGAGCTCGATCGGGGCGTCGGGCAGGCTCACCGCCAGCACGTGCTGGCGCTGGTCGATGCTCGGGCGCGCCGCCTCGATGGCGGCCGCGACGATACCGGCCAGCCCCGAGCGCCGGCGCTTCAGGTCCAGGCGACCGAGGCGCAGGCGCGAGATGTCCAGCAGGTCGTCCAGCAGCGACCGCATGGTGTTGACCTGCCGCTCCAGGATGCCGCGCGCCCGCACGGCGGTCTCGTCGTCGAGCCGCTGCGCCGTGCCGAAGGCGGCGCTGGCGGCCGAGATGGCAGCCAGCGGGTTGCGCAGTTCGTGCGACAGCACCGCCAGGAACCGGTCCTTGGCCACGTCCGCGGCCTCGAGCTCGGCCCGCGCACGCTCCTTGTCCTCCAACGCGTGCAGGAGGTGGACGCGGCCGGCGGCGATCGCCTCCTGCGCATCGCGCGCCGCCGTCTCGTCGCGCAGGATCTTGACGAAGCCGACGACGCCGCGGCCGGCGTCGTGCATCGGCATCACCGAGCCGCTGGCCCAGAAGCGGCGCCCGTCCCGGCGCTGGTGCACGCGATCGTCGGACGCGGAGCCTTCGGCGAGGGCGCGGCGCAGCTCCTGCGCCGGCACGCCATCGTGTCTGTCCTCCTCGGTGAAGATCAGCTCGACGTTGTGGCCGATCACCTGGTCCTCGGAATAGCCCAGCAGGCGCTCGGCACCGGAATTCCAGGACGTCACGCGCCCGTCGAGATCGGTGGAGAAGATGGCGAAGTCCACGGCGTTGTCGACCACCAGCCGCAGGCGTTCCTCGCTGCTGCGCAGGGCATCCTCGGCGTTCTTGCGCTCGGTGATGTCCGTGCACACGAGCAGGATGGAGCCGCCGCCGGCTTCAGGCACCGGCAGCCAGCTGACCGTGCTGTGCATCCAGTGGACGGCGCCATTCTTGTGCAGGCAGCGCACCTCGACATCGAAATGTCCGTTCTCGGCGATTCGTGCCAGCAGCGACGTCATGATCGCCCGGTCGCCTTCATGGATCTGGTCGAGCAGCGACCGGCCCACGAGCTCGCCGTCCGCATGGCCCAGGCCGGCGTGATAGAAGTGGTTGGCGAACGTGATGCGACCGTCGGGCGAGGCCTGCAGCACGCCGATGGCAGCGCGCTCGGCGATCGCGCTGAAGCGCTGCTCGGAAAGCCGCAGCGCTTCCTGGCCGCCCTTGCGCTCGGTGATGTCGACCAGGGTCAGCACCACGCCGGCGATGCGGTCCTCGGCCGTGCGGTAAGGCAGCATGCGCACGAGGTACCAGCGGTCCTGCAGGTCCTGCACCTCGCGCTCGATCGGCACCAGCCCTTGCAGCACGCGGCGCGCATCGTCGTCCAGCGTCGTGTAGCGCAGCCGGTTGGACAGGTTCGACAGCGGCCGCCCCACGTCCGTCGGAATGATGTTGAACAGCCCCATCGCGGACGGCGTGTAGCGCGTGATGCGCAGGTCGCGATCGAGGAACAGCGTGGCGATGGCCGTCGCGTCCATCAGGTTCTGCATGTCGCTGTTGGAATGGCCCAGCTCGTCGACCTTGCTCTTGAGCTCGAGGTTGACGGTCGTCAGCTCCTCGTTGATCGATTGCAGTTCCTCGCGGCTGGTCTCCAGTTCCTCGGTGGCCGAGCGCAGCTCCTCGTTCATCGCCTGCAGCTCTTCGTTGCTGGCCTTCAGTTCCTCGGTGGACGCCTCGTACTGCTCGACCGTGTCGCGCAGATGGGACTTCAGCCGCTCGAGCTCCTGGTCGAGAAGACGCGCCGGATCGGAGTCGCGGCTCGCAGGCTGCAGCGCGAAGCCGGGCGGCGCGTCGGGCCGCACCGATTCGAGGCTCACCAGCAGCAGGCCCGGCGCGATGCTGTCGACGGTCGACACCGTCATGCGAACGAGCGTGGGAGCGCCGCCGGCCAGATCCACCGGCAGCGGCGCCACCTGCACTTGCTGGTGGCTTCTCGCCGCCTGGTACAGCGCCGCCCGCAGCTCGATGCGCAGGCTGGGATGGATGGCATGCAACAGGTTGCGGCTCGGCTCGCCGCCGCTGAACTGCAGGAAGCGGCCGGCGGTCGACGACAAATGCATGATGTCGTGCTCGGGATCGACCAGGATCGATGGCGGCGCCATCGCCTCCAGCAGCTTGAAGTGCAGCTCGGCCCACGAGACCGGACGGCCGTCCGCGCTCACCGGCGAGCGCAGGGCGGCGGCCTCGACCGAGAACGCCGCCTCCGCGACGACCGGTAGCGGCCGCGGTGCATCCGGGGTCTGCAGCGCCCGCGCCAGCACGCTCTGGCCGATCGGCACCGGCAGGCTCGAGCGCGGCACCGGGCGCGACGCATACAGCCGGCTCTTCTTGTCCAGCACGTGGAACAGCGGGCCGCCGTCTTCCACCGTCTCCGATGCGCCGAGGAAGAGCAGTCCCTGCGGCTGCAGCGCGAAGTGCGCGGTCTCGAACACGCGCTGCTGCGCCTCGCGGTTCAGGTAGATCAGCAGGTTGCGGCACGAGATCATGTCCAGCCGCGAGAAGGGCGAGTCCTTGAGCAGGTCATGCTCGGCGAACATCACCTGCTCGCGCAGCTCGCGCCGCACGCGGTAGCCCCGGTGCTCCTTGGTGAAGAAGCGCATCAGGCGCTCCTCGGAGACATCCACCTCGATGGTGGACGGATACACGGCATCGCGCGCGATCCGGATCGCTTCGGTGTCGAGGTCGGTCGCGAAGATCTGGACCGCCGGCGGGGCGTCGAGCGTTCGCGCGTGTTCGGCCAGCAGCATCGCGATCGAATAGGCCTCCTCGCCGGTGGCGCACGCGGGCACCCACACGCGGACCGATGCGGCGGGGGACTTGGCCGCGAACAAGGCCGGGATGCGCGCCTCGAGTGCGGCAAAGCAATCGGCGTCGCGAAAGAAGTTGGTGACGCTGATCAGCAGGTCCTGCAGCAGCGCGCCGGTCTCGCCGGGCCGCGTGCGCAGGCATTCCAGGTAGTCGGATAGTTCGCTGACGCCGTTGACCTGCATGCGCCGGCCGATGCGGCGCAGGATGGTCGCCCTCTTGTAGTTGACGAAGTCGCGGCCGGTGCGTGCGCGCAGGCAACTCAGCACCTCGCGCAGGTCGGCCTCCAGTTGCTCGTCGCCGGCAGCGCGCTGCGCCGGGGCCTTCTGCTCGCTGGGCAGCGCGACGCGCGGCTCCAGCTGGATGTAGTCGATGACGCGCCGCGCCATCTCCATGGCCGGCAGCACCCAGTCGACCATGCCGGTGCCGATGGCGGCCGACGGCATGCGCGGATCCTGCGCGTCCTCGGGATCCTGCGCGATCGTCAAGCCGCCGCGTTCCTTGATGCGCTTCAGGCCGATGGCCCCGTCGCTGTCGGCGCCGGACAGCACCACGGACACCGCGCGTGGACCATGGGTGTCGGCCAGAGAGCGCAGGAAGTGATCGACGGCGTAGCGCCCCGCGCGCGCCGGGGCCAGCGCCATCGGCTTGACGTGGTCGTCCATCATCTGCAGCGCGGCGCCGGGGGAAACCACGTAGATGGTGTCGGGCTTCACGCGGACGGTCGAGTCGATCTCGACGATGGGAAGACGGGTGTGTTGCCGCAGCACTTCCGACAGCCTGCCGTCCTGCTGGGCCTCGGCGGTGACCAGCACCACGAAGGCGACGCCGGGTGCTTCGGGCACCTGTTGGAAGAACGTACTCAGCGCCGGCAGTGCCCCCGCCGCCCCGCCAAGCCCGACGACCGGCACCCGGGTGGCTGGCGGCAGGCCGGATTCCATGCCCGGAGCCTCCGCGTTTTCCTCTTCGGCCTGATCGGGCACGTTGGCCATCGACGCTCCTAGCAGTTCTTGATCATCGCCCCAATCGAGGAACGTCACCGCACTTTACATGCGCCGAGCGGGCCTCGAGACAGGAGGCAAACTTGCCGCGAGGCGGCTCTGCCTCGCGGCGTTTCATCAATGTCCTCGACCGAACATCTGGTGGTCATCGGCGCGTCGGCCGGCGGCGTGGCTGCACTGCGCCGGCTCGCCGCGGCGCTGCCGCCCGCGTTTCCGGCCGCGGTGCTGATCGTGCTGCACCTGGGCACGCACGAGAGCCTGCTGCCCGAGCTGATGGGACTGGATTGCCCGCTGTCGGTGGCGCATGCGCGTGATGGCGAAGCGCTGGCGCGGGGCACGATCAGGATCGCTCCGCCCGACCACCACCTGACCGTCGCGGACGACCGGCTCAGGTTGACACGCGGCCCGAAGGAGCACTTCGCGCGGCCCGCGATCGACCCGCTGTTCCGTTCTGCCGCACGGGCCGCCGACAGCCGCGTCATCGGCGTGCTCCTCACCGGCATGCTGGACGACGGAACCGTGGGCCTGCAGGCGATCAAGGCCGCGGGCGGCGTGGCCATCGTGCAGGATCCGGACGACGCCGAGGAGTCGGACATGCCCGCCAGCGCGCTGCGCAACGTCGCAGTCGATCACTGCGTCGCGCTCGCGCAGATTCCGCCGTTGCTGGCGCGGTTGGTCGCCGAGCCGCCCGAACGGCGGGCGCAACGCTGCTGAGCGGCGACCCGGCGCAGCTCAGGGCGGCCCGGGAGGAGCGCGCCGCCTGAACCAGAGGCGCCGGTCGGACAGCCGGTCGAACATGAACACGCCGCCCAGCAGGCCCGCGATGCTCGAGAGCTGATCCACCGTCTGTCCCGCCTCGAGCCGCAGCTCCTGCATCACGCGCCGCTCGCTCACCTCCGCGCCCTCTTCCACGCGCGACAGCGCATGCATCACGTACAGCCCGAACAGCGCCGAGGCGACGAACACGAACTCGACGTGGAACAGCCGCAACACGGAAAGCTCGTGCGACGACGAGCCGGACACCCAGCGCAGCACGATCGCGAACTGCGAGGACTGCAGATGCTGGATCCAGGTGCCGGCCACCAGCGGGGCCATGCCGCCCGCGGCCGCCGACACCAGGCCGATGGCGGCCATGTAGGACGTGCCCTCGCCGGCGCGCGCGAGCTTCAGGCCCAGGTTGCCGGTCGCCAGGCCGATGCCGCCGCTGGCCACGCCCATGACGATGTGCACCAGCGCCAGCAGCGTCAACTGCAGGCCCAGCGAGGCGCCCAGGCGCGTGAAGACGAGCGCCGCCATGCACGCGAAGAAGACGGGCAGCGCCACCGACAGGATCGCCTTGTTGGACAGCCGGTCCGAGACGCGGCCCCAGATGAACAAGGTGAGCGCGTTGGCGACCTGGCTGAGCACCCACAGCCCGGTCACGGTCGACAGGCCGTAGCCGAGCTGCTCGATGAGGTAGACGGTCAGGAAGGGACCGGAGAAGTTGCTCGCGATGTTCCATGCGCCCAGGAACACGAGCAGGCGACGGAACTTGCGGTCCCGGAACGGGGCGCCGAGCTTGGCGCGCAGCGAGGTGGCGGGCCCCGACGCGGACATCGCCGGCTCCGCGCAGCGGCCCAGATACCAGCAACTCGCCAGGCCGGCCAGGCCCGAGCCCGCGAACGCCAGCGAGTACGCGTTCGACGCCTGCCCGAACGGCGCGTGCTCGACCAGCCAGCCGGCCGCCAACGTGAAGACGCAGCCCAGCACGGTCGACGCCAGCAGCCGGCGCGCGAAGAAGGTGCCCAGCGCCTGGCCCGCGAACAGCTGGTGCATCCATGAATTGAGCGCGCAGGCCGCCACCGCCGAGAACGCGCAGATCGCGAATTTGCCCAGCACCAGCAGCGGCACCGTCGCCGCGCTCTTCGGCCACAGGGGCAGCAGCGCGAGCGCGAGGATGACCAGCCGTGCAGCGGTCAGCAACCCGACGGACATCTGCTTGCGATGCCCCAGCCGTTCGACCACCAGTGTCGCGGGCAGCTGCAGGCCTTGCACCAGATAGGGGATGGCCGCGAGCAGTCCGAGGGCCACCGGGCCGGCACCGGCATCGATCGCGTAGCCCGCGAGCACGACACCGCCGAAGAGCGCGCCGCAGACGCTGGACCAACCCGCGTCACGCACCAGGTTCGGCTTGGCGGCCTCGAGCTCGGCGTCGGGCGCGATCGGGGCCGCGGACGTGTCCATGGGGGTTCGTAGCTGTCCGGAAAACGTGGGACGACCTGCGGGCAATCGCCATACCGCGGACGGCCCACCTCGAGCTTGCAGAACGATCATTCAGCCCGCCCGTATACCCCATGGTGTATATGACACGGCATGGACGCGGCATGTCTCTTGCCGACCTCCGCCCGTCCGATCGGCAACAACCATCCGCATCCGGAGGGACTTCGAATGACAAACCACCGGCCGCGCGCGGCCCCGTCCAACGACATTGGAGCGCGTCGCGCGCGCGCCGCTGCCGCCCGCTGCTTTCGATGAACGACGGGGCGCTTGATCGCCGGCTGGAGTGCCGCCATCGGCGCTGCACATCGATCAGACGTTCAGCTGTGCCACGCCGCGCGCGGTTGCCCAGCCTTCAGCGCCGGCGTCTTCAATCCGCTTGAAACACTTGCCGCAAGCATCGCTTGTCCTCACGACGAACCGCCAGCGCGCCGCGAACCGGAGCATTCCATGCGCATCGCCATGATCAGTGAACACGCCTCGCCCCTGGCCGCCATCGGCGGCATCGATTCGGGCGGGCAGAACATCTACGTCGCGCAGGTCGCCCGCGCGCTCGTCGCGCAGGGCCACGTCGTCGATGTCTTCACGCGGCGCGACGACGCGGCGCTGGCGTCGGTCGTCGAAGTCGAGCCCGGCCTGCGCGTGGTGCACGTGCGCGCCGGCCCGGAGTCCTTCGTCGCCAAGGAGCAGCTGCTCGCCCACATGCCCGAGTTCGCGCGCTTCTGCGAGGCCTGGATGCGCACGTCGGCGCCGTATGACGTCATCCATGCGAACTTCTTCATGTCGGGCTGGGTGGGCCTGCGGCTGAAGGACGTCTTCGACGTGCCGCTGGTCACGACGTTCCACGCGCTCGGGCTCGTGCGGCGCGAGCACCAGAAGGAGGCCGACGCGTTTCCCGAGGAGCGCATCGCGATCGAGCGCGCACTCGTCTCACGCAGCGACCGCATCGTCGCCGAATGCCCGCAGGATCGCGTCGACCTCGCGCGGCTGTATGGCGCCGCCGACGAGCGCATGGCGCTGGTTCCCTGCGGCTTCGACGCCGACGAGTTCAGCCCGCAGGACCGCGCCGGCGCGCGGGCGCGGCTGGGTATTCCGGCCGACGAGTTCATGGTGCTGCAGCTGGGCCGCATGGTTCCGCGCAAGGGGGTCGAGACGGTGGTGCGCGCGATGGCCACGCCCTCGGGCCGGCACATGCGCCTGCGCATCGTCGGCGGCGACTGCGACGTGCCCGACCCGGTGCGCACGCCGGAGATCGGCCGCCTGATGGCGGTCGCCCGCGAATGCGGGGTCGAGGATCGCGTGGTGTTCGAAGGCCGCAAGCCGCGCTGCGAACTGCGCGACTGGTATGCGGCGTGCGACGTCTTCGTCACGACGCCCTGGTACGAGCCGTTCGGCATCACGCCGCTGGAGGCGATGGCCTGCGCGCGACCCGTGGTGGGCAGCGCGGTGGGCGGCGTGCAGTTCTCGGTCGACGACGGCGTCACCGGCCTGCTCGTGCCGGCGAAGGACCCCGAGGCACTCGGCCGCGCGCTCGAGCGCCTGCGGGCCGACCCCGCACTGGCGCGGGCGATGGGCGAGGCCGGCCTGCAGCGCGTGTGCACGGCCTTCACGTGGCGCCAGGTCGCGACCGGCCTTCACGCGGTGTTCGCGGACGCCGTCGCGCACCACCGCGCCGAGGCCGCCGCGCGCACGCAGCGCACGCCTTTGCACGTCGTCGGTCTCGACGCACCGCTGCCGGCAACGGTGCGCCCGGGCGGCCCGCGGCCGGCGATCTTCATCGACAAGGACGGCACGCTGGTCGAGGACGTGCCCTACAACGTCGACCCGGCGTGCCTGCGCTTCGCGCCCGGCGCGCCCGAGGCGCTGCGCCAGTGGCGCGACGCGGGCTTCCTGGTCGTGGTCGTCACGAACCAGTCGGGGCTGGGCCGCGGCCTGTTCGATCGTTCGGCGCTGGGCGGCCTTCACGACGCGCTCGCAACACGCCTGCGCAACGCCGGCGCGCCGATCGACGGATTCTTCGCGTGCCCGCATGTCGACGACGACCGCTGTGCCTGCCGCAAGCCGCAGCCGGGACTGATTCTGGAGGCGGCGCGCGTGCTCGACATCGACCTCGCGCGCTCGTGGATGGTCGGCGACATCCTTAACGACGTCGAGGCCGGCCGGCGCGCGGGCTGCCGCAGCGTGCTGCTGGACGTCGGCAACGAGACACAATGGCTGGCCGGCGCGCTGCGCACGCCGCACGTGCGCTGCCGCACCCTGCTCGAGGCGGCGGCCGCGACGCTGCGGCCAATGCCCGCAAACCGGCTGCAGCGCGTGGCCGGTGCCATGGGGGTTCAGGCATGACGGCCCACAGGCCGGGGGCCTGTTCATGAACGCCGCAACGGTCATCGATCTGCATCCGGGGGCGGACAGCGCGTCGCCTGCGACGCCGCGGGAACGCGCCGAGGTCTGGCGCGGCGTGCGGCGCGTCCTGGCCATCCGGGTCGACAACCTCGGCGACGTGCTGATGACCAGCCCGGCGCTGGCGGCCGCCGCCGCGTCGGTGCCGGGCGTCGAGTTGACGCTGCTGGGCGGCCCCGGCGCCAGTGCGCTCGCGCCGCACCTGACGATGCTGCACGACGTGATGGAGGCCCGCGTGCCGTGGGTGCGCCATCCGCAGGGCCAGAGCGCGGAGGACGACCAGGCCCTGGTCGCGCGCCTGGCCGCACGCCGCTTCGACGCCGCGATCATCTTCACCGTCTGCACGCAGAGCGCGCTGCCGGCGGCGCTGCTTTGCCGCCTGGCCGGCATCCCGCTGCGGCTGGCCCATGTGCGCGAGAACCCGTACGAGCTGCTGTCGGACTGGGTGCCGGAGAGCGACCTGCGCATCGACAGCGCGCGTCACGAGGTGCGGCGCCAGCTCGACCTCGTCGCGCGCGTCGGCTGGCGGACTGCCGACGAGCGCCTGCGCTTCGCGCTGCGCGAGGCGGATGCCGCGCGGGTCGAGGCCTTGCTCGAGGAGGACACGCAGCTCGGCCCGCTCGTCGTGCTGCATGTGGGCGCCACGGCGGCGTCGCGCCGCTGGCCTGCCGAGCGCTTCGGCGCCGTGGGCGACGAGCTTGCAAGGCGCCTGGGCGCGCGCATCGTCTTCACCGGCAGCGCCTCGGAACAGGGACTGGTGGCGACCGCGCGCGGCGCGATGCGCGCACGCTCGCGCTCGCTCGCGGGCGAGCTGGCGCTGGGCGAACTGGGTGCGCTGCTGGCACGGGCCGACCTGGTCGTGACCAACAACAGCGGCCCTGCGCACCTGGCGGCCGCCGTGGGCACGCCGGTGGTCGACCTGTACGCGCTCACCAATCCGCAGCACACGCCCTGGCAGGTGCCGGCGCGCGTCCTCAACCATCCGGTGGCCTGCCGCAACTGCCTCAAGAGCGTGTGCCCCGAATCGCATCACCTGTGCCTGCGCGGGGTGGACGTCGCGACGGCCGTCGGCGCCGCGCTCGACCTGCTGCATCCCGCGCAACCCATCACCCTGGTCCGGGAGGCCCGTTCATCATGATCACGCTCGGCATCAACGCCGCCTTCCACGACAGCGCCGCCGCCCTCGTGCGCGACGGCCAGCTCGTGGCCGCCGCCGAAGAGGAGCGGTTCACGCGCATCAAGCACGGCAAGCGTCCCGTGCCCTTCTCCGCCTGGGAGCTGCCGTTCAACGCGATCGACTACTGCCTGCGCGAGGCCGGCATCACGCTGGCCGAGGTCGACCACGTCGCCTACAGCTACGACCCGGCGCGCTTCATCGGCCAGCGCATGCCCGACGGGCGCGCGTCGCTGCCGATGGACCTCGCCTCGCATTCGCACGAAGCCTGGGAGAGCCCCTGGGATCCGCTGTTCGCGTGCTACCTGCTCAATGCACCGCGCCAGCTCGCCGACGGGGCGCCGCACCACCTGCAAAAGCGCTTCAAGGGCGTGCGCCACGACGGCCCGTTCAAGTTCCACTTCATCGACCACCACCTGTGCCACCAGGCCAGCGCCTTCCTCGCAGCGCCGTTCGAGCGCTGCGCGGTGATGACGCTGGACGGCCGCGGCGAGGACGCGACGACGGCCTACGGCCGCTGGACGCCCGAGGGCTACGAGGCGCTGGGCCAGGTCGACATGCCGCACTCGCTGGGCATGCTCTACGAGAAGATGACGACCCATCTGGGCTTTCTGCATTCGAGCGACGAGTACAAGGTCATGGCGCTCGCCGCCCTCGGCAAGCCCACGCAGGTCGACCGCTTCCTGTCCCTGATCGCCGTGCTGCCGGACGGCCGCTACGAGATCGAGGAGTTCGACCCCGTCGCCTTGTTCGGACCGGCCCGCGAGCGCGGCGGTCCGATGACGCAGGTCCACTTCGACCTGACCGCCTCGCTGCAGCAGGCGCTGGAGCGCACCGTGCTGTCGCTGGCCCGAGGCTTGCGCGAGCGCAGCGGCGAGCGCCGGCTGGCGATGGCCGGCGGCGTCGCGCTGAACTGCGTGATGAACGCGAAGCTGCGCGACGCCCGCATCTTCGACGAGGTCTGGGTCCAGCCCGCCGCGGGCGACGCGGGCACCGCGCTGGGAGCCGCGCTGTGGACCGACCACCGGCAACGCTCCGAGCTCGCCGGCGCGCCGGCAGCCCGCCAGTGGACGATGCAGCATGCGTACTGGGGCCCGGCCTATGCCGACGACGAGATCGAGGCGCTGCTCAAGTGGGCCAAGATCAAGTACCGCCGGCTCGACGACGTGGCCGCGCAGACGGCGCAGATCCTGGAGCAGGACAAGATCATCGGCTGGTTCCAGGGCCGCATGGAATTCGGCCCGCGCGCCCTGGGCGCCCGTTCGATCCTGGCGTCGCCGCTCAGCTCGTCGATGCAGGCGCGCCTGAACGAGCTGAAGGACCGCGAGGACTTCCGCCCGGTCGCGCCAGTGGTGCCGCGCGACGACCTGGCCGCCTGGTTCACCCCCGCCGACGCCAACGGCGGACAGGCGCCGTTCATGCTGTTCCTCTATGACGTCCGCCCGGAGAAGGCCGACCGCATTCCGGCCGTGTGCCATGCCGACCTGACGGCGCGGGTTCAGACGGTCGAGCGCGAGACCAACCCGCGCTACTACGACACGCTCAAGGCCTTCCAGGCGCGCACCGGCGTGCCCATCCTCGTCAACACGTCGTTCAACGTGCGCAGCGAGCCGGTCGTGTGCACGCCCAAGGACGCGCTCAACGCCTTCTTCTCCACCCCGCTCGACGCGCTGGTCATCGGCTGCTTCCTGATCGAGAAATGATGAGCACTCCCCGCATCAGCGTCGTGATGGCGACCTACAAGCGGCCGCGCCTGCTGGCGCGCTGCCTGGACGCGCTGCTCGCGCAGGCGCTGCCCGGCGACGCCTACGAGATCGTCGTGGTCGACGACGGCCGCACCGAGGACACGCGCGAGCTCGTCGCCGACTACGCCATCCGGGCAGCCGCGCGCGGTGGCCCCGAGTTGCACTACCTGCGCTCGCACGGCACGCGCGGCCCCGCGGGCGCGCGCAACCGCGGCTGGCGCGCCGCGCGAGGCGCGCTGATCGCCTTCACCGACGACGACACCATTCCCGATCCCCGCTGGCTCGCCGAAGGCGAGGCCGCGATGGCGGCGCCCGGCCGGGTCGCGGCCTG
>Ga0209759_1000814_pt1 | contig 24829 bp, 19 predicted proteins | sample AraplaCL_Col_mMS_FD_184261 | JGI IMG/M metagenome (GOLD analysis project Ga0209759, IMG submission 184261) | Arabidopsis root microbial communities from the University of North Carolina, USA - plate scrape CL_Col_mMS (SPAdes) (version 2) | ecosystem: Host-associated > Plants > Roots >...
TGCCCGGCGACACCGCCGTCAAGATCACCACCGCGCGCTACTACACGCCCAGCGGCCGCTCGATCCAGGCCAAGGGCATCGTGCCCGAGGTGTGGCTCGACGAGACCGCCGAAGGCAACGTCTACTCCGCGCTGCGCACCCGCGAGTCCGATCTCGACAAGCACCTGATCAACGGCGACGAGAAGAAGGACGCCGAGCGCGAGAAGGAGCGCGAGGAACAGCGCACCAAGCTCGAGGCCGAGCTGGCCAAGAACAACAACAAGCCGCTCAAGCCGCTGCCCGAGTTCGGCTCGCCGGAAGACTTCCAGCTGACGCAGGCGCTCAACCGCCTGCGCGGCCAGCCGGTGATGGTCAGCAAGACGGCCACCGAGCGCAAGCCCGAAGAGACCGCAACCAATTGACCGCGCACCGGCGCCGGCCGAGGTGCGCACGCTGGCGCGCCTGGCCGGCGTTGCCGTTTCCGCACGCGCCATGACCGACGAGGAACTGCTGCGCTACTCGCGCCACATCCTGCTCGACGAGATCGGGATCGAAGGCCAGCAACGCATCCGGGCCGCGCGCGCGCTGGTGATCGGGGCCGGCGGGCTCGGTTCGCCGGTGGCGCTGTACCTGGCAAGCGCGGGCATCGGCCGCCTGACGCTGGTCGATGACGACGCCGTCGACCTGACCAACCTGCAGCGCCAGATTGCCCATACCCACAACCGTATCGGCCAATGCAAGGTCGACTCGGCCCGCGCGGCCGTGCTGGCGATCGCGCCCGAGCTCGAGGTCGTCGCGATCGCGCGCCGTGCCGACGCGCCGGCGCTCGCAGGCCTGGTGGCGGACGCGGACGTGGTGCTCGACTGCAGCGACAACTTCGCCACGCGCCAGGCCATCAACGCGGCCTGCGTCGCTGGCGGCGTGCCGCTGGTGGCCGGCGCGGCGATCTCGTTCGACGGCCAGCTGTCGGTCTGGGACACGCGCCTGGCCGACGCGCCCTGCTATGCCTGCGTCTTCCCGCCCAGTGCCGCGCCGCCCGAAGTGCGCTGCGCGACGATGGGCGTGTTCGCCCCGCTGGTGGGCATCGTCGGGACGATGCAGGCCGCCGAGGCGCTCAAGCTCGTGGCGGGCATCGGCAAGTCGCTGGCCGGCCGCCTGCAGATGCTCGACGCGCGCGACATGAGCTGGACCACGATCCGGGTCGCACGCGACCCTGCGTGCACGGTGTGCGCCTCCCGCGGGCATGCGTCACGCGCGTGAGCGCGCGCTGCGATTCGCCCCGCGAACCTTCCGTTAAGCTGGACTCATGAAGCATCGACCCCTGAAGGCCCGCAATTTCCGCAGTGCGGGCGAAGACGCCGCCAAGACCAAGCCACCGTCGCTGTATGACGGCCCCGGCAGCGCCTATCACCTCGCGTTCACCGATATCGACTTCCTGCTGCAGGAAGAGCTGCGTCCGGTGCGCGTGCAGCTGGAGCTGATGAAGCCGGAGATGGTGCAGTCCAGGCTGGGCATCGAGTCCACCATCGTGCTGTTCGGCAGCGCGCGCATCAAGCCGCCCGAGACCGCGCACGAGCTGCTGGCGGTGGCGCGCAGGAGCGGCGATGCGCTGGCGATCCGGCGCGCCGAAAGCGCGGTCGCGATGAGCCACCACTATGTCGAGGCGCGCCGCTTCGCCGCGATGGTCACCGTGGGCACGCGCCACCTGGCCACCCCGATCCACGTCGTCACCGGTGGCGGGCCCGGCATCATGGAGGCCGGCAATCGCGGCGCTTTCGAGGTGGGCGGCAAGAGCATCGGCCTGAACATCGTGCTGCCGCACGAGCAGCAGCCCAATCCGTACATCACGCCGGAGCTGTGCTTCCAGTTCCACTACTTCGCGCTGCGCAAGATGCACTTCCTGATGCGCTCGGTCGCGCTGGCCTGCTTTCCCGGTGGCTTCGGCACGCTCGACGAGCTGTTCGAGGTGCTCACGCTGATCCAGACGGGCAAGTCGCGCCCGCGTCCGATCCTGCTGTTCGGATCGGAATTCTGGAAGCGCCTGATCGACTTCGACCTGCTGATCGACACCGGCATGATCGCGCCCGACGACGTGAACCTGTTCAAGTTCGTCGAGACCGCCGACGAAGGCTGGGCGGCGCTCAAGGGCGCCTACGGTTTCGAAGGAATCGACGGCGTCCCGACTCTGGCCGCCGGCGAGCTTTGATCGGCGGAACCGCCCCCAACTCGAATCATTCGCACCGCAACCGCAGAGACAATACGCCCATGACCAAAGTTTCTCTGATCGGCGCGCCGACCGACATCGGCGCAGGTGCCCGCGGCGCCAGCATGGGCCCCGAAGCGATGCGCGTGGCGCAGATCGGGCCGACGCTCGAAGCGCACGGCATCGAGGTGTTCGATCGCGGCAACCTGCAGGGCCCGCCCAATCCGTGGCAGCCCCCCGTCGACGGCTTTCGCCACCTGCACGAGGTGGCGGCCTGGAACAACGCGGTCCACGACGCGGTGTACGCCGAGCTGAGCCAGGGCCACCTGCCCATCCTGCTGGGCGGCGACCACTGCCTGGGCATCGGCTCGATCAGCGCGGTGGCGCGGCATTGCCGCGATACCGGCAAGAAGCTGCGCATCCTCTGGCTCGATGCCCACGCTGATTTCAACACCGCCGTCCTCACGCCCAGCGGCAACATCCACGGCATGCCGGTGGCCTGCCTGTGCGGCCACGGCCCGAAGGAACTGATCGAGATCGGCGGCAAGGTGCCGGCCATCAACCCGAAGTGGATCCGCCAGATCGGCATCCGCAGCGTCGACGCCGGCGAGAAGAAGTTCGTCCACGAGATGGGCCTCGAGGTGTTCGACATGCGCTACATCGACGAGATGGGCATGCGCCACGCGATGGAGCTCGCGCTCGCCACGCTGGACGACAACACGCACCTGCACGTCAGCTTCGACGTCGACTTCCTCGACCCGCAGATCGCCCCCGGCGTCGGCACCGTGATCCCCGGCGGCCCGACCTACCGCGAGGCGCAGCTGTGCATGGAGATGATCGCCGACACCGGCCGCCTGGCTTCGCTGGATGTCATGGAGCTGAACCCTGCGCTGGACGTACGCAACCAGACCGCCGTGCTGGCGGTCGACCTGATCGAAAGCCTGTTCGGCAAGAGCACCCTGATGCGGAAATAAGGCCGCAAACGCGCCGGCGCCCGCTGCCAGCGCGACGGCAGTCCTGGCGCATACTGGGAACGGACTTGCCGAAGGATTGTCGGGAATGAGCTTGCTGCGCGGGCTGAAGGCGGTGGCCGCGAAGGCTGCGCGGTCGCTCGCGCTGCCGCTGGTGCTCGCGCTGCCCGCCGCGCATGGCGCGACGCTGCGCATCGCCAGCGCGTTCGATCCGCAGACGATGGACCCGCACAGCCTCGCGCTGCAGTACCACACGCGGGTGGACTTCCAGATCTACGAAGGGCTGGTCGGCCGCGACCGGAACTACCGCCTGGTGCCGGCACTGGCGACGAGCTGGGCGCAGCCCGATCCGCTCACCTGGCGCTTCAGGCTGCGCCCCGACGTCCACTTCCACGACGGCAGTCTGTTCACCGCCGAGGACGCGGTGTTCTCGGTGGAACGCGCGCTGACGCCGCCGTCGCAGCGCCAGTTCGTGCTCAAGGGCATCCAGCACGTGCGCATGGTGGATCCTCTGACCATCGATTTCGAGCTGTCGGCACCGGACGTCTCGCTGCCGCAGAAGCTGGTGCTGGTGGCGATGATGAGCAAGCACTGGGCGCAGCTGCACCACGTCGAACGCGCGCAGGACTTCAACGCGCGCCAGGAAACCTTCGCCGTGCGCAACGCCAACGGCACCGGCGCCTACCAGCTCGAACGCTACGAGCCCGACATCCGCACGACGCTGACGGCGTTCCCCCAATGGTGGAATCGCAAGAGTGCCGACAATGGCAACGTCGACCGCGCGAGCTTCGTGACGATCCGCTCCGACGCCACCCGGCTCGCGGCGCTGCACTCGGGCGAGATCGACCTGGTGCTCGATCCGCCCTACCAGGATGTCGAACAGCTGCGCCACGATCCCGCGCTGACGGTCACCCAGATCGGCGACATCTCCACCGACTACCTGACATTCGACCAGGCCAGCGCCGCGCTGCCCGGCGTTGCGCCCGGGCCCGACGGCCGGCCGCGCAACCCGTTCAAGGACGTGCGGGTACGCCGCGCCGTGTACCAGGCTATCAACATCGACCTCGTGATCCAGAAGGTGCTCAAGGGCCTGGCCACCGCCACCGGCGAGCTGCTGGCGCCGGAGTTCGGCGCGCCGCCCACCGCGCGGGCGCCACGCCTGCGCTATGACCCGGTGCAGGCGCGCGAGCTGCTGCGCAGCGCCGGCTACCCTGCAGGCTTCGACGTGACGATGGACTGCGTCAATGTCGCGTTCCGCGAGCACTTCTGTCAGGCCATCGCGGCCATGCTGACCCAGGTGGGAATCCGCGCCAGGCTGCGCACGTCGCCGAGCACGCAGTTCTTTCCGATGATCACGCAGGGCCGGATCAGCCTGGCCGAATTCGGCTTCACAGGCACCCTGGAGGACGCGTGGCAAGGCCTCAACGGACTGCTGCACACCTGGGACGTCGACGGCGGCGGCACGTTCAACGCGGGCCGCTATTCCAATGCCCGGCTCGACGCGCTGATCGACGCCGTGCGCACCGAACGCGACCCCGTCAAATGGCGCGTCCTGGTGGACACCGCGCTGAAGCTGGCCAGCGACGACATCGCCTACGTCCCCCTGTATCGGCGCACCCTGAGCTGGGCGATGCAGAAAAATGTGCACGCCGTGATGCTGCCGGACGACACGATCCCGGTGCGCTGGACCAGCGTCAGGTAACGGACCTGTCGCCAAGGCCTGGCTCGATCGCCTCGGAGCCCGGTTAGCCCTGCCGGGATGTGACGAAATTCTCGAACAGGTGTGTCACGACGTACGATCAGGTCTTTCGGGTATGCTGCCTGCTAGCTAACTGGACCGTGGGACTTTCCTGCGCACCAGAAAGGCCCATGACCAATCCATTGCTCCGGCACTCGCTAGGCACCAAGCTGCGCTTGGCCATCCTGGGCACCACGCTGGTGGCGCTGGTGCTGGCCCTCGGCTCGACGTTCGTCTATGACCTGAGCACCTGGCACCGCGGCTGGATCGCCGACGTGCAGACCCAGGCCGAGCTGCTGGGCCACGCAAGCTCCGACGATCTGGCCGCCGGCAAACCGCGCGGCGCGCAGGACGCGCTCGCGGCGCTGCGCCTGCAGCCGCGCATGCGCAGCGCCGCGGTCTATGACGCCCAGGGCCACCTGTTCGCCGGCTGGCACGCGAGCGAATCGGAAGCGCCGCCGGCGACGCTGCCGCCCACCGATACCGACGCCGGCGCGCGCGCCGCGCACGACCTGCAGGTGCGCGCCCGCATCGTCGACCAGGGACGCGAACTGGGTACCGCCATCGTTCGCGCCCGCGACGAGATCGACGAGCGCATCGCCGGCTACGCGCTGGTGGCGTTGGGGCTGATCCTGCTCGCGCTGGGCATCGCCTGGGCCGTGTCGGCCTGGCTCAACGCGATCGTCACGCGGCCGCTGGCCGCGATGTCCGACATCGCCCACGACGCGATGCAGCACGGTGTCTCCGCGCGCCGGGCCGCCAAGCTGGGCGACGACGAAGTCGGCGAGCTGGTGGACGCGTTCAACGGCCTGCTCGCCGAGATCGAGCGCCGCCGCTCCGAGCAGGACGCGGCGGCGGCGGACAAGGATCGCGAGGTCGCCGAGCGCCGGCACGCGCAGCACGAGGTGATGCGGCTGAACGAGGAGCTCGAGCGCCGCGTGCGCGATCGCACCGCGCAACTCGAGGAATCCAACCGCGACCTGCTCGCCGCCACGCGCGAGGCCGAGAACGCCAACCGCGCCAAGTCGGAGTTCCTGTCCAACATGAGCCACGAGCTGCGCACGCCGCTCAACGCGATCATCGGCTTCGGCCAGTTGCTGAGCCACGCGGACGCCTCGTCCGCCAGCCTCGAGCGCAACCGCGGCTTCGTGCAGCACATCGTCGACGCCGGCAACCACCTGCTGACGCTGATCAACGAGATCCTGAACCTGGCCCAGATCGAGTCGGGCAACGTGTCGATCAGCCTTGAGCCCGTGGACCTGCGCGAGGTGCTCGAGGAATGCCACGCGCTCACGCGCACGGCCTCGGCGCAGCGCGGCATCCGGCTGGTGTTCCCGATGGAGACGACGCTGAGCGTCAACGCCGACCGCACGCGCCTGAAGCAGGTGCTGCTGAACCTGCTGTCCAACGCGGTGAAGTACAACCGCGAGCACGGGGCGGTGATCGTCGAATGCACGCCGGGCGACAACGGCCGCATCCGCGTCGCGGTGCAGGACACCGGCGCCGGCCTGACGCCCGAACAGCTGCGCTCGCTCTTCCAGCCGTTCAACCGCCTGGGCCTGGACAAGTCCACCATCGAAGGCAGCGGCATCGGCCTGGTGCTCACGAAGCGGCTGGTGGAGCTGATGGGCGGCACGATCGGCGTGCACAGCACCCCCGGCACCGGCAGCACCTTCTGGGTCGACCTGCGCAGCGCCGAGCCGGTCAGGCTCGGCATCGCGCAGGAACGGGCGCTCCCGCCCGTGACGCCCGAGACGGCCGGCAACGATCCCAAGGTCGCGACGATCCTGTGCGTCGACGACAACCGCGCCAACCTGGCGCTGATCACCGAAGCGCTGTCGCTGCGCTCGGACTGCATGGTGCTCACCGCCACCGACGGCCAGGCCGGCGTCGACATGGCGCGCAGCCACAGTCCCGACGTGATCCTGATGGACAACAACATGCCCATCATGAGCGGCCGCGAGGCAATGCGCATCCTGCAGGAAGACCCGGCGACCGCGGGCATTCCGATCATCGCGGTGACCGCGGCGGCGATGCCCAACATGGTGTCGGCCGGCCTCGCGCAGGGCTACTTCCGCTACCTCGTCAAGCCGTACGACCTGGTCGACCTGACCGACGCGATCGACGCGGCGATCGACGTGTCGCGCTCCAGGCCGGCGCCGCACAAGGACGCGTGACGCGCGTGCGTGGGCGGATTCAGCGCGTCGCCGGCGCGCGCGGCTTCTTGCCCGCCGGCCTGGGCGGCACGGCCGCCGGGTCGGCAGCGCCCAGCCCGTCGGCCGCAAGGATCCAGCCTTCCAGCGCGTCGAACTGCGCCGGCATGCCATAGGCGGCTTGCGTGTCGGCCCAGGCGGCCAGCAACAGGCACAGCGCGGCGTCGAGCCTGTCGCCCTGCGCATCGGCCACCAGCTCGTCGCGCTGCGCATGCGTGAGCTTGAGCCGCAGCCCGCGCCAGCGGCCCTGCTCGAGCGCGTCGACCAGGTCCTTGCGCGCGATCAGGCGCTCCGTGGTCTGCTGCGCCCGCGTGTCGCTCTTGTACGAGCGCCGGCCGATCAGCGAGCGGGCGACCAGGCCCGGATAGCCTTCGAGCGCGACGCGGGCCGGATCGCCGTCCTGCAGCCCCGCGATGTGCACGCCGGCCGCGCGCAGCGCCGGCACGCCGGCGTGCAGCATGAAGGCCACCGGCGGATTGACCCACTTCATCGACGTGCTGCTGCCCGCCGGCGCGTCGCAGGCGCGGTGCGCGAACTTGGAGCCGGCGGGACGCGCGTCGCAGAAAGCCGCGAACGTGGCGACGATCTCGCTGCGCGTCAGGCTCGCATAGTGCGCCATGCTGCCGGCCCAGTCGGCCGGCCAGCCGAGGGCGGAGACCAGTTCGCGCGGCAGGCCGAACGGCATGTCGAAGGCGGCCAGCCACGGCCCCGGCCGGCGCAGCGACTCCTCGAATGCGGCATGCGACGTGTTGTCCTCGAAGTGCTCGAGCTTGAGCAAACCCGGCCGCTGCCAGCGGCCCCAGGCCCAGACGATGGGCTTGCCGCGCCGCGGCGCGCTCGTGAAGTCGACGCCGGCCAATGCGGTCGGGGCTGACTCGGCAGCAGCGGGGGGCGGCACGGGATGGCTCATGACCGGCATTTTTGCTCACGAATGCCGGCTGCCTGATTCCGCCGCCGGCGCCTTGAGGTAGTCTCGCGGCGTTGTAGACCTCCCCGCCCTGGCCGGTCCGCGCCCCCGACAGCTTCCGTCCTGGTCGCGCCCGCGCCGCCCTCCCCGATGTCGTCCTCCACCGCCGCCACGTCCGCTGCAGACGCCGGGCTCTCGCGCCACATCGCGACGGCGCGCGACTATGACGAAGACGATCCCGCGCAAGGCGCCCCGTTGCTGGAGGCCTTGATGGCCGACACGGCCCGGCCATCGCGCCTGGGGCTGCCTGCAGGCGCCACGTCCATCTTCGAGATCGCCTCGCTCCTCACGCTGGTGGCGATCGCCTTCGCGATGGCCGGCGCGCCGCTGGGCCTGTCCGCACCCTGGGTGCGCTTGTTCGACAACGTGCACTGGAGCGTCGCCGACTGCGCCGCGGCGTGGCTGTGCTGGATCGGCGTGGACGACGCGCGCCGCAATGGCCAACAGGCCGAGTACCGCGCGCGGCGCTGGTTCGCGTTCGGCTTCACGTCGTACGCGATCGGCCAGGTCTTGTGGGACCTGCAGATCTTCCTCGCCTGGCAGCCCTTCCCCGCGCCGTCCGACCCGTTCTACATGATGATGGCGCCGTGCTGCGCCCTCGGCATGATGGGCTACCTGCGTGGCCGCGTCAGCGAGTCGCATCGCCTGGCTGCGGCGCTGGACACGCTGTCGCTGGCCATCGCCGTCGTCGCGCTGGCGCTGGTGGTCTACCTGCCGCAACGCGGGGACATGAGCGCGCTCGCGCTCGGCGTGATGGTCGCCTACCCCACGCTGCTGCTGGCCGGTGCGTGCGTCGGCCTGATGCTGATCGCGCTGCTGCGCGTCGGACGCGGCTGGCCGATCTGGGTGCTCACCGGCATGCTCGCGGCGCACGGCGGCTTGTGGATGGAGTGGAACGCGCTGACGCTCCGGCATGCGCTGGCCGACGGCGGCGCCGTCAACGCGGCGTTCTCCGTCTGCACCCTGCTGGGTGGCCTGGCAGTGACGCGCTGGCGCGTCGAGACGGCGGTCAATCCGCGCATCGACCGCTTCTACGAGGGCGCGCTGCGCGTGCTGCCGCTGATCGTGGTGGTCTGCGTCACCTTCGCCGTGACGCTGCAGGATTCGATGGCGCACCTGTCTCCGTCGGGGCGCCTGACCTGCGACGCCGCCGCCGTGATCGTCATCGTGCTGGCCGCCGTGCGCCAGACGCTGCAGCTGCGCGACCGCGACCAGCTGATCGAGGCGCAGCACCAGCTGCGCGACCGCGAGAACCAGCTGAGCGAGCTGAACCTGCATCTCGAGCAGCGCGTGTCCGAACGCACGCGCGAGGCCGAACAGCGCAACGCGGCGCTGTCGACGGCGCTGCAGCAGCTGTCGATGGCGCAGCACGAGCTGGTGCGCGCCGAGAAGCTCGCGGGCCTGGGCTCGCTCGTCAAGGGCGTGGCTGCGGAGATCCACGCCACGCTCGCCAATGCCGACATGGTGGCCATGACGCTGCCGGCGCAGGTCGAGGCGCTGGCCCGCCTGCAGTCCGCGCCCGCGGAGGCGCCCGGCGACGAGCGCCGCCGCAGCCAGGTCAGCAGCTACGTCAGTGCGCTGCATGGCAGCCACGTGCAGCTGGGCCAGTCCCTGAACCAGGCGCAGCACGTGATTGCGGTCTTCCAGCAGATCGCCGTCGACCAGACCAGCGGCCAGCGCCGCAGCTTCGACCTGCTGGCCAGCGTGCGCGAGATGGTCGACCTCACGCGCCTTGCGCATCGCCACGACCCGATCGAGATCATCGTCACCGGGGAGACGGACCTGATCCTCGACAGCTATCCCGGCGCGATCGGCCAGGTGCTCAACCAGCTGATCGCCAACGCCGTGGTGCATGGCTTCGCCGGCGCCGGCGAAGGCACGATCTCCGTGCGCGTGTGGCCCTCGGGGCACGACGCCGTGCGCATCACCGTGCACGACAACGGCGCCGGCGTCGCCCCCGAGAACGTGCCGCAGGTGTTCGCGCCGTTCTTCACCACGCGTGTCGCCCAGGGCGGCAGCGGCCTGGGCCTGACGATCTCGCGCAACATCGTCAACGGCATCCTCGGCGGCCGCATCGAGCTGGTGTCGCCGCCGGACGCGGGCACGACGGTCACGTTGACGCTGCCGCGCCTGGCGCCGCGATCACAGGGCTAGCAGCGCCGCGCCGCCGGCCATCAGCGCGGCGCCGAGCAGTCGCCGGGCGATTCTAGAATCGGCCCACGCACACGACCTGCGAGGAGTTCATGCTGAAGATCCTGGGCAAGCCCGTCTCGATCAACGTCCGCAAGGTGCTGTGGCTGTGCGAGGAGCTGGCGCTGCCCTACGAGCTCGAGGCCTGGGGCGCGGGCTACCGCGACACCCACGTGCCCGAGTTCATGGCGCTGAATCCGAATGCGATGGTGCCGGTGGTGCTCGACGGCGACGCCGTGCTGTGGGAGTCCAACACGATCTGCCGCTACCTGGCCGGCAAGCACGGCCGCGACGACCTGTTGCCGCGTGACGCGCTGGCGCGGGCGCGCGTGGAGCAGTGGATGGACTGGCAGGCGGGCGAGCTGAACAACTCGTGGCGCTACGCGTTCATGGGGCTGGTGCGGGGCAGCGAGGCGCACCGGGACGCGGCCGCGATCGCCACCAGCGCCGCCACCTGGAATCGCCACATGGCCATCCTCGAAGGCCAGCTCGCCAAGAGCGGCGACTTCGTCGCCGGCGCGACGTTCACGCTCGCCGACATCGTGCTGGGCCTGTCGGTCAACCGCTGGTTCATGACGCCGATCGAGCGGCCCGTGCTGCCGCTCGTGCAGGCCTACTACGACCGGCTCGGCACCCGCGCCGGCTTCCGGCATCACGGTCGCAACGGTACGCCCTGAGCGCTGTCGGGAGCCCTTGCGCACTTCTGCCGGGATTTCACCCGACTTATCGACGCATCGCGGGCCGGCGCTTGGCCCTAGAGTGCCAGGGCGCCCCTGTCTGCCTGGCAGGCAGGCCAGCCCATCGTTCCCCGACCTCCGACGAAGAAAGCGCCATGTCAGCCCCTGCCCGTCCCACCGCCGCCCTCACCTTCAAGAACAAGATCGCCCTGCTGGCCGGCGTGGCGATCGCCGGCATCGTGCTGCTCACGGCCGGCGCCGCCTGGACCTTGCGCACCGAGATCATCGACGGCCGCAAGGCCGGCCTGGTGATGGCCGTGCAGTCGCAACGCAGCATCGCCGGCGCCTACGAGGCCAAGGCCGAGAAGGGCGAGATGACGGTCGAAGCGGCGCAGAAGGCCGCGGCCGACGCCTTGCGCGGCGCCCGCTTCGGCGGCGCCGACGGCAAGGCCAACTATTTCTTCATCTGGAACACCGATGGCGTGGGCGTGATGCACCCGTTCAAGCCCGAGTGGACCGGCCAGAACATGGTGGGCAGGATCATGGATCCGAGCGGGCTCGACATCATTGCCGCGCTGGTCAAGGGCGCCAAGGGAAGTCCGGACGGCACCGCGTTCGTCCCAATGAACTTCCCGCGCCCCGGCAAGACGGAACCGGTGCCCAAGCTGCAGTACGTGAGCACCGTGCCCCAGTGGAACTGGATCATCGGCTCGGGCCTGTACATGGACGACGTGGACGCCGAGGTGTTCTCCACGCTGGTCAAGGGCCTGGCCTTCGCGTCGGTCGTGCTGCTGGCGATCGGCGCCATCGGCATCTCGATCTATCGCAGCGTGATGCGCCAGATCGGCGGCGAGCCGGCCGTCGCGCTGGCGGCCATGAACGACGTCGCGCGCGGCGACCTCGCGGTGCAGCTGCGCAACCCCGTGCCGGGCAGCGTGATGGCCGGCCTGGCGACGATGATCGAATCGCTGCGTGCCACGGTCACGCAGATCCGCCGCGCCACCGACAGCATCGCGACCGCCTCCGGCGAGATCGCCATCGGCAACAACAGCCTCGCCAGCCGCACCGAGCAGACGGCCTCCGCCCTGCAGCAGGCGGCCGCCACCATGGAGCAGCTGACGCACACGGTGCGCGAGACCTCCGAATCGGCCTCCGAGGCCAACAAGCTGGCCTCCTCGGCGGCCGACGGCGCCACCAACGGCGGCGCAGTGGTCTCCCGCGTCGTCACGACGATGGACGAGATCAACGCCAGCTCCAGGAAGATCACCGACATCATCGGCGTGATCGACGGCATCGCCTTCCAGACCAACATCCTCGCGTTGAACGCGGCGGTCGAGGCTGCGCGCGCGGGCGAGCAGGGCCGCGGCTTCGCCGTGGTCGCCTCCGAGGTGCGCAGCCTGGCGCAGCGTTCGGCCAACGCGGCGCGCGAGATCAAGGCGCTGATCGGCGCCTCGGTGGATCGCGTGGAGGTCGGCGGCCAGCTCGTCACCGAGGCGGGCGGCACCATGCAGGGCATCGTCGACGGCGTGCAGCGCGTCAGCGACATCATCCAGGAGATCACCCGTGCCAGCGCCGAGCAGGCGACGGGCATCGGCCAGGTCAACGTGAGCGTGTCCGAGCTCGACCAGATGACGCAGCAGAACGCCGCGCTCGTCGAGGAGTCGGCCGCCGCGGCCGAGAGCCTGAAGGAGCAGGCGCGCCAGCTGGCCGCCATCGTGCAGGTCTTCCAGCTCGAACGCTGACAGAATCGGGGCTCCGTTTCGGGAGCACAGCATGACCCAGCCCGTCCTCGTCGAGCTCTGGCGCGGCGAGATCGTCGAGTCCTTCCATCGCGGGGCGTTCGCCGTCGTCGACGCCGCCGGCACGATGCTGCGCCAAGGCGGCGACATCGAGCGCCCGGTCTACGCGCGCTCCGCCGTCAAGGGCCTGCAGGCGCTGCCACTGGTGGCCTCGGGCGCCGCCGATCGCTTCGGGCTGAGCGACCAGGAGCTGGCGCTGGCCTGCGCATCGCATGGCGGCCAGCCGGAACACGTCGCGACGGCGCAGTCCATGCTTGCCAAGGCCGGACTCGACGCCGACGTGCTGGAGTGCGGCGTGCACTGGCCGTCGAACGAACAGGCCGCGCGCGCCCTAGCCGCCAGCGGCCACGCGCCTTGCGCGCTTCACAACAACTGCTCCGGCAAGCATTCGGGCTTCGCCTGCCTGGGCGCGCTGATGGCCGGCGACGCCGGGCGCGCGCGCGGCTTGCTGCGCGGCTATGTCGAGCCGGAGCACCCGGTCATGCGCGAGATCAGCGCGTCGCTCGAGTCCGCCACGGGCGTGCGCATCGCCGACGCGCCGCGCGCCACCGACGGCTGCTCGATTCCCACCTTCGGATTTCCGTTGCGCGCATTGGCCCACGCCTTCGCGCGCTTCGGCACGGGCGCGGGCCTGACGCCCGAGCGCGCACGCGCCGCCGCGCGCCTGCGCGAGGCCGTGGCCGCCGCACCGCTGATGGTGGCCGGCACCGGCCGGCTCGACACGCGCCTGATGACGCATTTCGGCGCGCGCGTGTTCTGCAAGGTCGGCGCCGAGGGTGTCTACTGCGCCGCGTTGCCCGAGCTGGGCCTGGGGCTCGCGCTGAAGATGGACGACGGCAACACGGCGCGCGCCGCCGAGGTGGCCGTGGTGGCGTTGATCGAGTCGCTGCTGGCGCTCGACGACGCGGATCGCGCGTTCGTGGCGCCGTTGCGCGACGTCACCTTGACCAACTGGAACGGTCGCGTCGTTGGACGCCTGGCCGCCTCGCCGGCCCTCGCTCAGAGCGCGTGCTGAGGCGGCGGCGCCGGGTCGGCCGGCAGCGGCGGCACGGGCGGCGCTGGCGGCAAGGCGTCCGTCGGCGGCGCGACCGGCAGGGGCGGCAGGACGTTCGTCGGCGGCACGGCGGGGAGCGGCGGCAGCGGCGGTGTCGGCGGCGCCGCCACTCGACTGGACATGGCGTGCGGCAGGAACGAGAGCGCGACCTCGTGCGCGCCGTCACTCGACTTGATCTGCACCTTCGCGGCTTCGCCGTCGCGTGTCACGACGCGCGGCGACCCGATGGTGGCCAGCGGCGAGCCCTGGCGCACGGTCGTGTCCAGTTGCAGGCGATCGCCCTGCAGTCGCGTCGCGGTATAGACGATCTCCAGCGGCGCGGCCAGCGCGTTCCTCGCGTCGGGCTCTGCCCGCAGCGTCGCCGTCTCGCCGGACCGCGTCGTCAGCAGCAGGTGCAGGGGTGCGCCCGCATCCACGCGCACGTCGACCGCCGTGCGAATGGGCAAGCCCTCGGGCGCCGGCGGCGCAGTGGCGCCGGCCTGCAGCGCATAGGCGCCGAAGCCCGCGACGAGGATGGACAGCGCGGCGAGGCGCAGGCCGGCGCGATGGCGCACCGAAGAGATGCGATGGACGGGAAGCATGCGAACCCTTTCGACGAGCGGATGGGAGGATCGCCACGACGTGGCGAGCGGCGGCGCCAGCGCGACGCCCTGGACTTTCAGCAGCGCGCCGGCGTAGACGGCCAGCGCATCGGACGATTCCTCGCGCAGCACGGCGGCGTCGCACGAGGTCTCCTGGTCGGCACGCAGGCAGCGCCATGCCCACCAGGCGATCGGGTTGAACCAGTGGAGCACCAGCAGCACGCTCGCGAGCAGGTTCCACGCGTTGTCCGCGCGGCGCAGGTGCACGGCCTCGTGCCGCAGCATCAGGCGGCGCTCCTCGGCATCGAAGGCATTGTCGAAATCCTGCGGCAGGACGACGCGGCGCCGCCAGACGCCCAGCACGGCTGGCCCCCTGCCGGCGGGCAGGCAAGGTGAACCGCCCGGCGAGGTCGGCCTCACGAGCGCCTCGAAGCCGCGCTGGCTGCGCAGCAGCGCCAGGGACAGCAGCAGCGCGCCCGCGGCCCATGCCGCCGCGATGGCGACGGGCCACACGGCTGCGGCAGGCGCGGCCCGGGGGGTCGCCGCGGCGACCCACGCCGGAGCGACACGCCCGACGTCGACATGAATCACCAGCGCATCGATGCGCGGATGCGGCAACGCCACGGCAAGCATTGCGGCCGGAATGACCAGCCAGACGACGTAGCGTGCCGCGGCGCCGAACGGCCGCGCGAGAGTCGCCTGCAGCAGGCGCACCGCGCACGTCGCGAACGCCAGGGTGAACGTCTGCAATGCGAGCAAGCGCAAGGCGTGCTCAATCACGATCGTGCTCCTTCAACAACGCCCGCAGCGCCTCGATGTCGGCCTTCTTGAGCTTGCGATGGCTGGAGAAATGCGCGACCAGTGGCGCGAGGCGCCCGTCGAACAGGCGATCCAGCAGGCCCATGCTCTGTTCCTTCAGCCAGGCATCGCGCTGCAGCACGGGGCTGTACAGATACCGCCGGCCTTCCTTCTCGGCGCTGATCGCCCCCTTGGTGAGCAGGCGGTTGACGAGCGTCTTGATGGTCGCCAGCTGCCAGTCCTGCCGGCCTTCGAGCGCCCTGGCGATCTCGTCGGTGCCCAGCGCGGTCTTGCTGCGCCAGAGCACGTCCATCACCTGGCCTTCGGCGTCGGATATGGGGGTCATGTCTTGATTACATGCGTAAACGATGACGCATGATTACACGCGTAAACGGCGAAGTCAAAAAACATCGTACCGGGTACGGCGTTTTGGATCGTGAATTGGTGTACCCGGTACCCGATTGGGCCTACCGGGTACGGCGTTTTGGATCGTGAATTGGTGTACCCGGTACCCGATTGGACCTCGCGCCGCTCCGAGGCGCGGCGCCAGCGACGGTGTCGTCCGGAGGGGCCTGGTCCGCGATCGGGATCAGGCACCGGCGTCGCGTGCGGAGATTGCACATGACCGAGCCGGAGCCAGACCCCTCTGGCACCACCTCGTCCCGTTAGCGAACGCTCAAACCGCCTTCCAGAGCGTCGGCAGGCCGTCGATGTTGCGGAACACCGTCGACAAGGCACCCTCGCAGACCAGGGCGGTCGCGCGCTCGATGTCCGGCGCCAGGTAGCGGTCGGTCGGCATCGCGCCGCACTGCGCGCGCAGCAGCGCATGCGCCTGCTCGAGCGCCGAGGAACTGCGCAGCGGCCGCAGGAACTCGACGCCCTGCGCGGATGCGAGCCATTCGATGCCTAGGATGACGGCCACGTTGGAGATCATCGGTTGCAGGCGGCGCGCCGCGAAGGTGGCCATCGACACGTGGTCTTCCTGGTTCGCCGAGGTCGGCAGCGAGTCGACGCTGGCCGGATGCGCCAGCGACTTGTTCTCGCTGGCGAGCGAGGCCGCCGTCACGTGCGCGATCATGAAGCCCGAGTTCAGGCCCGCATCGGCCGACAGGAACGGCGGCAGGCGCGACACCCCGGCGTCGATCAGCATCGCGATGCGGCGCTCGGCGATCGCGCCGACCTCGGCGATGGCCACCGCCATCGCGTCGGCGGCGAGCGCCACCGGCTCCGCGTGGAAGTTGCCGCCCGAGACCAGCACGCCGTCCTCGGCGAACACGAGCGGATTGTCCGTGACGGCATTCGCCTCGCGAACCAGGATCAGCGCGGCGTGGCGCAGCTGGTCGAGGCACGCGCCCACCACCTGCGGCTGGCAGCGCAGGCAATACGGATCCTGCACGCGGTCGTCGCCTTCCATGTGCGACTTGCGGATCTGGCTGCCGGCCAGCAGCGCGCGGTAGTAGCGCGCGACGTCGATCTGGCCCGGCTGGCCGCGCAGCTCGTGGATGCGCGGATCGAACGGGCCGTCGCTGCCGCGCGTCGCGTCCACCGTCAACGCGCCGATCACCAGCGCGGACTCGAGCACCGGCTCGAACGTGATCAGCGCGTGCAGCGCCAGCGCCGTCGAGGTCTGCGTGCCGTTGATCAGCGCCAGGCCTTCCTTGGCATGCAGCGTCAGCGGCGCGATGCCGGCCTGCTCGAGCGCGGGCAGCGCGGGAACGCGCGCGCCGTCGACCAGCATCTCGCCTTCGCCCATCAGCGCCAGCGTCATGTGCGACAGCGGCGCCAGGTCGCCCGATGCTCCGACCGAACCCTGCGACGGCACATAAGGCACGAGGCCCGCGTTGTGCACGGCGATGATGGTGTCGACCACCTCCTGGCGCACGCCGGAGTAGCCGCGCGCGAGGCTGGCGGCCTTCAGCGCGAGCATCAGGCGCACGACGGCCGGCTGCAGAGGTGCGCCGACGCCCACCGAATGCGAGCGGATCAGGTTGCGCTGCAGCGCCTCGAGCTCGCCCTGGCTGATGCGCTTGTTGGCCAGCTTGCCGAAGCCGGTGTTGACGCCGTAGACCGGCGCGTCGCCGGCCGCGGCCTTCTGAACGACCGCGGCACTGGCCGCGATCTGCGTACGGGCCGCCGGATCGAGGCTCAGCGTGACGCCGCCCGCATGCAGGGCCTGCAGGTCTTCCAGCGTCAGCGCGCCGGGCTTGATTTGAAGCGTGGTCATGGGATTCGATTCTTCGATCATCGTCATTGCGTGGGCGGGTCATCGGCCCGCCATCCGTCGGCGCCGCACGGGTGCGGCGGCGGGTCGAACGACCCGCCCTACAGCATCGGCAGGTTCAGGCCGTGGCGCCTGGCGGCCTCGCGCGCGTCTGCGTAGCCGGCATCGGCGTGGCGCATCACGCCGGAGGCGGGGTCGTTCCACAGCACGCGCTTCAGCCTCGCGTCGGCCTCCCTGGTGCCGTCGCAGACGATCACGATGCCCGAGTGCTGCGAGTAGCCCATGCCCACGCCGCCGCCGTGGTGCAGCGACACCCAGGTCGCGCCGCCGCCGGTGGCCAGCAGCGCGTTGAGCAGCGGCCAGTCGGACACCGCGTCGGAGCCGTCCATCATGCTTTCGGTCTCGCGATTGGGCGAGGCGACCGAGCCCGAATCGAGATGATCGCGGCCGATCACGATCGGCGCCTTCAGTTCGCCCGAACGCACCATCTCGTTGAAGGCCAGGCCCGCGCGGTCGCGGTCGCCCAGCCCGATCCAGCAGATGCGCGCCGGCAGGCCCTGGAACGCGATGCGCGAGCCGGCCATGTCGAGCCAGCGGTGCAGGCCGGCGTCGTCGGGGAACAGCTCCTTCATCTTCGCATCGGTCTTGCGGATGTCCTCCGGATCGCCCGACAGCGCCACCCAGCGGAACGGCCCCTTGCCCTGGCAGAACAGCGGACGCACGTAGGCGGGCACGAAGCCGGGGAAGTCGAAGGCGTTGGTCACGCCCTGGTCGTACGCGACCTGGCGGATGTTGTTGCCGTAGTCGACCGTGGGGATGCCCATCTGCTGGAACGCCAGCATGGCCTTGACGTGCTCCGCGGCGCTCCTGGCGGCGGCGGCGCGCAGTGCGGCGTGCTGCGTGTGGTCGGCCTGCGCGGCGCGCCACTGCTCGACGCTCCAGCCCGCCGGAAGGTAGCCGTTGACGAGGTCGTGCGCCGAGGTCTGGTCGGTGACCAGATCGGGACGCACGCCGCCCGCCGCCGCGCGGCGCGCCAGCTCCGGCATGATCTCGGCCGCGTTGCCCAGCAGGCCCACGGAGACCGCCTTGCCCGCGGCGGCGTAGCGCTGCATGCGCGCCAGCGCGTCGTCGATGCTGGCGGCCTGCTCGTCGAGGTAGCGCGTCTTCAGGCGGAAGTCGATGCGGCTCTGCTGGCACTCGATGGTCAGCGAGCTCGCGCCGGAGAAGCTCGCGGCCAGCGGTTGCGCGCCGCCCATGCCGCCCAGGCCCGAGGTGAGGATCCAGCGGCCGGCCATCTGGCCACCGAAGTGCTGGCGCCCGGCCTCGACGAAGGTCTCGTAGGTGCCCTGGACGATGCCCTGGCTGCCGATGTAGATCCACGAGCCGGCCGTCATCTGGCCGTACATCATCAGGCCCTTGCGATCGAGCTCGTTGAAGTGCTCCCAGGTGGCCCACTTGGGCACCAGGTTGGAATTGGCCAGCAGCACGCGCGGCGCGTCGGCGTGGGTGCGGAACACGCCCACCGGCTTGCCCGACTGGATCAGCAGCGTCTCGTCCTCCTTCAGCGCGCGCAGCGACGCGAGGATGGCGTCGAAGCACTCCCAGTTGCGCGCCGCCTTGCCGATGCCGCCGTAGACGACCAGCGCATCGGGGTTCTCGGCCACTTCCGGGTCCAGGTTGTTCTGGATCATGCGGTAGGCGGCCTCGATGAGCCAGTTGCGGCACGAGATCTCGGTGCCGCGCGGCGCGCGCACCGGGCGCGGCAAGGAGGCGGCAGGGACGTTGGACAGATCGTTCACGAAGCTTCTCCGGCAAGGGGCCGCGGGCGCGGCATACCGCGAACAGGGTATGCACGTCACGACAAAGAGGTGTAGAGAGCGCCGCAAGCGGCGACTTTTTGCGCACACGCGCAGGCAAGGGTCGGGTCGTACTCTACTTGTCTAGACAACCTTGTGCAAGTAGGATCGCTCCATGCCATCGTCCACCCGTTCGCGCCTGCGCACGCTGCCCGTCCACCCTGCCGCGCACGCTCCGCGGGCATCGTTCGACGCGGTTTCTCCCGGTGCCGCGCCCAGCGGCGCGGCTTCGCACCGCAGCGCGCCGCAGCCGCCCTACGCCCGCGTCAAGCAATACCTGAAGGACGAGCTGGAGGCCGGCCGCTGGGCCCCCGGCGCGCAGATGCCGTCCGAAGCCGACCTGGTCGCGCAGTTCGGCGTCAGCCGCATGACCGTGCACCGCGCGCTGCGCGAGCTGCAGGACGCCGGCCTGATCACGCGCCTGCAGGGCGTGGGCACCTTCGCGGCGCAGCTGAACCGCGTGTCGTCCACGCTGACGATCAACGACATCCAGGACGAGATCCGCAAGCGCGGCCATCGCCACGAGGCCACCGTGCACATCAAGCGCGCGGAGGCCGCGCCGGCGGCGCTGGCGCAGCGGCTGGGGCTGGCGCCCGGCGCCACCGTGTTCCACACGCTGATCGTGCACCACGAGCACGGCGTCGCGCTGCAATGCGAGGATCGCTACGTGAACCCGGCCTGCGCGCCCGACTACCTGGACGTCGACTTCACCCAGACGACGCCCACGCACTACCTGCTGGACGTCGCCCCGCTGTGGGAGGCCCATGTCGCCATCGAGGCCGCGCTTCCCACGGCGCAGGAGGCCCGGCTGCTGGGCATCCAGCGCAGCGACCCGTGTCTGGTCGTGGTGCGCGGCACCGTCAGCCGCGGCGTGCCCGTCACGCTGGCGCGGCTGGTGCATCCGGGCTCGCGCTACACCCTAGAGAGCCAGTTCCGGCCGTGATCCGGGTCGACACGTCCACTGCCACGCCGGCGCCGTGGAGAAACGGTGGCGGCGTCACCCGGGAACTGCTTTGCCTGCCGCACGGCAGCAAGGACGACTGGACGCTGCGCATCAGCGTGGCCGACATCGAGGCCGACGGCCCGTTCTCGCCGTTTCCGGGCATCACGCGCTGGTTCGCCGTGCTGGACGGCGCCGGCGTGCGACTGCGCTTTGCCGACCGCACGCTGGACGTGCGCCGCGGCGCGGCGCCGCTGCGCTTCGACGGTGCCGACGCACCGGCCTGCACGCTGCTGGACGGCCGCACGCGTGACCTCAACGTCATGGTGCGCACCGACCGCGCCGACTCGCTGGTCACGCCGGCCACCTTCCTCGACGAGGCCGGCCCCGGCACGAGTCCCGGCTTCGGCTTCTTCGCGCTGCAGCCGGTGGCGCTGCACGGCGCCGGCGCCGTTCCGGTCGAGATGCCGGCGCTGTCGCTCGCGTGGTGCGAATCGCCGTTCGACGCCTCGCGCGCATGGGCTATCGCGCCGCTGCAGGACAGCGCGGCGGCGCAGGAACACACTGTCCCGGGCTACTGGATCCGCCTGCTCCCGCACAAGCCATGACCGACCTGCTGGAATCGTTCACTCCCGGCCTGCCTGATCAGGCGGTCGCCGCCGCGCCCGCCCCCGCGCGCCGCGTGTGGCGTCACGCGCGCGTGGCCACGCTGGCCGGCGCCAGCGGCTGGGGCCTGATCGAGCGCGCCGCCGTCATCACCGAGGACGCACACATCGCCTGGATCGGGCCCGAGTCCGACCTGCCTGCGCTCGGCAACGGCGCCGTCGAGGAGCACGACCTGGGCGGCGCGCTGCTGACGCCCGGCCTGGTCGACGCCCACACCCACCTCGTCTACGGCGGCCAGCGCGCGCACGAATTCGAGCTGCGGCTGCAAGGCGCGAGCTACGAGCAGATCGCGCGGTCCGGCGGCGGCATCCGCTCGACCGTCGCCGCCACGCGGGCCGCCAGCGAGGACGAGCTGTTCGCACTCGCGGCGCGCCGGCTGCGCACGCTGCGCGACGGCGGCGTGACGACGGTGGAGATCAAGTCGGGCTACGGGCTGTCGTTCGAGGACGAGGCCAAGTGCCTGCGCGTCGCGCGGCGCCTGGGCCAGACCGGCGTCTGCGTGCGCACCACCAGCCTGGCGGCGCATGCGCTGCCGCCGGAGTACGAAGGCCGCGCCGACGACTACATCGATGCCGTCTGCGCGTGGCTGCCCAAGTGGCACGAGCTGGGCCTGGTCGACGCGGTCGACGCCTTCTGCGAGCGCATCGCGTTCAGCACCGCGCAGGTCGAGCGCGTGTTCGCCTGCGCGCAGGCGCTGGGCCTGCCGGTCAAGCTGCACGCCGAGCAACTGAGCGACTCGGGCGGCGCCGAACTGGCCGCGCGCTTCAAGGCGCAGTCCTGCGACCACATCGAGTACCTGGGCGCGGCCGGCATCGCCGCGATGCGCGCCGCGGGCAGCGTGGCGATGCTGCTGCCCGGCGCGTTCCATTTCCTGCGCGAGACGAAGCTGCCGCCGATCGCCGCGCTGCGCGAGGCGGGCGTCGCGATGGCGGTCTCCACCGACCACAACCCGGGCACCTCGCCCACGCTGTCGCTGCCGCTGATGATCCACCTGGCCTGCACGCACTTTCGCCTGACGCCCGAAGAAGCGGTGCGCGGCGCGACCGTGCATGCGGCGCGCGCGCTCGGGTTGGCGGACCGCGGCCGCCTGGCGCCCGGCCTGCGTGCGGACTTCGCCCTGTGGGAGCTCGAGCATCCGCGCGAGCTCGCCTACTGGTTCGGCCACCCGCTGTGCCGCCGCAGCATCGTCGGCGCCGCCGACACTGGACACCTCTCATGATTGCCGACCACCCCTCGTTCCACCTCAAGCCCGGCACGACGCCGCTGCTGGTGAGCCTGCCGCACTGCGGCGAGCTGATTCCCGACGAACTCAAGCCGCGCTTCCAGCCGCGCGCGCTGGGCGTCGAGGACACCGACTGGCACCTGCACCGGCTCTACGCATTCGCCGCCGAGATGGGCGCCAGCGTGCTGCAGCCGCGCGCATCGCGCTTCGTCATCGACCTGAACCGGCCGTCCGACAACACGCCGATGTACCCCGGCGCCAACAACACCGAGCTGTGTCCGACGCGCTTCTTCACCGGTGACCCGCTCTATGTCGACGACGGCGCGCCCACGCCGGCCGAGGTCGCGCGGCGCATCGCGCAGTGGTGGCAGCCCTATCACGGCGCGATCGCCGCCGAGCTGGCGCGCCTGAAGGCCGAGCACGGCCATGCGGTGATCTTCGATGGCCACAGCATCAAGAGCGAGCTGCCGTGGCTGTTCGAGGGGCGGCTGCCGGCGCTCAACCTCGGCACGGTCGACGGCACGAGCTGCGCGCCGTCGCTGCGCGAGCAGCTGCGCGGCGTGCTCGCGGCGCAGGATCGCTACAGCCACGTCGTCGACGGCCGCTTCAAGGGCGGCTACATCACCCGCCACTACGGCCGGCCGGCCGACGCCATCCACGCCGTGCAGCTCGAGATGGTGTGGGACTGCTACATGGACGAGACGCCGCCGTACGCGTACCGCCCCGACAAGGCGGCGCAGGTGCAGCCGCTGCTGCGCGAGCTGCTGCGCACGATGCGCGACTGGCGGCCGCAATGACGGCGGCGCAGCGTTTCTGGGCGCCGGCGGCCTGGATCGACGGCGGCTGGCAACCCTCGGTCGTGCTGGAGATCGACGCCAACGGGCACTGGTCGCACATCGCCGCCGGCGTGCCCGCGCCGCACGGCGCCGAGCGCCTGGCCGGCCCGGTGCTGCCCGGACTGGTCGACGCGCACAGTCACGCATTCCAGCGCGCCTTCGCCGGCCTGGCCGAACGCCGCGAGGGCGACGAGGACGACTTCTGGAGCTGGCGCGACCGCATGTACCGCGTCGCCAACGCCGTCACGCCCGAGAGCCTGCGCGCGATCGCCGCGCACCTTTACGTCGAGCTGCTGCGCGGCGGCTACACGCAGGTCTGCGAATTCCACTACCTGCAGCACCAGCCCGACGGCACGCCGTACGACGATCCGCTGGCGCTGTCGATGGCGCTGGCCGACGCCGCCGCGGACGCCGGCATCGGCCTGACCCTGCTGCCGGTGCTCTACGAACGTGCGGGCTTCGACGCGCCGGCGTTGCGGCCCGACCAGCGCCGCTTCCACGCCGGCGCGCACGATGTCTGGCAGCGCAGCCAGGACTTCAACGCGCGCGTGGCCGCGGCCCGCCGCGCCTCGCTGGTGCCGCTCAACGCGGGGCTGGCGATCCACTCGGTGCGCGCCGCCGCGGCGCCGTCGATCGCCGAACTGCGCCGGCTGGCGCACGAGTTCGACGGCCCGATCCACGTCCACGTGTCGGAGCAACGCGCCGAGCTGCGCGACTGCGTCGCCGCCACCGGCCAGACGCCGGTGGCCTGGCTCGCGTCGCAAGGTTGGCTGGACGCGCGCTGGCAGCTGGTGCACGCGACGCACGTGGATGCCGCCGAGATCGCAGCGGTGGCCGCCAGCGGGGCCGGCGTCGTCATCTGTCCCGGCACCGAAGGCAACCTGGGCGACGGCTTCACCGACGTGCCGGCCTGGCTGGCCGCCGACGTCGACCTGGCGCTGGGCTCGGACAGCAACGTCACCCGCAGCTGGCGCGAGGAGCTGCGCTGGCTGGAATACGGCCAGCGCCTGAAGCTGGAGCGGCGCAACGTCTGCGCCCAGCCGCGTGCGGTGGCCAGCGCCGCGCACGGCCGCAGCTCGCGGCCGCAGCCCGACACCGCCGCCAGCCTGTTCGAGCGCGCGCGCGCAGGCGGGGGCCGCGCGGCCGGGCACGCCTCCTGGGGCCTGGTCGCCGGGGCGCGCGCCGACCTGCTGGTGATCGACCCCGACGACGCCAGCCTGGTCGGCCTGCCGCAGGCGCGCTGGCTCGACGCGCTGGTGTTCTCCAGCCCGGGCCGGCCGTGGCGCGACGTGATGGTCGCCGGGCGCTGGGCCCTGCGCGGCCACCATCACGCGCAGGTCGAGCGCATCAGCGCCGGCTTCGCGCAGGCGATGGCCGGGCTGTGGGAATCGCATACCGGGTGAGGTAGCGCCGCATCGTCCCTTCACGGGCGCTCAGCACGGGGCGGGGCGTTGCGCTGCAGGTGGTCTGCGGCGCGGCGTCAAGGATGCACGATGCCGGCGCCCAGCACCGCCACCGGACGCAGCACGAAGCGCTCCAGCCGCGGGCCCAGCCGCAGCGGCTTGAGCGCCATGCGCACGGCCAGCTCGATCGGCAGGTGGTCGCTCACCCGCCGGTAGGCTTGCTCGATCAGCTTGGCGTTGGACGCCAGCGCCGCGCCCGCTCCCCGGGCCGGCCGGCAGCGCTGATACCAGGCGGCGGCATGGCGCAGCGCGACGGTCGCATCCTCGCGCCGCAGTTCCAGCGCGCGCCGCGCCAGCGCGGCCAGCACGTGCCGGCGCCCGAGGTGTTCGCGCTGAAGGTATTTCTGGAAGAACGCATGGAAATGCTTGTAGTGGCGCACCTCGTCGCTGCGGATGCGCCACGTGAGGTCGCGCAGCACGGGCTCGGCGGTCGCAGCGTTCAGCGCCTGGTAGTA
>Ga0209759_1000815_pt1 | contig 24792 bp, 24 predicted proteins | sample AraplaCL_Col_mMS_FD_184261 | JGI IMG/M metagenome (GOLD analysis project Ga0209759, IMG submission 184261) | Arabidopsis root microbial communities from the University of North Carolina, USA - plate scrape CL_Col_mMS (SPAdes) (version 2) | ecosystem: Host-associated > Plants > Roots >...
CCCGCCGTATCGATGGAAATGTATGAAGCCAAAAGTCGAGTCTGGCAGCACAGATTGGCAAGACGTCCCATGCCTGGGGTTTACGCGTTCCCGTGACGGCGGGCTCCGTCATGACGTAGCGTGATCGGGTAAGCGATAAGCGGGGCGGGACGCGACACGGCACCGCGCCGCGCCGGACGCAATCTTGATTAATGGACAAGCCGGGATCATGCAGCGCACAGCACCGGGAGCGCTTCGACGTGCGCGCGGCGCACCGTGTCAATTCTTTCTCGGCGTCTGCGAGGGCAATTCGCCGAAGAGGTCGCGGTACTCACGCGCGAAGTAGCTGAGATGCGTGAACCCCCATCGGGCGGCGGCATCGCCGATCAGCAATTCGCCCGCCGCTGTCGAGCGCAACAGCTGGCGAACAGCGTTGAGACGGATGGAGCGTAGGTATCCGACCGGAGTGACATTCGCGACGCGCTGAAAGCTCGTCTGAAGCGTGCGCCGGCTACAGCGCAGATGGCGGCACAAATCGAGCACCGTGAGAGGGTCGTCGGCCTGGTCCTGGATCAGGCGTTCGCACCGCCGCACGATTTCACTGTAGGTGCTGTGCGTCAGGTCGCGCGTCTCGTCGGTGGCGGCCTCGAGAAGACCGAGCATGACGCTCACCACCTCATCCTGAAAAAGTCGGGTAGCCGATGGGTTGACGAAACCGGCGGGATTGCGTGCCGCGGCCTCGAAATAGCGCGTCAGACCCTCGCGCAGAACGGCAACGCGCTCGCCGGACACGGGCAGCACATGCTTTCTCAACTGACGTACGGCGGCGTCGCCGACCGTGATTCCGACGAGTTCTTCCATCGTTCCGGCCGCCAGGCCGACGACGGCGTAGTGCATCGACTCTGGGGTGTAGAGGCGAAACTCCTCGTGCGGGCCGAGCGCCATGAGGGCGTAGCCATCGACACGCTGCCCCTGGAACGTGCCTTGCATGGGCGCGCTTAGCGGCACGGCTATATACGAGAGGCCGTTCGGCGAGACGCCCGATTGCACAACCCGCCGGTTGGTCGCTTCCAGGAAGAACTGGAAGCCAGGGCTGTTCACCTGGAACAGCGAGCCTTCAAAGCGGCCGGGCGTGAGCTGGCGATAAACCTGCTCCCAACCGTCGACGGCATGTGATAGATCGTGGGCGTCGGCGAGGGCGGCAATCCGAAATTCCATCATCCTCTCCTGCGAAACACCAAGCATCGTGCCCGATCAAAATACCGATTGCGACAAGGTCCCCGGATCTTTCGTACCGCCAATGCCGACGCTTCAATGCGCAATGCAGACCGATTTCGTTTCGGTGAAACCCTCGATCGCATGTCGACCAAACGCGCGCCCGATGCCGGACTGCTTGTAACCGCCAAACGGCATGCCGGGATCGAGCGGCACATGGCAATTCACCCACACAGTACCGACCTCGATCGGTGGAACGAGGCTCATCGCCGTGCGCAGGTCGTTGGTCCATAGGCTCGCGGCAAGACCGTATGGGCTGTCGTTCGCAAGACGCAAGGCTTCGGCCGGGTCATCGAACGGCGCGAGCGCCAGTGCGGGCCCGAACACTTCGTCGCTCATGATAGCGGCGTCGGGCGGGACATCGACGATCACGGCGGGCCGCACGTCGTAGCCGGGCGCATCGACGTGCGTGCCGCTTGCCAAAAACTGTAGCCCCTCTCCACGAGCGCGCGCAAGGTGATCTTCTACACGCGCGCGGTGGTGCGCGGAAACCAGCGGATTGATCTGCGCGGACGGGTCGAGGCCGGGGCCCATCCTCATAGCGTTGGCGCTGTCGGCCAGTCCCTCGACCACCTTCCAGTATTTGCTGCGATGCACATAGATGCGCGACACCGCCGCGCACACCTGTCCCTGGTTCAGAAGCCCACCCGCGAGCACACCCTGCACCGTCTGGTCGACGTCGATGTCGGCCAGCATCACCGCCGGATTCTTGCCGCCCAGTTCGAGCGAAAAGCGCGTCATGTTTTGCACGGCTGCGGTGCCGACCCGCTTGCCGGTGGGCGTCGAACCGGCAAACGAAATCTTGTTGACGCCGGGATGCGCGGCAAGCGTGGCGCCGCATTCGGCGCCACCTGTCACCAAGTTGAATGCGCCCGGCCCAATGCCCGCGTCGATGGCCAGTTAGACCAGCCGCAACGCCGTGAGCGGCGTCTCGGGCGACGGTTTGTGACGACTGAGCACCCGGCCGCGAGTGAGGGAACCAGCCTCCAGACTGCAATCATCACCGGAAAATTCCACGGCACGATACCGGCTACCACGCCCACAGGCTCGTGCCGCGTGAGCGCGGTATAGCGCGCGCCCGGCGGAAACGGTATCGACACGTCGAGCGTCTCGCCCACAATCTTCGTTGCCCATCCCGCCATATAACGGACGTACTCGAGCGTGGCGCCCACGTCGATCGCACGAGCAACATTGATCGACTTGCCCTGGTTAAGGGTCTCCAGTTGCGCGAGTTCCTCGGCATGCGCCTCCAGCACATCGGCGAAACGCAGCAAGATTCGCTCGCGGTCCGCGGGCCGCAGCCCGCACCACACGCGCGCTTCGAACGCGGCGCGAGCGCTGGCGACGGCTCTGTCCACATCGGTTGCGTCGGCATCCGGAACTGTGGTCAGCACATCGCCCGTCGCGGGATCGAATACGTTCGACCGGCGCGGCGAATGTGCTGGGCAAATGGCGCCGTCGACGAAAAGGCCGTGTTCCTGTGCGACAAATGCATGGACCGCATCGCACAAGACGACTTTCGCATCACTGGTCATATCGTTGCGCTCTCGACTCTGGGGTGAATTGGCCTGCCCGGCGTACGTGCGGCTTACGGCGTTCGCGGACCGGACACCGATCGCTGCCCCGTGACTCTAAAGAGCCGGCACGACGCGCGTTAGCGCAAATCGGCAGATGCGTGGGAAGTGCAGGTAAACCGCGACGGGCCGCGCTCCGGCACGAGTGACTCACCTGCCTGCTCGGCCAGCGGGCCACACGCAGCGTTCAAACGTGCGGTGCCCACGAAACAGCCGGCACGGCAATAACACCGAGTCCGCCGCGTTCACCTGCATGAGCAGGACGAACCGTGCGCCGTCGTCGTGGGCCACGATGGCGCAACTCGCATGCACCAGCCCGCTGTGAAAACGCGGATCGACAGCCGGCACTTCGATTTCGTCGTGCAAATCGTCGCAGCGTGCACCTTCTACGACATTCCAGCTATCCGGCAACCGCAACAAAACGTCCGCAACGTCTTCCTCGGGAGAGATCACGGCGGCGAGCGCGCCGGGGCAGAGCCTGAACCACTCCGGCACGCCAGCAGGCTTGACCGCCACCGCGGTCACCGCGTAGAGCAGCAATGCGACTCCCCCCGGCCAGCGGCCGGTTGCCGGTACGAGATGGGGGCCATTGCGCGCGAAGCAGAAATGCCGGCCATCGCAGCGGGCTTCGTCAAAGGAACAGCACGCCGACCAATTCGGTGCGACTCGATACGCCGAGTTTGCGGAACATGCGCAACAGGTGCGTCTTGACCGTGGGCTGGGCGAGCGCCAAACCTCGCGCAATCTGCTTGTTTGAGAGCCCGTTGCGCACCAGCCGCGCGACCTGTTCTTCGCGATGCGTGAGACGCGCCGCGCGTTCCGCCGCCTCGGGCTCGGCCTGGGAGAGACGCAGCGCAGACTCGCGGCGCAGCCTGGACGTCAGTGCGACTTCGAGCAACGGCGCAAGCGCATTCGCGCTGTCCACCTCCGTTCGGGAAAAGGGCGCTTCGGGCGCGAAGCGCGGCAGCGAAAATGCGCCGATCACATGATCATCGGCTCGCAAGAGTACTTCCATCACGTCGACCACGTGATGAGGCCGCAAGAAGCGCTGCCAATAGACAGATTTGCTGCGCACCGTCTCTGGCAGTTCACCGGCGAGCGTGAGCACGCTGGCTTGCTGCTGGACACAGCGCGATGGATGTAACGGGTCGAGCAGGCAATAGCGCTGCAGATAGGTGCGATGCATACCCTCCGCCAGGCCGAACAGTTCGAATCCCGATGGCTGGCGATCGCGGTCGATCCGATAGAACACTGTCGCGCCTGGCCGCACCAGTCTGGCGAGTGCGGCCACAACGGCTTCGAGCGCATGATCCTCGCGCTTGGCGCGCTGCACAGCGGGGTAGCGGCGAATACCGGGGTCACCGATCATGAGATCTCCTTCATGAGCCAGTCGAGCCTTTGCCCGACCGATAGTAGTGACCCAAGCCCGAAGCCGTGAGCCTTAATCGGCAAATCCCCTTCCATTCGCCAACGGATTGCCTCGCGCCGCGGCGGGTTTCGCGGGCCGGAGCGCACGCCGGCCGCCTTGCCGACCGGTCAGTACGACGTGTTCATTCGGGATGCCGTGTGACGTTGAGCACCCGTGCGTGCGCGCCGACGGGGAAATTCGAGAGCGCGTCGAAGCGGCTGCCGTGATAGCCGAAGATCTTGCCGTCGGTCTTCATGCGTTCGAGGTCGATCATCACGACGCCGAGCGTCGGCACAATCTTCTCGCGCCAGATGAACAGATACAGCGCGGTGTCGATACCGATCGTATGGCAACGGTCAACATCGCCCAACCCTGCCTCCACGCCAGAGAGACATTGCCACGCGTAGAAGTTGTCGTTCAGATAGATGTGCTCGTAGCGCTCGGTCGCGCTGTAGATATACAGGTTGCGCATGCCGATCAACTCCGTCGTCGGCGCATGGAGCGCGGCGCCGTGGGCGCCGGCATCGGCGCCGATTCGGCCATGAAGTATCTGCGCCTGCACGCCCGTCAGCTCCATTCCGCGCTCAACGCGCGTGAACGCGTCGATCCGCGTTTCTCTTTCGCCTGGCAGCACACCCACGACGACGGTGCAAAGCTGTTTGTTCAGGTCCAGCACATAGCTGGTGCCGGACGCTCGCGGTTGGCCGTCCGCATCCACGAGCGGCTCGTCGGCGCCGATGTAATCGACGAAGTAGATGCCTGCGCGCAGCGAGGTCACGCGGCACGCGTGCCGCTCGCGCGGTTGTGCCGGTCGCCTGGCCCCTGCCGGGACTCGTTCGACCTCCACCGATTCAGCGGTATCGAAATGCAGCGTGTCGACGCCTCCATCTGCGAAGGTCAACACCAGTGTGCGTCCTTCGAGATCGCCGACGGTCGCAAGAATGTGGCTATTGGGCGCAAAGCCGTCGGCGAGCGCGCCGACCTGGATGAATGCGGGTTGGGACGTCATGATGAAGCGGGCTCCTGTGGGACGAAGGCTGAACACGCACCGCCCATTGAACGGTGGCACATGCATCCACTCTACAGACGCGGCGCCGCGCACGGCATCGACCAGAAGGATGACAACGGCTGCAACACACCGTCGATGCAGCAACGAAACGGCGCTCTTGTATCCCGGGAAAAGCGCATTGCCAACTTAGTTGTTTGCCCAAGGTCGCCAGTGACCCTCGCCGACGGCCCGAAAATCCTTGCAGGTCAACTCACTACTGCCCTCTAAGTTCACCAGTCCCCTTTCCAGTCCAACGTTTCAGCGCTCTACGGAAGTTGGCGGTATCGGTGAATCCAACTAACATCGCGACATCATCCGTACTTAGTTTCGTGGTCTTCAGATACTCGATGGCGAGTGAACATCTGACGTCGTCGACAATGGCGACAAACGAAGCTCCTTCGGCCTCAAGCTTCCGCCTCAATGTGCGCGTGGTCATTTTTAGTGCACTAGCGACGGCTTCCATACCAGGAAATACGCCAGGTTTTCCCATCAACACCTGATAGACCTCTCCCGACACCCCGGTGGACGTCTTTGCCTGCCCGATAAGTCTGTCGCATGTTTCCTGAATCAGTGCCGCGGAATGCCGGTGCGCGAGATGGGGCTTAATGTCGAGTACGGAAGCGTCGTAGATGAGCTCGCACTTGTCCGCATCGAACTCGCAAGGACACCCCAGGTACTCGGAATAGACAGCGGCATACTCCGGTGCAGGATATGAGAAGCGGGCAAGCACTGGAGGACAACTACGGCCAACGACGTCCTGAAGATGGGTTACGTGCTGCGTATACTGTTGCTCGAGAAGGAACTGCTGCACCTCGTGCGCTAAGTTCGATGAAAATGCATCCGGAAAGGTCCATACCGAGCTATCGGGGCGCTCCGTCCATTCGATGGTGAGGGTCGGCGTCGCAAGCCGATGATATTTGACGCCAAGTCGAAAATAGTCCCGCAGCGATAGGCACGACATAAGCGCGTAGCCGTACATTCCATACGCCGCAAGATGGAGGCGCGCCCCCGTTTTGAATGGGGTGCCCGGGTCGCAGGAGAGTGCGACGGCATTTTTGCATACCGCGGCGTACTGGCGGACCGATGTCAGAACCGACGCATCGTAGATTTCCTCAGCAGATACGCCGCTCCCCTTCAAACTGTCTTCCGGAGCAATCCCTTGCTCGGCGAGGACCTCTACTAGGGCCGCCATCTTGTACGGAGCATAAATTCGCTCATTCATCAGAGGAAAACGAGGCGGCATGTTGACTCCTTCGACGTCACGCGAGGACATCTGCTTGTCCGAAAATGACCTTCCATGGTCCTTGGTATCTTACTACCATCGATGAGACAACAGGCAAGTCGCATTGGAATTTGCGACCCGTACAAACCTCGGAGACACGCATGTCAGCCCCTCATCGCTTTCCTTTCACTCTCCTTCTACACGTCCTCGCGTACGCAGGAGCCTGGGGCTGAACTCCCCACTCTCGATCGCAGGTAAATTTGCCGTGCCGCCCGTACGACAGAAAATTGCCACCGGTCTGACGTTCAACAATCAATACGTACTTCTTATGTAATGTGGTCGGAACCGCACGATTGCGTTCGATGGCGGTGTACATCCAGCTACGATAGACGGGAAATGGAAATGAGCAACTCCAGCAGCAAAGTCATCATCACGTGTGCCATCACGGGTTCGGCCCATGTGCCGTCGATGTCCGAATATCTACCGCTTACAACCGCGGACATCAAGGATCAAGCGCTGGAGGCAGCGGAAGCTGGCGCGGCGATACTTCACCTTCACGCGCGTAATCCGGGAGACGGTCGACCGACACCGTCCCCTGACGTGTTCCGCGAGTTCGTGCCTGCTATCGCTGCAGAAACGGATGCCGTAATCAACATCTCGACGGGTGGCAGCACGCGGATGACGCTTGATGAGCGTCTCGCGTACGCTCGTGTAGCGAAGCCCGAAATGTGCTCGCTGAACATGGGTTCGATGAATTTCTCACTTCATCCGATCGCAGCGAAGATGTCATCTTGGCGGTTCGACTGGGAAAAGGAATACATCGAGGGGATGGAGGACATGATTTTCCGGAACACCTTCCGGGACATCAAAAACATTCTGACGGAATTTCACGAATACGGTACCCGATTTGAATTCGAGTGTTATGACGTTGGCCACTTATACAACCTGGTGCACTTCATCGACATCGGCCTGATTAAGCCCCCCTTCTTCATTCAGTCGGTCCTGGGAATTCTAGGGGGAATTGGACCGGACCCCGAAAACCTCGCTCTCATGCGTTCCACGGCCGATCGTCTTTTTGGACGCGAAAACTATCAGTTTTCCGTCCTCGGCGCCGGGCGTCATCAAATGTCTCTGGTCACCATGGGCGCAATCATGGGTGGAAACGTCCGCGTCGGATTGGAAGACAGCGTCTACCTGTCACGTGGCGTCAAGGCGAAATCAAACGCCGAACAGGTCCGCAAGATTCGGCGAATCCTCGAGGAACTTTCTTTCGAAATTGCAACGCCTGCGGAAGCGCGGCAAATGCTCGGTCTGAAAGGACGACACAACGTATCGATCTAAATCGTGAGCAGTTCGGCTCGTCACGAGCCGACACGACCTATTTCCTACCGCCTCGGTATTTGCGTATCAGATCTACGCGAAACACAAGAAAAAGAGGCGAGCACTATATATCTTGGAGACGTCATGCCCCCCTCAACCGGTGACCTTAGCTTGGGAGAGATACATCGCCTTGCGACCCGCAAGGTCATGTGGAGACTCGTCCCGCTGATGTGCGGAATCTACTTTTTGTCCTTTATTGATCGTACAAATGTTGCGTTGGCCAAATCGGCGCTGGCAGCGGACCTTGGCATCAGCGCTGCCGCATATGGACTTGGAGCGGGTATCTTCTTTATCAGTTATGCGCTGCTCGAAGTTCCGAGCAATCTCGCTGCGCACCGCTTGGGACCGCGCCTGTGGATCGCGCGAATTGCTGTGACGTGGGGCACATTGTCGACCGCAATGATGTTCGTGCGGGGAGAGTGGTCGTTTTACGTCCTTCGTATCCTGCTGGGTGCCGCCGAAGCGGGCCTTTTCCCTGCGCTCATGTACATGGTGACGCTATGGTTTGCGCCCAAGGACCGGGCCGTTGCAGTCGGCTGGATCTATACGGCTCCATCGATCGCACTCGTCGTCGGAAATCCTCTCGGCGCGGCTCTAATGCAACTCAGCGGCATCGGCGGCCTTCGCGGCTGGCAATGGATGTTTTTGCTCGAGGGTCTGCCCACCATTGTGCTGGGCGCAGTACTGTTCTTCAAGCTTCCTAATCGACCGTCTGAAGTTGCGTGGCTGTCGGAAAAGGAAGCTCAGGCGCTGGAAGCTGACGCGGTAATAGACGCGCATGGACACGCAGAATTGACTAGCTCCGACTGGTTCTCGGCACTGAAGCGTCCGACGACGGTCCTCATTGCGCTGATCTACTTCTTGAATCAGGTAGCGTTCGTTGGTCTGTATTTCTTTACCCCGTCAATCGTCGCACAGATGCACGTGAGCTCGCCGGTTGTTACAGGCATGTTGTCGAGCACCGTGGGTTTCGGGTTTCTCCTTGGTGTCCTGACGCTTCCGCGTATTCATAGCCACGTGAGCAACGAGTGCGGGTTTCTTGGCGCCCTGACCGCCGGCGTCGTCGTAAGCGCGTGTGCGTTCATCTTTTCCAGTAATCAGGTAGCGCAAATCACGCTTCTTGGCATAACAGGTTTTTTTGCTGGTGGCGTTCTGCCGTCCTACTGGGCCGTTGCGATGAAGCGACTGCAGGGTGTACAAGCAGCGGCCGGCCTGGCCTTCATCAACACGGTCGGTTTGTTGGGCGGATTCGTAGGACCATACCTTTTCGGCCTTGCAGAGACGGTGACAGGCAGAAGCGACTCCGGTTTCACCGTCATCTTGTGTGCTTCCGCGCTTGGGCTGTTTCTGGTACCCCTCCTCGCGAAGGCGATTCGGGCCGCAGACCAGCCCATTAGTAACACGCGGGAAATGCAAAAAGCTGAAGTATCCGGAGGAGACTAATGAATCCACTTAATGGCTTTACGATCGAGGCCGCTGCAATTCAGACAATAGGACGCGATCTGCGCCGACCGGAATGCATACTGGCGCAGCGTGACGGTTCGCTCGTGGTCGCGGACGCCCGGGGCGGCATCATGCACATCGATGCCGCGGGTGAGCAGCGACTCGTCCTGCCCGCCAGTGCAGGCGCCCCCGTCGCGGGCGATGGTTTGACGAGCGGGTCATTGCCAAACGGCTTAGCCCTCGACGTCGACGGCAACTTTGTGATTGCCAACATCGGGACGGATCGCGTCGAACTGCTCATGCGCACGGGCGAATTGCACGTTCTGCTCGACCAAATTGACGGCAAACCGCTGGGGAAAGTCAACTTTGCCCTGCGAGACAGCAAGAACCGCCTTTGGATCACGGTCTCGACCCGGGTCAGCCCGTGGCCAGACGCCATTCGCTCCAATCTTGCCGACGGATATATCGTCCTCATCGACGCGCATGGTCCTAGGATTGTCGCGGACGGACTCGCATTCACAAACGAAATCAGATTCGATGCCACGGAAGAGTTTCTGTATGTGGCCGAGACCACGGCAAAAAGGGTTAGCCGCTTTCGCGTTCTCACCAACGGCGAACTTGGTCCCAGAGAGACCTATGGGCCCAGTCAGCTCGGACCCGGTCTCATTGACGGTCTCGCCTTCGACGCGTATGGAAATCTGTGGTGCGCAATGATATTCGCCGACCGCCTCGTTGCAATCATGCCGACAGGTGACATCCATACGGTAATGGACGATGGCGACAAGGACGCGACTGCTCGCTTTGAGGCAGCCTTCGCGACGGGCGAGGTTGTGCCCATGAGCGTCATCGAGGAAACGGGCGGGACGATTGCTCCGTGGATCACCAGCGTGACATTTGGCGGACCCGACCTCAAAACAGTTTTTCTGGGCAGCCTCAAACGTGAATCGATTCCCTATTTCTCGTCTCCGGTTGCGGGCTTGCCGATGGTTCATTGGTAAACCGACGCCCCCCTTTGATCCAGCAATGGAAACCATTTTTCCTGTAACGACATGAACACTTTTGAACTGTTGAAACCCCAGCCGGGATTACGCGTTCTCGTCTCGGGCGGTGCGGCTGGAATCGGAGCAGCGATCGCCGATGCCTTCGCCCAATCTGAGGCAACCGTCTATGTTTGCGATGTCGATCGTTCGGCAATCTCGAAAACCGAAAAGCGAAATCCACGCCTTTACACGGGCGTGGCCGATGTGAGCGATCGCGTTCAAGTCGATGCGATCATGGACGATGTCAGCTCAAAGCTTGGGGGGCTCGATATCCTGATCAACAATGCGGGCATCGCCGGCCCGACCGGCGATATCGGTTCCATACAACCAGACGACTGGGAGCGAACAATCGCAACCAATCTCAACAGCCAGTATTACTTCCTTCACAAGGCCGTGCCGTTGATGAAAGCGACGTCAAGCGCCCCATCAATCGTCGCGATGTCGTCCGTTGCTGGGCGGCTGGGCTATGCATACCGAACGCCGTACGCGGCGACAAAATGGGCCATCGTGGGGCTCGTCAAGTCATTGGCCGTTGAACTGGGGCCCAGCAACATCCGGGTCAATGCCATCTTGCCCGGCGTTGTCCAGGGGGAGCGCATGGATCGCGTGATTGCCGCAAGAGCCCAATCAACCGGTGTGACGCTTGAGGAGATGGAGGCACAATATCTCGCCAAAATCTCACTACGCCGAATGGTCACGGTGGATGACATCGCAGCTATGGCGCTCTTTCTTGCGTCGCCCGCAGCGCGGAACATCTCCGGGCAAGCCATTAGCGTTGACGGCAATGTCGAGTATCTTTGACGCGTCAACACGCTACGGCAGACTGCTGCGCCGCCATCTCCTGGGTGGCGGCGGTGGTTGACTGACAGGTACGACAATAGGAATCCATCCTTACCGTCCTAAATAGACTCTTCGTAGTCCGAAATTGACCTTACATTAGCCCGCTCCCAAAACTATCATCAACAGCATGCTGCTTCGTGCGCCGAGTAAGAATTTGCCGTCTCGACGTTAGTTCGCGCAAACGGTTCGCCGCGTCAGTCGATATTTCCCAAAAGGGCGACGACCCGTATTTCGCGTTGCAGACAGCTACGACGGGAACGGTCGAAAATTCAACCATTTCCGCCGTGGTTACAACATGATTTACTTAGAAGGACGAATGACAAATGAGACTGAATGGGAAGGTGACCATCATCACCGGTGCTGGCCAAGGAATCGGGGCCGCGACGGCGTTGAAATTCGCTAAGGAGGGAGCAACTGTTGTCTTATGCGATCTCAACGCAGACGCGGTAGCTTCAGTTGTGGAGGACTGCCGCAAGGTGGGTGCGACCGCTATCGGATTTTCCGTCAACGTTTCGAATCGTGAATCGGTCGACGAGATGGTGGCGTCAGTGCTTGCGCAGTTCGGCCGAATTGATGTGCTTGTAAACAATGCCGGTATCACGCGTGACGCTCGTCTTCAGAAAATGACGCTCGAGCAGTTCGATCAGGTCATCGATGTGAATTTGCGTGGTGTATTTCATGCCACGCAGGCCGTGATCGACTGCATGCTCGAACAACGATCAGGCGTAGTACTCAACGCAAGCTCGGTCGTTGGAATCTACGGAAATTATGGGCAGACAAACTACGCTGCTGCAAAGTTTGGCGTCATTGGATTCACCAAGACCTGGAGTCGCGAACTCGGACCAAAGGGCATCCGAGTCAACGCCGTCGCGCCGGGATTTGTCGAAACGCCTATCCTTTCTACAGTCCCGGATGACGTGTTAGAAAAGATGCGCAGCCAGGTTCCGTTGCGCCGTCTAGGCAAGCCAGCGGAAATTGCCAATATCTATGCCTTCCTCGCGAGCGATGAGGCCAGCTACATCAACGGCGCCGTCATCGAGGCGTCCGGAGGTATGACGCTTTGACAAGCTAGGCCTGTACTAACGCGCATTGCCCTCGTGCCGAGACCCAACCATACCGGCATGCCGCTACCTTCGGTGACGTCAACCGCAGGTACGTCATGCCGGGGCGCCAAGTCTGTTCAACGGCGCCGAGGCACGAGCAATGACCGCCGATGTGCCAGAGCGGCACACGACCACCTTCTTCAGTTGCGCGCTCTCGTCCTGAAGCTGCTTGAGCTGCCGCACCTGGTCCGTCTGCAAACCGGCGTACACCTTCTCCCGGCGATAGAAGGTTTGCTCCGAAATGCCCAAGTGACGAATCAGCTCCGCTACCGGCATCCCTGCTTCCGCCTGTTTCAACACCGCCACTATCTGCTCGACACTGAAGCGCTTGCGTTTCATCGTACGGCTCCTTTCTTACTGGAAACGTCCGCCGAAAACTCGCTTACATCATGGCACTGTTTACTGGGGGCCGCTCAATGGTCAGGGAGGCCTTCGCGCCGAGCAAGACGGTCTCGATGGTGGTTCGCCTGCACGGCGTGAATCCGAATCAGTTGTTCCATTGGCGCAAGCTCTATCACGACGGCAGCCTCTCAGCGGTAAGTGCCGGTGAGGAAGTTGTGCCGGCCCCGGAATTGGCCGTCCCGCTCAAGCAAATCAAGGAGCTGCAACGGCTGCTGGGCAAGAATGGTATGGACGCCTCCTCATCGCATAATGAGGAGGCGTTCAACCAGGAGAACGCAAGTGGAACCGACGGTCGTAGGCGTCGACATCGCCAAGCGGCTCTTCCAACTGCACTGGATCGCTGCGGACACCGGCGAGATGTTCGACAAGCAACTGCGCCGCAGCGATTTTCTCGAGCACTTCGCCAATCGTGAGCCCTGTCTCATTGGCATGGAGGCATGCGGCGGCTCACAGCACTGGGCACGCCGTCTCACGGAGCTCGGCCACCAGGTCAAATTGATGCCAGGCAAACTGGTCAAAGCGTTCGTGTCAGGAAACAAAAACGATGTCGCCGCCGCTCGCGCAATCTGGGCGGCAGCACGATATCCAGGCGCGAAAGCCGTCCCGGTGAAGACCGAGGCCCAGCAAGCGGTTCTGGCACTGCATCGTATTCGACAGCAACTTGTTATATTTCGACGCTCTCGACCTAACTGTCTGAGAGGCTTGCTCGGCGAGTACGGAGAGGTCATGGGCGTGGGACGCGCAGCAATGAATTGGACCGGCCAGAGTTGAGACGGCTTCGAGTTTCGGTGCGACAACGGCGAACCGCTGAGAGTGACGTTTGCATTGGACTGCTGCGACCGCGAAGCGATGAGCTGGGCGGCGACGACCGGCGGCTACAGCGGGAACATCGTGCGTGACGTGATGCTCGAGGCCGTCGAACGTCGCTTTGGCGACGCCCCGAAGGCGCCAGCGGAGATCGAATGGCTTACGGATAACGGCTCGGGCTACATTGCCGAGAAGACACGCACCGTCGCTGCCGACATCGGCCTGAAGCCATTGACGACGCCGGTGTGCAGCCCACAAAGTAACGCCATGGCGGAGAGCTTCGGGAAGAAGATGAAACGCGACTACGTGACCTTCATGCCGAAGCCCGACGCGGCGACGGCCGTACGCAATCTCGCCATCGTCTTTGAGCATTACAACGAGCAGCATCCACATAGCGCCTTGAAATATCGCTCTCCGCGTGAGTTCAGGCGAACTATGGTCAGGGAGGGAGTCTGATGCAACCTGATGTGCTACTTCGCCTTCGGCTCAGAACCACGGCCGAGCGAGGACGATATGGGCCGGTGTTCGTAAATCCGGGTACGCACTTCGGTTGCCCCCTGGTCATCGAGGGTCGGCACTTCGACTGTCGCTGGCTGCTGGAAGGTCGACTTCTCGAACTTGGTCACAAACACGATGTACCGGTAAAGTTTCTGTCCTTCGCCCCGGTTGCCCCACTTCTCGCTGTCGGCAAGGAAATCCAGATGTGGGAGGGCAAGGTCTTCGCAGATGGCGTCATTACGGACATCTGTCGAACACCTGATTCGCAATATTGACAAGTTTGTTCTAGCGCGTGTCCGGAGATACAGGGGCAACTCCACTGGCTTTCTGTAACAATAAGGACTACGTTTAAATAGGTGATTACTTAGATAAAGAGCATCGGCCAATCGGTCCAGGTTGCTGATGCGCGAAATCACGGCTTAGATGCAAGCCAGAGCCTCTGTTACATCCATATTTCCCGGAATCTCGCTCAGAAACGGCTTCGGCATCTCCGTCTAGGGAAAGCACTGAGGAGGCGCTGAGCCCCTTGCCACAAGGCTTTCGGCTCCCGATACGGGTTCATGTCCGCTCGGCACTTTTTCGTGTCCGAAAACGACCTCGCCTAGCGATTTGCTGCTACATACTATCGTTTCAACTCTCTCCGTGTTCGGAGCAGAGCTGGACCCGCGCAGATGCCCCGTCATATTGCGCGCTAAAAAGCAAAAAGGTTTGGAGACATACATGCGAATTTCACGACTGGTTGCCGCCGGCGCCGCTGCGACGCTCTTCGCGACCACGCTCACAGTTCCATTGGTTGCTCAGGCTGCAGGAAAGTACAAAGTATTCCTCAGTATGAGCTACTCGGGCAACGACTGGCAGACAGAAGCGCAGAACATGGTCGAGGCCATGGCCAAAGCATACAGCGACAAGGTCGACCTCAAGACGCAGATTTCTGGCACCGATGTTCAGCGGCAAATTCAACAGATCAATGCGATGGTCCAGGCCGGCGCGAACGCGATCATCGTCTATCCGATTTCGCCTACCGCACTTAACCCGGCTATCCGAAACGCTTGCGCCAAACATGTCGTCGTATTTGCGTACGATTCCAAGGTCACGGAGCCGTGCGCGTACAACGTTTTCACGGACCAAAAGAAGCTGGCGACCGACAGCGCCGAGTGGGTCGCCGCGAAGATGAATCACAAGGGAAATCTCATCTTCATCACCGGCGTGCCAGGTACGACGGTTGACACCGAGCGCAATGATGCAGCGCATGAGGTCTTCAAGAAGTACCCAGCAATCAAGATCGTTGGCGAGCCCAACGGAATGTGGTCGGCGGCGGTCGCCCGAAAGGCTCTTACCGAGACGCTGTCAACCCGTAAATGGGCCGATGTCGATGGCGTGTGGGGAGGAGCGGCCTGCTACGTCTCGTGGTCGATGCAGCGGGAATCCGGCGTTCCCGCTGGCAAGCTGGTGCCGTGCGGTTCCGAAGGCACGAACGGAATGCGTGTGGCGATGCTGAAGCCGGATACGCAGATGGCGGGCAAAGGCAACTATGCCCCGTTGGGCGCTCCTGGCATTTCAATTGAAAGTCACCCGGCTGCTGGCGCGCTTGCTCTGAAGCTCGCGCTGAAGGTGCTCGCGGGGCAGGCTGTCGCCAAGACCACCGTCATGCCGCTCGCTGTAGTCACGCCCGACACCGTGAAGCTCTGCAAGACCGGTTCCTGGTCGGAGATGAGGGACGGTTGCAACACGTTCGATCCGAAATTGGTGGCACCGGGGTGGTTCGCGAATATATACAGTCCCGAAACGCCGGAGATCGGGTTGGCTGCTGCGCTCAAGCGTGAGCCGGAACCGAAATGAACTTGCATACGTGCCCGGCCCAAAAGTCGGGCACACAGTTTCCCAGCAGGCCAGACTAAAAGATGAAAGACACTCCAGCAATTGAGCTCGAAGGCGTGACGAAAAAGTTCGGCGCAACGGTCGCTCTCAGTGGCGTGAGTCTGCGGATACAGCGTTCCGCGGTACATGCAATCCTGGGCGAAAATGGTGCTGGCAAGTCCACGCTCATCAAGGTCCTGAGCGGTATAACGCAACCCAATGCCGGTGCTATCAAGGTGATGGGAAGAGAAGTGTCGCTTTCCCGGCCGCACCATGCAAAGACGGCCGGCATCGCAACGGCGTTTCAGGAGCTTTCGCAGGTGCCGCACCTGAGTGTCGCGCAAAACATGCTCATGCCGAATGAACCGACGCGCTTTGGCCTTCGCCTGCGAGGAGCGTGCCGCCGGAAATCCCGTGAAATTCTCCAACATTTCGAACTCGGCGACATCGATCCCAACGCTATTGTCGGTGAGCTCGATCTGAGCGTGCGGCAGAAGCTGGAGATTGCTTATGCAATCTCCCAGGAGCCAAAGGTACTGCTGCTTGACGAACCGACCTCGGCGCTTACAAGCGACGATGTGGTGTGGCTGGGGCGGAGGATCGAGGAGTGTCGGAAATTGGGTATCACGATCGTGCTGATTACACATCGCATGCCCGAAGTGCGCGAGTTCTGCTCAAGCTTGTCGATCTTGCGTAATGGCGAGTGTGTCGGCACATACACGACCGACGAGATTCCAGACGAAGAAGTCTTTCGTCTCATTATGGGTCGGACGCTGGGCTCTGTCTTCCCTACACGGCGCCCTCTTCCCGACCGGCCTGCGCAACCCCGCCTGAAAGTCGAGCATCTTGGTTCAGGCAGTCGTCTTCACGACGTTTCGTTTGGTATCCGTCCCGGTGAGTGCCTTGGTGTCGTCGCGCTGCAGGGCATGGGCCAACTGGAGCTATTCAAGTCTTTGTTCGGCCTGGCTCCGAAAACCGGGGGGCACGTGACGATCGACGGAAGACACGTGAACATTAGAACCCCGCAGGACGCCATCGATGCTCGTGTGGGTCTCAGTCTGGTTCCTGAGGAGCGCAAGACTGAAGGCCTCGCGCTTAATCTTTCCGGTCGTGAAAACATTTCTCTGCCAACCATCTCGCAATTCTCTCGATGGGGTCGAATAGACCGCGTTGCCGAAGATGTAGCTGTAGCGAATGCTCTCAAGCGTGTAAGTGGGAATTTGCGCGGCCTGGTCGAACCTGCCTCCGCTTTCAGCGGAGGCAATCAACAGAAATTCGTCCTTGCAAAATGGTTGCTCGCAGAAAGCCGAGTACTACTTCTCTTCGATCCAACTCGCGGTGTCGATGTCGGCGCGAAGTTCGAGATCTATCAGGTCATACACGACTACCTCTCTTCGGGAGGCGCAGTGCTGTTGCATTCGACCGAGATTCCGGAAGTAGCTAATCTCTGCGACCGGATTCTCGTGATGTACGCCGGGCGAGTTGTTGCGGAGATGGATGGTCGAACCGCCTCGGAATACGAAATTACCACCGCAATGCTTGGGGGAGGGTCGTTATCCGGACTCCAAGATATGAGGGAGCATGCCTGATGTCTACCATTGCAAACCGGCCGTATGGCTTACGCTCGCGCAAATTCCACATCCGACAGCACCGGGGCTTGCTGGTTGCGATCGCAGTTCTGGCGGTCGTCTTTGGCGCGCTCGACATCAGCCTTTCACAACCATTCGGATACAGCGATCTGGGGACGACTGCGTCAAGTACCGCCAGCCTCGCGCTAGCGGCCATCGGTGAAACTATCGTCATTATCGGCGGCGGGCTGGATCTGTCCGCCGGGGCAGTGCTGTCGCTGAGCAACTGTCTCTTTGTTGCGAATGTGGGAAACACCACGAGTTCGCTGACCCTGTGGGCAGTTATTGCGATCGCCGCGGGCGCGGGCGTGGGCGCGCTCAATGGCTTCTTCATTGCATACGTTCGACTCCAGCCGGTAGTCGTCACACTGGCAACAATGTTCATCACACAAGGCGCCACGCTGCTAATCATGAAGCAGCCAGGCGGGGCTGTTTCCCAGGACTTCACAGCGTTTCTCGCCGGGGACGCGCTCGGTGGACGGATACCAATGCCGCTCGTTGTGGTCGTGCTCGGACTGGCAGTGTGGCTCGTGCTGAAACAAAGCCGTTTCGGTACCGCTCTGTACGCGGTGGGTAGCGACGAATCGGCGGCACACTTGAAATCTCTTCCGACGCGTGCAACACGGTTTTGGCTTTACGTGATCGCAGGTAGCTTCTGCGGCGCGGCGGGGGTCTTCTTTTCTGCTCAGACAGGTGGCGGGGACCCGCTTGCTGGTGCTGGCATGTTGCTGCCCATTTTCGTCGCCGTGGTATTGGGAGGCACGCCGTTGGGCGGCGGACGGGGCGGCTGCGTCGGCACCGTTGCGGGGGCCTTTTCAGTAACCCTGATCGCAAATATGTTGCTTGTGTTGAACGTTTCGACCTACTACAGCACGATCGTTGAAGGTTTCATCTTGCTTTTCGCGGTTTTGGGTTCATCCAACCCCGGCGATATCCTCGCGAGGCTGGCCATTCGTGGTGCATTTCGTCGTCGGCAGATCGTGCTACGGACTCCGATGAATGCGCAGCCAGCGCTGCCCAAACCATCGGTCAAGGAGCGCTTGCGGTACAGCGCACCAACATTGCGGCTCGTGCTGCCCCCATTCATTGGCTTGCTCTTCCTCGTCTGCCTGACGCTGGCGCTCAACTCGGAAATTGCATTGGGCAGCTATTTTAGCTCGATGCTCGTGCTTGCGTCATTCCTCGCGGTATTGGCGCTTGGGCAGGGCGCCGTCGTTCTTAGCGGGGGACTCGACCTCTCGGTGCCATTCACCATCACGCTTGCCGGTGTTGTGCTTACGGGTGTGACGAATGGATCGAATATGGCGGCGGTCTGGGCCATTCCGGCCGTGTTGCTGATGGGCGCCGTCATTGGCGCATTGAACGGAATTGGTATCTCGTACCTCAGGATTCCGCCGTTGATCATGACGCTGGCAGCGAACGGCATCCTGCAAGGTGTCGCCCTTGTCTACACCGACGGGGCGCCCACCGGTTTCGCGCCTTCCTTCGTGAGATGGGTCATGACCGGACGGCTGTTGGGAGTTACGCCTGTGATCTTCGCGCTGGTTGCGTTCGTGGGAATCGCGGTTTTCCTGGTTCATTCAACGGTTTTCGGTCGCCGACTTTTCGCTGTCGGAAGTAATCCTGTCTCCGCGGAATTCGCAGGTGTACCTGTAAAGGGCGTATTAGTCGCAACCTATATGCTCAGCGGACTCTGCAGCGCACTGGTCGGCGTGATGCTCAGCGGTTTTACCGGTCAGGCGTTTAACGATATGGGCGATCCGTACCTGCTTACATCGATTGCAGTCGTTGTCGTGGGCGGCACGTTGATGACCGGCGGTCGAGGGCACTACGCCGGAATGTTAGGAGGTGCCCTGATGCTCACGGCGCTGGCCACGCTGCTTTCGGGCTCGACCCTGCCCGCCGCGGCACGCAGCATCGTATACGGGATCGTAGTGCTGATCGCAGTAATAGCTATGCGCGAAAAGCGATCCTACTGACAGACGGCGACCCTTCGAAAATCGACAAAGCGTCCTGTCTTGGGACGTTCGCCGGATAACGCAACTTGCGGGCAGTCGCTGTCGCGAAGAAAAAATAAATATCCAATTTCAATTGCAGTAAATTCTATATCTCGATATTTAATATGGAGTCCGTATCGAAAAATATTAAATTACCAAACCAGAATGACTTTCTAATCATTAAAAATCAACCAAATTTGGAGACTTTATGAAAGCGAAACTATCCATCATTTTCCTTTCCATGCTGGCGACGACCAGCTCTTTCGCGGAAGGTGGCGTAACGCTGTACGGCCTTATCGATGAAGGTATCGGCTTCACGAACAACGCCGGCGGTCGCCAGGCGTGGCAGATGCAAAGCGGATGGGTTGCTGGTGACCGTTGGGGTTTGAAAGGTTCCGAAGGCCTGGGCGGGGGCTACGATGCCGTCTTTACGCTCGAGAACGGCTTCGACCTAAATTCGGGGTCGCTCGGCCAGTCGGGCCGTATGTTCGGCCGCCAGGCGTTCGTCGGCATCCGAAGCAATGAGTTCGGCACGTTTACCGCTGGCCGCCAATATGACTCCGTGGTGGACTACCTAGGTCCGCTCACCGCGAACGGTGGCTTCGCGGGTTGGCCATTTTCGCATCCGTACGACAACGATAATACCGATAACTCATTTAGATTTAATAACGCGATCAAATACACCAGTGGAAACTATGGCGGCTTTAGCTTTGGCGGCGCATATGCGTTCAGCAACCAGGCGGGTGGTTTCTCGAACAATCGCTCTTACAGTGTGGGCGTACGATACATCGGTGGTCCGCTATCAGCCGCTTTTGCGTACCTCCAGGCCAACAATCCGGGCCGTAATGCCAGCGGCGCATTATCGACGGATGACACAAATTTCATTGCAGGTCGACAACGCATCTGGGGCGGGGCCATCACGTATACCTGGCAGTCCGCAACGTTCGGGGTCAACTACACTCACTCCGAACTGGACAATCCGACGGGTTCGGCCTATCTCGGGACGCTTCCCGCTGGAGTGAGTTCGCTGAAGTTCGATAACTTTGAAATCAACGGACGCTATCAATTTTCACCGACGTTGTTCGCGCTCGCGATGTATACATTCACGGATGCTCGCTTTAATGCAAGCACAGGAACTTCGAAGCCGAAGTGGCACCAAGGCGGACTGATGGTCGACTATTTTCTGTCGAAGCGGACGGATTTCTACGCCCAGGCCGTCTACCAACACGCAACGGGCAGTACAGGTACCCTGCTTGACAACGCCTACATTACAGGGGCAGCCGGGATCTCGTCCGATCGTTCTCAAGTGCTTGCACGCGTCGGTATCAAGCACGCATTCTGAGGTACTGTGCTGGGTCTAGCGGAAGAGCGCGCTGCTCGAGAATATGCGTCTTGCGATAGTGGCTAATCGCTTCCGCGGAGCCTCGGACGCCATGCCCGGCGCGACACTGAAGCAAGGACGGCTTCGAGGATATGTTGCTGATCCACGGAGCTGTCCCCTCTGTGGAGGGGACAGCTCAGAACAAACTGAACGATCTCGCGTCGTGCGAGATCCGATGGTCTGCGCAGTGGCAGCACGCGTTCGAAGGCCGCGAGAAGCCGCCGTAGACCATCGCTCTCCCGCCACCGTGGTATCTCGAACGGCGCATACCGACTAATCATCTGGGTATCGGTTTGAAGCGCAAGCACCGCGTCGCGGATGGCGTAGGGACGCGATTTTCTGATGCTTGGCGAGCAGCGCGAATTGCAGGGCGGTGGCGGGCATGGTGGATACTGACCGTCGACAGGTACTCGGTGCAGTGTAGTGCGGACAATCATCGATATTTTTTTGACGCCTTGCAGGTCAAGATTCGTGACGAAGGCGCGGTCCGCAACAAGGCGATTTATCTGGCGCCGCTCACAGGCCAGGCTGCCGGCCGTGCGGGGCGCTAGCTAGCGCGCCAAGTTGGTTTCCTGTTTATCGGCTTGCACTGTGATTACTTGATCAACTGCATCCCTGCGACCTTGGCAGCCCCGACATCAAAGGTAGCTGTGTACTCGCAATCGGCTGCATGGCCGGAACGCTCGATCAGGCAGTCTGCAAAATCCGCCTTTGAAGATGCCGCGTGCACGCGAAGTGCCTTTCGCACGGTGTCCGCACCTTCAACGGCCAGTTCCTTGGTGCCGATCATCGAGTCGATGATGTCCTTCATCTGCTCGCGCTCGACGCCATAGCATCGCCCGAGTACCCACACAACTTCGACCAAGGCGACCTGCGAAACGTATCCCGGCCGCTCGGCCGACAGGGACTCCATCAGCGCCGTCGCCTTCCTCGACTGTACGGCGTCGTCCTGGGCGAAGTAGCGGACCAGCACGTTCGTATCCAATCCGATCATCTCGCGGATGCTCCTTGGTCCGAGATGGCCCGATTCATTTCCTCGATCGACACCGGTCGCGCGGGCTTTTTCACGATGCCCTTAAGCGACGTAAGCGAGCGCGTGGCCGGGTAGATTTCATACCGGCCCGTTGCCTCGTTGAAGCTGAATTCGATCCGGTCTCCGGACTCCAGGCCAAGCTGATTGCGGACGTCCACCGGAATGGTGACCTGACCCTTTGAAGTGATAGTTGCTGCTGTCATTGCGACACCTCCATTATTCCTTACTTTAAGGTAAGGCAAATGGAAAAGCAAGGGCAAGCCGCAGGCGTCCAATCGCCAACGATACCCCTGACGTGGCGACACGTCACCAGCCGAGATCAATCGCGGCGATAGCCTCGCGCCGGTCGCGGTCGGACACGTCCAGATACGGCGAAACGTGATCGAGGTGAGCGTGGCCCAAGAGAATCTGCACCGTTTCGAGCGGGTGTCCGCTCGCCAGCAGTCGGCTGGCGAATGTCCGTCTGCCAGTGTGGCTGCTGTAACCGGCTCCCAGCCCTGCAAGCACGGTGCAGACTGGTCACATAGCTCTGAAGACTATCGGCGGCCAGATTGTCGACCGATTTGCCATCGAAGTTGACGCGTCGCTTGACACGGAGTTCGAACGCGCCACCTTTTTGTATGGTAAGCGTCTAGCCAACGCCGTATTGACACTACCGTTTCGATATAGGCATATTCTGCGCACCGCTGAGACGGCGACACGCTACGTTTCCCGAGGGTCCAAGAAGGCCGTTACAGCATTGCGTGATCGAAGAACCCGCTTGTCTGCCCCGTAGTCGTCAAACAGTTTCTGGTGACCGATGTACGAGCTCGGTCCCTGACGGCTGCGATACGTCGAGGCCCAATCCAACAACGCTGCGAACGAAGCCGCGTCTCCTCCGCGACGTATACCGCGTTGGCGAATGTTCTCAACGCATTCCACTTCGTCGAGACACAGCCAGATCAGTGCGGTAGATTCGGTGCGGATCTCATTAACGAGAGAGCCGTATATTCCTTCAATCACCCAGCGGTCAGCTTTCGCGGCATCGCGCAGCAGCTGTAAGGCCTCGTTGCGCTCGCGGGCAACGTTGTACCCGCCTGGAAGCCAATGAATCGAATCCAAATCTATACAGGGTGATCCCATGCGATTCGCAATTCGTTCGGCAAGCCAGCTTTTTCCCGAACCCGAATTCCCCACTATCAGCGTTCTAAGCAAATTCATACGGAGACCCATCTTGTGGAGCGTAGTGGCTGCTCTCGGCATATGCGCGCGGCCAATATCGTAGCGTACCTTGTTGGCGATGGACGCGGGATGCTATCGGATGGGCTCGACGCGAGCAGTAGGCGACAGTGACGGCGCCACGTTCCATGGCAGCAGTTCGTCGATGCGGTTGGCCGGATGGTCGGCGATGCGGTCGAGCACGTAGGCGAGGTACGCCTCGGGATCGATGCCGTTCAAGCGCGCCGTGCCGATCAGGCTATACCTCGCAGCCGCGCGTTCGCCGCCCGTGTCGGCGCCGGCGGACAAGTAATTGCGCCTCCCGATTGCGACGCCACGCAGCGCTCGTTCAGCGATCAGGTTGTCGATCTCTGCGTGCCCGTCGCTGCAGTAGTAGATCAGCGACGGCCAGCGGTTCAGCGCATACTGGATCGCCTTGGTCGTGTCCGACTTCGCGGAGAGCGTGGTAAGTGTCGCGTCGAACCACCGCTTCATGTCGTCGAGTAGCGGCACCGCTCGCGCCTGGCGCATGCGGTGCCGTTCGTCGGGTGGCTTGCCGCGGATCTGCTCTTCGATCTCGTAGAGCGAGCCGATCCGACGCAGCGCTTCCTCTGTCACCGTGTTGGGACGTACCCCATGTAGGTCGTGTATCTTCCGGCGCGCGTGTGCCATACAGGCGGCTTCCTGGATTGTGCCGCCGCGATACAGCTCGGCGTAGCCGGCGAACGCGTCGGCCTGCAGCACGCCAACGAACTCGGCGAGATGCTGCTGCGGATGCTCACCACGTCGGTCGGGCGTGTAGGCAAACCACACCGCCGCCGGCTCTTCGCAGGCGCTGGGCCGGTCATCTCGCACATAAACCCACAGACGTCCTGTCTTCGTGCGGCCGTTACCGGGCGCCAGTACCGGCAGCGGCGTATCGTCCGCGTGAACCTTGCCGCCAGCCAGCGCATAGCGGCGTACCGCATCGACCAGCGGCGCAAGCAAGCTCACGATGCTGCCCATCCAGTAGCCCATTGCGCCGGGAATGATCTCGACGCCGTCGCGCGCATACATGACTGCCTGGCGGTGCAGCGGGATGTGGTAAGCGAACTTCGACACGGCAATGTGCGCGAGCAGCGCCGGGCCCGGGATGCCACGGTCGATCGGGCGGCTCGGTGCCGCTGCCAGCACGATGCGATCGCAGCACGCGCAGGCCAGCTTCGGACGACGGTGACGGATCACGCGGAAGTGCGCCCGCACGTACTCGAGCTGTTCCGCGACGTCTTCGCCCAGCGGCTTGAGCAGCCCACCGCAATCCGGACAGCCGTCACTGGCGGGCAGATGGACGCGCTCTTCGCGTTCGAGGTGGTCCGGCAGCGGCTTGCGACCGACACTTTCACGCTGCGCACGTGGTGCCGCAGGAGCGGCGGCCATATCGGCGGCGCCTTCGTCGGCCTGCAGGTCTTCCAGCCGCAATTCGAGCTGCTCGATCTGGCGATCCAGCTTCTCCGACTTCCGGCCGAACTGCATGCGGCGCAGCTTGGCGATGGTCAGCTTCAGATGTTCGATCTCGAGCGTGCGCGACGAGAGCTGCTGGCGCAGCTCGGCGACCATTGCCTTCAGGGCATCAATGTCGTCTGGCAGTGTGGTCGAGGTCGATTCCATGGGCGCAGTTTACGACTGCCCGCGCTCGCCACA
>Ga0209759_1000817_pt1 | contig 24763 bp, 25 predicted proteins | sample AraplaCL_Col_mMS_FD_184261 | JGI IMG/M metagenome (GOLD analysis project Ga0209759, IMG submission 184261) | Arabidopsis root microbial communities from the University of North Carolina, USA - plate scrape CL_Col_mMS (SPAdes) (version 2) | ecosystem: Host-associated > Plants > Roots >...
TGCGTCGCTGCATCAGCAGCAGAGAAACGAGATTATGAAGAACTTTCGCTACGCCGTCAACAGGTTTTTCCAACTTCCTGAACCTGCCCGCTTCGCTGAAAGCCTTGCCACTGCTGGCTCTCCCGCTCCCCGTGCCTCGTTGTCCGAAGCACGAAAGAGCGAGATTCTAGCGACCCGCACACCGCCTTGCAAGCGTTATTTTGATAGACATGGAATGCGCCAAAAACGGCGCGAGGACGACGAGAAAAACGGACACCCAGCGCGGGCAAAAAGAACCAAAAACCCACAATCCACTAACAGCCTCAAAAGCACAATCACACAGCCGCGTGCTTAAGCATCACTCGTTCGACAACACCTAAATAGTGATCGATATCCGGCGTAGCACGATTCTCTTCCTTGGCAAGATCGTCCCATCTACGCAGACGCAATGCGTCTTCCGCGTAGGGCTTTTGCAGGAATGCCTCAGCTTCCTCCTTACTAAAGATGCCGCCCTGCAATTCCAAGCTCCGCACCGAATCAGCGGAGAGCTGGCCGAAATACGTGTCGTCGATGGCGCACAGGCAGCGCTTGGCGTCGACGTGCAAACGGATCGGCTCCAACACCGCGTTCGGCAAAACCGGCCGCAAGAACGGCAACGCGAAATACTGATGCAGATCGTCGATGCCCCGCTCTGTCGGCGTCTCGCCCTGGAGATTGAGCAGGTGGCCGAGGTCGTGCAGAAACGCCGCGGCAACCAGTTCCTCGTCGGCGCCCGCCTCTTCCGCCAACAAACCGCTCTGCAACGCATGCTCGAGTTGCGTCACCGGCTCGCCGCTGTAAGCCAACTGGCCGTACTGCTCGAACAGGGATCGAATATCCTTCACATCCAATGCCACACGCTTACTCCCACGGTAATGAAAAGGTCTTCAGATTGGTAAAGCTCTTCATGGCTTCTTGAACGCCTTCCTTATAGCCGAGCCCGGAGTCCTTGATGCCGCCGAACGGCGTCAACTCGATCCGATAGCCGGGCACCTCCCACACGTTGACCGTCCCCACGCGCAATTCGTTGATGAAGCGCGTGATCGCATCCTGCCGGTTCGTGCACACGCCCGACGACAGCCCGAACGCCGTACCATTGCTGATGCGAATCGCGTCGTCGATGGTGTCGAAGGTGATGATCGGCGACACCGGCCCGAAGGTCTCTTCGCGCACCAATGTCATCGATGGATCGACGCCGTCCAGCACCGTCGGCGCATACAACGCGCCTTTGCGCTGATTGCCAATCCGCAGACGCGCCCCGTTCGCCACCGCCTCATTCACACGCGCCTCGAAAAGCTGCGCCGCGGCGACGTCGATCACGGTGCCCATCTGATTCGAAGCATCGAACGGATCGCCGAAAGACCAGGCGCGCGTCTTTTCGACGACCAGATCGGTGAAGTCCGCGGCCACGCTCTTTTGCACCAGCATCCGCTTGACCGCGGTGCAGCGCTGCCCGGAGTTCTTATACGAGCCTTGCACGGCGAGCGTCGCCGCCCGTTCGAGGTCGGCGTCGTCGAGCACGATCAGCGGATCGTTGCCGCCCAGTTCCAGCACCACGCGCCGGTATGCCGCCTTGCCCGCAATGTATTTGCCGATCGCCACGCCACCTGTGAACGTGACGAGCTCCGCCAACGGATGCGTGATCAGTTCATCGGCGATTTCGCGCGGATCGCCGGTCAGCACCTGCAGCATTGGCGCAGGCAGACCGGCCTCGTACAGCACGTCGGCGAGATAAAGCGCCGAGAGCGGCACCTTTTCCGACGGCTTCAGCACCACGCGATTGTTCGTCGCGATGGCCGGCGCGATCTTGTGCGCGACCTGGTTCATTGGATGGTTGAACGGCGTAATCGCGACGATCACACCCGCCAGCGGCTCGCGCTGCGAAAACACGCGACGCTTCTTGCCATGCGGCGTGAGATCACAGGAAAAACTCTGGCCATCGTCGCGCAATGCTTCGATCGACGCAAACTTCAACACGTCGGCGACGCGGCCGATCTCATAGCGCGAGTCTTGCTTCGACAACCCCGACTCGAGCGAAATCAGATCCGATGCCTCTTCGGTCCGCTCACGCATGAGCGAAGCCGCGCGCTCCAGAATCTGCGAGCGTTCGTAACGCGTGAGCTTCGCTTCATAGGCCGCGGCGTATTCGAACGCGGCGCGCACGTCGTCGACGCTCGCCAGCGGGACCGTGCCAACACGCGTTCCCGTGTAAGGATCGAACACGTCGAGCGTGCGCGAGCGCGTCACGCGCTCGCCTTTGAGCCGCAGCGCTTCCGCCCGAAAAGCCGGATGGTCCCGCAGCACGGTATTCATGATGACGACACGCGATTCAAGGCGATGTCGAAGATATCGAAGTTGCGCAGTCTCTTGCCGCTTTCGCCACCGCTGGACGGCAACGCTTCGACACGCCGGTTGAACAGCAGCGGCACTTCCTGCTCGGAAATCCCGCCATGCGAGCGCAACGGCACCGTCAGCCCGGACAGATCATGTTCCGCGCGCCGCGTGCCGAGCACCACATGCTTGGTGCTGACCACGACGATATCGCCGACGCGATCGTTCGGCAGTTCGAAGCGCTCGCAGGCCGCCGCGTTGTCGAGCACGGTATCGATCCCCTGCAAGCCGCCGATCCGCTCGATCACCTGCGCGACGCTCACATCGCGCGGCAGATAAATCGTCGCGAACGAGCCGAGCGCGCCGTGATGCACCACATACGGATCCGTGATCGGCAGAATGACACGCGCGCGGCCATGGCCGAGCCAGTCGTCGAGCACGTCCTGCAAATAGATCACGTTCGGCTCGCCCGTCTGCGGATCGTGCTTGGCGTTCATACCGTGATCGGCGGTCAGGCCGATCACCCAGCCGAGCGCGTCGAGCTTCGCGAGGTAGCCGTCCATCATCGCGTAGAAGGCGTTCGCGCCTTCGGTACCCGGCGCCCATTTGTGCTGGATGTAATCGGTGGTCGACAGATACATGAGGTCGAGCTTGCGCGTTTGCGCAAGCCGCACGCCGGCCGCGAACACGAATTCGGACAGCCCGGCGCTATACACATCGGGCACCGGCATGCCGACCAGATCCAGCACTTCGCCGATGCCGTTTTCCTCGAACGTCACCTTGTCGGCTTTTTCCGCCGAGAAGCAGATACCCTTCAACTGCCAGCCGAGCAGCCGACGCAATTTGTCTTTAGCGGTGACCACGGCGACCGCGGCGCCGGCTTCGGCAGCAGCGGCCAACAGCGTGCCGGCGCGCAGATAAGCGGGATCGTTCATCATCACTTCCGCGCCCTCGCCGCCGTTCGCGTCCGGGTCCCAGAAGTAGTTGCCGCAGATGCCGTGCACCGAAGGCGGTACGCCGCACACGATCGACAGATTGTTCGGGTTGGTGAACGACGGGATCACGCAGTCGCCCTTGAAGGCGGCGCCGCCCTTGAGCATCTTGCCGATGAACGGCGCGACGCCCGCCCCGACCGCGGCTTCGAGATAATCGAATTCGCAGCCGTCGACGCACACCACAACGGTCGGTTGCGAGGGTAGCCGGTAGCTGCGGCCGTTGACTTCGATCGTGCGCTCGCTTGTGCTCGTGCTTGTGCTCGTATTTGCCATCGTTACCTTCCATGCGTGCCGGGCACGCGCGTTGTAGTCAGTTCGCTGCAACCATCTCAATCATTCGATGCCGCCGGCACCCGCACTACGTTCAACGGCCCCGCCGTTTCGCACGCCGCGTGAGCGCGCTGCAAGCCGCCGTTCACATGCGCATGCATCAGCGCCGCGGCATGCTCGGCGTCGCGCGAAGCCAGCGCCTTCAGGATCGCGCGATGCTCGGCGAGCGAGCGCTCCATCGCATCCGCATGCACCACCAGCGCGGCACGTCGAAACAGACTCAATTCGCACACCAGCCGCCGGTACGTTTCATACAGTTTCGAATTGCCCGACGCCGCCACCAACGCATCGTGAAACGCCACATTCGCGCGCGCATAAGCGTCGTGATCCTCGCCGTCGAGCGCCGCGCGCATCGCGTCGAGCCAGTCGCGCAACACAGCGAGCTTGCGGGCATCGATGCTCGCCGCCAGCATCCGGCACGCCGCCTCTTCGAGCACGGCGCGCACCGCGTAAATCTCATCCGCTTCCGCTAGCGACACCGTCCGCACGAAAACGCCGCGATTCTTCTCGGTACGCACGAGTCCAGCCTGCTCCAGCGCGCGAAACGCCTCGCGCACCGGACCGCGCGACACCTGCAGACGCGTGGCCCAGTCGGCTTCGTTGAGCTTGTCGCCGGGCGCGAGCGCCCCGTCGATGATGTGCCGTTCGATCTCGTCGCGAACCAGCGTCGTGAGCGAATGCCTGCGCACAACCTCAATCGGATCGACAGAAGCAGTTTGCATATATTCGGTCATTTTGACAAATTTCGCCACATCGATATGTGTATGGGCTTGCGCGCCGTCATGGCACGCAAACACAACGATCAGGATTCGGGCGTCAGTCGACCCGACGGCGCGGGACGCGCGCCGCGATCAGCAGCAGCGCAGCGAGCGAGACCAGCAGAAGAATCAGCGACAACGCGGAGGCCGGCAGGTAATAGCCGCGCTCCACCTGGCCGACGACCACGATCGGCACCGTGGCGAATCCAGGCGGATACACGGTCAGCGTGGCGCCGAGTTCGCCGAGCGAGAGCGCGAAGCCGAGCGCAAGACTCGCGCGGATCGCCGGCACCAGTTGCGGCAGCACGACACGGCGCAACACCATCGAAGGCGGCGCACCGAGGCTTGCCGCGGCTTCGCGCAAAATCGTCAGCTCCGGGCGCAATGCGGCGGCGGCGCAGCGGTAGCAGAACGGCAGCACCAGCGCCAACTGCACGAACACGACGATCGCCGCCGAACTCGACAGATCGAACGGCCGCTTGTGATACGCGATCAGCACCGCGAGCCCGAGCACCACGCTCGGCACGCCGTTGGGCATCATCGCGATGGTGTCGACGATCGCGCCGAGGCCACGGCGGTCGCGCCCTTCGAGCGCCAGCGCGAGCCACAGGCCGAGAATCGTACCGAGCACCGCGACGCCCATGCCGATTTCGAGGCTGGTGGTGAGCGCGTCGAAGTCGCTCGAACCGAGGCGCTCGAACCAGCGCATGCTGAAGCCGTCGGGCAGGATCGTGCCGGACCAGTGCGCGGCCACGCTCGACAGTGCGACGACCAGCACCGGCAACACGAACAGCCAGAAACACAGCAACGCGGCAAAGCCGAGAAACAGGCCGCCGAGCACGCGCACCACCAGGCTGCGGCGCACCGGCCGCGCTTTCTTATGCACGACCGGCAAAACGGTCGGGTCCAGTTCAACGGCCATGGCCCGCTCCTTTCACCTTGCGACGGTTGACCTGGCGGTACAACGCGTACAGCGACAAAGACATGATCAGCATCACGACCGCGCCGGCGGCTGCGGTCGGCAGATCGAGATCGACGGTGGCGGAACTGTAGATCGCCACCGGCAACGTGATCAGATGCGCGCTGCCGAGCACGAGCAGAATGCCGAACTCGTTGAGCGTCAGCAGAAAGCACAGGATCGTGCCGGCGGCGATGCCCGGCCACGCGAGCGGCAGTATCACCTTGAACGCGACCATCCAGCCGCTCGCGCCGAGGCTGCGGGCGGCTTCGATCAGACGCATGTCAAGCGTGGCGAACGAAGCGAGCGTGGGACGCACGACGAACGGCGCGTAGAACACGACCTCCGCGAGAATCACACCGCCCACGCCGAACAGGAAATCGAGCGGCGGCGCCTGCAGATGAAAGAGCCGCTGCAAGCCGATGCTGACGGAGCCTTGCGAGCCGTACAGAAAGATTAGCGTGAAGGCGACCAGAAACGACGGGAACGCGACGAACAGTTCGAGAAAGCGCGTGATCATCCGCGCGCCGGGAAACGGCTTGAAGAACAGGATCGACGCCAGCGCGACGCCGAGCAGCGACGCGAGGCCGGCGCTGGCGAACAGGATCCATAGCGTCGTGCCGATCACGCCGCTCGTTTCCGGGTTACTGAAGAACGCCGAATAAGCATGCAGGCTCAAGCCGTGAGGATCGGTCAGGCTCAGCAGCACGAGACGCACGAGCGGATAGACGACCAGCGGTCCGAGCACCACCACCAGGATGAACAGCAAATGCCATTGCGCTGCGCGTTCGCGACGCTTCACCGCGGCCGTATGCGAAGCGGCGCTGGCGCTGCGGCGCACGTCGGCTGCGGCATCGGCGGCAGCCGAGCCTAGCGGGTTCGGCGTATCAGGGGTTGATAAGGACGACATCGTCAGCCTCGTAACGCAGGGAAATACGCGCGCCCTTCTCCGGCATCATGCCGTGGCCGCGCTGCATGGTGACGAGCACCGCCTCATTCGGCATGGCGTCCAGCGCGACGGAGACCGACAAAACCGCGCCGTACCATTCGACCGAGGTGATCGCGCCGTGCAACTGCCCTTCGCCGAGCGGCACGACACGCAGCGCCTCCGGACGCAGACAGGCCACGCGATCGCGCTCGTTATAGCGTGCGTCGTCCATGCTGAAGGCGACCTGCGGCGGCAGCAGATTGGCCGCGCCCAGATAACGCGCGACGAAGCCGTCGGCCGGCGTGTCGTACAACTGCTGCGGTGTGCCGAGCTGGGCGATGCGGCCTTCGCGCATCAACAGCGTGCGGTCGGAGAGCACCAGCGCGTCGTCCTGATCGTGCGTCACGCAGACGATCGTCAGATTCGGCAGGCGCTCATGCAGCGCCTTGAGTTCAGAACGCACAGACGCGCGCAGATTGGCGTCGAGTGCGGAAAGCGGTTCGTCGAGCAGCAGCACATCGGGCTCGATCACGAGCGCACGCGCGAGCGCCACGCGCTGCTGCATGCCGCCCGACAACTGCGCGGGCATCACGTGGCCAGCGTCGCCGAGTTGCACGAGCTTCAGCGCGTCCGCGACGCGCCGCGCGACATCTTTGGACGGCGTGCGGCGCGCGCGCAAGCCGAAGGCCACGTTCTCGAACACCGACAGATGGGGAAACAGCGCATAGCTCTGGAACAGCAGACCGAGATTGCGCTTATGCGGCGGCACATGCGTGAGATCGTGACCGGCCACGGTCAGCGTGCCGGCCAGTCCGTCCGCTTCGATAAACCCGGCGATGAAACGCAACAACGTCGTCTTGCCGCAACCGCTGCGGCCGAGCACGGTGAGCAATTCGCCGCGCTGGATGGTCAACGACAGATCGTCTAGCACCGTGCGCGAACCGAAGCGCACCGTCAGATGATCGATCTGCACGCCGCCCGGCGTAGTCGAACGCGCGGCATCGAGCGCGTCCGGTGCGGCGCCGAGCGCGCCGGGTTGAGCAAGACTGGCGGTATTCACCGGGTTCATCCTCCAACTGGATTAATGCTGACGCGGCGCCCCGGTTTCGCCGTGGACGCCGCCTGATTCCGCGACATCACGCGGCCTGACGGCCCCGTGACGTCGATAACGCGACGAACGACGGCTTACTTCGGTTTGACCACTTCGATCTGCTTGCCCGACGAGCCGATCACGTCGCTCTTCCAGCGCGCGGTCCAGTCGGCCTTCTTCGTCATGACCTGATTCCAGTCCACCGGAATCAGCTTCACGCCCGCGATGGCCTTCTTGACGGCTTCGCCGTTCTTGCCGGTGAGCGGCACGTCGGTACGGCCCGGAATGCCGAAGATGTCCGGCACTTTCGCCTGCACTTCCGTCGACATCAGGTAATCGATCAGCTTCTTGCCTTCCGCCTGGTTCGGACCGTTCTTGATCAGGCCGATCGCGTACGGCAACTGGAACGTGGTCGGCTGGCCGCCTTCATGTGCGAGGAAGATCGGCTTGAGCGACAGGCCGCCGTTGGCCGCGTCGTCCAGATCCATTTGCAGGTCGCCGTTGGCGACCGCGATTTCGTTACGCGAGAGCAGCACGTCGAGGTAGCCCGTGCCCTTGGTGTGGAACTTGGCGCTGTTTTCGAGCTTCTTCAGATAATCGAACGCCTTGTCTTCGCCCATCAGCGACGAGGTCAGGATGATCACCGCCATGCCGTCGCCGGCCGTGGCCGGGTTCGAGTAGGCGATCTTGCCGCTGAAGTCCGGGTGCAGCAGGTCGGCGAAGGTCTTCGGCTGGGGCTTGGTGACTTCCGGGTTGATCGCGAACGAGAAGTAATTGTTCACGAAGGTCGCCCATGCGCCGTTCGGCGCCTTGGCGATCGCCGGCACGTTCTTGTAGTTGGCGCTCTGATAAGCCTGCAGCAGGCCGCTCTGGTCGGCTTGCTGGATGAACGGCGGCAGCGTGACGAGCACGTCGGCCTTCGGCTGATCCTTTTCGATGGTGGCGCGGTTCACCACTTCGCCACTACCCGCCGTGACGATGTTGACCTTCACGCCTTCCTTCTTTTCGAAGGCCGGCAGCACGTCCTTGTAGAGGTTCTCGAGGCCGTCGGCGGTGTACAGCACCACGGCGTCGGCCGCGTGCGCCTGCATGGCCGTGGCGCCGAACGCTGCCGCGGCGACCAGCGCCGGCAGCAGCTTGCGTGCGAGGCCGGCCGTGGCGTAAAGGGAATTCGTCTTTGTCATGTCGCTTTCTCCGAAAGGCAAAAAACCAGACGGTCGGGAGATCCCGATACCTGTTGTGATTGAATTGTGACTGAGCGGCGGTAGCGCCGCGCCGCTTGCGTGTTGCCCGCATCAAGCTGTCGTGCAGATTCATGCGGATTGCAGATTGCCAACAACTTTGCTGCCTTCTTGTCGCCTCTTTCCAGCCTGACTCACAGCCCCGCTACCACACTCGCGCCGCCGGCCATGCCTGAATGGGCACGGCAAGGATCACAGGTTTCCATGACAACGCCATGACGATTCTGCCGATTTCCAAAAAATGACACAATTCGCCAATAATATCCAAATCGCTTTCGATCGCCAGGCGTGCGCGGCGCTCTTTCAGATAGCGACGAAGGCTGGCGCGATGGCGGGAACCGCGCCGGTCCTGCCACGCCTCACAGCCTGTGTGCCGAGTCACCGCGATCCTACATGGCGAAAATAACGATGTATGCGTAACGCTTCGCGGTAGCGCTGCGTCTGTGGGCTGGTTCCGATCGACGGCGCGTATTGTGCCCGGCCAAGCGGAATATTGCAGCGGATGGGGATAGTGAAACGCGGCGCGTGTGCTGCATCGACGCGATCGAGGTTGACGTTCGCACATCGCGAGCCGCGGATCGGCCGCACCTTCAAGTGGCTCGGCATTCGATGCATGTAAATGGCGCGCCCTGCCCTGACAGGCAGTCAATGAGCGGCGCTCAGGCGATCAGGATTTCCGGGCCATGCGCCGCAATCGCCTTGCCGAGCGCGCGTTCGGGCGCGAGCTCCGTCACCAGATAACGTGTCGACTCGATACCGTTGATGCGCACCGGCGTCACACGGCCGAACTTCGAATGATCGGCGACCACCACCACCATGTCCGCCGCGGCGATCATGCGGCTGCGCACCTCGGCGGCCATGCGGCTGTAGTCGGTCAGATAGCCGTCCGGCGAAATCCCGCCCGCGCCGATGAAGGCGAAGTCCGCGTGATACTGCGTCAGTTGGTGGACGGTATCGAGCCCGAAGGTGGCGTCTTCTATGTCGGACAACTCGCCGCCCAGCAGCGTGATGCGGTTGTCGTTGCGGCGGCCGAGCAGCAGCGCGATCCGCCAGTCGTTCGTGTACACGGACAAACGGTGCCGGTCGAGCAACGCCCGCGCCACCGCCTGCGTGGTGCTGCCCGAATCGATGATCAGCGACGCGCCGTCCGGCACGAACTCCGCCGCGCGCTCGCCGATGGCGCGCTTCGCGCCGGCATTGGCGGCTTCGCGTGTATCGAGGTCGGGCTCGCGCCGGTCGCTCGACAACGCGCCGCCGTGAGTCGTGACCAGCAGGCCGCGCCCGGCCAGCGCGTTCAGGTCACGGCGAATGGTCTCGCGCGACACGTTCAGTTCGCGCACCAGCTCCGCGACCGAGAGCGCGCCGGTTTTGGCGACTTGCGCCAGGATGTATTGGTGACGTTGTTCTGCGAGCATCTATAAAAGGCCGGAAGCCGGCACGCTTGGGTTTCGCCACGGTTGGAGAAGGCCGGCGTATTGTATTACGCGTGACGCGGCGATGCTCCCCTCGCCGCGCTTACCTGCTAACCTGAACGCCCTGGCCGTGCGCGAATGTCCCTCGATAGAGCTGGACGCCGCGTGGTCCGTCAACCGAACTGCCGATGCCGCCACTGTTTCGCCGTCTACTGTTGCTGTTCCACGCGCTGCGTTACGGCGCGCGCCTGATCTGGCTTGCCGCGCCGCAAGACCACAAACTGCACTGGATGATCGAGCTGATCGGCCGCTTGCATACGGCCGAACGTAGCGGCAAAAGCCTGAGCGGCGTGCTGCCGGCACTCGGACCACTGGCGGCCCGGTTCGCGCAAACGCTGGCCGAACGACCCGAACTCGCGGCCGGCACCTTGCACGACGCCATCGACGCGATCGATCACATGGAAGCCCCGCTGCCGCCGCACGAGTCGGAACAGGCGCTCGCGCGCGCTTTCGGCAGGCCGCTCGCCGCGCTGTTCAGCGCGGTGGATCTGGTGCCGGTGCGCGGCGGCTTCGCCGAGCAGACGCATCTCGCGCGGCTGCTCACGCCGGTGAACGGCCATCACGAAGTGGCGATCAAACTGGTGCGCGCCGACCAGTTGCAACAGATCGGCGATGAACTCGCGCTGCTGCGCTGGGTCGCGCGCTGGCTGGAGAAGCTCTCCGGCACCGCGCGCCGCCTGCAATTGCGCGCGCTGGCGCAGACCTTCACGGACGACATCCTGCGCCGCTTCGACCTGCGCGCGGAAGCCGCCAATCTCAGCCAGACCGGCCATCATTTCGACGGCGACAAGCGCATCGTCGTGCCGGACGTGATCTGGGATCTCTGCACCGCTTACACGCTGACCGTGCAGCGCGTCAGCACCTTGCCGGCGAGCGATCTGCCCGGCTTGCACGCGCGTCACATCAAACTCGCGCCGCTCGCCGCGCATATCGTCGAAGTGGTGACCGAGCAGGCCTTCGAGCACGGCTTCTTTCACGCCACGCTCGACGCGCGCCGCGTACGCGTGAGCATCGAACCGGACACACTGGGGCGTCTCGTGCTGGCGGAATTTTCGATCATGTCCAGTCTCTCGACGGGCGAGCGCGAATTCTTCGTGCATGGCGCGACCGCGCTGTTCGACCAGGACTACGGGCGGCTCTCCGAAATGCATCGCGATGCCGGACACGTGCCGCACGACACGCGCGCCGAGGTGCTCGAAGCCGAGTTGCGCTCGCGCGCCGAAGCGCATTTCGCGGCCGAGCCGGAAGACCGTTCGGCGGGTTCGCTGTTTCATCATCTGCTGCATGCGGTGCAGCCGTTCGAGGGCGCGGTGCCCGGGCGGCTCGCGACCGCGCAGCGCTCGTTTCATCAAGCGGAAATGCTGGCGCGCGCGCTGCATCCGGGCGTCGATACATGGAATATCACGCGCGGCGTTCTGGCGGATATCGCGCGGCGCGACGTCGATCACCGCGGCTGGCTCAAACGGATTGGACGCGAATTGCCGCATCTCGCGCATATGCTGCCGCGCGTGCCGCAACTGGCGGTTCGCTATCTGCAACACGAGCACGATCGCGCGCGCACGCCGCAGCAGAATGCGCAACTGATGGTGGAGATCGGCCGCGAATACCGGCGCACGCGTGTGCTGCTGTGGGCGTGCGCGGTGTGCGGCGGCGTGCTCGGCGCGGGGACTGTGCTGCTGATGTGGTGATGGTGTGATGTGCGGCGGTTCGCGGCTCGAACCACACTCTGACTCTGCCAACGCGTTCGGCCGATTGCAGTTTCGAGCAAGACGCGCATTGAGTCTCCCGACAAGATGGCGGCTTTTCTCTTAACGCTTGCCGATGCTCGCCTCCTTTATCGCCACTGTTTTCGTCGTGTTGTGGTCGACCGGTTTCGTGGTCGCCCGCGCGATCACGCCGTACGCGGATCCCAATCTGTTCCTGCTTGCCCGCTTCGGCGGCACGGCGCTGATATTCGCGCTGGCCGCGCTGTTTGCACGCGCCACGTGGCCCGGCGGGCGCGACTTCGGCAAACATCTGGTAGCGGGTGCACTGCTGCAAGGTGTCTATCTCGGCGCGGGTTACTGGGCCGTCGCACAAGGCTTGAGTGCCGGCGTGATGGCTTTGCTTGGCGCGCTGCAACCGCTCGCAACGGCCGCGGTCGCCGCGCCGCTCTTCGGCGAGCGATTATCGCGGCGCGGCTGGACCGGCATGGCGCTCGGCCTCGCCGGCGTCGTGCTGGTGCTCGAACCGAAGCTGACGGCGGCCGCGGCGCCGACGCCACACGGCAGCGCGCCCACCTGGCTGGTCGTGCTGATCTCGATCGCCGCGATCGGCGCGATTACGGCGGGCACGCTGTTCCAGAAGACTTCGCTTGCCAAGGCCGATATTCGCAGCGCGAGCGCAGTGCAGAACTTCGGCGCCGCGCTCGTCGCGGGCGTGCTTGTGCTTGCGCTCGGTGAACATCGCTGGATTGCATCCGCCACGCTGTGGGGATCGCTCGCGTGGGGAATCGTGATGCTCTCCGGCGTTAGCGTGACGTTGCTGGTGTGGATGGTCAGACGCGGCGACGCGGCGCGCGCGACTGCGCTGATGTTTCTCGCGCCGCCGCTTGCCGCCCTCGAAGGCTATGTCGGTTTCGGCGAGACGCTGCTGCCGCTGCAGATTGTGGGGTTTGCGGTTGCGTTGGTGGGGGTGTTGCTGGCGCGCTCGTGATGCGTGCGTGCTCGATATGGGCGAGGCGGGGGTGGTGTGCGGCGTTGTCGCGATGCGTAGCGCGGGTGCGATGCACTGGAAAGTCGCGATGCGCGGCGGTCGCTGTGCGCGGCGCAGTCGCTGTGCGCGCCTTGTTTGCTGCGTGTGGCGCGGTCGCTGTGCGCGGCACAGTCGCAGTAAGCGGCGCACAGCGATGCGTGGCGCAGCCGCAATGCAGCGCAGTCGCAATGCACAGCGCAATCGCAATGCGCGGCGCAGTCGCGACGCCCCCGCCGCGAATCAATCCGCCGTGTCCGCTCCTGCCGGCAATTTAGCGCGCGCCTTGCTGCCCGGCGCCGGCGCCCACGCTGGGCGGCTCTTGCGCGCCGAATCCACTACGACGATATAACGCCCAGCCCACGGCGTCACCTGTCGATCGCTTTTCAACACCCACAGCGATTTACCCGATTCGACGAGCGCGACATACTCGGCGTCGAGAATGCCATAGTGGTCGATAAACGAATTGAGCGACGCGGGAATGCGCACGCAACCCTTCGAGTGACGCATGCCCAGCAGCGATTCGAGATGGTCGGGGTCGGTGGCGTGCATCTGGAAGCGCATCTGCGACATGCCGCCCTTGCCCCAGCCGCGCTCACCCTGGGCCCAGCCGAGGTCGAAGATCCGCATATCACGCTTGCCGTAGCCGCGGATATGGTTTTCGTTCTGCGTCCCTTCCGAACGGAAATCCATGTTAGCCGGCGTATGCTCGAATACGCCGAGCGGCGTGATGAAGTGGTCGTACTCACCCGGCAGCCCGGTCGAAACCGGCGACGCCCCGATCATCTGCCAGGTGTCGGCCGGCGCGGCGCGAAAATAGATGAAGAGCGCCTGCACATTGGCATTGCGATCGACCAGCACGACATACTCGCCCGACAGATCGCCGAGCATGTGCGCGCCGAGCACGGTTTGCAGCCGGTTGGCATAGGCTCGCTGCTCCGCTGCCGGCACTTTCAGCGTACGCGTGACGTTCTGCGCGAACACCTCCCGCAGCATGAACGCGCGACGCGGATCGACCACGCCGGCGGCATCGGGCGCGGCGACAGCCGACGCATTGACGACAGCCACCGGACGATTCAACGGCTTTGGCGCCGACACCGCGACGGGCGCCGAAGCTGCCATCGCCACGCCGCATGACGCCATGCAAAACGCGGCGCTCAGCGCACGCGCCCACCGGCGCAAAGACGGCAATGCGCGCGCGATGCTCCGCACGGAAAGTCGATACGACATACACCACACGTCGGGCGGACGATTGACCGACGCGAAAAACAGACGGTCCATTACAGGCTGGCCAGGCCGGTTGGTGTGGTTCATCGCGTGTTTGAGCAAACCTGATTATTATTGACTGCTCGCCGGCTCATGCGGCGCTCTCAGAATGAAGATGTTACTAAGCACACCGCGATCTGTCGATGAAGATTCGTCGAATGATTGATACCGCTGTAATAACTGGACATCTTTGCAAATCAATGCGGCGGATTCAAAGCGGTGCGAAGGTGAATTGAACCCGGGCCGGTTACGGTTCGACATGTGCGCGAGCGCGCAAGGAGCAAAGAGGAATCATGACGCAACACGATCCAGTCGCACGCCAGGCAAGCATCTCTGAAGAAATGCACATCAGCGCCGAGTTCGATGCTGAATATGAAATCGAGCGCCGGGTTGCTTTCCTCGCGAATTACCTGCGTAGCAGCGGCCTGAAAACGTATGTGCTCGGGATCAGCGGCGGCGTCGACTCGACAACTGCGGGGCGGCTCGCGCAACTCGCGGTCGAGCGATTGCGCGCCGAACATTACGACGCGCACTTCGTCGCAATACGTCTGCCTTACGGCGAACAGAGAGACGAAGCCGACGCGCAGCAGGCATTGCGTTTCATTCGCGCGGACGAAAATCTCACCATCGATATCAAACCTGCGGCCGATGCCATGCTCGCCGCGCTGGATCAAAGCGGCCTGCTCTATAAGGACGAATCGCAACAGGACTTCGTGCACGGCAATATCAAGGCGCGGCAGCGCATGATCGCGCAATACGCGGTGGCCAGTGCGCGGGCCGGGGTGGTCATCGGCACGGATCACGCGGCCGAATCGGTGATGGGCTTCTTCACGAAGTTCGGCGACGGCGGCGCCGATGTATTGCCGCTCACCGGGCTCAACAAGCGGCGTGTGCGCGCGGTGTCCAAAGCGCTGGGCGCGCCGGAAGCATTAGCGCACAAGGTGCCGACCGCCGACCTCGAAATGTTGCGGCCGCAACGACCCGACGAGGACGCCTATGGCATTCCGTACGACGCAATCGACGACTTTCTGGAGCGCAAACCCGTGAGCGATGCGGCACGCGAGACTATCTTGCGCTTCTACGAAGTCACGCGTCACAAGCGCGCGTTACCGTACACGCCGTTCGATTGGCCGGTGCAGACAAGCGGAGATTGAGAAAGGGATGGGTGTGCGGATGACGCGCCGGCACGCCGGCTTACGTGCGCTCTTGTCGCGCAACGCATTCAGGTGAATCGATCGCGCTGGGTTACTGAAGCGCCGGCGGTTCGTCGGTGAACAGATCGGCGCTGGCTTCAAGCGTCTGGCCGCCCAACTGCTTGCCGTGAATCTGCCGTGCGATCACTTCGCCGACATAGGGCACTTCGGCGTCCAGTTCGACCGTGGCGTACGCGCCGGGCTTACCGGCGTCGACGACCTCGATGTTCTTCGCATAATGCCCAAGTTCGTGCTTGAGGAAATCCCGCACTTCCTGCTCGCTGCACGATTGCGCGATGTTGCGCACGATCAGGTTCATGCGCCCTACCCTCTGCGCGCATTGCGGCCAGCGCCGCGATCCGCGGACTGCACGCGCACGGGGCGCAATGCGGCACGCTGCTTCGCCTGCTCGGCAGCGAGTTGGCGGATCAACGCAGCGCCGGCGGCGCCCAAAGCGGCCAATGACAGATAGAAGGTGATCATTTAATTCTCCCCTGCGAGTTTCGTCCTGTACTCAGGATAGCCACAATCGACAGTAAAAGCGATGCAACACAGTGTCGTCAAAAAACGGGCTTAAATCTTGCCGTTAATGCACTGTACCTGAATAAGCGGCGTCAAAAATAGCAAAACAGCTGTTCATTTCCCGCTACAGACCCGGCAAACGCATCGAATGCGGACGCTGAGCGCGAAAACCGGGCCGCGCCGCGCATCGCCACGGCATCCTGCGAGGGACCTGCGCAAAAGGCGGACTGGTTGTCGCGATCAGTCCGCCGCTTGCACGTTGGCCGAGCTCACCCACCATGCATTCCTGCCCTGCGGCAGTTGAACCAGCACCGCGGACGGATCGTCGACGCCGTCGTCAGCGACTTCGCATACGGCCAGGCCGTCAGGCAGGCGCTTCACCTCGCCGGCCGACTGGAACAGCGCAACACGTTGCGCGCTCAACGGCCGCAGTTGGCGGTACACGTCGAAGCTGATGGCCGCGGGCACATCGCCGCGAATCTTCAGCGTGTCGGCCTGGCCGCAATGCACCGGCTCGGCGGCGAGTACGGCAGTGCTGCCGAACACGCAGCCGATAGAAAGCGCCATGGCGGCAAGACGTAAATGGATCATGATGATTTTCCGAAAACTAGATGGGGCCGCGGCCTGCGAGTTGCAAGCCGCGCGGCTGAATAGCTGTTAAATGCGCGTGAACGAAGCAGGCGCCGCACACAAGCCGACCGGCTTCACGGCGGGCTGTCGCGGCCGGCGCCGCGACCGTCGTTGCCGCCGGTCGCCACGTCGAGCCGGCTTACGTTGCAAGACGTTTGACTGAAGCCCGAATAAACCACCGACCAGTTGCCGATAATCGCGGCTTGCGCTTCGGCGAGGCTCAGTTTGCCTTCGCAGACGCAGCGCTTGAGCATGACCGCCGCGCGCGCCTTGCGGCGCTCGCCCTGGTGGCCTGCCCACGGCAGAAGATCGAGATTGGCGGGCGCGTCCGGCGAGCCGCCGAGCACGATCGGCACGCGGCGGTCGAGCGCGAAGGTGGCGCTGTTGTCCGCATCGATGCCGCGCGCGGCAAGCATGCGGTCTTTGTGCGCCATCAGTTCGTCGAACGGCGGCGCGACCGTGTCCGCGTAACCGGGACGGCAAATCGTGTCGCCGACCGATTGCTGCGTGACGCGTTCGTCGAGCATGCCGGCGTTCTGCGCGCGAGCGTCGCCCATGCGTAGCATCACCAGCGCGGTGAAGCCGAGCGCGAGCGCAAACCGCAAATTGCCGAGGGGACGCGCAACGCCACACCGGCGCGCAAGCGCCGGCAAAGCCGTGTCGTACGTACTGCTGGTCGCGTCGCTGGAATAGCTGGCGCGACGCCTGTCTGCAATGCCTGCGTTCATTCGTCGGCGCGCCGGGAGCGGCACGCAATAGTTCAATTCGCAGACTAATTAAAACACATTCAATATGGATAAGTAAAAAAGCCTGCCTATGCGCGGTGCGTGCATAGGCCGCGCTTAGCGGATTTCGCGGGCTGAGGAGACCGGCGGCGCTACCGTCACGCTTCGCCAGTCGCAAACGCCTGATTGTCGCGATGCAAAGGCATCCCGCATTGCGCCGCGTCTGCGACGCGGCGCAATGCGATCCGATCCGTCAACCCGCAGCTACTGCGCCACACGCGCCTGCAATGCGCGGATACGAAGCAGCGCCTGCGTATTGGACACCGTCGTGTCGTACATCTTCGCGAGATCGGCCTTCAGCGCGGTGCGCGATCCGCCGTCGAGATAAACCATATGCCCCGACGGATAAAAGCGCGCCGACAGATTCTGCCGGACCTGCTGGCTGAGCAGCGGCATTTGCTGTAAATCGAGCACGGTCTGATAAAACGGCGTGACGAAATCGAAGAAGCCGTTGGCCGACAACACCTTCAGGTCGGGATTGAGCGCCATCACGGCAGCCAGGTCCCCGGCGGTGTACAGAATGATGTTGCCCTTCGAGTCGACGCCCTTCTGCGCGCCGGTCGGATCGATGTGACTGAAGTCCCAGTACTTGAAGGCCTGGTCGTTCAGATCCGTGAACGACGAATTCGACGTGTACTTCAGTTGCTCGTTCAGATAGACGTTCCACATCGTCGTGTAGACGCCGGTCACCGCCGTCATGGTCGGGTCGTTGCCGCCGGAATTCGGGTCGATCTTGCCGGCAATGCCCGTGCCGATCGCCGTCACACGGCCGTCGTACTCGCCGAGCGCAAGACCCTTGGATTTCAGCAGCGTGGTGAGGAACAGCGAATTGCCCCGGCTGTCGTACGAGGCGACATCCAGACTCCACGCGAGCAAGGTCGTCTTGTCGATGCCCGTGTATTCGCTGAGCTTTTCGACCGTTGCCGCGTCGGTGGTCGGAAACTTACGCAGCGCGGCCAGATAGTCCGTGCGCGCGAACTGCGCGACTTCTTCGGCGAACGTGCCGAGGTCGGTCGGCCGCGGCGCGATGCCGAGCTTCTTGTGATACCACGCGTCCGCGGCCGCGGTGGGCAACGCGCCCACCGGGTTGCCGGCCTGCGTGTAATCGAGAATCGACGATTGCAGCGTGATGCCGTTCAGATCCACGCCGTCTTCGTGCAAACGGTACGCCAGCACGCAACTGCGCGCCGTGCCATACGACTCGCCGAACAGGTACTTCGGCGAATTCCAGCGGTTGTTCTTCGTCAGAAAACGCTTGATGAACTGCTTGATCGAGTCCGCATCCTGGTCGACGCCCCAGAAGTCGCGGTTCTTCTTCGGCGCGATCGCCGCCGAGTAGCCGGTGCCGACCGGGTTGATAAAGACGAGGTCGCTCTTGTCGAGCAGGCTGTCCGGATTGTCTTCCATCGAATACGGCGCGGGTGGCGTGAAGCTCGGCATCGACGTCTTGATGCGGCGCGGCGCGAACGATCCCAGCAGCACGAACACCGACGACGACCCAGGCCCGCCGTTATAAAAGAACGTGACCGGCCGGGTTTCTTCCTTCTGATTGTCCTGCGTGAACGCCACGTAGAACATGCGGGCTTCCGCCTTTGAACTGCTCGGGTCGACGATGACAAGGTGGCCCGCCGTCGCCGTGTAGTCGATCTTGTGTCCGCCGATGGTGACCGAGTGGTGCGTGATCGCCGCGCTTTCATCGGTTTCGGTCACGGAATCATCCGGCCCGTTGCCGTAAGCAACCGGGTCGAAGAACGGCTGATCTTTGGCCTTGTGCGGCGCGCTGGCCGGCGCGGGCGCGCCTGAAGCATGCGAATTGTGCGACGGCTGCGGACTAACAGAAGCTGACTCGGTATTCGTCATGATCGCTCCATGGGTTCGTTCACGTCTTTTGTGGCGCCCCGAAGGATTTCCTGCGGGGCGCGTTTGCGGACTATAGTGCGGCCGCCACCTTCTGACCATTGGGACTGCCGAGCCCCGTGCAGGCATCCCAACCCGGGGACGCCGCGAAACTGCCGTTGTTGCCTTGCGTGATGTCGTTGCACGCACCCGTCGCCTTATACAGCTTGGGGTTGATGAAGCCGGCCGGCTGCCCTTTCGCCGCGTTGATGCGCGCGATCAGCGCGGCCCACAGCGGCGCAACCGCGCTGGTGCCGCCGACCACCGTCTGCGTACCGTCGATCAGGACACTGTAGCCGGTCACGGGCGATGCGTCGCCCGCCACGTCCGGCACACCGCGCCCGCCGAGCGCTTTCTTGCCGCCCTTCGTCGACGTGGCGGACAAGCCTTTCTGCCACACCGGCACCGGGAACGCCTGGCTCACGCCGCCGCCGGTCGCGCCGCCTTGCGCGCCGTCGTTCCAGACCGCCTCGTGCGAGATCGAGGTGCCCGACGCGGTGAGGCTCGTGCCGCCGCAGGCCAGCACATAGGGACTCGACGCCGGGAAGTCGACCTGATCGCCGCTGCCCGAGCCGTCGCTCGAACCGCTGTCGCCCGAGGCCGCGCAGACCGTCACGCCAAGCATTGCCGCCGACTGCAGCACGCTGTTGAAGGCCTGCAACGACTGGCTGGTCCAGTTCGACTCCGGCCCGCCCCAACTGATCGAAATCACCGAGGGCTTGTTGGTCGTGTCGTGCACCGCGCGGCTCACCGCGTCGATAAAGCCGGCGTCGCTGTTCTGCGTGAAATACACGGCGATCTCCGCCCCGGGGGCGATCGCGCCGACAATTTCGATGTCGAGCGTGACTTCGCCGTCCGGCCCGTTCGGATCGCCGGTGGGCTGGTTGCTGCCCTGATCGACGCCGACCGACTTTACCTTGGGCGAGGCGACGCCGAGGCTCGCGAAATAGGACTTGAGATCGCTGGCGTTATACCCGCCGCCCAGCTCGATGATGCCGACGCACTGACCGCCGCCGTCGCCTTGCGGAAAATGGTAGAGCGACGCGAGTTGCGGCGGCGTGAACGAAACCTGATGACCGCGAGCCGCCTGGAACGGCGGCCGGATGCGAAAGTGCGGCCGCGCCTGCGGGCGGTCGTCGAGGCCGAGCACGGCCTGCACCACGCCGTGCAGATCGTCGGGCACGCTGATCGTGCCGGTGCGGCCGCGGAACTGGCCGAACGTGTGATGTTCGTAATGTTCGAGCTTGACGGCGAACGCGTCCTGGAACTGGGCAATCGTACCGCTCAGCAGGACCGTGCGCGCGGCCGGATCTTCGCGCACCACCGTCAACCCGTGGGCGGCGGCGAAGGCCTTGACCTTGGCGATGTCGTCCGGCGCGGCGCCGTAGTCCTTCGCGAGCGTCTCGCGCGACAGCGGCTTGACACTGGGATCGCCCGCTTCGATCTTGCTCATCAACGCGTCGAACTGCGCCTGCTGCTGACGGCGCAACATGACGAATACTTCGATCCGCTCCGCCGGATCGCATTGCCCCACGACTTTCGAACCCTGTTCCACTGTTCGGTCACTGCCTGGCAGCGGGTGCTTATTGACCATGGTGTCGACTCTCCAGTTAGCGTGACGGCGGATTCCACGAGCTGGATCCACGCGCCACGCGCCTCTCACAACCTCAGCGCCTGAAGGCGGCGGCAAGTTTGCTTTTTCAACAACGTCAATCGGTCCGACCAATCCATTCAATCACAGTTCCGGCGTGCGCGGCAGTTGTCCGAATGGCTAACGCCGCGTCGCCTCGATGCGCATCTCTCGCCGCTCGCGCTATGATGCTGCAGCGGCAATCCAGCCGTTACGTTGCCTCGCGCGCCGTCCGCGCGCACGATCAAAGAATCAGAGGAAGCCTCATGTCAATTTCGATGTATCAAGCATCACTGCCCGTGTTGATCCGCGGCCTGACGAACCTGCAGGTTATTCTGGGCAAAGCGGAGGCGCATGCCGCCGCGAAACAGATCGAGCCCACGGTGTTCACCACCGGCCGGCTCGCACCGGACATGCTGCCGCTGACGCGTCAGGTCTATATCGCGAGCGACACCGCGAAGGGCTGCGCCGCGCGTCTGGCCGGCGTCGAAGCGCCGAAGTACGAAGACGTCGAACAGACTTTTGAAGAACTGATTGCCCGCCTTCAAAAGACGATCGATTATCTGAAGGAATTCAATGCGGAACAGATCGACGGCTCGGAAGAACGCGCGATCACGCTGAAGCTGCGCTCGGGCCCGGTCGAGTTCACCGGGCAGTCGTATCTGCTCGGTTTCGTGCTGCCGAACTTCTATTTTCACGTCACGACGGCGTATGACATTCTGCGTCACAACGGCGTCGATCTCGGCAAGCTCGACTATCTCGGCGGCATCAAGTAAAGCGTGAGCCCGCGCGGACTCGAGGTTGGCGCGCAGCGCAATGAGCGCATCAACAAGAGATGCTTTGGGAGCGGCGAGATCCGCTCCCCGGCCGGCTCAAACGCGCGGCTGGAACGCGATGATCGCCATGCCGGCCAGCGTGAAGGCCACGCCGGCGGCGTCCCACAGCGTGGGCCGCACCTTGTCGACGCACCATAGCCAGGCAATCGCCACCGCCACGTACACGCCGCCGTAAGCCGCATAGACGCGGCCTGCGGCGGTGCCGTGCAAGGTGAGCAGCCAGGCGAACAGCGCGAGGCTGAGCGCGCCCGGCACCAGCAGCCAGATGGAACCGCCCTCTTTCAACCAGCGCCACGGCAAGTAGCAACCGACGATTTCGGCAACGGCGGTCACGGCATAGAGCAGAAAAGTTTTCATTGAGAGGGAAAGCGAGTGATTGTGTTGCCACGAATAAGGCATGGCGCGCTATTGGCTTTATTAACACAATCACTTTGCGTGCGGGCATGGCGCATGCGAGAGTCTTCGCACTTACCTTAATTGCCAATTGCCAATCGTCATGAGCATTGCTTCACCCTGCATCGACATCTGCAAGTTCGACAGTAAAACCGGCTTCTGCATCGGCTGCATGCGCACGCGCGACGAATGCAAAAGCTGGAAGAAGATGAAAGACAAGCATCGCCGGAAAATCATCGAAGACCGCTCGCGGCGCGAGCACAAGCTGGGCAAGTAAGCGGCCGTTCCTGCGCGGTCTTGGCGCGGCGGTGTGAAGACGCGCTGCTGACGCGCCGTCTTCAGCCAGAGTCAATCCAGCGAAAGCCGCAACGCAAAGCCGATCAGCGCGGCCGAGAAGGTCCAGCGCTGCAGCGTCTGTGCGAGCGGATGGGCGCGCATCCAGCCCGCGATCCGCGCGGCGCCGATCGCGTACAGCACGTCGAAACAGGCGCCGATCGCGAGCAGCACCACACCGAGCTCAACCATCTGCACGGCCACCGGCCCCGCCTCCGGGCGCACGAATTGCGGCAGCAGCACCGAGCAGAACAGCAGCGCTTTCGGGTTCAACAAGTTGGTCAGCAGGCCTTTGACAAAAGCGGCCCGCAGCGGGCGTGATTCGACGCTTGCCGCAGCATCCGCGTTGGCACGCGCGGTAGTACCGCCGGGCAGCGCAAACACCGGCGAACGAAAAATCTGAATCCCCACCCACGCGAGATAAACCGCGCCGCCGTAGCGCACCACTTCGTACAACCACGGCGCGCTGCGCAACAGCGCGGCCACGCCGCATGCCGAGAGCGTGACGTGCGTCGCGCGCGCGAGACCGAGGCCGCCGGCAGCCGCAAAGCCGCTGCGCACGCCGCGTCCGATACTGGTTTGCAGCACCAGCGCCATGTCCGGTCCAGGCACGGCATAAACGACGAAAAGCGCTGCGATATACACGGCCAGCAGATGTGCGGAAATCATCGAATTCTCCTGTTTTCAAGGCTCTATCTTGCTATCGTCGGCGGAGGGTTTGCTGGCGAATTGCGGAGCAGTAGACCGCTCCCTTGGAGGAATGCGCTAATATTGCGGCCCACGCATGGGCTTTCCTCCAATCCGTCATCAGCATCACTGAGCCATGACAACCGACCTCGATAAAACAGACCGCGCGATCCTCGCCGCGCTGCAGAAAGATGGCCGCATGTCCAACGCGCGGCTGGCCGAAACGGTCGGCCTGAGCGAAACGCCCTGCGCGCGTCGCCTCAAGCGCCTCGAAAACGACGGCTACATCGACCAGTACCGCGCGATGCTATCGCGCTCCGCGCTCGGCTTCGGCGTGGTCGCCTTCGTCTACGTGCGCTTTGCCGTGCACGACCGGGCCGTGGCGACACGTTTCGAGCGCGAGGTGCAGGCCATCCCGCGCATCCTCGCGTGTCACAACGTATCGGGCAGCGCCGATTACATCCTGCAGGTGGTGGCCCGCGACCTCGACGACTACGGCACATTCATGCGCGACGAGATGCGCAGCCTGCCGGGCGTGACGTCGGTAGAATCGGCGCTGTCGTTGCGCGAAGTGAAGGCCAACGGCGGCTTGCCGCTGTCCTGAACGCTAACGTGGCATAGTCACCCCTTTGAAACGGCGCCAGCCGACAGTTGAATACGGAGTTCTCATGGATCACGAACAGGCGCGAGCCGAAGAAACCGCGGCGATGCAGCGCGTCTTGACCGCGACGCAGCGCGTGCAGTCGGCGTTCGCGTCGCTGCAATCGCAATTCCCGCCGGCCGGCAGCGGCAAGCCTTCGCAGTTCGCGCTGCAAACGTTCGACGCCGCGCTGCAGGAGCTCGAAGACGCGCAAGCCGCATTCGACGAACTGCTCGGCGATCTGCTCGACGGCAATCGTTGAGACGTCTCGGAGCGTGCTTCGCGGTGCCGCGGACAGCGAAGCGCGCCAGAAAATCGACGCCATCGCCGAGGCTCACTCGCGTGTAGTCGCGAATCACCAACGCGCGCCAGGCGCCTCGTGTTTTCGTCAGTGCGGGCATGCCATCGAGGCAAGTTGCACATGCACTCGCAGCCGCAAGATTCTGCCCAAGCCGCTCTCTTCATCAGGCGGCAAAAAGCACCCTTCATTAGCCTTTCTTTCCTGTCGCATCTGAAAGACAAGACGCCTTCCGCGACCACAACGTGGTCTAACCCACGCCCTATCAAAGAATATTTGCTTCGTTTAACGAAGCATGTTGACTTCCGCTTGCGGCAGTGCCTAAAATTCGCCGTCTTCACAAACGGGGCCCATGCCTTGGACACCAGCAGTAGTCGACCTTCGAACAGTTTCACTGCCTGACCGGCCCGACGCCCGCGCTCCCTTTTTCTAGCCGCCGTCTTGCCAGCAGGCAGACGGTGCGCGCCGCAGTAACTCTCTCCGTGCACCTTGATTAGCGCCATTCGCCCGCGCCGTGCTTGCGCACGTGCGTCTCGCCGAATGGCATCGCGTCGCGAGCCTCCGCTCGCGGCAGCGCTCGCTCGCGCCGATTCGATCCGTTCGAAACGCGGCGCGTCCGACCGCGTGGACAAACACGTGCGTACTGAACGCCGATAAGGAGCCACCATGGACAGTGACAGTTATCCCATACGCCGCCTGGTTGCCGTTCAATTGCCGCTCAGTCGCGACCGAGCGGGCCGGCAAACAATCATTTGCCCAAGGAAAGCAAGTAGACCTGATTCGCCGCGCGCCTGATGCGCCGC
>Ga0209759_1000818_pt1 | contig 24711 bp, 13 predicted proteins | sample AraplaCL_Col_mMS_FD_184261 | JGI IMG/M metagenome (GOLD analysis project Ga0209759, IMG submission 184261) | Arabidopsis root microbial communities from the University of North Carolina, USA - plate scrape CL_Col_mMS (SPAdes) (version 2) | ecosystem: Host-associated > Plants > Roots >...
GGACACATCGGTACAATCCCGGTTTTAACCCCCTCAGCATTCTCATGACGTCTGCTTGGCTACTGCCCGAGCACATCGCCGATGTCCTGCCGTCCGAAGCGCGGCGGATCGAGGAATTGCGGCGCAAGCTGCTCGACCTGGCCCGCAGCTACGGTTTCGAGCTGGTGATCCCGCCGATGCTGGAGCACCTGGAATCCCTTCTTTCGGGCACCGGCCACGCGCTGGACCTGAAGACCTTCAAGCTGGTCGACCAGCTCAGCGGCCGCATGCTGGGCGTGCGGGCCGACACCACGCCGCAGGTGGCCCGCATCGACGCCCACCTGCTCAATCGCCGGGGCGTCGCGCGGCTTTGCTATTGCGGCCCGGTGCTGCATGCGCGTCCGGACAGCCCGATGGCCACCCGCGAGCCCCTGCAGTTCGGCGCCGAGATCTACGGCCACGCCGGGCTCGAGGCCGATCTGGAGATCGCCGACCTGGCGCTCGACGGCCTGGCGGCCGCCGGCGTGGCGGCGCCCGTGCTGGACATGGGCGACGCCCGCATCGTCCGCAGCCTGCTGGCCGGGCAGGGCGGGGCGCCGGTCGACGACATCGTCGCCGCCCTGACGCTCAAGGATCGCAGCGCGGTCCAGACCCTCAGCACCGCCGTGCCGGCCGCCACGCGCGAAGCCTTGCTGACGCTGCTGGACCTGTACGGCGGCGCCGAGGTGCTGGCCGAGGCGCGCCGCCGCCTGCCGGCCCATCCGGCCATCGCCGCGGCGCTCGACGACCTCGCCTGGCTGGAGCGCCACCTGCGCGCCGCCCATCCGACCATCGAGATCGGCTTCGACCTGTCCGACATGAGCGGCTACGCCTACTACAGCGGCGTGCGCTTTTCGGTCTACGCCGCCGGCTCGACCGACGCGCTGCTGCGCGGCGGCCGCTACGACGAGGTCGGCGCCGTGTTCGGCCGCAATCGTCCGGCCGTCGGCTTCAGCCTCGATCTGCGCCAGCTCTCGGCCGCGATGCCCGCCGCACCGTTGCGCGCGGCGATCCGCGCGCCCTGGAGCGAGGACGCCGGCCTGCGCGCGGCGATCCGCGCGCTGCGCGCCGAAAACGAAACGGTGGTGTGCGCCTTGCCGGGCCACGACCACGAGACGCAGGAATTCGCCTGCGACCGCGAACTGGTCGCCACCGGCAACCAGTGGACGCTGCGCAGCCTGAGCGTTTCCTAAGAATCACCGGCTTTCGCGAGCCGAAGAACACCTCTCCTTCGAACCGACCCCATGCAACAAGGCAACACCACCACCATCACGCGCGGCCGCAACGTCGTCGTCGTCGGCACCCAATGGGGCGACGAGGGCAAGGGCAAGGTCGTCGACTGGCTGACCGACCACGCGCAGGGCGTCGTCCGCTTCCAGGGCGGCCACAACGCGGGGCACACGCTGGTCATCAAGGGCGTCAAGACCGCGCTGCAGCTGATCCCCTCGGGCGTGATGCGCGACGGCGTCAACTGCTACATCGGCAACGGCGTGGTGGTCGATCCCACCCATCTGTTGTCCGAGATCGAGCGCCTCGAGAAGATCGGCCTGGACGTGCGTTCGCGCCTGTTCGTCAGCGAGGCCTGTCCGCTGATCATGCCGTTCCACGTGGCCGTGGACAAGGCGCGCGAAGCGCAGCGCGAGGCCTGCGGCGACGGCAAGATCGGAACGACGGGCAAGGGCATCGGCCCGGCCTATGAGGACAAGGTGGCGCGCCGCGCGCTGCGCGTGCAGGACCTGAAGTACCCCGACCGCTTCGCCCGCAAGCTGCGCGAGCTGCTCGACGTGCACAACGCCACGCTGGTCCGCCTGGGCACCGAGCCGCTCGAGTTCCAGCCGATCTTCGACCAGGCGATGCAGGTCGCCGAACAGATCAAGCCGATGATGGCCGACGTCGGCTATTCGCTGCACAAGGCCCACCAGGCCGGCGCCAAGCTGCTGTTCGAAGGCGCGCAGGGCACGCTGCTGGACATCGACCACGGCACCTACCCGTTCGTCACCTCCAGCAACTGCGTGGCGGGCAACGCCGCCGCCGGCACGGGCCTGGGCCCGGGCATGCTGCATTACATCCTGGGCATCACCAAGGCCTACACCACGCGCGTCGGCTCGGGCCCGTTCCCGACCGAGCTGGACATCCTCGACGAGGTGGGCGTCGGCCATCACCTGTCGGTGGTCGGCCAGGAGCGCGGCACCGTCACCGGCCGCGCCCGCCGCTGCGGCTGGCTCGACGCCGCCGCCCTCAAGCGCGCGATCATCATCAACGGCATCTCCGGCCTGTGCATCACCAAGCTGGACGTGCTCGATGGGCTGTCCGAGATCAAGGTCTGCGTCGGCTACAAGCTCGATGGCCTGAACGTCGACATCCTGCCCAGCGACGCCGACGACGTCGCGCGCTGCGAGCCGATCTACGAGACGTATCCGGGCTGGTCGGAGAAGACCTTCGGTCTGACCGAATGGGATCAGCTGCCGCTCAATGCGCGCCGCTATCTCGAGCGCGTCAAGGAGCTGATCGGCGCGCCGATCGACATGGTGTCCACCGGACCCGACCGCGACCACACCATCCTCCTGCGCCACCCGTACCGCTAGAAATGACGACCCGGCTCGCTTCGCTCCCCGCCCCCGAGGGGCTCACGCCGGCTCGCTCCGGAGCGGCCGAGCGCTCGCCGGCGAAAAAATTTGGCTCCGCTTCCTGAAGGATCACGATGCTCACCGACGACGGCAAGCACCTCTACATTTCCTGGAACGAATACCACCAGCTGATCGAACGCCTGGCGCTGAAGGTGCACGCCTCCGGCTGGGAGTTCGACCAGATCCTGTGCCTGGCGCGCGGCGGCATGCGCCCGGGCGACATGCTTTCTCGCATCTTCGACAAGCCGCTGGCCATCATGTCGACCAGCTCGTACCGCGCCGAGGCCGGCACGATCCAGGGCCGGCTCGACATGGCCAAGTACATCACGCTGCCGCGCGGCGAGCTGTCGGGCCGCGTGCTGCTGGTCGACGACCTGGCCGACTCCGGCGTCACCCTGGCAGCCGTTGCCGAGCGACTGCGCGGGCTGCCGGCCATCAGCGAGCTGCGTTCGGCGGTGCTGTGGACCAAGGCCATCTCCACTTACACGCCCGACTACTTCGTCGAGGTGCTGCCCACCAGCCCGTGGATCCATCAGCCGTTCGAGGACTACGACAACATCTCGATCGAGACGCTGATCAAGCGCAACGCCGAAGAGTGATCCGCGGCCGCGCCAATTCGAAAAGGGTCTGCCATGCAGGCCCTTTTGCTTTCCGGCAACGCGGCAGCGGGCGCTTCAGCGTCACGCCAGCCGCGGCGTGCAGGCGGCACGTAGGATCGCGAGTCCTCCACCCTCGCCATTCGGCAACAACGCCATGAAGAAGCTCCTGCTCATCGTCGCCGCTTTCCTCGCGACTGCAGCGTTCACCGGTTGCGCCTCCATGGCCGACGCGTCGGCCGCGCGCGGCACCGGCACCGTCCATGTGTACGACCGCCCCTTCGACGAGGTCTGGGATGCGGTGACGGCCGCCGTCAAGGAGACCGACCTGAAGATCGTGTCGGAGAACAAGGCCGACGGAACGCTGCTGGCCGAGCGCACGATGACGGCCTTCAGCTGGGGCGAGAAGGTCGCCATCTTCGTCGACCGCGTCACCGGCAAGGTGTCGACCCGCGTCGAGGTCGTGAGCAAGCGGGCGCTGGCCACCAACGTCACCGCGCCCGATTGGGACAAGACGCTGTTCAAGGCGCTGGACGCCAAGCTCGGTTCGCAGTGAGCACCGGCGCGGCCGCGGCGACAATGGCGGCTCCCCCACCACTGGCCAGGCCCTTGCCATGACCGCCGACCGTCCCCATGTGATCAGCGACATCGCCGAACTCGAGGCGCTGTTCGGCCCGGTCGGCGAGGCGTCCAGCCGCAAGGAGGCGCCCACGCTGCACCCGCACTACCAGGCGCTGATCAAGGCCTCGCCGTTCGCGGTGCTCGCCACCGCGGGCCTCGACGGCCTGGACGTCTCGCCCCGCGGCGATCCGGCCGGCTTCGTCCACGTGCAGGACGAGCGCACGCTGCTGCTGCCCGAGCGGCGCGGCAACAACCGCATCGACAGCCTGCGCAACATCCTGGTCGATCCGCGCGTCGCGCTGCTGTTCCTGATTCCGGGCGTCGGCGAGACCTTGCGCGTGAACGGGCGCGCGACCATCAGCGTCGAGCCCGCGCTGCTCGAGCGCCTGGCGATGAACGACCAGGCGCCCAAGTGCGTGCTGGTCATTCGCGTGGAAACGGCGTTCTTCCAGTGCGCGCGCGCGATCAAACGTTCGAACCTGTGGCGGCCCGTCGCCGCCGATGCGCCGCGTCCGGTCCCCACGCCGGGCCAGATGCTGGAGGCGTTGACGCAGTCAGCCATCGACGGCGCAACTTACGACCGCGAGCTGCAGCAGCGGCAGCAAGCGACCTTGTATTGAGCGGGCGAATCGGCGCGTTCGCGGGCCCCAATGAAAAAAGCCTCGCAAACCGAAGTCTGCGAGGCCTTTTCGAATATGGTGCCCAGAAGAGGACTCGAACCTCCACGCCGTTAAGCGCTAGTACCTGAAACTAGTGCGTCTACCAATTCCGCCATCTGGGCAAGGTACATTTCAGTGATTGGGCCGATCGCCTTGCTTTCGCAAGTAGCGCGTTCGTCTCAATCAGCGAAGAAAGAGATCATATCATCAAAAACAAAGCAGTTGCAAGTCCCCCCGCGCTCAACGGCGCCTTGATGGGCGAAGCCGAGGGGGTGGTCTTCGGCCATCGCGACGGCCACGGATTCGTCAAGCGCGACGACGGCGAGCCCGACGTCTATATCTCGCAGCAGGAGATGCGCTCCGTGCTGCACCGCGACCGCGTCAAGGTGCGGCTCGTGCGCTTCGATCGCAAGGGGCGGCCCGAAGGGCGCATCCTGGAGATCGTCGAGCGTCGCAAGGCGCCCATCATCGGACGCCTGCTCAACGAAGGCGGCGCCTGGCTCGTCGCGCCGGAAGACCGCCGCTACGGCCAGGACATCCTGATCCCCAAGAACGCCACGGCCGCCGCGGTCGCGGGCCAGGTGGTGGCGGTTGAGCTCACCGAGCCGCCGTCGATGTATTCGCAGCCCGTGGGCCGCATCACCGAGGTGCTGGGCGAGATCGACGATCCCGGGATGGAGATCGAGATCGCGGTGCGCAAATACGAGGTGCCGTATCGCTTCTCGGCCGAGACGCTGGCCCAGACCGCCAAGCTGCCCGACCACGTGCGCGCCGCCGACATGAAGGGCCGCATCAACCTGACCGACGTGCCGCTGGTCACCATCGACGGCGAGGACGCGCGCGACTTCGACGACGCGGTGTATTGCGAGCCCTACAAGTCCGGCCGCGGCAAGAAGGCGTTCAGCGGCTGGCGCCTGATCGTCGCGATCGCCGACGTGAGCCACTATGTCAAGCCGGGCGAGGCGCTCGACTACGACGCCTACGAGCGCGCCACCTCGGTGTACTTCCCGCGCCGCGTCATTCCGATGCTGCCCGAGAAGCTGTCCAACGGCCTGTGCTCGCTCAACCCGGAGGAGAACCGCCTCGCGATGGTGTGCGACATGCTGATCGGCGAGGACGGCGAGCAGGGCGCCTACCAGTTCTATCCGGCCGTCATCAACTCGCATGCGCGCCTGACCTACACCCAGGTCGCCGCGGTGCTGGGCAACACGCGCGGCCCCGAGGCCGCCGAGCGCGCCGAGCTGGTGCCGCACCTGCTCAACCTGCACGACGTCTACCGCGCGCTGCTCAAGGCGCGCCAGCGCCGCGGCGCGATCGACTTCGAGACCACCGAGACGCAGATCATCTGCGACGACAACGGCCGCATCGAGCGCATCGTGCCGCGCACGCGCAACGACGCGCACAAGCTGATCGAGGAGGCCATGCTGGCGGCCAACGTCTGCGCGGCCGACTTCATCTCGCTGCACGAGCATCCGTCGCTGCTGCGGGTGCACGAAGGCCCCACGCCCGAAAAGAAGATCACGCTGCAGAACTACCTGAAGGCGCTCGGCCTGGGGCTGTCGATCAGCGACGATCCCAAGCCGGCCGAGTACCAGGCGCTCGCGCAGGCCACCAAGGACCGCGTCGACGCCCAGCAGATCCACTCGATGCTGCTGCGCTCGATGCAGCAGGCCATCTACACGCCCAAGAACAGCGGCCACTTCGGCTTGGCCTACCAGGCCTACGCGCACTTCACGAGCCCGATCCGCCGCTATCCCGACCTGCTGGTGCATCGCGTCATCAAGGCGCTGCTGCACGGCAAGCGCTACCACCTGCTGGCGCCGGACGTCGAGACTTCGGCCAGCGAGGGCGCGCGCAAGAGCGCCCGCGGCGCGGCCAAGACGGGCGAGTCGGAGATGGCGCACTGGGTGGCCGCCGGCGAGCACTGCAGCGCCAACGAGCGCCGCGCGGACGAGGCCTCGCGCGACGTCGAGGCCTGGCTCAAGTGCCGCTTCATGCGCGAGCGCCTGGGCGAGGAGTTCTCGGGCACCGTCAGCGCGGCCACCACGTTCGGGCTGTTCGTCACGCTCGACACCCTGTATGTCGAGGGCCTGGTGCACATCACCGAGCTGGGCGGCGAGTACTTCAAGTTCGACGAAGTGCGCCAGGAGCTGCGCGGCGAACGCACGGGCATCCGCTACGCGATCGGCGCGCGGGTGCGGGTGCAGGTCAGCCGCGTCGACCTGGACGGCCGCAAGATCGACTTCCGCATCGTGCGCGAGGCCGAGGGCGAGCGCCTGCTGAGCCGCGGCCGCAAGGCGGAGCCGTCGCAGCGCGGGTCGGCCCCGACCGCGGCCGAGCAGCTGGCGGCGGTCGAGTCGCAGGACCGCCAGGTCAAGCGCGCTGCCCGCAAGGGCAAGGCGGCCGGCTCGCCGGGCCTGGCCCACCGGCCGGCGATCACCAAGACGGCCGCGCGAAGCAGCAAGCCGGCGTCCAAGCGGTCCAAGCGCTGAGCGCCTGAAAAAGCCCCTGGAAAGAGCCCGCGCCCGCGGGCTCTTCGCATTCCAGGCAGGGAATAAGGCCCGGTTGACCTGCCTGATGCGCCCAATGGACAGCGCAACCGCATCGCAGAATCTGGAGAACTGAACCTGCGTCCAAGAAGAAATCCCCGATGACCACCCACCACCGCTGCCGGCTGCTTGACGCCTGACGTCCCATGAGCAACCGCCAGGAACCCTTCCTGCAGTACGAGAGCGACGCCACGTCCGGCCACGCGGCCCAGGACGAGCGGGGCGGCGTGCGCCCGACGATCGAGGAAGAAGGTGCGGTGGATGCGATTCCGGAGCTGGACGCGATCGGCGTCGACCACGATGCGCTGCTGCATTCGATGGTCTACCTGACGCGGCACCACGGCAACGAGCGCTCGGCCAATTCATTGCTGGACGGCATGCCCGTCGACGGATTGCTCAACCCCGATCAGGCGGTGCGCGTGATGCGCGCGGCCGGCTACAACGCCGGGCTGATGCAGCGCGACATCGGGCACATCCACGCACTGCTGCTGCCCGCCATCCTGCTGCTCAAGAACGGCGACGCCTGCGTGCTGGTCAAGCGCTTCGAGGCGGCGCCCGGCGTGTCGCCGATGTGCGAGCTGGTGATGCCCGGCCCGGAGTTCCACGTCTGCCGCGCCACCGAGTCCGAGCTGGAGCTCGAGTACCTGGGCTTCGCGCTGGTGGCCACGCCCCGGCCGGCGCAGGCGGGCAGCTCCAAGGCGGAAGAGCCGCTGCTGGACCTGTCCGGCCACTGGCTGTGGGGCACCCTGCGCCGCTTCGTTCCCTATTACCGTTCGGCCATGCTGGCGGCGCTGCTCAGCAACGTGCTGATGCTGGTCAGCGGCCTCGTGACGTCGGTGGTCTACGACAAGGTGATCCCGCACCAGGCCTTCGTCACGCTGTGGGCGCTGGCCGCCGGCGCCGCGATCGCGCTGCTGTTCGACCTGCTGTCGCGCCAGTTGCGCAGCCACCTGATCGACACCGCCGGCAAGAAGGCCGACCTGATCATCGGGTCGCTGCTGTTTCGCCAGACGCTGGGCGTGCGCATGGAGCACCGGCCCGAATCGGCGGGCAGCTACGCCCACCACATGGCGCAGGTCGAGGTGGTGCGCGAGTTCTTCGCCGGCGCCACCCTGTCGGCGCTGAGCGACGTGCCGTTCATCGTGCTGTACGTGGCCATGACCTTCGTCATCGGCGGGCCGCTCGGTTGGGTGCTGGTGCTGGCCATTCCGTTGCTGATCGCGATGGCGCTGGGCATCCAGCGCAGCCTGCGCAAGGCCATGAGCGCCAACCTGACGCACCAGGCCGACCTGCAGGGCGTGATCGTCGAGGCGGTCGAGGGCCTGGAAGACCTCAAGGCCGTCGGCGCCCAGGGCCGCTTCCTGCACCGCTATGAAGACGCCACCGCCGCCGCTGCCGAGACGGGCCTGAAGGCGCGCGGCATGTCCAGCTGGACCAGCAACATGTCGATGGTGTCGCAGCAGCTGGTCACCTTGATCATGCTGGTCTGGGGCGTCTATCTGATCCACGACGGCGTGGTCACCGGCGGCGCCCTGATCGGTGCCGTGATGTACGCCGGCCGCGCCGTGGCGCCGCTGAGCAGCGTGGTCAGCTTGGCCACCCGTTACCAGGGCGCCCGCGCCGCGATGATCTCGCTCGATCGCATGATGAGCCTGCCCACCGAGCGCGAGAAGGGCCGCAGCTACGTCACCGGCCACGAGGTCACCGGCGCGATCGCCCTCAACGAGCTCAGCTTCGCCTATCCGCAGACTAGCCAGTCGCTGGCGCCCCGCGTGCTCAAGGGCGTCAGCGTGCGCGTCAAGGCCGGCGAGCGCGTCGCGATCCTGGGCCGCATCGGCAGCGGCAAGTCGACCATCCTGCGCCTGATGGCGGGCCTGTACCAGCCCACCGAAGGCATGGTCGACGTCGACGGCCTGGACCTGCGCCAGATCGACCCGGCGGACTACCGCATGCGCGTGGGCTTCGTGTCGCAGGAGCCGCGCCTGTTCAACGGCACGCTGCGCGAGAACGTGATGATGGGGCGCGCCAACCTCGACGCCGCGCGCCTGCAGGAAGTGGCGCGCGTGACGGGCCTGGACCGCGTGGTGGCCTCGCATCCGCAGGGCTGGGAGCTGTCCGTGGGCGAGATGGGCGGGCTGCTCTCGGGCGGCCAGCGCCAGCTGGTGGCGCTCGCGCGTTGCCTGATCACCAAGCCGCAGATCCTGTTGATGGACGAGCCCACCAGCTCGATGGACGCCCAATCCGAAGTGATGTTCCTGCGCCAGCTCAAGGAAGCTGCCGGCACGCGCACGCTGATCATGGTCACGCACCGCCCCGCGGTGCTCGAACTGGTCGACCGCGTGATGGTCGTCGACGGCGGCAAGCTCGTGATGGACGGGCCCAAGGCCGCCGTGCTCGCGGCGCTGTCGGGCATCAAGCCCGCCGCCCCGGCGCAACGCCCCGGCCCATCGACCGAGCAACCCGTGCAGCGCCAGGCGCAGGCCGCACCCGCGATGCAGCGGGCCGCGGCGGCCTGACCGGCCGCCCCTGACGCCATGTTCGGGTTCTTCAAGAAAGCCTCGTTCCTGACCGCCAGCCCGGCCTCGGCCAGCCGGCCGCGCCGTGGCGACGATGCCTTCATGAGCGGCGTGCGCGCGGCGCAGGTCGTCGAGGCTTCGCCGCACGTCGCCTGGATCCTCTACCTCATCGCCGCGGCGCTCGCCGCGGCCTTGACCTGGGCCGCCGTCGCCCGCGTCGACGAAGTGACCAAGGCCGATGCCCGCGTGGTGCCCGAAGGCCGCGAGCAGGTCATCGCCAGCCTCGAGGGTGGCATCCTGCACGAGCTGTTCGTCCATGAGGGCCAGCAGGTGGAGGAGGGCCAGCCGCTGGCCGAACTCGATCCCACGCGCTACCAGTCGCAGCAGGCCGAGGGCGAGACCAAGCGGATCGCGCTGAAGGCGCAGATCGCCCGGCTCACCGCCGAATCCACGGGCCGCGCGCTCGAGTTCCCGCCCGAGGTGCTGGCCGTGCCGACGGTGGCCCAGAGCGAGCGCGACGCCTATGCGGCCCGCAAGCGCGCCCTGGACGAGGCCATCGGCTCCAACCAGCGCGGCATCGACATGCTGCGCCGCGAGCTGGCGATGTCCGAGGCGATGTCGGCCAAGGGGCTGCTGTCCGAGGTCGAGGTGCTGCACCTGCGCCGCCAGGTCAACGACATGAGCCTGCAGAGCACCGACCGCCTGAACCACTTCCGCCAGGACGCCAGCTCCGAGCTGGCCAAGCTGCAGACCGATCTCGCGCAGATCGAGGAGCAGCAGGCCGGACGCCAGGATGTCCTCAGCCGCACCGTGATCAAGTCGCCGGTGCACGGCCTGGTCAAGAACATCCGCAGCAACACGCTGGGCGGCATCATCGGGCCCGGCGCGCCGATCATGGAGATCGTGCCGCTGGGCAAGCGCACGCTGATCGAGGCGCACGTCAAGCCGGGCGACATCGGCTTCCTGCAGGTGGGCCAGAAGGCCAAGATCAAGCTGGCGGCCTACGACTTCACGATCTACGGCGGCCTGGAAGCCAGCATCGAGACGATCTCGCCCGACGCCATCGGCGACCCCGACCGCACTTCCGGCGGCGCCGACGCCACCTACTATCGCGTGATGCTGCGCGTGGACAGCAACACGCTGCACGAGAAGGGCAAGCCGCTGGCGGTGCTGCCCGGCATGACCGGCAGCGCCGAGGTCAACATCGGCGAGCGCTCCGTGCTGAACTTCCTGCTCAGGCCGATGCTTAAATCCAAGGAAGCGTTCCGCGAACGCTGACATGATGGCCCCTGCCGGCCACATCGAGGAATGACGACATGACCAATCGCATCAATGAGATCTTCAGCTCGATGGGCGAGCGGGCGCTGATCACGCAGCAGGTGGCCGCGTATCGCGACTATGGCCAGGCCGAGGTGTTCTTCCGGCTGGCCTACGAGAAGGCGCGCCGAGTCGAGGCCTTGCGCCAGCGCTTCGCGGGCCGGCGCATCGAGAAGATCTTCATCGGCGCGAACCTGACCCCGGCCGGGCTGGAGCTGCCCGGCGTCGAGACCGTCGCGCTGCCCAAGGACTACTTCGAGCGCGCGGTGGGCGACGGCCTGCAGCAGGTGCTGCAGGAACTGGCCGGCGCGATCGTCCTGATCAACAACAACGACTTCTCCCACGGCCAGTCGGCGCCCGGCATCATGCGGCTGTTCGGCGAGGCGGACGACACCATCTTCCTGGGCTGGGACTACGACAACCATCACTGGATGGAAGCCAGCCTGATGCTGGCGGCGCACTCGGACCTGTACTTCCCGGCGCACCAGGAGAACATGTACCTGCTGACCCGCATGAACGCGCTGACCTGCGGCCCGGTGCCGTGCGCGACGGTGCAGTGGTCGCAGCGCTTCCTGGCCGACCGCGTCGAGCAGATCGTGCGTGCGAAGCGCAGCGACCAGCCGCTGGGCATGCACTTCTTCTACCAGGCCTTCAGCATGCGCAACCAGACCGTGGTGACGCTGGGCAAGCACTATCCCAAGGTCGCGTTCACGGATCGCGCCTTCCGCGTCAAGACGGACGACGAGCGCCTGGGCGAATGGACCGACCACAAGGCCCACTGGATCATCCCGGTGCTCAACGACGTGCCGATCCGCATCTTCGACGCCCTGTCGACCGGCGGCATCGCGCTGCTGCCCGAATCGCTGCGCTTCCTGGCCCCGGTGGCCACGCTGCCGCGCGAGCACGTGGTGTTCTACGGGCCGCAGGACGTGCTCGAGCCGCAGGGCGTCGTGGCCCGCGCCAACGCCTTGTTCGACGCGGGCGGGCAGGCCGGCATCCTGGCCCGCCACCGCCTGGGGCTGGACCATCATCACGCCGCCGACCGCCTGGCGCGGATGCTGCGCATGGCCCAGGAAAGACTCGAATTCGCGCCGCTTATCGGCTGAACAGGGGCGGCCTGCAGGCCGGATCATCGCTTCCATCAATACGCATGGAGCGCGATCAATGACCCAAGTCCTTGTCACCGGCGGCGCCGGCTTCCTCGGCAGCCACCTCTGCGACCGCCTGATCGCCCGCGGCGACGAAGTGCTGTGCGTGGACAACTTCTACACCGGCGGCAAGGGCAACGTCCGTCACCTGATGGGCAACAAGAACTTCGAGCTGATGCGCCACGACGTGACGTTTCCGCTCTACGTCGAGGTCGACCGCATCTTCAACCTGGCCTGCCCGGCCAGCCCCGTGCACTACCAGCACGACCCCGTCCAGACCACCAAGACCAGCGTCCACGGCGCGATCAACATGCTGGGCCTGGCCAAGCGCCTGAAGGCGCGCATCCTGCAGGCGTCCACCAGCGAGGTCTACGGCGACCCGACCATGCACCCGCAGCGCGAGGAATACTGGGGCAACGTGAACCCGATCGGCCCGCGCTCGTGCTACGACGAAGGCAAGCGCTGCGCCGAAACGCTGTTCTTCGACTACTGGCGCCAGCACCAGCTCGCGATCAAGGTCATCCGCATCTTCAACACCTACGGCCCGCGCATGCAGCCCGACGACGGCCGCGTCGTCAGCAACTTCATCGTCCAGGCCCTCAAGGGCGAGCCGATCACGCTGTACGGCGACGGCCAGCAGACGCGCAGCTTCTGCTACGTCGACGACCTGATCGAGGGCATGATGCGCCTGATGGACTCCGACAAGTCCATCACCGGCCCGATCAACGTCGGCAACCCGGTCGAGTTCACGATGCGCGAACTGGCCGAACTGGTGGTCGCCGCGACGGGCTCCAAGTCGCCCATCGTGTTCCGCCCGCTGCCGCAGGACGACCCCAAGCAGCGCCGGCCGGACATCTCGCAGGCCCAGGCCAAGCTCGGCTGGGAGCCCAAGGTGAGCCTGGCCGACGGGCTGAAGGAGACGGTGGCCTACTTCCGCCGCACGCTGGACTTCACGGCCGACCTGGCGCCGACCACCGTGGCGCTGGCGCCGATGCCGGCGATTCCCAACATCATGGCCGCGCTCGCGCGCTGAATCGTCGCTTCGCGCGCGCGAGGGCGCCCGGCGGGCGCCGTCCCGCGCCGCCGCATCCCATGGCATTCCTGAACATCCGCCATCGCTGGTTCGCCGGCCTGTCGCTCGCCCTGGCGCTGCTCGGCACCTCGGCAGTGCCGGCCGCGCAGGTGCGCCAGCCCATCGTCGTCGACGCGCCGCTGCCCAAGCTGGACCCGGCCGCCGCGGCGCTCAAGAACCGCTGCGTGGGCGACGAGCCCGCCGATCCGAAGGCGGCGCCGGTATTCCACAGCGCGCCGGCCTCGCCGGCGTCCTCGCCGCTGCCGGCCGACGTGGCCGGCCCGCGCATGGACCTGCTCAACCTCGTGCAACTGGCGATCCGCCGCAGCAATGCGGTGGGCGCGTCGCGGCTGCTGGCCGAATCCGCGGCCTACGACGTGGAGGAGGCGCGCGCCGCCCGCATGCCGCAGGCCACGATCTCCGGCCAGCTCGGCGGCGTCGATGCCGGTGCCCCCAAGACCGCCTCGACGCATGGCGCCCAGTACCAGGGCGGCGTGTCCGTCTCGGCGCCGCTGTACGACGGCGGCCGCATCTCCGACCTGACCGACTGGCGCCGCCATCTGGCCGAAGCCGCGCGCTTCGGCGAGATCGGCGCGCAGGAGCAGGTGGCCCTGCAGACCGTGTCGCTGGCCCTCGAGCGCAGCCGCTACAGCGTCGAGTCGCAGGTCTACGAGCAGTACGCCCACAAGATGGGCTGCCTGGTCGACGCGCTGCAGATGATCGTCAGCGTCGACCGCGGCCGCACCAGCGAGCTGGTGCAGGCGCGCAAGACGCAGCAGCAGGCCGAGCTGTCCCGCGACCAGAGCCTGTCGCAGAAGCGCCTGGCCGAGGTGCGGCTGCGCCGCTTCGTCGGCGACGACCTGCCGCCGGTGGGCGGCATCTCGTCGGTGATGCTGGACACGCCGGCGCTGGACGACCTGCTCACCATCGCCTCCAGGGCCTCCGACATCCAGGCCCTCGACTCGCAGGCCAGCGCGCTCGACAGCTACGTGCGCGCTGTGCTGGACGGCCAGAAGCCCCAGCTGGGCGTGCTGCTGGCGGCCACCAAGTCGGGTGGCGCCGGCAACTCGCGCTCGGTCACCGGCGGCCTGACGGTCAGCTGGCAGCTGTTCAACGCCGCCAACACCTACACCACCAACTCTGCCCGCAAGCGCGCCGAGGCCGCTCGCCTGCAGCGCGACGACGCCCTGGAGGCGCGCAAGAACCGCATGGCCGAGGTGCACGAGCAGGCCGAGCACGCGATGCAGCGCGCGCACCAGGTCGTCGAGATCCTGCACAACAGCGAGCTGGTGCGCAATTTCACGTTGCAGCAATGGCAGCAACTGGGCCGGCGTTCGCTGTTCGACGTGATGGCCGCCGAGGGCGACCACTACAACATGCGCGTGCAGTACGTCGACGCGCTCTACGACACGCAGCAGAGCAATGCGCTGCTGTGGTCGCTGGGCCTGGGACTGGCCGTCCACCTGCAGTGAAATGGCCCGGCCTGGCCATCGGGTATCGAGAGCCTGACTTCAGCGGCGCCGGGATGGCGCCGATAAGCGGCCCCGGCCGGCGCCTTTTCGCCCGATCGTCGGGGGCCCCGCCGCGCGACCATGCAGGCTGTCAAATCCAAATTCCAGGAGCCGCCGCATGCAATCGAGTCAGGTCACGCCGCAAGCCAGCGCAACGCACCCCTCGGGCGCCGCCAGGAACGGCGCAGCGGCCCCTGCGCAGGCGGCCCCGGCCACGGACCTCGCCCCGGTCGATCGCACGCTGCTGATCCAGGGCATCGAGCTGCAGAACAAGGGCCAGCTGCCCCAGGCACAGGCCGTCTTCGAGCTGTACCTGTCCCACTTCCCCGACGACGGCATCGCGCTGTACTCGCTGGCGGTCATCCTGATGGGCACCAGTGGCCCCGAGCGCGCGTTGCCGCTGGTCGAGCGCGGCGTGCAGAAGAATCCCGGCTTCGCGCCGCTGTGGTACGCCCACGCCGCGGTGCTGCAACGCATGGGCAGGCGCGAAGCCGCGCTGGCCAGCTACGACAAGGCCATCGAGGTCAAGCCCGACTACGTCGAGGCGCTGATCAACAGCGGCACGCTGCTGCGCGAGACGCTGCAGCACCTGCCGGCTCTGGAGCGCTTCAACCGCGCGCTGGCGATCGACCCCAACCACCAGAACGCGCTGTCGAACTGCGCGGTGATGCTGACCGAGTTCAAGAAGCCGCTCGAGGCGATCGCGATGTTCGATCGGCTGCTGCAGATCAACCCCGACTTCGAATACGGCATCGGCTCGATCTGCTACGAGCGCATGCACATCTGCGACTGGTCGCGCTTCGACGCCGACGTCGCGCGCATCCTGGCCGGCATCGCCGCCGGCAAGCCGTCCGCCAAGTCGCTGGGCGTGATGTCGATCACCGACTCGGCCGCCGTGCACCACCAGTGCGCCGAGACCTTCGCCAACCACCGCTACCCCGTGCGCCACGCGCCGCTGTGGACCGGCCAGCGCTACAAGCACGACCGCATCCGCATCGCCTACGTGTCGCCCGACCTGCGCGAGCACCCGGTGGGCCACCTGATGGCCGGCATCTTCGAACGCCACGACAAGAAGCGCTTCGAGACCATCGCCATCTCGATCGGCGTGGACGACAACAGCCGCCTGCGCCAGCGCATGCTCGACACCTTCGACCACTTCATCGACGCCCGCATGATGGAAAGCCGGCGCATCGCCGAGATCATGCGCGAGATGGAAGTCGACATCGCCATCGACCTGGCGGGCTTCACCTCGGACTCGCGCAGCGAAGTGTTCGGCATGCGGCCCGCGCCGGTGCAGGTGAACTACCTCGGCTACCCGGGCACCATGGGCACGAAATACATGGACTACATCGTGGCCGACCGCCACGTGATCCCGCCTGAGCACCACCGGTTCTACAACGAGAAGGTCGTCTACCTGCCCGATGCCTACCTGCCGGCCGCCTCGGGCCTGAAGATCGCCGAACGCACGCCCACGCGCGCAGAATGCGGCCTGCCGGAGCAGGGCGTCGTGTTCTGCTCGTTCAACCACGACTACAAGATCGCCCCGCACGTGTTCGCCGTGTGGATGAACCTGCTGCGCCAGGTGCCGGGCAGCGTGCTGTGGCTGATGTCGCGCAACCCGCTGTCGCAGGAGAACCTGCGTCGCGAGGCCGCCGCGCGCGGCATCGATCCCGATCGCCTGGTTTTCGCGCAGCGCGTGCCGCGCGTGGAGGATCACCTGGCGCGCTATCGCCAGGCCGACCTGTTCCTGGACACCCATCCGTACAACGCCCACACCACCTGCGCCGACGCGCTGATGTCCGGCCTGCCGGTCGTCACCTGCATGGGCGGCGCGTTCCCGTCGCGCGTGGCGGGCAGCCTGCTGCATGCGGCCGGCATTCCCGAGCTGGTGACGACCTCGCTGGCCGACTACGAGGCGCTGGCGCTGCAGCTGGCGCGCGATCCGCAGCGCCTCGCGCGCCTGAAGGCCCAGCTGATCGCCACGCAGCCCACCAATGCCCTCTGCGACGCCGACGGCTTCTGCCGCAATCTCGAAGCGATCTATACGTCGATGTGGCGCCAGGCCCAGTTGGGGCAGGTCGCGGACGCTCTGAGCTGCGCACCCGCGGGCCGGTGAGATGAGCCAACTCGTCACGCTCGTGCCGGTGTACAAGCCGGAGCTGCCCGGCATCGAGGCGTTCTCGCTCAGGCACTCGCTGGCGCAGCTGCAGCCCGGGCGTGAAGTGCGCTTCATCGCGCCGGCCTCGCTTGACACCCGCTGGTACCAGGCCGAGTTCCCGGGGCTGCCGGTCGACCGCTTCGACGACACCTGCTTCGCCTCGATCCCGGGCTACAACCGCCTGTTGATGAGCGCCGGATTTTACGAGCGCTACCTGGCCCACCAGTTCATGCTCATCCTGCAGACCGATGCCATCGTCCTGCGCGACGAGTTGGACCATTGGTGCGCGCTGCCTTATGACTATGTCGGCGCGCCCTGGCCCGACGGCGTGCAGATCAAGGTGCAGCTCGACCAGTTCCAAGGCGACTTGGCCAAGATGGTCAAGGTGCATGTGGGCAATGGCGGACTGAGCCTGCGCCGCAACCAGGCCTGCATCGACTTGATCCGCGAATTCCCGCAGGCCTTGCAATACTTCGACAGGACGGGCTCCAGCGAGGATCTGTTCTTCTCCATCATGGGCTCGCTGTCCGCGCGCTGCGTGCTGCCCAGCGAGATGGTGGCTGCGCGCTTCTCGCTCGAGCTCAAGCCCGAGCTCTACCACGCCCAGATGGGCGGCCGTGCCCCGATGGGCGGCCATGCCTGGTGGAAATACAATCCTTCCTACTGGCTGGCCCAGCTTGGTGCGGCGGCGCCGGAGGTACTGAGCTCGACCCGGCAGGTTGCCGACGCCATCGCCTGATTCCTCACTGAACGTCGGGTGCTGACCCGTTCGATCAGATCAGCGGCGCGTGATGGCGTCGTCGTTCTTCCTCGGCGGCCGCCAGCGCGGCACTCGTCAGGGCGGCCGCGTGTGCCCCATGATCGAGCGATGTGTGATCCGTCGTCGTCGCGGTGGTCGCGGCGTGGGAACCGGTGCCGCTGCCGGCTGGCAGCAGATCCATGGAGGGCGCGGCCAGCAGGTCGCCGAACGATGGCCTCGGATGGGACACTGATGTCTCCTTGGCGAACCAGACGTCGGCCATCGCGTGCGTCGCGCCGTCCACCGTGGTGTAGCTGGAGGTCAGCCCCAGCAGGTTGCCGTGGTCCATCGCCGTGCCGGCCAGGCCGTGCAGGTCGATGGATGCCACGCCCACGTCGGCGAGCGACTTGAGTTCGCCCGCCTGCGTCTTGCCGTCGTGGTTGGCGTCGATCCACACCACCAGGTCCTTGAAGTGCGCATCGGCCGCGGTCAGCTTGCCGTCGTGGTTGCTGTCGTACTGCGCCATGGCCTCGAAGCCGTTGCTGGCGTGCAGGCCGCTCGCCAGGCGCGTGCCGTTGCCGAACAGTTCGCTGCCGTCGTCGATGCGGCCGTTGTGGTTCAGGTCGATCGCCAGCAGGCCGTCGGATGACGACGTCCATCCCACCCGGGCGGCGTGGCCGTTGCCCAGCAGGTCGAAACTGACTCCCTGCGCCGCGGCGGTGGTGCGCACGCCGTTGCCATCGAGGTCCAGCACCACCGGCGACGCTGCCAGCAGGCCGCTGATCTGCGGGCCCGACATCACCGAGATCTGGGGGCCGGTGAACGCCGCCACCTGGGTCATCGACAGCGACGCGAGGTCGGTGCTGGTGAGCGCCTCCACCTGCGTCGTCGTCATCGCCGCGATGTCGTCGGTGCTCAGGCCCTGCATCTGCGAAGTCGTGAGCCCGGCGATGACCGCGGTGGACAGGCTGCTGAACTGGTCGGTCGTCAGCGCGGAGACCTGCGCGCCGGTCAGCGCGTGGAACTGCGCGGTGCTGAAGGTGGCCAGCTCGTCGGTGCCCAGCACCGCGATCTGGGCCGTGGTCAGCGCGCTGACCTGCGCGGTGCTCAGCGCGCTCGTCTGGTCCGTCCCCAGCGCCTGGATCTGCGTGGTCGTCAGCGCGGCCAGCGTGTTGGTGCTCAGGGCGTGGACGTCGGTCGCGCTGAGCGCGTGGATGGCGTCGGTGCCGAGGGCGACCACCTGCGTGCTGGTGAGCGCGGCGAACTGCGCGCTGGTCATCGCCTGGATCTCGGCGGTGGTGAGCGCCGCGATGGCATCGGTGCCGAAGGCCTGCAGCTGCGACGTGGTCAATGCGGCGAGGTCGGTCGTCTCGAGGGCGGCGACCTGGTCGGTGCCGAGCGCCGCGATCACGCCGGTCGACAACGCGGCGAACTGGCGCGTCGTCAGCGCATCCAGGCCCACGCCCAGCGAGACGGCCTGGGCCGCTGTCAGGCCCGTGATTTCCGTCGTGGTCAGCGCCGCGAGCTGCGACGTCGTGAACGCATCGATCTGCGTGGTGGTCAACGCGCCGACGTTGCTCGAGCCGAGCGCCACGATCGCGGCGGTGCTCAGGTGGCTCACCTGGGCGGTGTCCAGCGCGGCGATCTGTGCGGTGCCCAGCGCGGCGACCTGGGCCGTGGTCAGGTATCCCATCTCGGTGCCCGACAGCGCCGCGATGCCGGCCGTTCCCAGCGCGCGGATGGCCGCGGTCGACAGCGCCGCGAGATCCTGCGACTGCAGCGCGCCGAGCTGGGCGCTGGTCAGCGCGGTCGCTTCGTTGGTGGTCAGGGCCGCGAACTGGGTGCTGGTCAACGCGTTCAGCTGGTCGGTGCCCAGCGCCGCCAGCTGACCCGTCATCAGGCCGGCGACCTGGGTCGTCGTCAGCGCGGCGAGCTGCGCCGTTGTGAGCGCCGAGAACTGCGACGTGTTCAGCGCGTCCAGCGCCGCCGTCCCCAGGGCCCGCAGGTCGGCGGTCGTCAGCGCGGCGACCTGGTCGGTGCGCAGGGCCGCGACCAGGCTGGTCGACAAGGCGGCGACCTGCGTCGAGCGCAGCGCGGCGATGTCGGCCGTGGTCAGCGCCGCGATGCCGGCGGTGCCCAGGCCGGGCAGCGCCGCCGTCGACAGCGCCGCGACCGCGCTCGCCGGCAGCGCGGCGATCTGGGCCGTACTGAAGCCGGCGATCTGCGCCGATGTGAACGCGGCGAGCTGGGTCGAGGTGAGCGCGCCGAACTGCGTGGGTGTCAGCGCGGTGAGTGCAGTGGGCGGCAGGCCGGCGATCTGCACGGTCGTCAGCGCTGCGACGGCTTGGGTCGACAGCACCGCCAGGTCGCTGGTGGGCAGCGCGGCGAGCTGGGTCGCGCTCAGCGCGCGCAGCTGCGTCGTCGACAGCGCCGCCGCGTCGCCGCTGGCCAGGCTTGCCAGCTGCGAGGTGGTGAGGGCGGCGACGGCCGCCGACGACAGCGCCCCGAACTGCGCGCTGGTGAGGGCGGCCAACGCCTGGCCACCCAGGCTGGCGACCTGCGCCGGCGTCAGCGCCGCGACCTGCGCCGTCGAGAGCGCCGCCAGGCCGTCGGTGGGCAGGACGTTGACGCCGTCCGTGCTCAGCGCGGCGAGGGCCGCGGTGCTGAGCGCCACGACGTCCGCGCTGTTCAAGTACGCCAGCTGGGCGGCGCTGAGCGCCTGCACTTCGGTGCTGGTGAGCGCGGCCACCTGAGCGGTGGTGAGGGCGCCCATCTCGTCGGGCGTCATGACGGCGATCTGCGCGGTGCTCAGCGCCTTGACGACGGAGGTCGACAGCGCGGCGATGCCGGTGTCCAGCGAGGCGATCCAGTCCGGGCTCAGAAAGCCCACCTGCACCGTGGTGATGGCCGCGATCTGGCCGGTGTTCAGCGAGTTGAGCTCCTCGGGCGTCAGCACCGAGATCTGCGCCGTGGTGAGCGCGGCGATCTGCTGCGACGTCAGCGCGTCGATCTGCTCGATGCCCAGCGCGGCCACGCCGGTCGTGCCCAGCGCGTTGAGCTGCGCGGTCGTCAGCAGCGCGACCTGGCCGGTGTCCAGGGCGGCGAGCTGGTCGCCGCTCAGGGCTGCGACCTGCGCGGTCGACAGGCTGCGCAGCGCGATCGAGGTCAGCACGTTCAGATCGCCGGACGTGAGCGCGCCGACGGCGGCCGGCGACAGGCCCGCCAGCTGCGCCACGCTCAGCGCGTGGGCCTGCGTGGTGGTCAGGGAGGCGACGTCGGCGGTGCTCAGCGCGCCGATCTGGGCGCTGGTCAGCGCGATGAACTGCGCCGAGGTGAGCGCGGCGAGTTGGGCCGTCGACAGTTGGGCGATGTGCGTGGTGTCCAGGCTCTTGACCTGCGTCGCCGACAGGCCGGCGATCTCCGCGGTGCTGAGCGCTGCCATTTGTGCGGAGGTCAGCGCATCGAGCTGCGCGGTCGTCAGGCCCGTGATGGCCGAGGACGCCAGCGCCTGGACGTCCGCGACGCTCAGCGCCGCGATCTGCGCCGTGCCCAGCACGCCCAGGTCGCGGCTGGTCAGCGCGGAGATCTGGCTGGTGCTCAGCGCGCCGACCTGCGCCGGCGTGAGCGCCGCCACGTCGGTGGTGGTGAGCGAGGCGATCTGCGCCGCGCTCAGGCCGGCGATGGCGGCCGTGTCCAGTGCCGCGATGTCGGCCGTGGCGAGCTGCAGCAGCTGGGCCGTGCTCAGCGCCGCGACCTGCGCGCTGGTCAGCCCGGCGGCCTGCGTCGACGTCAGCGCCTGCAGGTCGGCCGACCCGAGAGAGGCCACCTGGGCCGTCGACAGCGCCGCGATCTCCAGGCTCGTGAAGCCGGCGAACTGCGTCGTCGACAGTCCGGCCAACTGGGCCTTCGAGAAGCCGATCATCGCCGCGACGTCGAACAGCGCCATGTCCGCCGGCGCGATGGCCTGCAGCTGGGCGACCGACAACGCCGCCACGTCGGTGGACGTCAGCGCCGGGATCTGCGCTGACGTGAGGCCGCCCCCATCGGTCGAACTCGCCGAGTGGTGATGGTGCGGAGTGAAGCTGATCGCGTTGTCGACGAAGCGTCCAAAGCGGGTCGCCCACTTGGGCCAATGAAAGCTCATGGTGGAGCCTGGCCGGCCTGCCCTTCGTTCATGCGGGGGCAGGCCGGCCAGTCCATCAGATCAGCGGGTTGGCACGGTTCTGCTCGTCGTCCAGCAGGCGGTTGTTCGTCAGGCCGTGCAGGGCGTGAACCGACGCGTCGTGGGCGTGGACGGCAGCCGCTGCATGTCCCGCGTCAGCCACCGGCGGGGTGTCTGCCGCGTGGCCCGGCAACAGGTCGTGGGCCGGCGCCGCGAGCAGGTCATGCAGGCTCGGGGCGTTCGCCGTCTCACTCGGGGCGGCCGCAGCCGTGTCCTTCGTGAACCAGACGTCGGCCATCTGGTGGCTGGCGCCGTCGGCCGTGGTGTAGCTCGACGTCAGGCCCAGGATGTTGCCGTGGTCGGCCGCCGTGCCGGCCAGGCCGTGCAGGTCGAGCGACGTGATGCCCAGGTCGCCCAGCGTCTTGAGCTCGCCCGCCTCGGACTTGCCGTCGTGGTTGGCATCGACCCAGACCCTCAGATCCTTGAAGTGCGCATCCGCCGCGGTCAACTGACCGTCGTGGTTGCTGTCGTACTGCGCCATCGCGGCGTAGCCGTTGCCCGCGCGGGTGCCGTCCGCCAGCCTGGTGCCGACGCCGAACAGCTCGGTGCCGTCGTTGATGCGACCGTCGTGGTTCAGGTCGATCGCCAACAGGCCGTCGGTACCGTCCGTCCAACCCATCTTGCTGGCGTGGCCGGTGCCTGCCAGGTCGAAGTTCACACCCTGGGAAGCGGCGCTGGTGTGGACGCCGTCGCCGTTCAGGTCGAGGACGATCGGCGAAGCCGAGACCAGGGCATCGACCTGCGCGTTGGTCATCACGCCGATCTCCGTGCTGGTGAAGGCCTGGGCCTGGGTCGACGACAGCGACGCGAGGTCGTGCGTCGAGAAGCCCGCGATCTGGTCGGTCGTGAACGAGACGATCTGCGCGGTGGTCAGTGCGTGCATCTCGGACGTCGTGAACGCGTTGATGTCGGCCGTGTTCAGATGCGTGATCTGGTCGGTCGTCAGCGCGGCGATGTGCGACGTGTTGAACGCGGCGACCTGCGCGGTCGTCAGGGCGGCGATGTCGGCGCTGTTGAGGGCGGACAGTTGATCCGTCGTCATCGCTCCGATGTGCGCCGTGGTCAGCGTGGCGACGTCGGCCGTCGTCAGCGCCGCGAACTGCGCGGTGCTCATCGCATGCACCGCCGCGGTGGACAGGGCATGGACATCGGCGCTTTCCATCGCCGCCACTTCGCTGGTCGTCAGCGCGGCCACCAGCGTCGAGCTGAGCGAGGCGACCTGGGCGGTCGTCAGGCCGGCGATCTCGTCGGTGCCCAGCGCCTGGATCTGGCTGGTCGTGAAGGCGTTCAGCTGCGCCGTGTTCAGCGCCGCGACATCGAGCGAGCCGAGCGAGGCGACCTGGGTGGTCGTCAGCGCAGCGACTTCGCTGGTCGTCAGGGCGGCGAACTGGGCGGTCGTGAGCGCGTCCAGGTTGGTCGTGCTCAGCGCGGCGACCTGGCTCGTCGTCATCGCAGCCACTTCCGAAGTCGTCAGCGCCGCGATGTGGTCGGTGGCCAGGGCGTTCAGCTGGGCCGTCGTCAGGGCGCCGATGGACACCGTGCCGAGGGCTCGCAGGTCGGTCGTCGACAGGGCCGCCATCTGGTCGGTGCCCATCGCGGCCAGTTGCGCCGTGGTGAGCGCGGCGGCCTGGGTGCTGGTGATCGCACCGATCTCGGTGGTCGTCAGCGCCACGATCTCGGCCGTGGTGAGCGCCTTGATCTGGTTGCTGGTGAAGGCGGCCAGGTCGACGGTCTCCAGCGCGGCCACCTGGGCGGTCGTCAGGCCGGCCACTTGCGCGGTCGTCAGGGCGGCCGTCTGGGCGGTGGTCAGCGCATCCAGGCTGGTCGTGGTCAGGGCGGCCACTTGCGCGGTCGTCAGGGCGGCCACCTGGGTGGTCGTCAGGACGGCGATGTGGTCGGTGGCCAGCGAGTTCAGCTGGGTCGTGGTCAAGGCGCCGATCGCCGCCGTGCCCAAGGCACGCAGGTCGGTCGTCGACAGGACGCCGAGCAGGTCGGTCGTCAGCGACGAGATCTGGGCGGTCGTCAGGGCGGCGGCCTGCGTGCTGGTCAGCGCGCCGATCTCCGTGCTGGTCATCGCGTTGAGTTGCGACGTGGTCAGCGCGGCGATCTGGGTGCTGGTCAGCGCGGCGACCTGGGCGGTGCCGAGCGCGTCGAGGTTGGTCGTGCTCAGGTTGGCGATCTGGCTCGTCGTCAGGACGGCCACTTGCGCGGTCGTCAGGGCGGCGATGTGATCGGTGGCCAGGCCGTTCAGCTGGGCCGAGGTCAGTGCGACGACCTGGGCCGAGCCGAGGGCGCGCAGGTCAGCCGTCGACAGCGCGGCGACCTGGTCGGTGCCCATCGCGGCCAGTTGCGCGGTGGTGAGGGCGGCCGCCTGGACGCTGGTCAGCGCGCCCACTTCGGTGGTCGTCAGCGCGGCGACTTCGGCCGTCGTCAGCGCCTTGACCTGCGCCGTCGTCAGGGCGGCGAGGTCGACCGTCTCCAGGGCGACCACTTGGGCGGTCGTCAGGGCGGCGATCTGGTTCGTCGTCAGGGCGGCGGTCTGCGCGGTGGTCAGCGCGTCCAGGTTGGTGGTGCTCAGGGCGACCACCTGCGTCGTCGTCAGGGCGGCCACTTGCGTGGTCGTCAGGACGGCGATGTGGTCGGTGGCCAGCGAGTTCAGCTGGGTCGAGGTCAGCGCGCCGATCGCGGCCGTGCCGAGCGCACGCAGGTCGGTCGTCGACAGGGCGCCGAGCAGGTCGGTCGTCAGCGACGAGATCTGCGCGGTCGTCAGGGCGGCGGCCTGCATGCTGGTCAGCGCACCGATCTCCGTGCTGGTCATCGCATTGAGCTGCGAGGTGGTCAGCGCGGCGATCTGGACGCTGGTCAGCGCGGCGACCTGGGCGGTGCCGAGGGCGTCGAGGTTGGTGGTGCTCAGGTTGGCGATCTGGCTCGTCGTCAGGGCGGCCACTTGCGCGGTCG
>Ga0209759_1000820_pt1 | contig 24632 bp, 19 predicted proteins | sample AraplaCL_Col_mMS_FD_184261 | JGI IMG/M metagenome (GOLD analysis project Ga0209759, IMG submission 184261) | Arabidopsis root microbial communities from the University of North Carolina, USA - plate scrape CL_Col_mMS (SPAdes) (version 2) | ecosystem: Host-associated > Plants > Roots >...
GCTGGTGCCCTTGAAATCGAAGCGGGTGCCGATCTCCTTCTTGGTGTTTTCGACCGCGTTCTTGATGGCGGGCATCTCGGGTTCGAGGAGGACGTCGAAGCTGGGCATGGAAGCGTTTCCGAAGGGCTGAAAGGGTGAGTAGGCAGGACCTGCGAAAATTCTGCCATGTCCTCAGCCCCCTGGCTCGAATCCGATGTCTCGTTGAAGGCCTTGAACACCTTCGGCCTGCCCGCGAACGCGCGGCGCCTCGCGCGCATCCGCGAGGACGCCGACGTGCGGCGCGTGCTCGACTCGCCCGAGGTCGGCCGCCAGCCCAAGCTGGTGCTGGGCGGGGGCAGCAACCTCGTGCTCACGCGCGACATCGACGAGGTGGTGCTGAAGGTGGAGGTGGGCGGCCTGCGGCTGGTCGAGACGCGCCCCGACGCGTTCATCGTCGAGGCCGGCGCCGGCCTCGCCTGGCACGAGGTCGTCACCGAGACCGTGGAGCGCGGCTGGCCGGGCCTGGAGAATCTCGCGCTGATCCCCGGCACGGTGGGCGCCGCGCCGGTGCAGAACATCGGCGCGTATGGCCTGGAGATGGCCGACCGCTTCGACTCGCTCGACGGCGTCGACCTGGTCACCGGGCTGGGCATCACGCTCGATCGCGCGCAATGCCTGTTCGGCTACCGCGACAGCGTGTTCAAGCACGTGCTGGCGGGCAAGGCCATCATCACGCGCGTGCGATTCCGGCTGCCGCGGCCTTGGCGGCCGGTGCTGGGCTATCTCGAGCTGGAACGCAAGGTGGCCGAGACCGGCATCGCCGAGCCCTCGCCGCGCCAGGTGCACGACTGGGTCTGCGCGATCCGGCGCGCCAAGCTGCCCGACCCGGCGGTGATCGGCAACGCCGGCAGCTTCTTCAAGAACCCGATCGTCAGCGAGGACCAGTGCCGCGACATCATCGGCCGCGACCCGCACGTCGTGCACTATCCGATGGCCGACGGCACGTTCAAGCTCGCGGCCGGCTGGCTGATCGACGCCTGCGGCTGGAAGGGCAAGTCGATCGGACGCGCGGGCGTCTACGAGAAGCAGGCGCTGGTGCTGGTCAATCGGGGGGACGCGATCGGGGCCGAAGTGCTGACGCTGGCCAAGGCGATCCAGGAGAGCGTCTACGGCCGATTCGGCATCCGATTGGAACCGGAACCAGTCGTTCTCTGACAGCCTGCGCTGCAGGCACCCGTCTCCTGCGTTAGAGTGCACGCGCGGCGTGCCTCGATGGCAGCGCCGGCGTCGTACAACACCAGGAGACCTTTTCGATGACGATCGCGGCCTTTCGCATACCTTCCCTGTCGGTCGGCGCCCGCGTCGTCTTCGGTTCGACCTTGCTCCTGGCCTCGCTGGCCGCGTCCGCCTTCCAGGCCGACTCGACGACGGGCAAGTCGGCCACGGCGCCCATCATGAAGGGCACGACCGGGCGCCAGCTGTGGCGCATCTCCGACTACAGCCACGTCGAACTCGTCGCGCGCGAGCCCGGCTCGCCCGAGAACCAGCATCCGTGGACCGTCGAGCGCGAGACGCTGCGGTCCTGGTTGCAGCAGGTCAGCTTCCTGCGCAACGGCGCCGCCAAGCCGCTGTTCGCGAGCGACGAGCTGAGCAACATCGTGCCGGCGCTCGTCGAGGCGTTCGCCAATGCCCGTCCCGACCAGGACGTCGCGCTGGTGAGCTCGGCGCACCACGAGGACAACAGCTTCTTCAGCATCACGGCGGTCACCGCCCGCCTGTTCTTCGTCGACGGGCACCTGAACCTGATCGTGCACGACGCCCGGGTCGACTTCTACGACGCCGCCCGCGGCAGCGGCATGGCGCCGCACTTCACGATCGGCTCGCGCACGTCCGAGGGCAGCTGGCCCGTGCGGAGCGCGGGTGCCACGAACAAGCGCGCCGACTGGCTGGTGCTGGGCGACGTTCCGCCCGCGCCGCCGGCTGCGCCGGTCGCGCCCGTCGCGCCCGCGGCTCCGACGATGGCCGCGCCCCAGCCGCCGGCACCCGCGGCCGTGATGCCGGTTCCGCCGGCCCCGCCCGCGGTTGCGCCGGCTGCGCCCGCGACGTCCCCCGATGCCGAGCAGCGTCTGCTCACGCTCAAGCGCCTCTACGACAAGGGCCTGATCACCAAGTCCGAGTACGAGAAGAAGCGCGCGGAGATCATCAAGGACCTGTGAGCAGCGCCTGCAACGCCAGCGCGTCGGCGGTCGCCGCGCCGGAGGCGGTGTTGTCGAAGATGACCCAGGGCACGGCGCCTGCGGGCCACTGGGCCACGTGCGCTGCCTGCTGCGCCAGCCAGTGCTGCTCGTAGCTCGACCAGTACACCCGCGGCGAGCCGTGCCAGCGGTAGTAGAGCAGGGCCCCCGCGCCGTCGCCGGCCGGGCCCAGCCAGCCGCCCGGACGGGCCGCCGCCTCGGTGCGCGCCGGATCCGCGGCCACGCGCGACACGCGCAGGCGCGCGAGGGCCTGGTCGGCGCGCGGCTCGAACCAGCTCGCATGGCGCGGCTCGCAGGCGACGGGGCCGTCCCACGACTCGCGCAGCAATGCAAAGAAGGTGCGCGCGACGCGGCCGTCCCAGGCCAGCGACGGCGGCAATTGCACCAGCAGCACGCCCAGCCGGTCGCCCAGGCCGGCCGTCTCTGCGAGGAAGGCGTGCAGCAGCTTGCGGGTGCCGCGCAGCCCGGCGTCGTGAGTGATCGCGCGCGGGAGCTTGACGGCGAAACGGAAGTGCGGTGGCGTCATGGCGGCCCAGCGCGCATAGGTCTCGATGCGATGGCTCCGGTGGAACGACGAATTGATCTCGGCACAGGCGAAGCGCCGGGCATAGCGCTCCAGGTGCTGGCCGTCGCCGGGAAAGAGGTGGGCGACGTCGCGCGGAAGGCTCCACGCCGCGGTGCCGATGTACATGATGTGTTGCGAGGCTGGCTGGTGAGGTGAGCGGCAATCCGTCGAGTCGGCCGGAAGCGTCGAACCCTCGGTGCCGGATCAAGGTCCGGGGCAGTCGCTGAGCCGGCGCGGCCGCGACACGGCGGGCGCGCCGGCACGCGCGCGCCACGACGGCGGGCCGTTCTCGCACGGTGTTGTTCGGCGGATTCCGGGTGCAGCCGCTTCGGCAAGCGCCGCGCCCATCGCCGGACGGTCTCGACCCGCAAAGAAAAGCGCCCCCGACCGAGGCCGGAGGCGCGCAAGAGCGGACGACCTGCTTGACGTGTCGCCCGCCGCGGCGCCCGGCGTTGGGGCCGGCCGCCGTCACCCGATGCAGTGCGCGGTGGCGCACCCGGTGCTGTTCATCGGCCGATTGGCGGCGGAGTTGAATGCAACTTGAAGGAATGGCGGCCTCGTGCCGCGCCAAGTCCCCGATTTCGGGGCTGTTCCGACGGCGGGAGTTTTCGTCCAATGGCCCACCATGGAGGCTGATCGATTCTTCGCTGACATGTGCACCATGCGCATCTCCCCTCGCATCGTCGCTCCGGCTTCGCCCCGTGCGGCGCGCGGGCCTGACCGGGCGGCCGCGCCGGCGCGCGCGCGGGCGCTTGCGTCGGCCCTGCTGGGCGCGCTGGCCGGGCTCGCGGCCGGCGCGGTGCTCGCCGCCCTGGCACCGGGCGTCAGCCGGACGGCCTCCATGCAGCCCTGGCGGGCGACGACTCATGACGACCGACCCGGCCCGCCCGGGCGCGCGGCGGTGTCCCCGGTGTCGGCCGTGCTGGCGCCCGCGATCGAGGTCGGCGCGATGCCGGCACCCGGCCCCGAGGCGGCCCGGCCATGACGCGGCTCGATCTCCAGCTGGAGCCCGAGCCGCCGCCGGCATCGCCCTCGGTGCTGGCCGCACGCCAGCAGCGCGCGCTGGTGGTCGGCCTGGGGGGCGGGCGGGAAAGCGATTCGCCGATGGCCAAGTCGTCTTTCGCCGAGCGCCGCCTGCGCTCGTCCGACACGGACGCCACCCGCTTCGTCGATCCGCTGCCCGGCGCCGGGCCGCTGGCGCCGCGCTCCGGGGCGGCGCTGCGGCTGCCGTCCACGTCCACCGGGTCGGCGCCGGTGGCACCCGCCGGGGCGTCCGCACCCGCCAGCGCCGCCTCTGCCACGACAGCGGGCCTGCGGCTGGACGACGCGCTGGTGGTGCCCGCCGGGGCGCTCGTTCGCGGCTACCTGCGCTGCCGTGCGTTGCTGCTGGTGGGCGACATCGTCGGCAACGTCCATTGCACGGCGGGGCCGGTGGTCATCCGGCCGGGCGCCAGCCTGAAGGGCCGGCTGGTGGCTTCGGGCGACGTCTATGTCTGCGGCACCGTGGGCGATACCGGCGGTGGCGCGGTCATCACCACCCGCGGCAAGCTCACACTGGCCCCCGGGGCTCGCGTGGATGGCGACGTCCGCTGCGGCTGGCTCGACCTGTACGACGGCGCGACCTTGCAGGGGGCGGCGAAGGGCTGCGAGGACTGAGCGGCTGCGTCGCCAGGCTGGAGCGGTCGCGCGCACCGCTGCGTTCCATGCAGTCGGCTGCTCCGCAGCGTGTTAATGCAGTCACGGGGGACCTGTCGCCAACCACCAGAGGGCCGGCGAGACGGTTGGGTCGACCGGCGAGGCGCGGCCGCCGCCCTGGCGCTTGGCCTTGCCCGTCAGTCGCCGGCGTCTTCCGGTGCCGCCGCTGTGCCCGCCCGACGCTGTGCATTGAGCTCCCGCACCAGCTCACCCACTTCCTGTCGCCGCTGGCAGGCCAGCTCCTTGAAGCCGTGCAGTGCGCGGCGGCAGTCGCTGAGCAGCGCGCTGCGGTGCGCCGGCTCGACCAAGCCCAGCAGCCACGCCATTTCCAGGCGGGACAGCGTGGCGTCGGCCTGACCCAGGAGCGCCAAATACCGCCGCGCGATGGGACTGACGATGGTGGCCTGGAAGCGCACCGGGCGGGCGAATGCGATGCTGGCGCCGGCGGGGCCCGCGCCGGCGATGGTCGCGTCCAGGTCGGTGGCGATGCGTTGCAGCAAGTCCTGCACGTCGTCGGCGCGGTGCTGCAGCGCGGCCAGGGCGTCGTTCAGGCGCGCCCGGTCCAGGCCTTGCACGCGGCGGCTCGCCTCCAGGCCGTGCAACTGGCGCGACACGTAGACGAAGTCGCGCCGGAACATCTGGCAAACGGGGGCGGTGCGCAGCTCGAAGTCCAGCCGCAGCGCCGCGCCCTGCGTTCGACGTGCCAGCAGCCAGAGCTCGGCATCGCGGGGGGCCAGCTGCGGCGCCGCTGTCGAGCCGGCATCGGGGCCGGCATCGCCGGCCGACTCCTGCAGCTTCAGCTCGGCATGCTCGCGCGTTTCGATCGCTGCGCCGCGCCGCCGCCAGCGTGCGCCGCAGGGCAGGGGAGACTCGTCGTTCGCCGGCGCTGGCCGGTGGATGAGGTCGGGTTCCAGGGTGTTGTTGACGTCCACGTCGGCCTCCGTTGAAGGCTTCCACGGTAAGGCCGAACCGCCGCAGGCCCCGGCGGCAAACAGGCCGATAAATGGCCCGAATGTCGCGGGCGGCGCCTGACCGCTGGAAGATGCCTGGAAGCCGCCGCGCGCCAAAAGCCGCATTTCGGGCCCGGATGTCACGCACGAGGCCGTCAGGCTGACAACTGGCTGGCGATCGTGGTCCGGGACGGCACCTGGCCCGTATCATCGTCCTCGAACCTTGCCGTGACGCTGCCGCCACGGCGTTCGGAGAGATGCACCTGTCCACCAAACCCATCACCGTCGCGAGCTCCGCGGCCGCCGCCTCTGCGCCGCCCGTGGCGCGCGCAGCGGCCGTGCCCACGCCGGCGCCGACCCCTGCGCCGGCGCCGGCGGCCGCGGCGGCACCCGCGAGCGCGCGCCTCCCGCGGCGCGCGCGCGGCGCGAGCCCGTGGGCGGTCGCCACGCCCTGGTTGATGGGCGCGGTGCTGCTGCTGGCCGCCTACCTGGCGTGGTTCACGGTCGATCTGCTGCAGAACCGCCTGCATGAATCGAGCGTCAAGTTCAATGCCACCGTGCACCGCTTCGAACGCTTCTGGACACTGCACGACGCCGCGGTCGAGGCCGCGCTGTCCGTCAAGTGGGACCTGGCCGAGGGCGTGCCGGGGGCGGCGGCGGACAACCTGCGGGCCGACGCGCTGCGCTGCGTGCAAAGCTCCAGCGCGTTGCAGGCCGAGATCGGCCAACCGGGCCTGCTGATGCTGTCGCAGGGGCCGGCGTGGACGCAGGCAGTGGCTTTGCTGTCGCACGACCTGCAGCCCGGGCGCTCGGCGGCCGAGCGCGCGCAGGCGCCGGCGCATGCGCAGGCCGTGCTGGACGCGCTGGCGCGCATCGGTCAGGAGGCGCGCCAGCGCCAGTCGATGTCGGCCGTGTTCCTCGACGAGGTGGAGGATGTGCGCCACCAGGTGCTGATCGCCTTCTCGGTCATCGTCGCGATGCTGGTGCTCGTGGCCGCGCTGGCCACGCAGTGGGTGCTGGTGGCGCGCCGCGAGCGGGCGAGCCGGGGGCGCGCCGAGCACCTGGCCGAGGTGGCCGAGGCCGAACGCGCGCGCGCCGAGGCCGCCGACCGCGAGAAAGGCCGCTTCCTGGGCATGCTCAGCCACGAGCTGCTGACGCCGCTGCAATCGATCTGGAGCACGATCGACGTCATCGAGTCGCGCGGCCGCGTCGATGCCACGGATGCCGCCTTCCGCCGCCTGAAGGAGGCCACTCGATCGCTGCGCGGCCGCATCAGCGACCTGCTGGACTTCGCCAAGATGTCCTCCGGCCGGCTCGAGACGCGCATCCGCGGCTTCCAGCTGGACAAGCTGATCGACACGGCACTGCGCGACGTCGAGGAGGCCCTGGCCGAGCGCAACCTGGACGTGCACTGGGAGGCCGGGCCCGAGCTGGCCCAGCGCATCTATTCCGACCCCGCGCGGCTGCGCCAGGTGCTCGACAACCTGCTCACCAACGCGATCAAGTACACCGAGCGCGGCGGCATCTCCATCGCTGCCGAGCTGCTGCCCCAGCAGGGGGTGATGCGCATCGAGATCTCCGATACCGGGGTGGGCATCGATGCCGCCGCGATGGCCCGCCTCTACGAGCCGTTCTACCGATCACCGCTGACGGCCGCCATGGCCGAGGGCAGCGGCCTTGGGCTGGCCGTGGTGCGCAGCCTGGTCGACCTGATGGGGGGAACCATCCGCTTCGATTCGCAGCTCGGGCAGGGCACGGTGGTCACGGTCGAGGTGCCGATCACCGAGGGCACCGACGGGCTGGTGGTCGACGCGCCGGTGCGCGTGGACGTGCGCCGGCCGGTGCTGGTGGTCGACGATTCGCGCGACGCGCGGCGCGCCATCGCCGAGGTGCTGCGCTCGCTGGGTGTCGAGGTCGTCGAAGCCGCCGACGGCAACTCCGGGCTGGCCGCGGCCGCCGCGGGCGATTTCCAGGCGATCTTCCTGGACCTGCAGATGCCCGACCTCACCGGCCTGCAGGTGGCGCAGCGGCTGCGTCAGCCCGGCGACCGGCACCAGAAGACCTTTCTGGCGCTCGTCTCGGCCTACAACGACCTCGACGACGCCACGCTGGACGCCGTGTTCGACGCTCGCATCGACAAGCCCGCGACGCGCAAGGACCTGATGGCGGCGCTGAGCCTGGCCGCACAGGCGCGCCCCTCGCCCTGAGCGCATCGCGAGCAAGCGCGGCGTCCGAGCGGGCCAGGCGTGGACGCGCCCCGTGTTCGCGGCTCAGGCGAGCGACGCCCCGGGGCTGGCAGCGCTGTTGCCCCACACCTTGGCCAGGCTCATCTGCAGCACGCGGGCATCGCTGCTCGCGCGATGGCGCCGCAGCTGGAGCTTGCGCTCGATGGTCTCGCGCGCGTCGTCGAAGTGCTCGGCGGCGCTCTCGCTCATCAGCTCGCGCAGGTGGCGCAGCCTGAAGCTGGGGCTGGTCGCCGCCGAGTCGAACAGGCGCGCCAGCCAGGTGTAGTCGTGGGCCCAGTTGTCGCAATAGACGGCGCGCCCGGCCAGCCGCTGGTTGAGTTCGGCGGCCACCTCGCTGGCACTGCGGCCGTGCCGCTGCAGCAGCGCGCGCGAGATGCCGTGCATGCGCTCGGCGTCGCCGTCCCAGTGCGTCCAGGTTTCTTCGGGCGCGATGAGCGTGCAGTAGGCCGTGCCGTCGGGCAGCACGAAGCCGATCTCGATCGGATAGCTGCCGCGTCCGAAACCCGAAGCTTCGATATCGAGCACGCACGGCAGGTCGGCGTGCGAGGAGTCGATGTCGGCAGCAGTGTCGGAAGTGGCGGAGGGGGCCATGAACGAGCTCGCAGCGTGGGAGCGCTGACGGGTACGCCGGCAAGCGGTGCGCCGACGATACCGGATCCCCCATGTGTTGTCCCCTCTGTGACAACCCGGCTCGGGGCTGGCACTATGGTGCGCACCGGCCGCGCGAAGTAGTCTGGGAAGCAACGTGGCACACGCTGCGGTGCAACAACAGGTTGCGCGGCGCGGCTGCGCGTGCGCTCCAAAGGAACTCGATGTCCGTGACCGAAGACTCATCCCGCCTGTCCCCGATCGACCCTGCGCTGGTGGACACCAACGCCGGCGAGGTTCCGCCCGACCGTCCGCACTTCGCGTTCTGGCCAAAGCGCCTGGCGCGCACCGTCACGCCGCCCCAGACCTCGCTCTGGGACAACGTGGAGGTGGCGGCGCGCCGCTATCCGTCCAAGGCGGCGACGCTTTATTTCGGGCGCGCGAAGACCTACGCCGCGCTGCGCGCCGAGGCCGAGGCGATCGCCGGCTGGCTGCAGGCCCAGGGCGTCAGGCGCGGCGACCGCGTGGCGCTGTTCATGCAGAACTGCCCGCAGTACATCGTCGCCTACCACGCCATCCTGCGCGCCGACGCGGTCGTCGTGCCGGTCAACGCGATGAACAAGGCCGAGGAGTTCGGCCATTACATCGTCGATCCAGGCACGAAGGTGGTGATCTGCGGTGCCGAACTGGCCGGCATCGTCGCCAGCGCCAACGCGGCGCTGCCGCCGTCGCAGCGCGTCACGCGCGTGCTCGCGACGCGCTATGCCGACGAACTGCCCGACGCATTCGACGACGACACGGCGCCGCCGCCCTCGATGCGCGACTGGCTGCTGGTCGATCCGCCCCTGCCGCCCGGCACCGTGCGCTGGCGCGATGCCTTGGCCGAAGGCCACGTGCCCGGGCCCACCGTCAACGGCCCGGACGACCTGGCCCTGCTGCCGTATACCTCGGGCACAACGGGCCTGCCCAAGGGCTGCATGCATACGCATCGCACGCTGATGGCCAACGTCGTCGGCGGCTCCGAGTGGGGTTCGGGCAGCGCCGAGAGCATCGTGCTGGGCGTCGTGCCGATGTTCCATGTCACCGGCATGCTCTATGGCGTGATCTCGCCGATGTTCACCGGCGCCACTGTGGTGGTCATGCCGCGCTGGGATCGCGAGCTCGCCGGCCGGCTGATCTCGCGCCACAAGGTCTCGCACTGGACCTGCATCCCCACGATGATCATCGACCTGTTCGCGAGCCCCAACTACCGCCAGTTCGACCTGAGCAGCCTGCGCTGGCTCTCGGGCGGCGGCGCGGCGATGCCGCAGGCCGTGGCGCAACGCCTGATCGACGAGTTCGGGCTGCGCTTCTGCGAGGGATATGGCCTCACCGAGACGGCCGCCCCCAGCCACGCCAACCCCGGCGAGCGGCCCAAGCTGCAGTGCCTGGGGATCCCGATGTTCGGCGTCGACTCGCGCGTCGTCGATCCGGTCACGCTCAAGGAGCTGCCGCCCGGCGAGGTCGGCGAGATCGTCACGCGTGGCCCGATGGTGTTCCGCGGCTACTGGAAGAACCCCGAGGCGACCGCGGCGGCGTTCGTCGAGGTCGAGGGCCGCCGCTACTTCCGCACGGGCGACCTGGGGCACATGGACGCCGAGGGCTACTTCTTCATCACCGATCGCCTCAAGCGCATGATCAACGCGAGCGGCTTCAAGGTGTGGCCTTCGGAGGTCGAGCTGCTGATGTACAAGCATCCCGGCGTGCAGGAGGCCTGCGTCATCTCGGCGCAGGACGCCTACCGCGGCGAGACGGTCAAGGCCGTCGTGGTGCTGCGCGCGGACGCCAAGGGCAAGGTGCAGGAGCGCGACATCGTCAGCTGGGCGCATGAGAACATGGCCGCCTACAAGGCGCCGCGCATCGTCGAATTCGTCGATGCGCTGCCCAAGTCCGGCGCGGGCAAGGTCATGTGGCGGCTGCTGCAGGACAAGGAGAACGCCGCGCGCGGCGGCTGACAACGGCTTTCAAGGGAGACACCGCATGGGCAACACCTTCGTCTGGGTCGACATCCCCGTTGCCGATCTCGATCGCGCGATCGCGTTCTACAGCGCCGTCGTGGGCCAGCCGGTCGACAAGATCGGCGGCCCGGGCTTCACCTTCGGCCTGTTCAAGCACGAGGGCAACCAGGTCGGGGGCTGCCTGGTGGCGTCGGGGGAGGGCGCCGCGCCGTCGATGACCGGCCCGCTCGTGTACCTCGACGCCAGCGGCCGCCTCGATGCCGCGGTCGCCGCGGCCCAGGCCAAGGGCGGCAAGGTGATCAAGGCCAAGCACTCGATCGCGCCCAACGGCTTTCGGGCGATCATCGCGGACAGCGAGGGCAATCGCGTGGCGCTGCATTCGATGACGGACTGAGCAAGGTCCCGGCTCACGTTCGGGGTCAGGCCTCTCCTCGAATCGCGCCGAGGACGCCGTTATCGCAAAGGTGCCGATCGCGATTCGAAGCAAGGCCTGACCCCGATCGCTGCCAGACTCAGCCCTTGCGGCTTCGCACGGTGTCGCTGACGATCCGCCACACCCGCTCCGCCACCGGCGACAGCGCGCGCTCGCGCCGGCGCACCAGCATCACGGTGCGCTCCAGCCGCGGCAGCAGCGGGCGCACCGCCAGGCCGTGCAGGCCGCCCGGCGGCACCGCCAGGCGCGGCATCACGGTTAGGCCGATGCCGGCCCCGACCATCTGGAACACCGTCGTCGGATGGCCCAGCTCCTGCTCCACCTTGCACGACACGCCGTGCCGCGCGAGCGCCTCGTCGACGTAGCGCCGGCTGCCCGACGCGTTGTCCAGCAGCACCAGCGACGCGCCTTCCAGCGCCTTCCAGCGCACGCTGGCACCGCGCGCCAAGCGGTGCTGGCCCGGCGTCACGAGCACGAACGGGTCGCGCAGGATGTCCTCGCACTCCAGGTCGTCCACCTCGGACGGCTCGACGACGACGCCGAAGTCCACCTCGCCGCCGCGCACGCTGGCCAGGACGTCTTGCTGGATGCGGTCGAGCAGCAGGAAGCGCACGCGCGGCGCCATGCGGGCGCAGGCGGCGATGCAGTGGGGCATCAGGTAGGCCGACAGCGTCGGGCTGCTGGCCACGCGCACCTTGCCGCCTTCGGCGTCGGCCAGACCGGCGACGTCGTCGAGCGTGGCGTCGAGCTCGTCGAGCACCCGGTCCAGCCGCGCCGCCAGCGAGCGGCCGGCCTCGGTGAGGGCCACCTCGCGCGTGGTGCGATCGAGCAGGCGCAGGCCCATCGCGTGCTCGAGCTCGCCGATGGCGCGGCTGACCGCCGGCTGGGTCAGGCCGACGGCCTCGCCGGTGCGGCTGAAGTTGCGGCTGCGGGCCACCGACTGGAACACGCGCAGCTGGCGCAGGGTGACATTCATGAGTGCGAATCATAAGTCCATGGAACAAATCCATTTCTCTTCTGAGCTGCGGCGCGGTGAAATGAGGTCATGAAACGCCCGGCCTTCGTTCCCGACAACTTCACGCTCGCCCTGGTGGCGGTCGTGGCGCTCGCCTCCGCCGCGCCGGCCCACGGCGGCGCGGCGCACTTTCTCGACGGCCTGACGGCGTGCGCGATCGGCCTGCTCTTCTTCCTGCATGGCGCCAAGCTCTCGCGCGACGCGATCCGCGGCGGCCTGCTGCACTGGCGACTGCACCTGCTCGTCTTCGCCTGCACGTTCGTGCTGTTCCCGTTGCTGGGCCTGGCGCTGCGGCCGCTGCTGCAGCCGCTGGTCACGCGCGAGCTCTACACCGGCGTGATGTTCCTGTGCGTGCTGCCGGCCACGGTGCAGTCGGCGATCGCCTTCACGTCGATCGCACGCGGCAACATCCCGGCCGCGGTGTGCAGCGCGTCGGCGTCGACGCTGCTGGGGGTGTTCGTCACGCCGCTGCTGGTCAACCTCGCGGTGATGCCGGGCACGTCGGCGTCGAACGCGCTGGACTCGGTCGGCCACATCCTGCTGCAGTTGATGCTGCCTTTCATCGCCGGCCACGTGTCGCGCCCCTGGGTTGCCGGCTGGCTGCATCGCCGCAAGGAGATGCTGGGCCTGGTCGACCGCGGCTCCATCCTGCTGGTGGTCTATGCCGCGTTCAGCGCGGCCGTCATCGAGGGCCTGTGGACGCAGGTGCCGGTGCGGGCGTTGGCCGGGCTGCTGGTGCTCTGCGCCGTGCTGCTGGGCTGCGCCCTGTTCCTGACGGGCTGGTTCGCGCGCCGCCTGGGCTTTGACAAGGCCGACGAGATCACCATCGTGTTCTGCGGCTCCAAGAAGAGCCTGGCCAGCGGCATCCCGATGGCCAAGGTGCTGTTCCCCGCGCCGGCGGTCGGCGCGATCGTGCTGCCGCTGATGCTGTTTCACCAGATGCAGCTGATGGTCTGTGCGGTGCTGGCCGCGCGCTACGCGCGCCGGGTCGAGCCCGCGGCGCCGCGGTGCTACGCTGGGCAGCTCGGACCTGGCGGGAGCGCGGCCTTGGGCATGCATTTCGGAATCGTCGCGGCGAAGGCGGAGCTGGACCAGTTCATGGCCGCCTTCGCCGCGTGCTGGCCCCGCCTGGAGCCCACCCGCCGCGCGTCGCTGGCCGGCCTCGAGGCGCTCCAGGACTGGATGCGTGCGACGCAGCGGCAGGTCACCACGGCCGCCGCGCCTGCCGTCGATCCGGGCACCGGCACGTTCGGCTTCTGGCAGGACGGCGATTGGGCCGTCATGTTCGATCCCAGCTACGTGCAGGCGTCCGATGGCCGGGCCCTGGCGGCACTCAGCCAGCGCTTCGGGCTCACGCTCTCGTTCATCATCGAGACCAGTGGCGGCTGCGCCTTCTTCGACGCCTTCGAACGGGGACGGCGGGTGCGCCGCATCCAGTCGATCGACGGCGCCGTCACGTCGGAAGGCGAGCGGCTGGCGCAGGAAGCAGGCCTTCCCGCTGCGAGCTACTACATGGAAGAGACCGAACGGTTGCAGCGCGCCTTCGGCCTCACGCTGCCCGGCCAGTTGCCTGCAGACCACCCCGTCATCGGCGCGGCCCACATCGATCGCACGGACTACGGCGCGCTGAGGAAGGCGGGGGCGGCGCATGCCCCCGGCGCAAAGGCGGCGCCGGCGCCCAGGCGGCCCTGGTGGCGCTTCTGGTAGCTCGGCGCGCGGCGCCGCGGCCTCACGCGAGCAGCTTCTGCGTCTCCGGATGGCGCCGCATGTACACGGCGACGTAGCTGCATGCAGGCTCGACGCGGTAGCCTTTGTCCTCGGCCCATTGGAGCGCCACGCGCACCAGCTCGGCCGCGATGCCGCGGCCGCCGACGGCGGACGGCACGCCGGTGTGCGTCATCCACATCACGTTGTCGCGCAGCTGGTAGTCGGCCACGCACAGATGGCCCTCGACCGTGGTCTCGAACCGCTTGCGAGCTTCGTTGTGGGTGACGACGACGGTCATCGGATGCTCCAGGGAAGGTGAGGTCCGCTTCCGGCAAGACGCGCGCCAGCCGGGGTCATCACTTGCCCAGCTTTTGCCACAGGAAGGCGAACTGCAGCGCCTGCACGTCGGCGCGCTGTTCGTTGTCGGCCGCGCCACCGTGGCCGCCCTCGATGTTCTCGTAGTAGAGCACGTCATGGCCCTGCTCGATCATGCGCGCCGCCATCTTGCGCGCGTGTCCGGGGTGCACCCGGTCGTCGCGCGTGGAGGTGGTCAAGAGGATCGCCGGATAGCGGACGTCGGCGCGCACGTTCTGGTACGGGCTGTACTTCTCGATCCAGGCCCATTCGGCGGGAATGTCCGGGTTGCCGTACTCGGCCATCCACGACGCGCCCGCCAGCATCTTGTTGTAGCGCCGCATGTCCAGCAGCGGCACCTGGCAGCTGACGGCGTTGAACAGCTCGGGGCGCTGCAGCATGACGGCGCCCACCAGCAGTCCGCCGTTGCTGCCGCCTTCGATGCCCAGGTGGCGCGGGCTGGTCACCTTGGTGGCGATCAGGTCCTGCGCGACGGCGATGAAGTCGTCGTAGCTGCGCTGCTTGTGCTCGCGGATCGCCGCCTGGTGCCAGGCCGGCCCATACTCGCCGCCGCCGCGGATGTTGGCGTAGACCCAGACGCCGCCCTGCTCGTGCCAGGCGCTGCCGATGCCGCCCGAGTAGCTGGGCGTCAGCGAGATCTCGAAGCCGCCGTAGCCGTACAGCAGCGTCGGGTTGAGCCCGTCGTGCGTGGCGCCCTTGGGCCAGATGACGAAGTACGGGATGCGGGTGCCGTCCTTGGAGGTGGCGAACTTCTGCTCGACGCGCATGCCGGTCGAATCGAAGAACTGCGGGCGCGACTTCAACAATTCGCGCTCGTCGCTGCCGGTGCGGGCGAGATACAGCGAGTCGGGCGTCAGGAAGTCGGTGTAGCTGAGGAAGTAGGCCTCGGCGAGCGGATCGTCCGGGGTGTGCGGGTCGTGCAGCTCGGAAGTGGACAAGGAGCCCGGGAATGGCGCGGCCACGGCGCGGTGCTGCCAGCCGCCGGCGACCGGCGTCACTTCCTCGATGCGGCCCGCCACGTCGTCCAGCACGTTGAGCAGGACCTTGGAGCGCGTCGTGCCGTACCCGGCCAGCGAGCGCGTGGCCGTGGGCGTGAACAGGGCCTGCAGATCGCGCTCGCCCTCGAGGTAGGCGGCGGCGTCGCCCACCAGCAGCGAGCCGCGCGGCCACGTCGTGCCGCCGGTCGTCCAGTCGGAGCGCAGCTCGATCAGCACGCGCTCGCGCCAGAAGGCCAGGTTGGCGTCGTCCGGCTTGTCGATCGGCGTCAGCTGCGGCGCAGCGCCGGCCGTATCCGGACCGGTCAGCAGCCACAGGCGCGACGTGTAGAAGTCGAGCGAGCGGCTGAAAGTGGTGCGCTCGAAGCCGGGCGTGTCGTCGACGCTCATGCCCGAGGCGACATCCGTGTGCTCGCCCTCGAACACCGTGGTCGCGCTCTCCAGCGGCGTGCCGCGCGACCAGCGCTTGACCACGCCCGGATAGCCGGAGTCGGTCAGGCTGCCCGGGCCGAAGTCGGTGGCGACGTAGAGCGTGTTCTCGTCGGCCCAGTCGACGCTGGACTTGGCCTCGGGCAGCACGAAGCCGCCGGCAACGAACTCGCGCTTGATGATGTCGAACTCACGCACCACCTGGGCGTCGGAGCCGCCGCGCGACAGCATGATCAGCCCGCGCTCGTAGTTGGGCGCCAGGCAGTTGGTGCCGTGCCAGACCCAGTTCTCGCCTTCCTGCGCGGCCAGCGCATCCAGGTCGATCACCACGTCCCAGGCCGGCGCCGGCTTGCGGTATTCGTCCAGCGTGGTGCGGCGCCACAGGCCGCGCGGGTTCTTGTCGTCGCGCCAGAAATTCCATAGCCAGTCGCCGCGGCGCACGACGCCGGGGATCTGCTCCTTGGAGTCGAGGATGGCGCGCAAGCGGGCCCGTGTCGCATCGAACTGCGGCCAGGCCTGGAGCACCTGGCGCGACTGCGCGTTGCGCGCCCGCACCCACGCGAGGGCCTGGTCGCCCAGGATGTCCTCCAGCCACAGGTGGGGATCGTCGGAATCGGGCAGGGCGGCTGCGATGTCTTGGGCCATGGCGTCGTCGTGGCGGGCCGCGATGCGGCGGTGCGGATCGGAGTCGGGATGACCGGATCATCGCAGAGGCCCGTGCCCCTGGCGCCGCCGGGCTTTTGGCCGGGCCGGCGCCGCGTCAACGACGCTCGGCCAGCGCCTTCAGGTTCGCCAGTCCGGCCTCGAAGTCCGGCCCGACCATGCGATCCATGAAGTGCGCCATGTAGTGCATCAACGGGTTGCGGCCGACGCTGCCGGCGTTGGTCCACGTCACCTTGGTGGCCTCGCCTTGCGGCTCGAAACGGATGTCGCCGGTGGAGGTCGAGTCGAAGTCCGGAAAGAACAGCTCGTAGGTGAAGCCCTTGGCAGGATCGGCCGTGAGAAAGGTCATGCGGCCCTTGCCCTCGGTCTTGCTGTCCCAGCTCCAGCCCGCGCCGGCGCCCGACTCGGGGCCGAAGAAGCTCATCGCCATCGCCGGGTCGCGCCTGTTCCACATCGACCATTCCTGCCAGCGCCGGGGCGCCGCCACCAGCGGGTAGATGCGCTCGGGCGGGGCATTGATGACCGCGCTGCGCTCGACGCGATAGGTGTCGGGCAGGAAAAAGCCGGCGAGCACCACCAGCAGCACGACGACGACCAGGCTCCCTCCAATCCGGACGAACCAGCGCATGGCAATCTCCTCTCGACGAATGGGGAGGTGGGCCGGGGCCGTATCCTCCCCGGTGTGGCACTGCGTGACCCCTGGCATGATCGCCGCGTTCGCGGATGCCCGACAGCGGGACGACCCGATGCCCGACGCGCCTTCGCCTTCAAGAGAAGCCCACATCCATTCCATGACCGCCACCAATCCACTTCTCGCCGACTGGACCACGCCGTTCGCACTGCCCCCCTTCGACCTGATCCGGGCGGCGCACTTCGGCCCGGCCTTCGAGGCCGCGATGAAGACGCAGCGCAGCGAGGTGGACGCCATCGCCGCGCAGCCGGACGCTCCGGACTTCGACAACACCGTCGCCGCGTTCGATCGCAGCGGCCGGCTGTTGTCGCGCATCGAGGCGGCGTTTCACGCGCTTGCCGCCTCGCATACCTCGCCGGAGATCCAGGCCGTGCAGCGCGACCTGGCCGCTCCGCTGGCGGCGCACGACAGCGCCGTGATGATGCATGCCGGCCTGTTCGCGCGGCTCGATGCGGTGCATGCCCGGCGCCACGAACTGAATCTCGCTCCGGAACAACTGCGTCTCGTCGAGCGCCTGCACGTCGACTTCGTGCGCGCCGGCGCGAAGCTGGGCCCGGACAAGCAGCCGCGCTACGCACAGATCATGGAGCGCCTCGCGCAGCTCACGACGCGCTTCGCGCAGAACGTGCTGGCCGACGAGGCGGGCTTTCAGCTGGAACTGTCGGACGACGAGCTCGAGGGCCTGCCGCCCTTCGCGCGCGCGGCGGCGCGCCAGGCCGCGAGCGATCGCGGCCTGGGCGAAGGCAGGCACGTGGTGACGCTGTCGCGCTCGCTGATCGTGCCCTTCCTGACCTTCTCGACGCGGCGCGAGCTGCGCGAACGCGCGTGGAAGGCCTGGGTCGGGCGCGGTGCCAACGAGGGCGAGACGGACAACCACGAGGTCGCGCGCGACATCCTGCGCCTGCGCCAGGAACAGGCCTGGATGCACGGGCACGCCAGCTACGCCGAATACGCGCTGGCCAACACCATGGCCGGCAACGTCGCCTCGGTCAACAACCTGCTGGACGATGTCTACATGCGCGCGCTGACCGCGCTGCAGGGCGAGCGCGAGGCGGTGCACGAGAGCCTGCGCGACGCCGGCGTCGCGGCGCCGTTCATGGCCTGGGACTGGCGCTTCGGCGCCGAGCGCGTGCGCCAGGCGCGCTATGCGTTCGACGACGGCGAGGTCAAGCCGTACTTCTCGCTCGATCGCATGGTGCAGGCCGCGTTCGACTGCGCGCACCGGCTGTTCGGCGTGCGCATGGTGCGCAACGACGCGATCCCGGTCTATCACCCCGACGTCGTGGCCTACGAGGTGCACGACGGCGACCGCCTGATCGGCATCTTCCTGCACGACAACTTCGCGCGCCAGACCAAGCGCTCGGGCGCGTGGATGAGCGCGCTGCGCTGGCAGGGCCGCAACGGCTCGGTCGACCTGCCGGTGATCATGAACAACAACAACTTCGCCAAGGGCGCGCCGGGCGAGCCGACGCTGCTGTCCTTCGACGACGCGCGCACGCTGTTCCACGAGTTCGGCCACGGCCTGCACGGGTTGCTGTCGAACGTCACCTACCAGCGCCTGTCCGGCACCAACGTCCTTCGCGACTTCGTGGAGCTGCCGTCGCAGCTGTTCGAGCACTGGCTGCTCGAGCCCGAGGTGATCGCGCGCCATGCGCGCCACTGGCAGACCGGCGAGCCGATTCCCGAGACCCTCGTGCGCCGCCTGCAGGAGGCGCGCCGCTGGGGCCAGGCCTACGAGACCGTGCGCTATGCGGGCAGCGCGCTGGTCGACATGGCCGTGCATTCGCGCACCGACAAGGAACCGCCGCCCGACCTGCCCGAATTCGAGGCCGCCACGCTGGCCCGCCTGAACCTGCCGCCCGAGGTGGGCATCAACCACCGCCTGCTGCACTTCCAGCATCTGTTCTCGGGCTCCGCATACGCCGCCGGGTACTACGTCTACCTGTGGGCCGAGGTGCTGGACGCTGATGCGTTCGAGGCCTTCAAGGAAGCGGGCGACGCGTTCGACCCGGTCATCGCGGCGCGGCTGCGCCAATGCATCTACGGGGCCGGCGACAGCGTGGCGCCGCAGCAGGCCTACGCGGCGTTCCGCGGGCGCATGCCCTCGATCGGGCCGCTGCTGCGCAAGCGCGGCCTGCTGCCCGAGGACGTGGAGTACTGAGCTACTTCGTCGCGGCCGAGCAATCGGTCTCGTCGACTCCTTGATCGGCGATCACGCGCCAGTGGCCGTCCGCATCCTTGCGCCAGATGCTGGTGAAGCGCGAGATGACCTTGCCCGAGGGGTCGCGGGCCAGGCCCGTGGAGATCGCCGTGCGGCCGTCGGCGGCCGCTGCCACGGCGTCCGGCGCCCACGAGAAGGGCGCCTGCGGGGCCTTGAAGAACGCGCTCCATTTGTCGACGACCATCGCGCGGCCGATGTTCATCGTGCGTCCGACGAAGACGGCGTCCTCGGCGACGAAGTCGGCGAACTGGTCGAGCCTGCGGTCGGCCATGGTCTTGGCGAAGGCCGTCTCGGCGGCCTTGACGTCGGCCACGATCGCGGCGAGCTCGGCCGGCGGGGGCAGCGTCGTTGCGGTGGCGTGCAGGGCGCACAGCGAGAATCCGCAGGCGAGCAGGGCGTGGCGCATGGCGAGGGGTCCGGCAGTCGAGGTGCGGTGATTTTGGCGGTGTGGCGCGCAGGCCGCCATGCGGGCGCGTGGCCTTGACAGGGACGCGCTCGCAGGCGCAAAGTCGCGGCCTTGCCGACGCATCCGCGTCCGCTTCAACCGTTTCAACCGCAGGAGGTCGCCATGAAGACTGTCATCACCAGCGCGTCGACCGCCATGCCGTCACGGTTCTCGTAGGTCTTCGGCCGCTGATCTTCCCGATCACGCCGCCGCCTCCGGTGCGACATCCCGCACCGACTGCATCCGGTTCCGACGCCCACACCCTCTCAAGCCGGCCTTGACCGTGCAAGGCCTTCGCTCGCTTGCGTCCGTCGTGGCGCGAGCGAGGCTGCCGCATCGGCGCGAAGGCCGATGCGGCGCGTCCGGAATCCTTCCCAATGCAAGACTCCCTCGATCTTCGCGCGCTGCGCGACATCGGACTTTCCCATGACACGGTGCACGCGGCGCTCGCGCAGCCGCGCCCCGACGGCACGCGGCTGGCACGCGTCGTCGAGATCCAGCGCGACCACGTCATCGTGCACGACGGCAACGACGCGCACGCCGTCGTCGCGGTGCCTGCGCTGCGCGCCACGCTCGAACAGACGCGCGTCCCATTGGTCGTCGGCGACTGGGTGTGGTGGCGCGCCGCCGCCTCCGACGCCGACCGCGGCTGGGCCGTCGCGCGCCTGCCTGCGCGCAACCGACTGATGCGGCGCGATCCGGCAGGCGGACGGCAGGGCCTGGTCGCCAACATCGACCTCGCGTTGATCGTGATGGGCCTGGATCACGACTTCAATCTGCGCCGCCTCGACCGCTTCCTCGTGCTGGCGCATTCGGCGGACGCCCGCGTGGTGATCGTGCTGACCAAGGCGGACCAGTGCGCCGATGTCGGCGGTGCGCTGGCGCGGGTGCGCACGCACCTGGGCGACGCGCGCGACGACGTCGCCGTCATCGCCGTCGACGGCCGTTCGCCCGAGGCGGCGCAGGCCCTGGCGCCATGGCTCGTGCGCGGCAGCACGCTGGTGACGCTGGGCTCCAGCGGCGCGGGCAAGACGACCTTGACCAACACCTTGACCGGCGCGTCGTCGGCCACGCACGCGGTGCGCGACGGGGACGAGCGCGGCCAGCACACGACCACCGTGCGCACCCTGCACCGCACGGCCGGCGGCGCCTGCCTGATCGACACGCCAGGCCTGCGCCAGCTGTGGCTCGATGCGGATGCCGAAACGCTGCACGGCGCCTTCCCGGAGATCGGCACGCTGGCGCTGCAATGCCGCTATCGCAACTGCCGCCACGCGCAGGAGCCCGGTTGCGCGGTGCGCGAGCAGGTGCCACCCGAGCGGCTCGTGAGTTTCCAGAAGCTGCTGCGCGAGGCCAACCGCGAGTCCGACGACATCTTCCAGCGCCGGCGGCTGCGTTCGCAGATGAAGCAGCGCACGCGCGAGCACCGGGCGTTCAATGCGGGGCGGGCGGCACGCGAAGATCGGTGAACGGCGGCATGGCTTGGCTGGCGCGACGGGCGGTTGCCGAAGGGGTCTGGCATCTCCCCGGATCGCGCCGACGATCCAGCCGGAGACTGAGATCGAGCGCTGTAGGGCGGGTTAGCCGGAGGCGTAACCGCCATGTCGGACTGCCGACAACGCCGGCGAATGGCGGGTTACGCCTTTGGCTAACCCGCCCTACGGCCTGACCGAAGACCGAGGCGTCTCCCGCCATTCGAGGCAATGCCAGACCCCTCCGGCAGCGACTCATGGAAAAAAATGGCCGCCCGTTGCGGGGCGGCCATCTGGATGCCTAGGTCACGCGCGTGTGCGCGTCACGCGTGCGCTCAGCGCGGCGTGCGGCCGCGCGGGCCGGGGCCGCCGGGGCCCTGGCGCTTGGCGCCGAAGCCTTGGCGTTCGCCGTAGGCCGGGCGATCGCCGCCTTCGCGGTTGAACGCCGGGCGATCGCCGTGCGGACGCGCGAAGGGACGATCGCCGCCCTCGCGATTGAACGCGGGACGATCACCCTGCGGACGCGCGAACGGGCGGTCGCCGCCTTCGCGATTGAACGCCGGACGGTCACCGCCATCGCGGTTGAACTGCGGCCGCTCGCCGCCGTGGAACGGCTGCTGCGGGCGCTGGCCGCGGTAGTCGCCGCGCGGGCCGCCTTCCGGGCGCTGGAACGGGCTGTCGCCGCGCGGGCCATTGAAGCCGGGGCGATCGCCGCCGAAGTGGCCGCGGTCGTTGCCGCCGTCGCGGTTGAACTGCGGACGCTCACCGCCATGATGGCCACGGTCACCACCGAAGTTCGGACGGTCGCCGCCGAAGCCCGGACGCGGGCCGTAGCCCGGGCGGTCGCCGCCGCGCGGGCCGTTGAAGCCGCCGCGGTGGCCGCCGAAGCCGGGGCGATGGCCGAACGAACGCTCCTCGTCGAAGCGGCCGCTGCCCGGACGCTGCGCGGCCGGCGCCTGCATGCGCGGTTCCAGGCCGGCGACGACCGACACCGGCATGTTGTGCGTGGTGAAGCGCTCGATGCGGCGGATCATCGGGATGTCGCGGCGCTCGGCGATGGTGATCGCCAGGCCCGAGCGGCCGGCACGGCCGGTGCGGCCGATGCGGTGCACGTAGTCCTCGGCCTTCATCGGCAGGCCGTAGTTGATGACGTGCGTGATCGTGGGCACGTCGATGCCGCGCGCGGCCACGTCGGTGGCCACCAGCACGCGCAGCTGCTTCATGCGCAGCGCGCCCAGCACGCGGTTGCGGCGGCCTTGCGGCATGCCGCCGTGCAGCGCGGCGACCGAGTGGCCGATCTGCGAGAGGCGGTCGGCCAGCTCGTCGGCGTCACGCTGCGTGCTGGTGAAGACGACGGCCTGCTCCATGTTGCGGTCCGTCAGCAGCTGGTCGAGCAGGTCGTCGCGATGCTTGCGGTTGTCCGCCCAGTGCAGGCGCTGCTCGATCTGCGTGTGCTGCTCGGTCGGTGCCGAGATGCGGATGCGCTGCGCGTCGTGCGTGAGTTCCTTGGCCAGGCCGCCGACGGTGCCGTCGAACGTGGCGCTGAACATCATGGTCTGGCGTTCGGCCGACAGTTCCTTGGCGATGTGGTGGATGTCGTCGATGAAGCCCATGTCGAGCATGCGGTCGGCTTCGTCCAGGATCAGCAGCTCGACCTGGGACATCAGCGCCTTGCCGCTGCCCATGTGGTCGATCAGGCGGCCGGGGGTGCCGATCAGGATGTCCAGCGGGCCGCGCAGCGCCTTGAGCTGGGCCGCGTAGGGCACGCCGCCGACGATGGTGGCCACGCGCAGGCCCTGCACGTTGCGGCCGTACACGGAGCAGGCCTTGCTGACCTGCATGGCCAGTTCGCGCGTGGGTGCGAGCACCAGCACACGCGGGCCGCTGGGCTGGCCGCGCTCGCGCTTCTTGGCCGGGTCGCGGCGCGCTTCGATCACGCGCTGCAGGGCCGGCAGCACGAAGGCCGCGGTCTTGCCGCTGCCGGTGCGCGAGGACACCAGCAGGTCGACGCCGGAGATGGCGGCGGGAATGGCTTGCTTCTGGACGTCGGTCGGCTCGGTGTAGCCGGCTTCCGTCACGGAGCGCAGGATCTCGGGCGCCAGGCCCAGGGTCGCGAAGCCGGAGACTTGCGCCTCGGCTTGTTGCAGGTCTTGTTGTTGTTCTTCGTTGCCCAAGGTGGGCTGCAGGTCGAAACTCATCAGTCAGTCTTTCAAGCACAGCGTCACCCACGCGCTTCGGGTTTTTCCCGAGGCACGCGAGATGCGCCACGGCGCCGCCTGCCAAGAAGGTGAGCTCGGCAGCACCAATCAGGTCGCGTAAGAAGATAACGGGGCGGCCACCGCGTGCGGCCAAGTGGCCAGCGGAGGGTTGTTGCCCAGGAAACGTCTGGTAGCGACGGCATCGCCGCCGACCACAACCGTTTCCGAGTGCACTCGCCGGACGAGATCCAGGGATAACCCTGAAATCTGTCGGAGATTTGCAGCAGACCGGCTTGAGAAGGTCAGAGGGGATGAGCGAAGACGTGCGGCCTTTTCGGCTGTCTTCCCTATGACGGGAGGACGGTTTGGAAGTGCATTCGCAGCGTCAACTGGTATTTTGCCAGAATTTCTCACTTCGTGTTGTGTTCTACGATAGCGGGTTTGCCGGACGGCCCGTTTCGTGACGCGTTTCACGCCATTGCCGAGCCGTCCACGGCCCTCTGCATAACTACACTAGGCGACCCCTCGATGGGCCGCCGCTTCCGCCGCGAGACTCCGATGCCCGAGAACAAGACGACCAAACCGATGAGCCACGTCCTGGTGGTGAGCGCCGACCCGGGTTGGCGCGACGAGGTGGTCGCGGGCATCAATGCCGCGGCGCAGAAGCTCGACAACCCGTTCGAGCTGCTGGCCGTGCCGGCCGCGGACAGCAGCGCCGCGCTGGCGGCCGTCCGCGCCGACGGCGACGTCCAGATCGTGCTGATCGACCACGGCGACCATGCGCCGGCGGCCAGGTCGGGCAAGGGCAGCGCGCGCCACCAGGACGTCGCGGCGATGGCGCAGGAGATCATCGCGCTGCGCCCGGAGCTGTCGCTGTACGTGACGCTGGAAGACGACGAGAACAAGCTGCTGCTCGAACAACTCGCCAGCAACGTCGTGCACGGCTACTTCTACCGCGGCGAGCACGACTACCCCGGCTGGGCCCGCATCCTCGCCGCCGAGATCGTCGAGAAGTCGGCCACGCCGTTCTACGACCAGCTCAAGACCTACGTGCGCATGGCCAAGGACAGCTGGCACACGCCGGGCCACGCCGGCGGCGATTCGCTCAAGGGCAGCCCGTGGGTGGGCGACTTCTACGACTTCGCCGGCGAGAACCTGCTGCGCGCCGACCTGTCCGTCTCGGTGGAGATGCTCGATTCGCTGCTGCATCCCACCGGCGTCATCGTGCAGGCCCAGCGCCTGGCCGCGCAGGCCTTCGGCGCCCGCAAGACCTATTTCGCCACCAACGGCACGTCCACCGCCAACAAGGTGATCTTCCAGACGCTGCTGGCGCCGGGCGACAAGCTGCTGCTGGATCGCAACTGCCACAAGTCGGTGCACCACGGCGTGATCCTGTCGGGCGCGCAGCCGGTGTATCTCGATTCGTCGGTCAATCGCAAGTACGGCCTGTTCGGCCCGGTGCCGCGCACCACGGTGCTCGAGGCCATCGCGCAGCATCCCGATGCCAGCGCGCTGATCCTCACGTCGTGCACCTACGACGGCCTGCGCTACGACCTGAAGCCCATCATCGAGGCCGCGCACGCGGTGGGCATCAAGGTGATCGTCGACGAGGCCTGGTACGGCCACGCGCGCTTCCATCCGGCGCTGCGCCCCACCGCGCTGGAGAGCGGCGCCGACTACTGCACGCAGAGCACGCACAAGGTGCTGTCGGCC
>Ga0209759_1000827_pt1 | contig 24481 bp, 26 predicted proteins | sample AraplaCL_Col_mMS_FD_184261 | JGI IMG/M metagenome (GOLD analysis project Ga0209759, IMG submission 184261) | Arabidopsis root microbial communities from the University of North Carolina, USA - plate scrape CL_Col_mMS (SPAdes) (version 2) | ecosystem: Host-associated > Plants > Roots >...
GGAACAGGTCCTGGTAGCGCGTCTCGGTGGACCACAAGGCCTGGCGCGCCTTCACGTCCTGCGTGATGTCGCGCAGCACGCCCCAATAGCCGGCGAACTTGCCCGCCTCGTTGGTGCGCGGCTCGGCGCTCAGCGTGAAGTGGCGCACGCGGCCGCTGCCGTCGCCCCAGCGCAGCGGCACGTCACGCATCGGCAGCCGCGCCGCCAGCTCCGAGCGGAAGGCCTCCAGCACCTGGCTGTCGAACATCACGCCGCGCGTCTCCCACAGCAGCTTGCCCATGCCGGCGTCGACGCCGTGCTTGCGCAGGCCGACGAAGTTGCGCAGCTCCTCCTTGGCGCTGAAGCGGATCAGGCGGCCGTTGCCGTCCATCTCCCAGTAGGCGTCGGCGGCGACCGCCAGCAGCCCGAGAAAGCGCCGCTCGCGTTCATCGGCGCTGCGCAGCGTGCGATCCAGCGTGCGCCCCAGCAATTCGCCGCCGCCCAGCGCGATGCCCAGCACCAGCGCGTGCGTCAGCAGCGGGCGCACCAGAAGCAGGAGCGAGCCCACCGGCGCGACGCCGGCCGGCGCCAGCCAGTCGAACGCCATCGCCAAGGCCAGGAGCAGCAGCATGCCGGCGCCGATCGCCGCGGCCAGAACGCCGGCACGCAGGCCGCTGATCACGGTGAACAGGCACAGCAGGACGCCCACGACGGCCAGTGCAGGCGACATCAAGCCCTCGCCTGCGACCGCCGCGGCCACGCCGGACAAGCCGATCGCGGCGCCGATCACGTAAGGCAGCGCGCGCGCCTGCACGCCCGTTCCCGCGTCGCGCCGCAACGCGAAGGCCACGCCGCCCAGTCCGAGGAACGCGGTGGCCAGCGACAGCCGCGCCACCCAGTCGAGCGGGTGGCCGAAGCCCAAGAACATCAACGCCGAAGCGAACGCGACCCCGGCCGTCGCGGCCAGCATGTGGCGCGTCAGCGATTGGCGCAGGCGGTGCCTGGCCTCCAGTTTCGGCGTTGGTTCGGCCATATCGATGTTCTTATGGCGGCCTTGTCGGCGCGCCCCCCAGACCCCCTAGTTTGACTCGAATTGTCGAGTTTCATCCGATTCCGGATGAACTTGGCTGGTTGAAGACACCTGCGCGGCGCCCGGCCCTGCTGGCGCCGGGCAGGCGGCGAACCTGCCGTCAGCGCGCCTTGGCGATCGCCGCATTCAGCGCCGCGCGGGTGGCCAGCGCCGCCTGGCGCGCCGCGGCGGCGAAGTCATCGCCCGCACCGGCGTACAGGATCGCGCGCGACGAGCTGACGATGATGGGCCCGTCGGCCCGCCAGCCGGCCTTGACCGTCGCCTCGATGTCGCCGCCCTGGGCGCCGATGCCGGGGATCAGCAGCGGCAGCGTCGGCGCCAGCTCGCGCACGCGGGCGAGTTCGGCCGGGAAGGTGGCGCCGACCACCAGCGCCAGCTGCCCATGGCGATTCCAGCTGCCGGCGGCCAGCCGGGCGATGTGTTCGAACAGCTTGTCGCCGGTCGCGAGCGTCTGCGCCTGCAGGTCCGATCCGCCCGGGTTGGACGTGCGGCACAGCAGGATCAGGCCCTTGCCGTCGTGCTTCATGTAGGGCTCGATCGAATCGAGGCCCATGAACGGCGACAGCGTCACGGCATCGGCCTGGTAACGCACGAAGGCCTCGCGGGCGTACTGCTCCGCGGTGGCGCCGATGTCGCCGCGCTTGGCGTCCAGGATCACCGGCACGCCCGGCGCGGTGCGGCGGATGTAGGCCATCAGCTCTTCGAGCTGGTCTTCGGCGCGCTGCGCGGCGAAGTAGGCGATCTGCGGCTTGAAGGCCGAGACGACGTCCTTGGTGGCGTCGACGATGCGCGCGCAGAAGTCGAACACCTTGCTGGCGTCACCCTTCCACGCGCCCGGAAACTTCGCGGGTTCGGGATCGAGTCCGACGCACAGCGTGGAGTCGTTGCGGAGCGAGGCGGCTTGCAGGGTGTCGGTGAAGCGCATGCGGTCGGTGTCCTTGGTGTTGTCGTTGGCGGATGTGAAAACGCGGCCCGTGAGCCGCGTCAGAATCTGTGAATGGCTCCGGCGTGCCCGAGCGGGCCGCCAAAACGCGTCCGCTCAAGGCGCAAAGCACAGCCGGGCTGGATGCCCCGGCGAGCATTTGCAGCGCAGAGCGGGCGCGTTTTGGCGGGACGAGCGGGCATGTCGGAGTCGTTCGCAGATTCTCAGATTTTGATCTTCGCGGCCAGCTGTGCCCCGAGGCCGGTGTAGCTGCCCGGCGTCATCGCCAGCAGCCGCGCCTTGTCCTCCTGCGGCAGGTCCAAGGCGGCGACAAAGCCCTGGATCAGCTCGCGCGTCATCGGCTGGCCGCGCGTGAACTTCTTGAGCTGGTCGTACGGGTCGGGCAGGCCGTGGCGGCGCATCACGGTCTGGATCGGTTCGGCCAGCACTTCCCACGCGGCGTCCAGGTCTTCGGCCAGGCGCGCTTCGTTCAGCTCGAGCTTGTCCAGGCCGCGCGTGAGGCTGTCGTAGGCCAGCACCGAGTAGCCGATCGAGACGCCCATGTTGCGCAGCACCGTCGAATCGGTCAGGTCGCGCTGCCAGCGGCTCACCGGCAGCTTCTGCGACATGTGCGTCAGCATCGCGTTGGCCATGCCCAGGTTGCCCTCGGCGTTCTCGAAGTCGATCGGGTTGACCTTGTGCGGCATCGTCGAGGAGCCGACCTCGCCCGGCTTGGTCTTCTGCTTGAAGTAGCCCTGGCTGACATAGCCCCAGACGTCGCGCGACCAGTCGATCAGGATGGTGTTCAGGCGCACCATCGCGTCGAACAGTTCGGCCATGTAGTCGTGCGGCTCGATCTGGATCGTGTACGGGTTGAGCTTCAGGCCCAGGCGCTCCTCGACGACCTTGCGCGAGAATTCTTCCCAGTCGGTCTGCGGGTAGGCCGACACGTGCGCGTTGTAGTTGCCCACCGCGCCGTTCATCTTGGCCAGCAGCACCACGTCGGCGATGCGCGCGCGGGCTTGCGTCAGGCGCGCGACCACGTTGGCCACTTCCTTGCCGACCGTCGTCGGGCTGGCCGTCTGGCCGTGCGTGCGCGACAGCATCGGCACCGCCGCGAAGCGGTGCGCCATCGCCTGCATGCGCGTGAGGATGCCCTCGATCGCCGGCAGCACGACCTGCTCGCGCGCGGCCTTGAGCATCAGCGCGTGGCTGGTGTTGTTGATGTCCTCGCTGGTGCACGCGAAGTGGATGAACTCCAGCTTGTCCTTGAGCTCGGCGACGTGGCCGATGCGCTGGCGCAGCCAGTATTCGACGGCCTTGACGTCGTGGTTGGTTTCCTTCTCGATGTCCTTGATCGCCTGCGCGTCGGCCTCCGAGAAGCGCACCACCAGCGAGCGCAGCAGCCCCTTGACCGACTCGGGCAGCGCCGGGAACTCGCTGAAGCCGGCGTCCGCCAGCGCGATCAGCCATTCCACCTCGACCTGCACGCGGCGGTGCATCAGGCCGTACTCGGACAGCAGCGGGCGCAGCGCGGCCAGCTTGGGGGCGTATCGGCCGTCGAGGGGCGACAGGGCGGTGAGGGCGGAATGAGGCATAAGGACTGGTGAGCTCGCGTGGACGGAGTCGGATTCTCGAGTTCGGCCACCGCCAGCGAGGAGGGCGCCCGTCGGAACCGCAAAACTTGCTGATTTTACGGGTCATGGCCCTTCGGGGCTAGGGGCAACCCGGATGCAGGGCCCTTTTTCCAGCGCCGGAGCGGCGAATCCGGCACGCCGCGGCGCATTGACGCGCCGGGGCGTCCCTCGCACAATCACGCCCCTTTCGCCCTCGACTCCCCGTTTCCATGCCGGCTAGCGCCCCTTCCTTTTCCGCCGGCCACGCTGCCGCGACGGACGCCCGCGACTATTGCGCCATCGATTTCGGCACCTCCAACTCGGCCGTGGCCGTGCCTACCGACGCCGGCATGGAACTCGTGCCCCTCGAGCCCCAGCATGGCGAACGCGGCCGCACGATGCCCACCGCCGTGTTCTACATCGCCGAGGGCAAGGATCTGCACACCCTGCCCAAGCTGTACGGCCGCGCCGCCGTCGCCGCCTATGTCGACGGCACCGACGGCCGCCTGATGCGCTCGATGAAGAGCGTGCTCGGCTCGGCGCTGATGGAGCAGCACACCGATATCGGTGCGGGCCGTTCGGTCGCCTTCGGCGACGTCATCGCGAGCTACCTGCTGCACTTGAAGCGCGCCGCGCAGGCGCACGCCGGGCGCGAGATCGAGCGCGTGGTGCTGGGGCGCCCGGTCTTCTTCGTCGACGACGACCCGGCGCGCGACGCCGCGGCGCAGACCTCGCTGGAAGCCGCTGCCCTCGCGGTGGGCTTTCGCGACGTGCGCTTCCAGTACGAGCCGATCGCCGCCGCCTTCCACTATGAAGAACAGGTCACGCGCGAGCAGACCGTGATCGTGGCCGACATCGGCGGCGGCACGTCCGACTTCTCCGTCGTGCGGGTCGGCCCCGAGCGCCGCGTACGGGCCGATCGCCGCGCCGACATCCTCGCCAGCCACGGCGTGCACTCGGCCGGCACCGACTTCGATCGCCAGGTCGAGCTCGCGCGCATCCTGCCCGCGCTGGGCTTCGGCGCCTATGGCCCGGCGCGCGCGGGCCGCGCGGCGCTGGAAGTCCCCAGCCGCATCTATTTCGACCTCGCCACCTGGCACCTGATCAACACCGTGTACCGGCCGCAGCGCGTGATGGAGATCGCCGCGATGCGCGACGACTACGCGGACCCGCGACACCACGCGCGCCTGATGACGACGTTGCGCGACCGCCTCGGCCACTCGCTGGCCGGCCTGGCCGAGGACGCCAAGATCGCCGTCGCGCAAGGCGGCACGCACGAGATCGACCTGTTCGAGATCGAGCGCGACCTGGTCGTCAGCGTCAGCGAGGACGAGGCCGTGGCCGCGATCTCGAACGACCTGGACCGCATCGTGCAGGCCGCGCGCGACACGGCCCGCCTGGCCGGCCTGGCCGCCGACGACATCGACGCGCTGTATTTCACCGGCGGCTCGACCGGCCTGCGGCTGCTCGCTGACCGGCTGGCCGCGGCCTTCCCAAAGGCGCAGGCGGTGCATGGCGACCGCTTCGCCAGCGTCGCGACGGGCCTGGGCCTGGAGGCGCGCCGACACTTCGCGACGGCCTGATCGAGCCGCCTGCTGTCGTGTTGCGCACCAGAGACAGGTGCCCCCCAGTTCGTGGGGCCCTGCCTGGCTCGAGGCGTGCTTCCGATGTCGCGGGCCGGGGCGTCGCCTGGATGCTCGGCCATGGCCGGCGGGCCCTACGCGAATTTTCCGCTTCGAAAAACCCCCGAACGGCGGCCTCGAGCGCGCCGATTTTCCAGGAGGGCTTCTATAGAATGAAGCTCAGTCCAAGCTTCCTGACCACATGAAACTCATCGGATCTCTCACCAGCCCTTACGTTCGCAAAGTGCGTGTCGTGCTGGCGGAGAAGAAGCTCGACTACAACTTCGTGCTCGAGGACGTCTGGGGCAGCGATGCCATCCTGGCCGCCAACCCCCTGGGCAAGGTGCCGGTCCTCGTGATGGAGGGCGCCGAAGCGGTGTTCGACTCGCGCGTGATCGTCGAATACGTCGACACGCTGTCGCCGGTGGGCAAGCTGATCCCGGCCTCCGGCCGCGAGCGCGTGGAAGTGCGCACCTGGGAAGCATTGGCCGACGGCCTGCTCGATGCCTGTGTCGCCGCGCGCCTGGAGGCCACGTGGGCCGGCCGCACCGACGCGCAACGCTGCCCGGCCTGGATCCAGCGCCAGCAGGTGCGCATCGCTGCCACGCTCAAGTCGATCAGCCAGGGCCTGGGCGAGAAGTCGTACTGCGTCGGCACGCACTTCTCGCTGGCCGACATCGCCGTCGGTTGCGCGCTCGGTTACCTCGAGTTCCGCTTCCCGGAAAACACCTGGCGCAGCGACTATCCCAACATCGTGCGCTTGGTCGACAAGCTCTCGGCGCGCCAGAGTTTCATCGACACGGCACCGCCGGCGGCCTGAGCGAGGCTGTCATCCTGCGCGCAGTCGCAGGATCCAGCCCCTGCCAAGGCGCGGCATGTCGACCTCTGCGTACTACACCCCGACCAGGGTGGATCCTGCGACTGCGCGCAGGATGACACCCGTCTCGGGATGACAACCGTCTTGGGATGACGGCCGTCTGCTTCAGAGCGCCAGATCGAGCGCGTCGTCCTCGGCCACCGTCGGCAGCGGCACCTTCAGGCCCTCGGGGCACACCGTCGCGGGACCAGGCGCGAAGCTGTCCGCGCGCGCGATCGGCCAGTAGATCTTGTAGACGTTGTGCGGCCAGTCGCACTCGCCGCGCGCGGCGCCCATCAGCGATCCGGGGGCGATGAACTCGAGGTGGTTGGCGAGCAGCTTGACCTTGTCGCCGGCGACGCGCCGCACCACGTGGTTGGCGGTGATCTGGTTGGGATGCTCCAGGCCGGCGGCCTGCACCAGCTCCTTCAAGGCCTCGAGCGTGTGGCGGTGATAGTTGTGCACGCGCTCGATCTTGGACGGCACCACCAAGGCCTTCTGGCGATGCGGATCCTGCGTCGCGACGCCGGTGGGGCAATGGTCGGTATGGCAGCTCTGCGACTGGATGCAGCCCAGCGCGAACATGAAGCCGCGCGCCGAATTGCACCAGTTGGCGCCCAGCGCCATCATGCGCGCGATGTCGAACGCGCTGACGACCTTGCCCGCGCAGCCGATCTTGATCTTGTCGCGCAGGTTCAGGCCCACGAGCGTGTTGTGCACCAGCAGCAGGCCTTCCTGCAGCGGCGCGCCGACGTGGTCGGTGAACTCGAGCGGCGCCGCGCCGGTGCCGCCTTCGCCGCCGTCGACGACGATGAAGTCGGGCAGCAGGCCGGTCTCCAGCATCGCCTTGGCGATCCCGAACCATTCCCACGGATGGCCCACGCAGAACTTGAAGCCGACCGGCTTGCCGCCCGACAACTCGCGCAGGCGGGCGATGAACTGCAGCATCTCGATGGGTGTGGAGAACGCGCTGTGGCTGGCCGGCGAGACGCAGTCGACGCCCTGCTGCACGCCGCGCGCCTCGGCGATCTCGCGCGTGACCTTGGGGCCGGGCAGCACGCCGCCGTGCCCGGGCTTGGCACCCTGGCTCAGCTTGATCTCGATCATCTTGACCTGCGGCTCGGTGGCGTGCTGCCTGAACAGGTCCGCGTTGAACGTGCCGTCCGGATTGCGGCAACCGAAATATCCCGAGGCCACTTCCCAGATCAGGTCACCGCCCTGTGCGCGGTGGTGCACGCTGATCGAGCCTTCGCCGGTGTCGTGCGCGAAGTTGCCGCGCAGCGCCCCGCCGTTCAGCGCACGGATGGCCGCGCCGCTGAGCGCGCCGAAGCTCATCGCGCTGATGTTGAAGATGCTGGCTTCGTAGGGCTGCGCGCAGTTCGGACCGATGGTCACGCGAAAGTCGTGCGACGCCAGCCGCGTGGGCTGCAGCGAGTGGTTGATCCACTCGTAGCCCTCGGCCTGGACGTCCAGCTGCGTGCCCAGCGGGCGCTTGTCGGGATCGCCCTTGGCGCGCTGGTAGACGAGCGAGCGCTGCTGGCGCGAGAACGGCGTGGCCTCGTTGTCGCCTTCGATGAAGTACTGGCGCATCTCGGGGCGGATGAACTCGAACAGGAAGCGCAGGTGCCCGATGACCGGATAGTTGCGCAGGATCGAGTGGCGGCGCTGGCGCACGTCGTGCACGCCCGTGATCACGCCGACCAGGCCCAGCACGGCCCAGGCGCCGCCGGTGTGCGCCACGACCTGCGTGAACGCGCCGATCAACATGGCGACGGCGCAGGCGATCCAGGTCAGGTAGCGGATCGGGAAGAAGCGGTCGAGCGACAGCAGCCAGGCAGGCATGGGCAAGTCTCGTGATGGTCGGTGAGGCTCGTCCGCGGGGAGAGCCCATCTCGTCATTTTCGGCGCCGGGGCGCGGAACTTGATGACGACTCGCCGCTCCGTAGGCGCCGCGGAGCCTGCGCGGCCGCGTCCGCGCTCGTCCAATGTACTGCCGAGCGGCCGGCGCCGTCCCGGTGACTTCCCTCGTTCGACGCCTACTCGACGCCCGCCTGCTCGGACTGCCACACGCCCCAGATCAGGCTCACGCCGAAGCCCAGGTCCTGCTTGCTGCGCACCAGGGGACTGGCCTCGTTGGCGGCGCCGCGCACGGTCTCCAGCTGCGCGAAGTACTGCAGCCTCAGCGTCGGGTTGATCTTCTGGCGCAGGCTGGCGTTCAGCCGCGTGGCGATCAGGCCGGCGCGGGCGTCGTACGCGGGCCGCGCGGGCGTGACATAGGGCGCCTGGACTCCGTAGTACAGGCTGTTGAGCGAGCGGTCGCCGAACAGGGCGCCTGCCGACAAGACCAGGGTGAAGCTGCCGCCGTTCCAGGCGGTGTGCGACAGCCGCGGCTCGAAGCTCCAGCCGTGGTGGGCGAAGCCGTCGTTGACGTCGAACACGGCCCGCACCGGCAGCTCCAGCTGGGTCAGGTGCGGATCGCGCTTGGGCTCGACCAGGTCTCCGAGATTGATCTTCAGGGCCGGCCCGATCTCGACCAGGGTGCCGATGCCCCGCATGCCTTCCCGGGCATGCACCCGGTTGGAGGCCGATCCGAACGCGCCCGCGCCGCTGACGTCCCACTCGAAGCGCGGCGTGTGCACGGCGCGCAGCCCGATGCCGCTGCCCTCGACGCGCAGCAGCGAGCCGCGATACAGGCCGAACGGCAGGACCCGAACGCGCGCGATGTTCTGGTTTGAGCCCGGGTAGGCCGGCTGGTCGGCCGCGATGCCCACCAGGCCGAGCTCCCACAGCGGCAACGGCTCCTTGGGCTTGGCGGGCTCCGTCGCCACGGCCGTGTCCGCGGCCGTTTCCTGGGCCTGGATCGACGCCAGCAGCGCGGCGGCCAGCATGGCGGCGACGCCGGCGGTGCGAAAAAGCGAAGGCGGGATGCGGATCAAGAGGCGTTCCTGGGAGCTGGGGGCGCGACGGGCCACTATACTGAGGGCTCAGCGCCGATTTGATTTCCGGCTTGCGGGCGCTTTATAAATTTCGCTAAAGAGGGGCGCCCTGTCCGGTGTCCGTGCGTTGCGCATTGCCGGCGTTCGTCGTCAAAGACGAGTCTTCATGAAGGGTGCCGAGATGGGTTCCGTCGGCCGGATCGAGCCGCAGGCGATGCACTTCGCCGAACCGCTGCCGCTGACCAGCGGCAAGCAACTGAACGACTACACGCTGGTCTACGAGACCTACGGCACGCTCAATGCAGCGCGCGACAACGCGGTGCTCGTGTGCCATGCGCTCAATGCGAGCCACCACGTGGCCGGCATCTCGCCGCAGGGCGACACCGGCTGGTGGGACAACCTGGTCGGCCCGGGCAAGCCGCTGGACACCAACCGCTTCTTCGTCATCGGCATCAACAACCCGGGCTCGTGCTTCGGCTCGACCGGGCCGACGCACCGCAACCCCGACCCGGCCGCGGGCGGCCACGTCTACGGCGCCGACTTCCCGGTCGTGACGGTGGAGGACTGGGTCGATGCGCAGGCACGGCTCGTCGAGCGGCTGGGCATCGAAAAGCTCGCCGCGGTGCTGGGCGGCAGCCTGGGCGGCATGCAGGCGCTGGCGTGGACATTGCGCTATCCCGAACGCGTGGCGCATTGCGTGGCGGTGGCGACCGCGCCCAAGCTGTCGGCGCAGAACATCGCGTTCAACGAGGTGGCGCGGCGCGCCATCGTCACCGATCCCGACTTCCACGGCGGCCACTACACCGAGGCCGGCACCCTTCCCAAGCGCGGGTTGCGCGTGGCACGCATGATCGGCCACATCACCTATCTGTCGGACGACTCGATGGAGGCCAAGTTCGGGCGCGCCACGCGCGCCGAGCGCGGTGCCGACGGGCCGCGCCACAACTACTCGACCCAGGACATCGAGTTCCAGGTCGAAAGCTACCTGCGCTACCAGGGCGACAAGTTCAGCGAGTACTTCGACGCCAACACCTACCTGCTGATCACCCGTGCACTCGACTACTTCGACCCGGCGCACGCGCACGACGGCGACCTGTCGGCCGCGTTCGCCGCGGCCCGCGCCTGCCGCTTCCTGGTCGTGAGCTTCACCACCGACTGGCGCTTCGCGCCGCAGCGCTCGCGCGAGATCGTCAAGGCGCTGGTCGACAACCGGGCCGAGGTTTCCTACGCCGAGATCGACGCGCCGCACGGCCACGACGCCTTCCTGCTGGAAGACGCGCGCTATCACGGCGTGATGCGGGCGTACTTCGAGCGCATGGCGCAAGGCATCGCGGGCGAAGCGCCTCCGCCCGAAGATGTCGCTCGCGCAGCGCGCAGCACGGAGGTGCTGTGATGAGCGAACGGCGCGACCTGGACATCATCACCAGCCTGGTGCCGCGCGGTTCGCGCGTGCTCGACCTGGGCTGCGGCAACGGCGAGGTGCTGGCCCACCTGACCGCGCATCACGGCTGCAGCGGCTACGGCATCGAGATCGCCGACGAGAACGTGCTCGCGAGCATGCAACGCGGCGTCAACGTCATCCAGCTGAACCTCGAGGAAGGGCTGGCGCTGTTCGACGACCACAGCTTCGACGTCGTGCTGCAGCTCGACACCTTGCAGCACCTGCGCAACACCGAGAAGATGCTGCGCGAGACGGCGCGCGTGGGCCGCATCGGCATCGTCAGCTTCCCGAACTTCGCGCACTGGCCCAACCGGCTGCACGTGGCGATGGGCCGCATGCCCGTCACCCGCGCGCTGCCCTACGAGTGGTACGACACGCCCAACATCCGCGTGACGACGCATGCCGACTTCGAGGTGCTGGCGCGCAAGAACGGCCTGGACATCCTCGAGTCCTTTGGCCTGCAGCGCGGGCGCGTGGTGCGGCGCAGGCCCAACCTGATGGCCAGCGTGGCGGTGTTCAAGTTCCAGCGCGGTTGACAGCTCGCAACGCCGTCATCCTGCACGCAAGCCATCATCCTGCGCGCAAGCCGTCATCCTGCACGCAAGCCGTCATCCTGCGCGCAGTCGCAGGATCCACCCCAGAGACGACGCCACATCGCGCGCGGACCCTGCGACTACGCGCACGACGACCGCTCGGGCGCTCAAGTCGGCGTCGGCGTGGTCTTGCCCAGCTGCGCCCAGAAGACCGCCAGCACGATCCAGCCGACCAACGGCACGGCCAGCAGCAGCCACCACCAGGGGCTGCGGCCGGTGTCGCGCAGGCGCCGCGTGCCCGCGGCCAGGTAGGGCACCAGCATCACGAGCCAGAACACGCCTGCCAGAGGCTCGTAGGCGATGCCCACCAGCGCCTCGATCACGCAGATGAACAGGAAGAACCACCAGAACTCGGAGCGCATGGCGCAGCCGTGGAAATCGGCATACTTCTGCGTGACGCAAGTCTCGACGGCTTCCTGGATCTGCATGGCGCGCGCTCTCTGATGTCTCGTGGCTTCGAATTGCCCGGCATCGTAGCCCGGATGAAGGACGCTGGGAACGCGGCGCGTTGCACCGGTCCCTCAGGGCGCAGGCAGCCGCTTCTCGAAGCACACGGAGACCTCGCTGCCCGCGTAGCGGCCGTAGCCCGGGATGCGGCGATAGCCGTGCCGCTCGTAGAACGCCACCGCGCGCGCGTTGACGCGCCGGGTCGACAGCCGCAGCACGGCATAACCCCAGCGCCCCGCCTGGTCTTCGAGAAAGCGCAGCACCGCGCTGCCGACGCCGCGCGTGTCGGGGCGCGCGAACATGCGCTTGACCTCCGCAGCGTCCTGGGCCATCGGCCGCAGCGCGCCGCACCCCAGCGCGCGCCCCTGCGCGTCACGCGCGAGCGCGAAGCAGGCGCGCGGCCCCTGCACGTCCGACACGTCGAACGACGCCTGCCCGCTGGCGCCGGTGATCGCGGTCAGCACGGCCGACAGCTCGGCCACCAGCGCAAGCGCATCGGCGCCGCCGGGGTCCTCTGCGCGCACGGCGACGGTCAGCGGATCGATCGCCACAGCGTCCTCGCGAGTTGGCACAGCAACAGGTAGCCGCCGAAGTACAGCAGCACGGTGGGCAGCGCCGAACGCTGGAAAGCCTCGGCGGCACGCGGGGGCAGCTGATCGAGCAGCAGGCTGGGCCAGTAAAGCAGCACGTCGGCCGCGTCCCGGCGGCGGCCTTCGTCGACCAGTCGCCACGCATGGGCCCCGGCCAGCAGCGGCGTGGCGACCGCCAGGGCGGCGGAGATCAGGATGCTGAGGCGGTTCGGGGCGGGCATGCGGCGCCATTGTGACGCCGCCGGCCGCGCCCCGCGCGGGAAGGCCCCGCCCTTACTTCGTGACGGCGTCGGAGGCAGCGGCGCTGGCCTTGTGGGCCGAATGCATGACGTGGCGCCTGACCTTGTGCGCTTCGTGCGCGGTGCCGGTGGCGGCTTCGGAGGCCGCATGCGCGGTGCCGGTGGCCGCTTCCGACGCGCCCTTGGCAACGGCATGGCCGGTGGCCTTGGCAGCATGCTTGACGGCGCTCGCGGCGCTGGCCGGTGCGGACGCGCCTTCGGCCGCGCAGGCGATGGAGACGGCGCCGACGAGGGCGGTGGCGATCGACAGGGTACGCAGGTTCATGATGAGATCCAGTCCAGGGATGAGCCCGATTCGCCGGTGCGGTGCGGCACGCCGCCAGGTGCGGCCATGCCAGCAATCAACGCGGCGCGCTTCATCGCGGTTGACCGCGCAGCTCCTTGCGGATCACGAGCTTGAGCCCCGACCACACCTGGCTGACCGCGCACACCTTCACGTCGACGAAGCCCAGCGGCAGCGCGAGTTCGCGGATGGTGTCCTCGGTGATGATGTCCGTGGGCACCCTGGACGCCTTCTTGGGCCACGAGACCCACAGCGCCGCGTCCGGCGCGATGCGGCCGCGCAAGGCACCCAGCTGCGCCTCGAGCGCGGCGCGGCGGTCGACGAACAGGTGCACGACATCGGCCCGGGCCGACGCGTCCTGCACGAAACGCACGCCCTGCGGCAACGGCGCCAGCCAGTCGCGATAGCCTTCCGGCGCCTCCAGCACGGCGACGCAACTGCCCGCCGCGATGCCCAGCTTGCGCGCCAGCGGCGTGCCCGAACAGCCCGCGGAGGTCGTCGTCGCCATGGTCAGCGCGCCATCAGGATGTCGAGCACCTTGTCGCGATGCAGCAGGAAGTCGCGCGTGATGCGGAAGTGTTCGGTGTCCTCGTAGCGGACCGGCTGCAGGCCGGTCGGGCCGCAGTGCAGGATGAGCGCGTCGGGGTAGGCCATCAGGATCGGCGAGTGCGTCGCGATGACGAATTGCGAGTCCTGCAGCACCAGCTCGTGGAAGCGCTGCAGCGCCTCGATCTGGCGCGCGGGCGACAACGCGGCCTCGGGTTCGTCGAGCAGGTACAGGCCCTGGGGCTTGAACCGCTTGTTCAGCAGGGCCATGAAGGACTCGCCGTGCGACTGCTCGTGCAGCGAACGGTCCCCGTAGAACTCCGTGACACCCAGGTGGTCGACCTCGGTGGCCACGTTGAACCAGCTCTCCGCCCGCAGGAAGAACCCATCCCGGTGGCGCCGGTAGCCCTTGGCGATGCGCAAGTAGTCGTGAAGCCGCGAGTGCGACGCGCGCGTCGCGAAGTTGAAGTTGCGCGAGCCGCCTTCCGGATTGAACTCCATGGCGACGGCGATCGCCTCCAGCAGCGTGGACTTGCCCGAGCCGTTCTCGCCGACCAGGAAGGTCACCTTCGGATGCAGGTCGATGGCGTGCAGCGTGCGCACCACCGGCAGGCAGAACGGGTAGTCGTCGAAGCTCTCTACCTTGTCGCGCAGCAGCGTGACGCGGCCGATGAACTGCGTCTGCACGATGCCCACGGCCGCCGCGCGTCAGGGCCGGGCAATCGCGCCCAGCGGCTCGAACGTGGCCGGCTGCTTGGCCTGCCAGGCCGCGATGGCGCGCGCCATCTCGTCGATGTCGAACACCGCGCTTTGCAGCAGCGTCATCTGCTGCAGCGCGTCGGCCGTCGAATGGTCGCGCGCGTGGTTCAACGCCAGCTTGCTCGCGGCGATGGCCAGCGGCGACTTGGCCGCGATGGAAGCCGCCAGCTTGCGGGCATGCGCGAGCAGCGCGTCGGCGTCGGCGAGCACCGCATTGACCAAGCCCGTCGCGAGCGCGCGTTCCGCGCCCAGGCGGTCGCCCGTGTACGCGAGCTCGCGCGCGAGGCCCTGCGGCAGCAGCCGCTGCAGCCGCTGCAGCACGCCCAGGTCGGCCGCCATGCCGATGTGGATCTCCTGCACGGTGAAGAACGCGTCGGCGCTGCACACGCGCAGGTCGCACGCGGCGGCCAGGTCCAGCGCGCCGCCGACGCACGCGCCCTGCACCGCGCAGACGATGGGAAAGCGCGCCGCGTCGAGCGCGTCGAACGAGGCCATCAGGCGGCGCAGCTGGGTCTGGAACGCGAGCCGCTTGCGCGCGTCGCCGGTGTCGAGCATGGCCTGCATCGGGCCGTCCGGCGCGAAGGTGTCGAGTGCCATGCCGGCGCAGAAGTGCCTGCCCTCGGCGCGCAGGATCAGCACGCGCGTGGCGCCGGCGTCGTCGAGCGCCTGCACCGCGTCGCGCAGCGCGGGGAAGAACGCCGGCGCCATGGTGTTCATGCGCTCGGGGCGCTGCAGCACCAGTTCGGCGATGCCCGTGGACGGGTCCTGGTCGATGCGGAAGAATTCGTTCATGGCGCGATGATGGCACGCGCGCAGCGGCTCGGGCCTACTGCGCCGCCGCCAGGGCCACGTGCCGAACGCGCTTGCCGAACACGCGGTTGGGATAGTCCACGCCCTCGATCGTGTAGACCGTGGCGCCCAGATCCTCGTAGCCGCAGCGCGGATAGAACTGCAGCGCGCGCTTGTTGCCTTCCCACGCCGTGAGCCACAGCATCTCCGCGCCGCGGGCGGCGGCGGCCTTCTCGGCCTGGCGCAGCAGGTCGCGCCCGACGCCGCGGCCGGTGAAGGGCTCCTGCACATACAGGCGCCGCAGCTCCGAGGCCGCGGGCGACGGCACCCGTGGATCGCCGGCGCCGTCTCGAACCTGCGAGAAGCCGACCAGGTGTCCCGCGCACTCGGCCACCAGGATCGTCACGCCGGCGTCGGCCAGCAGCGCCTCGTAGGCGGCGACCGAATGCAGCGCGAGCACCTCGTTCGCCACCGCCCGGCGTATGCCCTGGGTGGCGTAGGTGTCCAGGAAGACCTGCGTGGACAGCACGCCCAGGCACAGGGCGTCGTCGGGCCGGGCGGGACGGAAGGTGATGGCGTCGGAGGCTGCAGCAGGCATCGTTGGACGGAAATTCGAAGGGACCGTGCAGCATACGCGACGCTGGTGTCGCCCCCGATGGCGGCCCGCGTCGGCGCCCCCTACACTGCCGCGCATGAACACCGTGACCACCGATGACGGCCTCGCCCTCCACCTGCGCGTCTGGCCCGCCGGCAGCTCGCGCCGCGGCGTCGCCGTGCTGGTGCATGGCCTGGGCGAGCACATCGATCGCTACGACCATGTCGCGCAGCGCCTGAACGGGCTCGGCTTCGATGTCGTGGGCTACGACCACCGCGGCCACGGCCGCTCGCCCGGCCCGCGCGGGGGCATGCCCGGCGACGAATCGCTTTGCGCCGACCTGGGCCGCGTGCTCCGCGCCGCGAGCGAGCGCTTCGGCGGTCCGCTGGTGTTGATCGGCCACAGCCTGGGCGGCCTGATCGCCGGCCGTTTCGTGGCCGAGGGCCTGCAGCCCAAGCCGGCCGCGTGGTGGCGTCCGGTCGATGCGCTGGTGATGTCGTCGCCGGCGCTCGATCCCGGCACCAACGCCGTGCAGAAGCTGCTGCTGGCCGTCGTCGCGCCGATGCTGCCCAACCTGGCCGTCAACAACGGCCTGAAGGTCGACTGGGTCTCGCGCGACCCGGCGGTCGTCAAGGCCTACGAATCGGACACGCTGGTGCATGACCGCATCACGGGCCGGGTCGGCCTGTTCGTCGCACGCCAGGGGCCGGCGGTGATCGCCGCCGCGCCGCGCTGGACGACGCCCACGCTCCTGATGTGGGCCGGCGCCGACCGCTGCGTGTCGCCCGCGGGCAGCGCGGCCTTCGCGGCCGGCGCACCGCGCGACGTCGTCACTGTCCGCGAGTGGCCCGGCCTGTTCCACGAGATCTTCAACGAACCCGAGCAGGACGCCGTGCTGCAGGCCATGACCGACTGGCTCGCCGCGCGCGTGCCGCAGGCGGCCCAGCCGGCTCACGCATAGACGTTGCGCTCGGCCGGCACGGCGCTGTCGTAGGCCACCAGCTCGATCTGCAGCCGCTCGGGCTCGATGACCACGTAGGCGCTGCGCCGGTGCTCGGTGCTGCCGCCGACGTGATCGAGCGGGATGTCGAGCGCGCGCAGGCGTGCGAGCGCGGCGTCCAGGTCGTCCACCACCAGCGCGAGGTGGTTGAACGCGCCCGCGGCGCGCAGCCTGCGGCCGGGCGGCGTTTGGTAGAGCGACAGGTACTGGAAATCGTCGCCGACATGGCGCCAGGGCAGCACGTTGCCCAGGCCGTCGTCCCACGTGCCGGCGCCGCGCACCGACCACTCCGGAACGATGGCCTGCAGGGCGCGGGTGGCGCGGTCGAGATCGGTCAGCGTGACGTTCAGGTGTTCGAGGCGGCTGGGGTTCATGGCGGCTCCTTTCGTCGTTGGGGTCGGTCCAGTGTGGACACGGGCGGCCCCGCGCGACACGCCCGCGCGCGTCCGGCCGCCCGATGGTTGGTTTGACGGACACCACGCCACAATCGCCGCATGTCCACGCCTTCGACACCGGCCGACGCCACGTCCCATCTCGCGCGCAACGTCGCCGCGCTGCGCCACACGCGCGGCCTCACGCAGCAGGACCTGGCCGCCGCCGCGGGCGTGCCGCGCTCGACCGTCACGAGCCTGGAGTCGGGCACCGGCAACCCGTCGCTGCAGTCGCTGCTGAAGGTCGCGCACGCGCTGGCCGTGCCGCTGGACGAGCTGCTCGCCGCCCCGCGCGCCGCCGTGCGGCTGTGGCGCGCGGCCGAATTCACGGCGCACCACAAGGGCCGCGACGTCGTCGTGCGATCGCTGGTGCCCGAGCCGGTGCCCAATGAACAGATGGAGCTGATGACGCTGGGCGTGGGCGCCGTGATGGCCGGCACGCCGCACCTGCCGGCCACGCGCGAGTACTTCACCTGCCTGGAGGGCCAGGTCACGCTGGTGGTGGCCGGCGAACTGCACACGCTGGCGAGCGGCGACACGCTGGCGTTTCCGGGCCACCTGCCGCATTCATACCTGAACCGGGCGGACGCGCCGGCGCGCGGCGTGTCGCTGGTGGTGTGGGCCGGCGCGCTGGCGCGACCTCCATCGCCGGACGCCTGAGCGCCGCCCGCCGCGAATTCCTCGGTTTCCACCGGGTTGGGCGCGCCGCATCCACGGCGCCAAAGGCGCAAAATGTCGGACTATCCCGAAACCTCGCCGCCCGGCGCGCGGGGCCTGGCGCGCCACCCGCGCGCCCGGCCGCCGGCGTCGCCCGCGGCCGCTTCACGAAAGCCCGCCATGAACGCTCCCGAACGCCTGTCCGTCCCCGCCGAGCCCGACAACGCCGCGCTGAGCGCGTTCGCGCAGACCGCGTGGAACGAGCGCATCCTGCCGCAGCTCAAGGACTACATCGCGATCCCCGCCAAGAGCCCGATGTTCGATGCCGACTGGGAAAAGCACGGCCTGCTCGACAAGGTGGTGCGCGACGCCGCGCAATGGGTCGAGGGCCGCAAGGTGCCGGGGCTGACGCTGGAGATCATCCGCCAGCCGGGCCGCACCCCCGTGCTCTTCTTCGAGGTCGCGTCCACCCGTCCGGCCCCGTCGTTCGGCACGCCGCCCACCATCGTCATGTACGGCCATCTCGACAAGCAGCCCGAGTTCAGCGGCTGGCGCAACGACCTGGGCCCGTGGACGCCCAAGCTGGAAGACGACAAGCTCTACGGCCGCGGCGGCGCCGATGACGGCTACGCCGTCTATGCCGCCGTCAGCGCGATCGAGTCGCTCAAGGCGCAAGGCCTCACGCACCCGCGCATCGTCGGCCTGATCGAGAGCTGCGAGGAGTCGGGCTCGTCCGACCTGCCCGTCTACCTCGACGCGCTGAAGGATCGCCTGGGCGACGTCACGCTGGTCGTGTGCCTGGACTCCGGGGCCGGCAACTACGACCAGCTGTGGCTCACCACCAGCCTGCGCGGCAACGTCACGGGCACGCTGAAGGTCGAGATCCTGACCGAAGGCATCCACTCGGGCGACGCCAGCGGCCTGGTGCCCTCGAGCTTCCGCATCCTGCGCCACGTGCTCGACCGCCTGGAAGACTCCGGCACCGGCCGCCTGCTGCCCGACAGCTTCCACTGCCAGATCCCCACCGACCGCATCGACCAGGTCAAGGCGGCCGCGGCGATCCTGGGCGACGAGGTCTGGAAACGCATGCCCTGGGCCTGCGGCGCCGATGGCGGTCCCACGCTGCCCACCACCACCGACCCCACCGAGGCGCTTCTGAACCGCACCTGGCGCCCGACGTTGTCGGTCACCGGCGTCGACGGCTTTCCCGAGATCAGCAACGCCGGCAACGTGCTGCGTCCGTTCAGCGCGTTCAAGCTGAGCCTGCGGCTGCCGCCGCTGGTCGACGCCAACGACGCCGCATCGCGCCTGAAGACGCTGCTGGAGGACAACGCGCCCTACAACGCCAAGGTCACCTTCCAGCCCGACGGCCGCATGGGCGCCTACGGCGCGACCGGCTGGAACGCGCCGTCGCTGGACCCCTGGATGGAGACCGCACTGAACGCGGCCAGCCAGGCGCACTGGGGCGCGCCGCTGGGCTACATCGGCCAGGGCGGCACCATCCCGCTGATGAACCTGCTGCAGGAGGGCTTCCCGAAGGCCCAGATGATGGTCTGCGGCGTGCTGGGCCCCAAGAGCAATGCGCACGGGCCCAACGAGTTCCTGCACGTGCCCTATGCCAAGCGCCTGACGGCCGCGGTGGCCCAGGTGGTCGCGGCGCATCCCTGAGCACCCGCGCGGGCCCGGGCGGCAAGGGCCGCCTCCGCGCTTCCGGCGACTCAGCGCCGTCCGCCGACCACCAGCAGCACGCCGCCGACCACGATGCCGGCCACGCCGGCCCATAGCGGGATCGGCGCCGTCCTGGTTTCCTTGACGTTCAGCTCGAACGGCCCGATCTTGGCGGCGGTGCGGTCCTGCGTGTAGCTGAAGCCGCCGGAGATCAGCGCCAGCGCGCCCAGGGCAATCAGGAGGATGGCGATGATTCGCATGGTCTGGCTCGTGCAGGAGGGCGGCTCGGCCGCGGTGACGCGAGCGTAGCGCCTGCCGCGCCGGTGTGCTGTAGGCGTTCGCCGCGCATGGTCGAGCAGGACGTCGGAAACGCGCGCGGCCCGCGCCGGCGCGTCACGCCGGCGCCTCGCCCAGCGCCCGCTGCATCCATTGCGAGCTGATGGGCCGGCCGTTCTTGTGCGCGTACTCGTCGAAGACGCCTACTGGCTGGAAGCCGAAGCGCGCGTGCAGCCGGACGGACGCGGCATTGGGCAGGGCAATGCCCACGACCGCGCGATGCAGCGGCTGCTGCTCGAGTACCGCGAACAACTGCCGGTACAAGGCCGAACCGACACCCAGGCCCGCGGCGTCGGGCGTGACATAGATGCTGGTCTCCACGGTGCGCGCGAACGCCGGGTGCGTCCGGTAGCGCTGGCTGCTGCAAAAGCCCAGCAAGCGCGCTCCCTCGCGCGCCACGAGCAGGCGGTGGGGGCCGGCCCCGCTGAAGCCCGCCATCCAGTCCTGCACGGCCGCGAGCGACAGCGGCGCTTCGTCGAACGTGGCGAAGGAGTGCGCGATGTAGTGGTTGCGCAGGGCCAGCAGCGCGTCGGCGTCGCTGGCAAGAGCGGGGACGATGTCCAAGGCGGGTTCCGTCAAGGGCGCGGCCCGGCTGGCCGCGGCGACATTCTGGGCCCGCCCGACAGGTCGGGAGCGCCCGGACTGTCCGCCGTCCCTGCAGCCTGTCCCCCCAAACGCGACGCCAATCGCTTCGCCCCGGACAGCGCGGCAGCGGCCACGTAGAGTGCCACCATCGACAAGGATTCGTTGGGCACTCGAAAAATGGCTTCCCCCTCCTACAACTCGCCGACTCCCCAGGAGCGCTGGCACCAGTTCAGCGCCGCCGCGGTGCGGGCGTTCCATCGCTACGCGACCTGGCTGGTGTCGCTCAGCTGGTGGCGCTTCGGTTGGTATGCGTTGTTGCTGATCATCGTCAGCGGGCTGATCCAGAAGCTGCCGCCCTTCAGCATGACCTATTACGAGACGGTCGTCGACACGGTGACCCATCGCAAGGCCAAGCCGCACATGACGGCGCCCATCCCGCCGATGCCGCCCTCGGCGCCATCGGTCCAACCGCTTCAGCCCCTGCAGCCCCTGCAGCCCCTGCAGCCCTTGCAGCCTGGCGCCGCCGCCTCTGCCGCCAAGACCGGCGCGCCCGGCCCCGACGAGAAGACGGTGGACATCCAGCTGCCGGGCATCATCGTCAACACCAAGGACCACTCGGTCAAGAACAAGGGCGTGAACATCACGTTCTCGAACAACGGCATCCACATCTCCGACGAGGACGGAGCAGACACGCCCGCGAGCCCGGCCTCGCAGGCCGCGTCCGCAGCGGCCGCCGCCTCGGCGGCCAAGGGCGCGGCGGTCAGCGCCAAGGAACGCGCCGAGGCCGAGAAGCTCGCCGCGGCGGCACGGCACGAAGCCGAGCTGGCGCAGGCGATGGCCGCCAAGGCGGCCGCCGAGCTCGCCCGCGCGCAGGCCATGGGCGCCGACGTGCCCGCCGCAGCGGCTGCAGCCTCGACCGCAGCAGCCGCCGCTTCCGCCGCGGCATCGGAGTCGGCGGTCGAGATGGTCGTCGCCGGCCAGCACATCCGCATCAACGTGCCGGCGCACGCCACGGCCGAAGAGGTGCGCCAGGCCGTCGAGGAAGCCAAGTCGTCCATCGTCGACCAGTTGAAGGACGCCGTGGAAGCCAAGCGCGCGGCCGACCAGGAAGCCGCCGACGCCGCCAAGGAGGCCGAGCAGGCCGCCAGGGCCCACAGCGACGACGACGAGGACGACGCCGGCACCGACTCCGAGGGCCGCCACACCCGCGAGCACACCGTGCACTACGGCAACCTGCCGATGCTGGCGGTCTGGTGGATCCTGGGCTCGATGCTGATCAAGATCACCTACAAGGGCCGCATGCAGGCCGAGGTCAAGGCGGCCGAGGCCACGGAGACGGCCGAGGCCGAGTCCCTGCGCCGCCAGGTGCTCGAGGCCCGCATGGCGATGATGCAGGCGCAGGTCGAACCGCACTTCCTGTTCAACACGCTGGCGTCGATCGACCACCTGATCGAGTTCGATCCGAAGCGCGCCAGCCAGATGCAGCGCAACCTGATCTCGCTGCTGCGCGCGAGCATGCCGTCGATGCGCACGGCCACCGACAGCGGCCTGCGCCCGCTGGACCTCGAACTGGCGGTCGTGCGTCCGTACCTGGAGATCCTCAAGGTGCGCATGGAGGAACGCCTGACCACCGAGATCGACGTGCCGGACGGCCTGCTGTCGGCCGAATTCCCCCCGATGATGGTGCAGACGCTGGTCGAGAACTCGATCAAGCACGGCCTGGAGCCCAAGGCCGAAGGCGGGCATCTGTCGGTCAAGGCCGAGATCCGCCACGGCAAGCTGTGCGTCATCGTCGCCGACACGGGCCTGGGCTTCTCCGGCGCGGCCGACGGCAAGACCGCCGGCACCGGCGTGGGCCTGGCCAACATCCGCGAACGCCTGTCGCTGCTGTACGGCAGCAAGGCCACGCTGACGATCGCCAACAACCCGGTGGGCGGAACGATCGTGACCATCACGGTGCCCTACACCGCCCACACCGAACCCGGCAACGACGACGGCGCCAAGGCCTGAAGCGCGCCCGGCCGCCCGAAGCGAAACCCGCAGTGCGCAGCACGGAGGAAACCAGCATGACCCCCTCGTTCGACCCCGTCCCCGAGCCCGACGACCGTCCCGCGAGCGTCGCGCCGCCCGCCGGCGACGCCGCCCCCGCCGCCATGCCGGCGGCCCCTGTGCCGTACCATCCGCGCCCCAGCCGCTGGGCCACGGTGTTTCGCTGGTGGCTGGGCTTGAGCGTGGTGACCTTCTTCGCCGTGGCGTTCTGCGTCTTCCTGGGCTTCGCCCACATGGACTTCGCGCCGCTGCACATCGTGATCGACGACGACGCCTCCAGCGCCATCACGATCAACGGCTTGTCCGACGGCGGGCGCGCCCTGCTGGCGGTCGGCCTGGGGCTGCTCGCCCTGCTGCTGCTGCTGCTGATCCCGCTCGTGATCCTGCTGGTCGTCGGCTCGGTGGCGATCGCGCTGGTCTGCGGCATCGGCGTGCCGCTGATCGTGCTCGCGCTGGCGCTCGGGGTGGTGACCTCGCCGTTCTGGATGGTCGGGCTGCTGGTCTGGCTGATCCTGCGCCGGCGCGACTCGCATCGCTACGCCGCCTCGGCTACGATGGCCGCATGACCACTTCGAACCCTTCCGACAACGCCGTGCGCGGCGTGATCGCCGACGACGAGCGGCTGATGCGCGACCAGCTCAAGGCCCGCCTCGCCGAGGTCTGGCCCGAGCTGCAGATCGTGGGCGAGGCCAAGAACGGCCTGGAGGCCGTCGACCTGGTGGCCCAGCATCACCCCGACGTGGTGTTCCTGGATATCCGCATGCCGGGGCTGTCGGGCGTCGACGCCGCGCGCCGCATCGCGCAGCTGCCCGCGCCGGACGGCAGCGACGGCGAGGCCCCCGAGGGCGAGGACTGGTCGCTGCCGGAGATCGTCTTCATCACCGCCTACGACCAGTACGCGATCGAGGCGTTCGAGCAAGGCGTGGCCGACTACGTGCTCAAGCCGGCCGAGCGCGAGCGCCTGAGCGTCACCGTCTCGCGCATCAAGCAGCGGCTGGCGCTGCGCGGCACCGACGACGAGCCGCCGGCGCCGCACCTGCAGCAGCTGCTGCACAAGCTGGCAGCCAAGCTCAACCCGGGCGGCACGCCGCCGGTGCTCAAGTGGATCCAGGCCACGGTGGGCCAGGCGATTCAAATGATCCCGATCGAGGACGTGCTGTTCTTCATCTCCGACGAGAAGTACACGCGCGTGCAGACGGCGACGATCGAGGCCCTGATCCGCAAGCCGATCAAGGAGCTCGTCGACGAGGTCGATCCCGACCTGTTCTGGCAGATCCACCGCTCGACGCTGGTCAACACCCGCTGCATCGCGGGCGTCACGCGCGACCTGCGCGGGCGCCAGATCGTCAGCATCAAGGGCAGCAACGAGAAGCTGGAAGTCAGCCGCTCCTACACCCACCTGTTCAAGGGCATGTGAGCGCCCGGCGCTGCGCCGGCCGCGTCGCTCAAAGGCGGATCAGGCCGGCGCGGAACGCCCAGCCGACGCCGCCGGCGATCGCCAGTGCGAGCACCACCACGGGCAGCAAGCGGCGCGGCGCGCGTTTGGCCCGGGTGGCGTCGTCGCCGGAAGGCGCCAACACCTCGGGCGCGGGCTCGCTCTCGACCGCGCCGATGTCCATCGCGCTCGTTGGCTCGAAGCCGCCGACGAAGGTGGTGTCGGGCCCCTCGTCGTCCGCGCCGCGGCGCAGCAGTTCGGCCTGCGCCGTCACGCGTTCGGCTTCGCCCAGCGACCCCTCGAGGCGCGCGCGGATCTCGCGCACGCTCAGGTTGCGGTAGCTGCGCGCCAGCGAGGCGCGCCCCTCGGGATGGGTCGAGAAGCTCATGCGGCCTCCTCCAGGCGGACGGCCGCGCAGGCGATGAACCACTGCGCCAGCCAGTAGATGGAAAGATTCCACAGGGTGGGCATCGGGATGCCGCCCACGAACTTGTCGGTGGCCAGGATCGCATCGGACAGCACGAACAGCGCGCCGCCGATCGCGACGATGCGCCAGCGCGCGGCGCCGGGCTGGCTGCGGCGCGCCAGCCAGACCGAGGTCGCCTGCGCCGCCATCGCGCCGAGCGCGCAGACGTAGACCAGCACCGGGGCGCGCAAGTCGGTCGGCACGCCGGCCCACAGCCCCGCCAGCACGCTGGCCGCGACGATCGCCCACACGCCGAATGCCGGCGGGCTGGCGAGGAACGCCACTCGCCGCGTCAGCGCCACCAGATACGAGAGGTGGCCCAGCAGGAAAGCGACCAGGCCCACCAGAAAGCCCTGCACCGGCCACAGCAACGCGACGTCGCCGGCAAGCGAGCAAACGAGGCCGATGACGATCCAGCGCTTGACCAGGCCGTCGTCGCTGCGTCCCAGCGCGGCCCACGCGATCACGCACAACGTGGCCAGCGGCTTGAA